>Ga0310037_10001582_pt1 | contig 12421 bp, 6 predicted proteins | sample Sb_taG_11_FD_200239 | JGI IMG/M metagenome (GOLD analysis project Ga0310037, IMG submission 200239) | Peat soil microbial communities from Weissenstadt, Germany - Sb_50d_3_AS metaG (v2) (version 2) | ecosystem: Environmental > Terrestrial > Soil > Wetlands > Peat | place: Germany: Weissenstadt...
TCATTACAGCAGGATCACACGTAACGGATGCGGCTGTCCAGTCCAGCATCAACATAGTGCGGATGCTCACAGCCGGCGCCATAGCCGTGGCAACAGGGCTGCTTCGCAAGCTATTCCTCCCCGGGCCCCTTGAAACCTTCAGCCCTGGCGGATCCAGCTGTGTGACTTTTCACGATAGTTGGCACCAAGATCGGCGTTGACCTGAGGGTCTGGAGGAGGTTTTCAGTCTGTTTGGCACCGCTTTTTCATCCAGTTTGGCACCAGCCCACTCTACCCGGGCATGACGGCGCGCTCCTGCTCAAGCAACGCGCACTGTATCGACGGGCAGCCCGACGTCGCGGACAAGCGCATCACGCGCACCCTCGGCCGGAGGGCGTCCGGCATGAGTCCAGCGGTGATGGAGTCGACGACAGCGAGCTGGCATCTTGAGCAGGCAAGTGATGGACCGGCGTCCGGTGTAATCTGCGGTGGCCTATCAGCCGGGGAAGGGCAGGAACGGGCAATGCCTGCGTCCTGCAGGGCAGTTTGGCGAGCGGGCCTTCCACCGCGAACTGGCGGTGGACATGCGGGTGTGCGTGTACGACCGCGCGGGGTTCGGGTTCCCTGTCAAGTCAACGTGTTGAATGCCGTCGCCGGATTCGGCTCCATTCCAGTCGCACCCGTCCCAAACCATGATAGCCGTGATACGATGTTTTCCATGGTGGTGAATCGAGTCCATGGGACAACGGACGTGGCTGAGGCGCTCGGGCTCCGCCCGGCGACGGTTCAGCAGTACGCGCGGAACGGCCGCATCCCGTTCGACGCCACGCCGGGAGGGCACCGGCGGTTCGACATCGACGAGGTGCGCGCTGCGCTTGATGCCCGGCAAGGCGCCTCGGTCGCCCCGCCGGCGAGGTCGCGCGGGGCGCGCGGCTGGCTCGCCGACGCGCTCGAGCTCGAGGCGTGGGCTGACCGGATGCCCGCGAGGTACGAGCTGCCTGAGCTGGTCCGGATCCTGGTAGCGGGCTCGGTGCGAGAGCTGCGGTCTGTGGACTTCCGCGCTGCGGAGGGCACCGGGGTGAGCGGCTGGGACGGCCTGGTCGACGCCGTCCGCGGCAACAGCTGGGTGCCGGAAGGCAAGTCGGCCTGGGAGATGGGGGTGAACGAGGACATCACGAAGAAGGCGGACGAGGACTACGCCGCGCGGACGAAGAAGCCGCTGGGCCTGGTCAAGTCCGAGACGGTCTTCATCTTCGTGACCCCCCGGCGCTGGGACAACCGCGACAGCTGGGCCACGGCCAGGCGCGCCGAAGGCCAGTGGAAGGACGTCCGCGTGTACGACGCGGACTCGCTCGAGCAGTGGCTCGATGAGACGCCGGCCGCGCACGTCAGGATCACGGCCATGCTCGGCCGTGATCCTGACGGTGCCGCCGACCTGGAGCGGGCGTGGAACGACTGGGCCGCGCGGACCGTCCCCCCGGTTCCGGTATCCCTCCCGATGGCCGGCCGCGGCGAGCAGGTCGAGAAGGTGCTCGGGTGGCTGCGCGGCGAGCCGTCGGCCGTCTCCGTGTCGGGCGACTCGGCAGAGGAGGCGTTCGCGTTCATCGCCGCGTGCCTGCTGGGGCTGCCGGAGGAGGAGCGCACCGCCCTGCTGTCCCGGACGCTGGTCGTGCGGACGCCTGCGGCGTGGGATGAGGTCCTGGCCCGCGCGGGCGCCGGGGCGGGCCTCGTGCTGATTCCCCTCTTCCCGGGCCCGGAGCCGTCCGAGGCGACGGACGCCGGCCACCGGGTGGCCGTTCCGGTGAGCCCGAACATCATCACCGTCGGCACGGTGATCAAGCTCCCGCAGCTGCGGACGGAGCCCGCGCGTGAGGCGCTCGTCGCGGCCGGGATCTCCGCGCCGAAGGCGGCCGAACTGGCGCGGGTAGCGCGCCGCAGCCTGCTGATGCTGCGGCGTCGGCTCGCCGCCAGCGGAGGCATGCGCCCGCAGTGGGCCGAGCCCGCCAGCGGCGGCGATCTCGTCCCGGTCGTCCTGGCAGGCGCGTGGCGCGAGGGCAACGATGCCGATGAGGGCGTTCTCAGCAGGCTGGCGGGGCGGCCGTACGAGGAGATCAGCTCGCTGTGCACCCGCTGGGCCGCCGAGGATGACATGCCGGTCCGCCGGGACGGCGTCATCTGGTACTGCGTCTCCAGGCCCGACGCCTGGGACCTGCTCGCCGGCCTGGCCGGATCCGGTCACCTCCGCCGGTTCCGGGAGATCGCCGCCGAGGTGCTCGGCACGGTGGACCCCGCACTGGCGCTGGAGCCCGCCCGCCGCTGGGCCGCGGGCGCGTTCGGCCCCTCGATGCCCTGGTCGGCACAGCTGCGGACCGGCATCGCGGAGACCATCGTGGTGATCGCCACACAGGACGCCGACCGGGATCTGCCCGGAATCGGCACTGGCCGGGACCTGGCCGACTGGATCGTCCGGGAGGTCCTGGAGGCAGCGAACGCTGACACGTCCGGCGAGCTGTGGTCGTCGCTGTCGGACGTGCTGCCGACTCTCGCCGAGGCGTCCCCCGGCGTTTTCCTCGACGCTGTTGACACCGGGCTCGGCAGCGGCGGCCTGCGGGCGCTGTTCGACCCGGAGGTGGAGAGCGCCCCGCTCGCATCCCCGGCCCACACCGGTCTGCTGTGGGCGCTGGAGGCACTCGCCTGGTCGCCGGAGTACCTGGGGGCCGCAGCCCTGTCGCTCGCCCGGCTCGCCCAGATCGACCCGGGTGGACGCTGGGCCAACCGGCCCGACCGCAGCCTCAACCAGATCTTCCTGCCCTGGCGGCCGCAGACCGCCGCCACCCGCGAGGACCGGATCGATGCCGTCGACCTGCTGCGCGACAAGGCGCGGGATGCCGCTTGGCCGTTCATGACCGGCCTGCTGCCGACCCCGCACTCGGTCAGCTTCTTCTCCTACGCCCCGCGCTGGCGCGACTGGCAGCCCGAGGGGGAGCCGCCGCAGCTGAGCGCGGCCGAATGGGCCTGGCACACGCAGGCGATCACCAGCCGGCTGCTGGAGGACGCCGGAATGGACGGCCAGCGCTGGGCGGACCTGGCCGCCCGGCTTCCCTACCTACCGCCTGCGCAGCGCGAGGCGGTCCTCGCGAGCCTTGACCGCCTGACGCCGGATGCGTTCGGGGACGAGGACCGCGCCAAGGTGGCCGACGCGCTCCGCAGCATCGTGCGCGACCACCGCCGCTTCCACGACGCGCAGTGGGCAATGCCGGCTGACCTCGTCGACCAGGTCGAAACGCAGCTGAACCGCTTCCAGGGCGGCGGCGCCGCCACGGACATCACCTGGCTGTTCGACCACTACGTGGAGCTGCCCGGACCGCGGCCGGAGAACATCATGGCGGAGCAGGACGCCATCGAGCGGCTCCGGGAAACCGCCGTCGGCACGGTGCTGTCCTCCGGCGGGATCGCGGAATTCTGGGAACTGGCCGGGAAATGCGAGGCGCCGCACACACTCGGCTGGGCGGCCGGCCGGGCGGCACCGGACCTGGACGCCGATATGATCGCGGAACTGGACTCCGCCGACCCGCTCCGCCAGCAGACGTCAAGGTCATGGGTCGCCAGCCGGTTCGCAACCGGGGACTGGGCGTGGGCGACGCCGTTCCTGGGGGCCGCCGGAACCTGGCCCGCGCCGCGGACCGCGGGCTTCCTCCTCGCGCTCCCCCAGGACGGGCAGGCGTTCGACTGGGCCGCCCAGCTCGGCGACGAGGTATGCGATCTCTACTGGGCAGGCGTCCAGTCGTACCTCATCCGCGGCAACGCCGACCGCGAGCGCGCCGCGCGCAAGCTAATGGAATCCGGCCGGTCGGCCGCCGCCGTGTCCGCGCTGGGCATGATCATCCACGACCACGCCCACGCCCACGCCGACCCCGGTCTTGTCGCTGACGCCCTCGCCGAGGCCGTCCCCAGCCCGGGCGCGATCGGCAACGCCCTGGTGATGTTCGCGCACGACGTGACCACGCTGCTCGACTACCTTGACGGCCGGCCTGACACCGACCGGCACCGCCTGGCCATGATCGAGTGGCGCTATCTGCCGCTGCTGGAATCACGACAGCGCCCCGCCAGGATCCTGCACCACGAACTGGCCCGCGACCCGGAGTTCTTCGCCGACGTCATCGCCATGATCTTCCGCCCAGAGCACGAGGACCAAGAGCAGGACGTCACCGAGGAGCGGCGCCAGCGGGCAACCCTCGCCTATCAGCTGCTGCGGACCTGGCGCACCGTCCCCGGCACCGCCGCCGGCCCTGGGGCCTCCGACGGGCCCGGTCTGGCTCAGTGGGTCGCCGAGGCCCGCGCCCTGCTCACCCGGCGCGGGCTCCTGCGCCCCGGGGACCGGTACATCGGCCACATCCTGAGCCACGCACCCGAAGACCCCGATGGTACCTGGCCGGGCCTGCAGGTCCGCGAGATCATCGAAGACTCCCGGAGCCAGGACATCGAGGCGGGGATCGACGCGGCGGTCTTCGACGGCCAAGGCGTGACATGGCGCGGCCTGGACACGGGCGGCCAGCCGGAGCGGGCGCTCGGCGACAAGTACCAGGAGTACGCCCGCCGCACCGGGACCCGCTGGCCCCGCACCCGCCGGATGCTGCAGCGCATGGCCGAGAACTGGGACCGCCGCGCCCGGCAGGAGGACCAGCTGGCCGCCACCCGCGAAGACTTCTGGTCGTAAGGCGCGGCCGTGCTCACCATGCCATACCCGCGAGGCGCCGCCGGGTGCGCGCGCCATGAGGCCGGGCACCCGGGGCGGCCCATGCGCGGGCGCGCTCCGCTGCCCCCTCGCAGTTCCCCGTCCGCAGACCGCCTCCCGGCAGCTCCCGTTCCGGCGCGGTATCACCGCGGCGCTCGCGCAGCTCCTGCCCCTCGGGGAGACGCCGGGCGGGCTCGCCACGGTCCTCACCGAGTTCTTCGACGACGCCGACGACGACCTGGCGCGCCTGGCCGGCTCCACCCTCATGCGCCTGCCCGCCGGGCACGATGACCTGGCCGACCGCCTCAGGCGGGCGTCTGGTTCCCCAGGGCGGGAACCAGAGACTGATCCCGGCAAGAACTGGCGTAATACATGGCAAGGATCTCTGCCATCTGGTCAGACTGTGAAATCCCCGCCCGAGTGGCGTCCTGCAGGAACAGCACCGCGAGATTACGGGGCACACGCACCCTAAGACTGACCCTGTCGCCCTTTGAGGGGCGGCCGCGGCGGGGGCGGTTTCCCCGGCTCCGCGGATCAACACTGCTCATAGGAGTCCTGCTCCATGGCCTGGATCAGCACCGGGTATGCCATCGGCCAGGGGATGCGTTCCTGCTCAAGCAGCAAACCCATGTCGGCGACGGCCGCGTAGTCAGACAGGCTGGTGTACAGTTCCTGCTCGCTGCGCGTGAGATGCGGCACGGTAGTGCGCTGGGGACGGGCACCGGGGATTGCCAGATGCCGGTACCGGTTCAAGATGGCGATGTCGGTAAGGATGGTGCGGGCGGGAATGCCCAGGCCTCGCAGGTCGCTGACGAATTGCAGGCCGGGGAGGTCCAGGTCGCCCCAGTAGATTACGTCCTGAGCGCGGCGGATCCAGGCGATGCGGCCGTAGTTCACGACGCTGAAGCCGTGGCCGTGCAGGACGACTACGCCAGTGTGGTCGCCGGTGATGGCATAGGCGGTCTCCTTGTTCTCAAGGATCACTGCCGTGCGAGGCGTGTTCTGCCACGTATTGAGGTCCTCCACGGAGGCGGCGAAGTGCCTCATGCCGCCAACCTGCGCCCGTAGGTCAGGGTCTAGGACGGCCACCTGGACAAGGTCTGGGACGGTACGTAGCCCAAGGCGCTGGTGCAGGCGAATCCTCGCGGATGTCGGCATGTCCTCCTCGCTGGTGATTTCGAGAGGAAAGTCCGGGTCGCCGAGCAGTGCGAGGACGAGGACAGCGTGCTGGGCGAGCCACTTGGTGCCGATACCTTCGATGGGCAACTGGCGCAGCAGCAGGCCAGAGGTAGGGTGGATGCCCAGCCAGGCGACCGTCGCGGTGAGCTGCTGGTAGGTGTGCTCGTCGAGGTCGGTCAGGCGGCGAATAATCCGGTCGAAACGCGCCTGTGGAAACTGCCGCTGCAAGCTAGTAAGGCGTTGCCCGCAGCGCCGCCAGGTGGCCAGCGTGGCAGGATTGGCGGCGGCCAGGTCTCCGGGCCGGTTGATGACCAAGGTCTTGGGCATCGGATGGATACCGGTGGGAAACCGGGTACTGGTGTGCTCGATCATGCCTGGCCCGGCATAGTCGCGCCAACGCGCGGCCCAGGTAAGGCAGGCGAGCGGGTCGCGGGAGCGTTCGCCGGTAGTGGGTGGTTGCAGCGGGATACGCATCGGCCAGGTACCACGGCCACGCGCCCAGTCAGGGTATTCGCGTTCGAACCTGGTCCGCAGCTGGGCGGTGACCTGTTCAGGCTGCCGCATCGGCGCCGTCGGTGTCGGCTTCGCGGCGGACGGCCAGTTCACCGAAGGTCGCGGAGGTGGCGTTGGAGTGGGCGCCGCCGGGTGTGAGGCGTTTTTCGACGAGGACGGCCTGCCCGATGAACGGCTCTAGGACGCCGGACATGCGGATCGGTGCGGCCATGATCAGCTGGAACCCGAATTCGTCGAAGGCCGCCAGGGCCTGCCCGGCGAAGGTTTCGTCGGATTTACTGAAGGCCTCGTCGAGCATGAGCGGCGCGAACCGGGGCCGGCCACCGGAGGTGTCGTCAGCAAGGTTGTAACTAAGCGCTGCCGCCAGGCAGAACGCGACCAGTTTTTCCTGCTCGCCGCCCGACCCGGCAGCGGTGTTGCGGTAGGTGTGGACAGTGACGCCGTCACAGTCTTCTTCGCGGCCGTAGAAGCTGAACGCGAGCCGGACATCCAGGACGGTCTCCCGCCAGCGCTTGTGCTCGGGGTCGTCGCTGGTGAACTGGGCCATCAGGTCGCGAACCCGGGCGAACTGGGCGAGAGCCTGCTGGGGGGTGGCGCGGGCGGCGGGTGCGTTCTTGAGCAGGTCGTCGACGGCGCCGCGGAATTGGCGGATCGACTCGAACTGGTGGGCGTTCACGGCGATCTGCAGGTGGGTGCCCTGGTTGAACTCGACGCGCTTGAGCCCGGCGTTAACCATGTCGGCGCGGCGGCGGATCTCGGTGCTGGCGGTTTCGATGGTGCGGTACAGGACGCTGACCGACGGCACCATGTCTTCGCTGATCATGGTCTGGAAGCGGTGCATCGCCTCGGGCAGCCGGCGGCGGGTGATCTCATCGTGCAGGGCGGCGAAGTCGGCTCCGCACCGGTCGACGTCGCCGCTGCTGTCAGGGACGGAATCGGGCCACCTGCTGGTGAACACGCTGATCGCGGCCTGGATTTCGGTAGCGGCGACGCGCTGGTCTTGTTCAGCGTCGCGCCTGCACCGTTCCAGCTGCGCGTGGAAGTCCTGGCTGAACGCTGCGATCGCGTCGGCCGAGGCGGGCAGGCGCAGTCGAGCGTAGACCTTGTCCAGGTACTCTCGTTCGCCGTCGGGAACGGTGGCGGGTTTGCCTGCCTCCTCGGCGGCCCGGACGGCAAGGGTTTCCTTCCGGTCAGTCATGCCGTCGATGGCATCCTTGCTCTTCTCGCAGGCGCCGACGAGCTGCTCCCAGGTTCGTTCGGCGTCGTCGCGCTGTTCCTGCAGCCGTTGCAGATTCACGTTGGCGGCCTTGAGCTGGGTGATCCGATCCCGGAGGTCGCCGGCCGCGCGTGCGGAGGCCCAGTGGTCCAGTTCGTCCCAGGAGGTGTAGACGGCCAGCTGCGTCGCCGTGGTGACGATGGCGGAGACGTTGTCGAGCTCGCTGTCCAGCCTGTCGGCTCTGGTCTCGGCCTGCTTTCTGGCGACGGCCAGGGCGGCGACTTCTTCCTCGAGCGCCGCGCGTTTGGCGGTAGCGTTGCCACCCAGGATGTAGCTGGAGGGGCTGGTCACCTCGGAGCGGTCGTCCTTGCGGTAGTGGTTGCCGCGCTGCTTGACGGTGCCGCGTACGGTTACCGCCACCTGATGGGGTTCCAGGTCGCGGGCGGTCTCCACGCACACGTGCTCGAACCGGCGGGTGATCTGGGCGCCAAGCCAGAACCCGCTGGGATGGGTGATGTCGACCTCGAGTTTTGAGGCGAGCGTGCCGGGGGCTGGCCGGGGCTGGTGCGCCGAGATGGCGGTGACGATGCTGTAGTCGACGATGCCGCCCATGTCGTGCTCGTCGATGAACGCCCGCACCTCGTTCTTGTGCCGGTCGGGTACCAGCAGCCGCAGGCCGTAGCTGCGGAGCACCTTCTCGGCCGCGGGCCGCCACCGTTCCTCGCCGTCGGCCAGATCGATGAGCTCGGCGGCGTAGGCCAGGTCCGCGGCCGGGACGCCCGCGCCGCGGGCGATCACATCGCGCCTCTCGATCGCCCGGGCCGGCAGCAGCGATCCGGAGGCCTGCACGGCGGCGAGTTCGGCGGCGCGTTCCCGGTGCCGGGCGATCGCCTCACCGGCCTGCCGGGCAGCTTCCCTGCGCCGCGGCTGCAGTTCCTGCTGCTGCTGCGCGGCCTCGTCGAGTATGGCGGGGAGCCGGTCTTGCAGCGCGGAGAAGGCATCCCGGTCTTCCGGCGCGTCCATGCCCATGCGCGCCAGGTGCCCGCTGAAAATCCTGTGCGCGCCGACCCGGGTGGCGTGCTGGCTGATCACCTGCTCCAGTTCGGATTCCAGGCTGGCCAGGTCGCTTCCTTCGGCGCGCAGCTGATCATCGAGGGACCGGAACACCGCCTTGGCCGCCTTGGCCTGCCGGTCCTGATCGGCCAGCTGCCGCCCGCGGCTGGCAATGCCCTCCTCAAGCCGGGTGATCTCGGCCTGCAGCAGTGCCATGTGCACTCCGCGCAGGTACCGCTCTGCGGCGGCGCCCTGGACCGATTCAGCGGCCGCGCTGTCGCGCCGGGCAGCGCTGTAGGCAGCCCAGGCGTCCGGCACCGGGTTGAGGACCTGCTGCTGCTCATACGCGCGGCGGGCCGTCTCGAAGGCCTCGTTCAGCGGCTCGAACAGCCCGATCATCGTGGCAGCGGCGTCAAAGGTACCCGGCCTGTCGAGCATGTTCTCGCGGATAAACAGGTTCAGGTCGCCGACGTTCTTCATCGCCTTGGCCTTGCCGAGCAGTGACAGCGCCGTCTTCGACGTGCCCAGGCCGATCCGTCTGGCCAGGCTGCGCGTGTATTCGGTTTCAGTGGCCGGATAGGCGGTCATCGGCGGCGGATAGGCGTTCTTCAGCCACCGCTGGTCGAAACCGCGCTGAGCCCATTCGTTCAGGGCGGTCAGGTCGAAGTGCCCGCCGTGCAGCTGGTGCATGGTCTTCAGGTGCGCGCCGTCGGTTTCGGTGCCGGTGAACCATTTGATGACCACGCCGGTGGTCACCGAGCCGAGCCCGTCGTCGTAGGTGGCGCCGATCGCGGACCAGGTCGGTTTCCCGCCGCGCAGGCAGCGTACCTGCCCCTGGCCGTGCTCGTCGTCATTTTCTGACCAGGCACCGCGGACGTATTCGGCGGCGCTGCGAGTGGCCTGCCGGGCGCCGCGGGCGGTCAGGTCGGCTGAGGCGTTGAATCGCTGGAGCAAGGTCGGCAGCAGCACCACCGAGTGGCTGTCGAGCAGCGATGACTTGCCGGATCCGGATGGCCCGGTGAACAGGACGCCGCGCTCGTCGACCGGGAGGTCCTTGTAGCCGCAGAAAGTACCCCAGTTGACGACCTGCAGACGGGTCAGCCGGAACTGGCCCAGCTGGATCGTGCGCGCCCTCGCCAGCTCACTCATCGTCCTGCCCTTCGTCAGCATTCCCGCCCGCGGTCTCATCCGCGGCGGGCCCCTCACCGCGCTCTCCGGCACTTTTCCTGTCGGCGGCGATTGCGGTGTAGCGGGCGGTCAGGGCCTCGACGCGCTCGGCGGACATCAGGGAGGTGATCACGCCGTAGATGAGATACCGGCTGGTGCCAGGCACCGGCTTGATGACGTGGGCCTCGTCCAGGGCCCTGATCGCTGCGTGAATCTTCCGTACGAAGCCGGCCTCGTCGGTGTTCTCGGGCGGCTTGTAGCCGAGCATGTGCTCGATCACGTCGGCGGTTTCGACGACCGGGTCATCGGGCGCGAGGAGGTACTGGTTGTACAGGTAGAGCGTCAGGGCGCTGGCGGCCAGGCTCAGCGTCCGCGCGCGCAGCAGCGTGCGGGCGTGCGGGCTGGGGTCATTACCTTGCCTGGTGAAGGCGTGCCCGTGTTCCTGGTTGATCTCCAGCACCAGGCCGAGCTCGCTGAGTCGGCTGCGCAGCACCTCCTCGTACTGCTGCAGTATCGCCCAGTGCCGGCCCGCTCCCGCCCTGATGTGGGGCGCGGCGACCAGTTCCTGCAGCGTCCAGCACACCGCCGGGGGCAGCTGGCTGGTATCTCCGTCGAACCGCGGCTGGCCCGGTCCGGCGTCAAGGTGACTTCCCACCCGGTCGCCCGCCGTGGCGGTGAAAACCCCGGCCAGGTCGTCCGGAGCCAGCGCCGCGGCCTGCGCGGCGCCGAGCGCAAGACCGTCGTCACTGAAGACCACGTCGAACGGCAGGTCGGGCCGGTCAGTCATCAGCGGTGCCCTCCAAGTCCAAAGTCATCACGCTGCCCTGCCCGTGACCGAGACGGCCGCGGTGCACCGCGGCGGCCCGCGGGCCGGGCAGCGGTTCGCCGAAAACCAGATACGGCACCGTTAGCTGCCGCCGCCCCCGGCTGGTGTGGGCCCAGACCACTTCGGTGGCGGTGTCATCGACCTCGCCGTGCCGGGCGGCCAAAGACCAGACGCCGATGACGTCGCCCGTGCGCGGGCTGGGCAGCTGCGCCAGCACTTCGGGAAGCGTGGCAAATCCGCCGTGCACGTCCAGCGCCTTATGCACCGCGGCACGCAACGCCACCCAGTCGATGGCTTCCCAGCCAGCCAGCGCCGCCGGGTCGATCGCGAACTCTCCGCTGGAGTCGGTCACCAGCTCGGGCGGGACCAGCATTCCCTCATCGAGCCGCAGCCGCCCCACCGAGGCCGTCACCACCCCGCTCAGCGGAACAGAGAAACCGATGTCACGGCCACCGTGCGCGGACCGGAAGGCCACCGCGGCCGCCGCTTGCGCCTCCGTGATCCGTGTTCTCATGCTCCGGTAATGCAAGGCGTCCCCTCCGCGGACAAAGGCGCTGATCCGCCTGAACGCGGCCTGGCGTACTCGCTCGACCTCTTGGACCCGCTGCCACATCGTGTCGATGAACACGCTCAGGACTTCGGCGAGGTGCGGGGGCATCTGGTCCAGGCGGGCAAGGATCTCGCGGATGTCGGCCTCGAGCTGGGCGCGCTGGGACGGTATCCCGATCAGGTTGGTGAAGGCCCGGAACGCCTGACCTTCCGGCGAGTCAGCGATCACGTCGTGCCCGTCGAACATCTGCGTCAGCGTCTCAGCGAACTCAGCGGGATCGCCGACCAGGCTCTGCCGTAGCAGCGTCGCGGTGTTGGCGTGCATCTGCTCGCCGTACCGGGCCAGATCGGCCGGGATCCGTTCGATGAGCTGGGCCAGCGCGGCCAGCCTGTCGGCCAGTTCGGCGTGGTCGACGACGGGTATTTCGCCCGCTTCCAGGGCTTCCCGCTGGGCTGTCAGAGCCTGGATCTGCTCATCCAGTAGCCGGATCCGGGCTGCCGGATCAGGGTTGGCCTGGCCGGCGATGCGCCGCATCTCCGCCATCACCATGGACAGAGCCGACTCCGTCGCCGTAGAGCCGGGCTGCTGAAGATCACGCATCTGCCGGACTGCGTGGCTGGCCCCCGAGGTCAGCTGGTACCGCTCGATCATCGTCTCGGGATCGACACTGCGATGCACCCAGCCCCGCTTCACCCACCTGCGCAGCACGCCTTCAGCTGCCGACGTCCCCGCCTCGTCGCTGTCGGCGCTCGCCACCGCGCGAAGGTCAACCAGGTCATCACCGATCAGAGCGGCCAGGGTCAGGCCGTCAACGAGCTGCCCATCGCCCAGATGAGCCGCCATCAGCGCCAGATGCAGCAAGGCGTCCTTCGCGCGCAGCAGCGATATGGCCACGTCCGCAGCCGCGTTCGTGCTGAACTCGTGGAAGAGGCTCTCTGCGCTCTTGGCCATCAGCAACACCACCTCCCTTCACGGCACCCACCCCTTCCTGAACGCAACGATCCAGGTGGCAGGCAAGGCAACGGAACCAGGCTCAGTGTCACAGACAGCACCGACAAAATCGCTGCGAGCTTCTCGCCGGGGGTGCACGTCAGTTCCGTAGGGGTCCTGGATTGGCGCAGGCTGACGCAGTAATCTGGAAGTGATCACACTTCCAGATCGGGAGCTAGGATGCCTGAGCCGCTTGACGAGCTTGAACGCCGG
>Ga0310037_10001590_pt1 | contig 12394 bp, 10 predicted proteins | sample Sb_taG_11_FD_200239 | JGI IMG/M metagenome (GOLD analysis project Ga0310037, IMG submission 200239) | Peat soil microbial communities from Weissenstadt, Germany - Sb_50d_3_AS metaG (v2) (version 2) | ecosystem: Environmental > Terrestrial > Soil > Wetlands > Peat | place: Germany: Weissenstadt...
CGTTGAGGAGATGACTGTTGCCATAAAGCCGTTCGATCACCCGCGTACAGACCGAGGACTTCTCACCGAGCCAGATCGGCGAGAGCAAGACCAGGATGTCCGCGGCCATCACCTTCTCGAAGATCGCCGGCCAGTCATCCTGATCCCAGCCGTGCTCAGTCATGTCCGGATACACCCCGGTCGCGATCTGATGGTCAACCGCCCGAACAACTTCGACGGAAACCCCGTTGCGCTCCATGATCGCGACCGCGAGATCCGCGAGACCGCGCGTGTTCGACACCTCCGGCGAGCGCTTCAGCGTGCAATTGATGAACAGCGCGCTCAGGTCGGAGAAGTCCCACTTCGACTCGGCTGCCAGCTGCTCGTGTTGTTCGGTCAGATTCGCCATCGATCATCTCCTCATCGGTGGTAGGTCCGTGATTTTGGGCGTTCTCCCAGCGGGCCGGGCGGTTTCGCCCAGCGCTTAGATCAGGTCTGAGTCGGTGACGATCTCGATCAGCGCCGGTCCGGGTGTGCCGCGGCGGTGTCGAGCGTATCGTCGAGTTGTGAACCATCGGTGACGCGGATTCCGAGCGCACCGCAGATCTCTCCGTCTTTGACGTATGCACCGCCAACCTCGTGATACTCCCGGCTCGGGCGCTTCAACTCGACGACGCCGAACGGGCTCACCTGTTCGACCTCGCCCGCGCCGCGCATCCAATTGTCTGCGCGGCCTCGTCGGCGCCGAGCCAAGCAACCCGTCCGGCCCGAGGTCCAATGGACCCTCGACGCGATCACCGGCGCCACCGCGTTCGTGAGCAACGAGCGCATCGACATCCTTGCCGCCAACCAACTCGGACTCGCGCTGTACTCCGAGCTCTACGACGGACCCGTGCGGCCGGTCAACACCGCCAGGTTCGCATTCCTCGATCCACGGGCCGAGGCGACATTCGGCGACTGGGACCGCGTCGCGAGCGAGTTGGTCGCCATCCTGCGCTCCGCTGCCGGTCGGGACCCCCCCAACCGCGAACTCTCAGACCTCGTCGCCGAACTCGCAACGCAAAGCAGGGCGTTTCGCACCCGCTGGGCCACGCCTAACGTCCGCTTTCACAACGCCGGCGTCAAGCACTTCTGCCATCCCGTCGTCGGCGACCTCCGCCTGACCTACAACCGACTCGACCTCGCGGCCGACCCCGGCCTGACGCTGTTCACCTACACAGCCGAGCCCGGCCTCGCGCTCAGAAGAAACACCGAAGCTCCTCGGCAGCTGGGCAGCCACCGTCGACCCCATAGAAGCGACGCACGCGACCGACCAAAGCTGAGGCGGACCGCGATACGCAGTCGCACCGCCCGCTCACGCGCACCTGCTCCCTGCGCTGAAACAGCCACGAGCGCACCTGCTTTCAACTCAGGACGATCCTTCTCTCCGTATTCGAGTCCTCCCCCCAATGCGCGGCAGGCGCGTCTCCGGAGTGGCAGCGACCGGTCTGGGCCGCGACGGCAGCCGCGCGTACGCGAGATCCGCGCGATGCAGGACGCTCGTCGTCAGTGGCCAGATGCTCGCCCCCGAGTCAAGGCAGGTCTCGCTTAATGGTGGGGGCCGCCGCCGGTAACGCGACGGTTACGCGATAGACCTTGAGATGTAGGGGCTATACCCCCTTGGTCGAATTCGTGCGGACGCGACTGGCGCTATGAATCGCACATGTGTGATTCGATCGTCATCCGTCCCGCGGTCGAGGGCGACTGCGCGTTCATCGTTGGGCTAGTGTCGAGCCTCCTGGAGTTCGGCTCTCCGGCATGGGAAGACAAGGACGCTCTTGCTCCCGGCTTTAGCGAGGTGCTCACTCGGGCCGTTCGTGCTCAGGATCTGCGATCAACCGTCTTGATCGCGGAGCTAACGGACGGGACGCCGCTCGGCTTCATCTCGCTGAAGGTGGCCGCGGACGTGACGGGCGTCGAGCGCGGTCATGTAGCCGATCTGGCCGTGACCGACACTGCCCGGCGCCTCGGCGTAGGCAGGACGTTGATGAACGAAGGTGAGCAGTGGGCACGCGATCGAGGATTGGCGCTGCTCAGCCTTGACGTGTGGTCAACCAACGAGCGAGCTCAGGCGTTCTACGAGCGGCTCGGTTACCGCGCCGAGTCGGTGCACCTGATCAAGGCGCTGGAATGACTCTCGGGCGGCGGCCCACCGCTCATCGCGGGTCGGCTCCACAAACAGGGCGGCGAGCTCTGGCGAGTCCGCGAGAGCGAACACGGCAACCCTGCCGCCTGATCTGACCAGGCGCCCAAGGTATCGTCCCTGAAACGGTCTCGGGCCAAGCAGCGTGACGCGGATGGCGATCCGCGCGTATCGGCGCTATGACCGAACGCGGCTCTCTGTTTCCAGGGCGGGGTCGGGTTCGGCGCGGATCAGCGCCTGTCGCAATGCGGCTTCTCGTCTGTGTGCTAGCGCGATCATCTCGTCCGCAGTGCCGGTTTGCTAGGCCTGGGCGCGAAGACTGGTGAGTCGGATGACGAGTTCGGTGATCATGTTCTCGAGCGGTGGCCAGGGGAAGTCGGGGCGGTTCATCCGCAGCGACGCCTGTCCGTGTAGGGCGGTCCACACCAGCACGGCCAGCCTGGTGGGGTCGGTGTCGGTAGCAGCGATGTCGGCCTGTTGGCAGCGTTGAATCGAGTTGACGAGACCGTCGAAGGCGCTGTTGCTCGGTGAGGCCTGCGGCTGAGCGCGCTCGGACCCCGAACCGTCGATCGGGGAGGTCGGCCCGGTCGAGATGCTCGGGGCTAGGGTCGGGAGATCTGGGCTGAACATGAGGCGATACTGGCCGGGGTGATCGAGCGCGTAGCGGACGTAGGCCTGGCATCCTGCGATTAGCGTTGCCGCAGGATCGGCAGCGCCGGCGGCGGCCTGATCGCGAGCGGCGGCGAACTCGGCGAAGCATCGTTGCGCCAAGGCCGCTTTCAACGCGTCGATGTCGGCGAAGTGCAGATACACCGAGGTCGCGGCCACCCCGGCCCGGGCGGCCACCGAGCGCAGCGAGAGCGCGGACGCGTCCCCGGTCTCGGTGACGATCGCGTCTGCGGCGGCGAGCAGCTCTTCTCGTAGTCGTTGGCCTTCGCCGCGTCGGTTCTTGCGCCTCGGCTGGCTTGGCTTGGGGGTGGTGCTTGTCATGACGTTCCTGTTTTCAAAAGTATATTGACGGTCGTAGCCTAACGTCTGTTACGCTACGCGTGTACATCAAGCCGCCGAGGAGGCCCCAAGTGAACTCGATCGCCGCACCCGTCGCTCGCCCCCCCACCGATCAGGTCCACCAGCCCGATGGCCTGACGGCAACCGACAGCCGGGACGCGCAAGCTGGACTGCTCGGTCGGGTTGTCCCCAACTCGCGCTGGCACTGGGCGCTGCTGATCCTCGGGTTGGCCGAAGGCGTCGTCTTTAACCTGACCTGGTTCATTGATGGACTGCTGCGCCCGGGCTATGACCCGCTGGTTCAGCCGATGAGCGCATTGAGCCTCGGCTCGGGCGGATGGGTGCAGATCACGAACTTCGTTGTTTTCGGCGCAATCGGATGTCTGTCGGCGTTTGCCTGGCGCCCAACGCTCGGCCCGGGCCTGGGCGCCACCTGGTACCCCAGGCTGGCAATCATCGCTGGGGTAGCCCTGATCGGCGCAGCGATTTTCAGCCAGGACCCCAGCATGGGCTTCCCCGTCGGCGTTCCAGCCGTGGCGCATCCCAGTGGGCACGCCCAGATCCACAACGCCGTCTCCTACATCGCCTTGATGGCGACGATCGCGGGGCTGTTGATCCTCGCTCGCCGGCTGCACCGCGAACCCTGTTGGCGCGGCTGGGCGCCGGCCGCGTTGACCACGGGAGTGCTCATGATGGTGTTCCTCGCCGTCTTCGGGATCCTCACCGCGCAGCACGGGCCCGGCGGACTATTCGAGAAACTCGCCTCTCTAACCCCGAGCCTCCTCGGCATCGCCCTCACCGCCCGCCTGCTCCTGCAACGCGACGCCCGCATCAGCTGCTGATGCGTCGGAAACTGGTCTTGGACTTTCGGGCTGCTCGGCCCCCATTCTTTGCGAGCGATCGTGCAACGGATGACCGGGAGGTCGACTGATGTCAGCAGAGAGCGCGATGTCCGCGATGCGTCCGACCCTGTCGGGTCAGGCGTCGCGGCTGATGATCGACGCCGCCGTCGGCGAGGCGAATGCGACGTCGGTGCCGGTGACCGTCGTCGTTGTCGACGAGTCTGGGGTGACCAAGGAGATGCTGCGGATGGACCAGGCCCCGCTGGTGAGCGTCCAGACCGCAATCAACAAGGCGTACGCGGCGGCGGCGATCGGGATGCCGCCGGACGATTTCTACGCAGCGATCGAGTGCGACGGCGCCGCCGTGGCCGAGTTCGGGACGCGGCCGGGGTTGGCTCTGATCGCCGGTGGGCTACCGCTGGTCGTCGACGGGCGCGTCGCTGGCGCGATCGGGGTGGCGGGCGCGATGACGGGCGCGGATGACCGCCGTATCGCCGAGGTCGCGATCGCGAAGGCCACGAGTTGATCGTTGTGGCGCGATGAAGGTGCTGGCCGTGGGACGACCGCGCGACGGGATCGACGCTGGTGCGGCGATCGCACCGCACGTGCGGGAAGAGCTCGGGGTGCTCTGGCGGCTGTACGCGTCGGGTACCGCTCGCGAGATGTACTCACCCGGCGGTCCCGGCGCAGTGCTGGTCCTTGAAACGGACTCGATCGACGCCGCCCGGGAATCGCTCGGCGTGCTGCCGCTGGTCGCCCACGAGATCATCGACTTCGAGCTGATCGAGTTGCGTCCGTTCGCTGCGTTCGGCTCGCTGTTCACCCCGCCGGAGCCGACGTGCGCAGTGTGTCGGGAGCTGCCGCCTCGGGCCGCGAGCTGCTGGCGCACGCCGATGCGCTCGGCCGCGCGTACGAAGCCCTCGCGGCCGCAACCGATGACGAAGCCCGCCGCGCCGCCTTGTGCCGCGTCGCCGGGCGGTTGGCCGCGTCGGTGGTGCGGCCACTGGGCGCTGCTCTCGGCGACATCGCAAACGGTGCCGCGCAGCCAGGCACGGAGGCTGAGCTCGGGGTCGCGCTGCACGATCTGGCTTGTCAGGCGACCCGCCTGCGGGTTGGGGTGGGCGGGCCACCGGCGCTGCTCGAGGCGAGCGCTGCGCTGCAGGACCTCGCGTGCCAGCTCGTCGCCGAGGACGACGAGTGCCTGGCGGCCAGGCGCGGCGAGTTCGTGTCGCTGCAGGAGCAGCTTGCACCGAACATCCAGTCGGCGCCCGACGGCCCGTACCTCGTGACGAACGTCGCGCGCATGACCGACTGGCTCGGAGGGTCGCTCGAGCCGCTGCCGCAGGCGGCCTTGTGCCGCTGCGGCGCTTCGCAGCTGAAACCGTGGTGCGACGGGTCGCACAGCGTGATCGGCTTTCACGCCGCCAAGGCACCCGACCGCGTGCCCGATCGGCTTGACACCTACCAGGGTCAGCACCTCACGGTCACCGACAACCGTGGCATCTGCGCACACAGTGGCTTCTGCACCGATCGGGCGCCGACTGCGTTCCGGGTCGACACCGAGCCGTTCGTCGCGCCGTCGGGCGCTCGCGCCGACGAAATCGTCCGCGCGACGCGCGACTGCCCGTCCGGAGCACTCGGCTACGCGCTTGACGGGCGCGACCCGGCCGGTCTCGCCGACCAGGATCGCGAGCCGGCGATCGAGATCTCAAAAGACGGCCCGTATCGTGTGACCGGAACCATCGAGCCGCTCGACGCGAGCGGCAACCCGGAGCCGCGCAACACGGGCGCATCGCGCGAGCACTACAGCCTCTGCCGGTGCGGGAAGTCGCAGAACAAGCCGTTCTGCAGCGGCATGCACTGGTACGCCGACTGCCACGATCCACCGGCGCCAGAGAAGGCCACGCTGTTTCAGTGGGCCGGCGGGTTCCCGGCGCTGCTGCGGCTCACTCGCCGCTTCTACGAGAAACACATCCCCGGAGAGCCGCTGCTCTCGACGCTGTTCGGCCGGATGTCACCCGACCACCCCGAGCGCGTCGCTGCCTGGCTCGGGCAGGTGTTCGGCGGACCGCCGGCGTACAGTCACCGCTACGGCGGCTATGACCGGATGATCAGCCAGCACCTCGATAAAGGGATCAGCGTCGAGCAACGGGCGCTGTGGGTGCAGTTGCTCTCCCGCTCGGCGGATGATGTCGGCCTGCCGGCCGACGCCGAGTTCCGGGCCGCGTTCACCGCCTACATCGAATGGGGATCCCGGATCGCAGTCGAGAACTCACAGCCCGGCGTCCATCCGCCGCCGCGGATGCCCGTCCCGCGCTGGTGGTGGGTCTGCGATGCCTACCCCTGGTCACGCACCCACGCAACCGAGGACACGATCAAGGAGGAGGCGCCGCCGGAGCTTCCGGGACCCGACGAGCCGCTCTCCTACGCGACCCACATCAAGCCGCTGTTCCGCCAGCGCGACCACGACTCGATGAGCTTCGCGTTCGACCTGTGGTCCTGCGATGACGTCAGCACGCACGCCAATGAGATCCTGGCCCGGTTGCGTGCCGGGACCATGCCCTGCGACGGTGCATGGCCGCCCGAACGCGTCGATGTCCTCGAGCGCTGGATCGCCGCCGGAACGCCACCCTAGGAGCTCGAGTGCGGCTACGCACTCGAGCTCCCGAGGCGTTGTGTCCCGGGTCAGGCTACGTCGGGGACCGGCACCGGCGTGGGCGCCGGGCTCGGAGCAGGTTCCCCGCGGGTGTTGGTTGTGCGTGCGGCGATCACAGCACCGGCGAGTAGGAACAGGCTGCACGCCATCAGCGCGTGCTGGAACCCGGAGGTGAGCGCTTCGGGCCGTGAGGCGTGGGCGACGAGCAGCCGGTGGCCCAAGGGCCAACAGCATGCGTAGCCCGTAAGCCAGCATCCGACGCTAGGTCCGCGCCGCGTCGAAAGGCGGGTCTCCCAAGGTCATAACGATCGGTCCCGCTCCTCGCCACAAGCGCAACGCTCGCTCGAAGGGTCCGCCCGCCGATCTGCCTAGGTAGGCGCCTCGCAAGTGGAGGGCTGAGACAGGCCGAGCCGGCGTGTGCCCCGCGCCAGAAGTGATCGTCCGACATCCAGGAGGTCAGTGCCGGTTTCACGAAGCCCGAGGCGTGCCGCCGGACACGAACGCCGGGCCGGACAGTTCCGCTCTGGGCCGACGAGCTCCTGAGCAGCATTCGAGGCCTCGGTCACTGCGGCGACGAGAAGTGTTGTGGGGGCCCGGGCTTGGGTTAGCGTTTCCGCGGCGTCGATTGTCGCTGTCTTTTCGGGCGCGGTTCGGCTCGGAGGGCTCCGCCCGCGGGCGTGTAGATACTCTCGTGGCCATCGTCCCAGCGGATGCGATACCGGGGCGACGGGTCGCCGCGCAAGACTTCCTCAACGACACCGAAGCGGGGTCGGCGGCTCGTTGACTCAGACTCCGCTACGACGCGCTTACCGACTTGGAAGGCCATGCTCACTTCCGATCGTTCGTGCTTGCGTTGGGAGCGCGTAGCCGCGGTCGGCCTTTACCACCTCGCCGGCCTTCGCGAGCTTGCTCAGCGACGCGCCGATGGTGCCCGCCTTGATGCCCGTTTCGTTTGCGATCTCTGAGGCCGTCTTAGGCCCGCCCTTTAGCGCCGTGAGGATCTTCTTCTTGTTCTCACCACGCGGCGCGCGGGCGTTCGTGCTCCTCGCCGGCGAGGTGTCCTTTGGCGCTAGCGCCGTCGTGCGCTGCGTGACCGGCTGCTCGCGACGGTGCCTGCCGTCGACGCGAGAACGCACTCCGCCCTCCAGCCGACTCAACGCACCCTTGAGACGCTCGAGCTCGTCGCTCAAAGCCTTGTGGTCCTTGAGCTGCTCTTCCACCTCCCGGATGCGCCCCTTGATGCTGCGGGCGATATCCGACACCTCGAGTTTGGCCATGTAGTTCTCCTGTCAGGTCGGTGCGCGATCGTAGTGATGATGATGACGCGCTGACCGACGCGGCTCGACGCGCCGACATCGGCACCCGGGAGTTTCGCGGTCGCCAGGTACGCCTAACGCTTGATCTCGGACCGTCGTTGTCGAGCTGCAGCCAGAGCCGACGGCTCGAGTACCTCTGCGGTGCACCGTGGCTGCCCGCGCGTTCACCAATGCCCAACGACCTCGTCGGCTCGACACCGCCGGTAGGCATCGGTGCCGCTAGAGAGCCGGGCGGCGCGGCGAAGGGTGCCGCGATGCGTACGGGCGGCCTGCGACTAGACCGTTTCAGGTGCGGGCCGCTTGGTGCTCTCGCGGAAACAGCAGCACGGGGCGACGCGGCTAATACGCCGGAGCTAATTTCGCGGAGCTCAGTAGCGATTTGTGGTCAGCGACTGGTCCGAGGTGCGTCAGCTTGTCGGGGTTGACGATCCCGCTGATGCTCGTGATCTGGCCGGCGGCGATATCGAGCGCGAAGACGCTGATCAGCCGCTGCTGTGCGTCGAGAAGGAGCGCTCCCGGGCCGCCGTTTACCTCGACTGGGCGCAACGACACGCCCGGAACGCGGGCGGCTTGGCGGAACCAGTTGATCAGCGTGCGCGCGACACGGTTGCGGCCGCGCAGCGACCGCGCGAGCGCCGGCACCTTGCCGCCGCCGTCACCGGTCAGCTGCACGTCTGAAACGAGCAGCGCCTCGAGCCCGGCGAGATCGCCTTGCTCGGCGGCCTCAAAAAACCGGGCTGCCAGCTCGTCGCGCTGTTCACGCGTCGTTTGGAAGCGCGGCCGGCGCTGCTCGACATGGCGTCTCGCGCGGGTGGCGAGCTGGCGGACGTTGTCCGCGCTCTTGCCGATGATCTCGGCTATCTGCGCGTGGTCGTAGCCGAACACGTCGTGGAGCAGCAGCACGGCTCGCTGCTCGGGCGAGAGGCTCTCGAGCAGCACCAGCATCGCGAGCGACAGCGAGTCGGCCGTCTCGGCGTGCTGGGCTGGATCGTCGCCGCCGTCGGTGATGATCGGCTCGGGCAGCCACTCCCCGACGTAGCGCTCGCGACGGGCGCGCGCGGAGCGCAGCTCGTTGATCGCCAGCCGCGTGGTCACGGTTGCGACGAAAGCGCGCGGCGATGCGATCCGCTCGCCGGTATCAAGCGCCTGATGCACCCGCAGCAGCGCTTCCTGGACCACGTCCTCGGCCTCGGAGACGCTACCGAGCATCCGGTAGGCGATCTGAAACGCGACCGGCCGCAGATCGTCAAGCAGTCGCTCGCGATCGGTCATGCCGCCGCCGCGAATTCCGGCCGCTCCGGAGTGCGTGCCGCCGAGAGCTCCGCGAACCCCTGCCGCCAGCTGGAGTGCACCGGGCGCCACTGAAGCTCGCGCTTGGCCTTGGCATTGGAGGCACCGCGGATCTCGGTCATCATCACCACGCCCGCCTCCCCGGCGAACAGCCGCCCAACGAACCGCGGCACGTTCATCGGCTTCTTGGCGCCCAAGGTCTGCGCCAGCGCCGGTAGCCACTCGGCGACCGGGGCCGGGTCATCGTCGACGACGTTGTAGACACCGCGGCTGCCGCGCTCGACCGCTGCGACGGTCGCCTCCGCGGCATCGGCGACGTGGATGAAGGACCACACGCCGCCGCCGTCGCCGACCAGCGGGAACTTGCGCTGGCGGACCAGCTCGACCTGCTCCGAGCCCGGCGCGAGCGAAGTGCCCGCCCCGTAGAAACCGCCGTAGCGCAGCACGATCGCCTCCGTCCACTCCGCCCCAAGGACCGCCTCCTCGAGGTGACGGATCGCGGCCCAGCTTTCGCGCATCTCGCGCGCCGGCCTCGGGTCGAGCGGGTCCTCCTCGCTCTTGACTGGCCCTCCGGTGCGCTCATACGGCCACGCGCTATAGCTCTGCGCCACGAACCGCCGCACCCCGACCGCCTTACCGGCCGACAGCAGGTGGTCGGTGCCCTCGGTCCGCAGGCGGTTGGTCAGCGCGAAGTCGCGGTCGAAGTGACGCAGGTCCACGGTCGGGGGGATCGCGGTCAGCTGATGGACGATCACCTCCGGCCTCGCCCGCCCCACGACCTCCGCGACCTGATCGGGATCAAGCGCCTCCGCCACCACCGGCACAGCACCCAGCTCGCGGATCATCACCTGCTTTGACTCGCTCCGCGTCATGCCCGTGACCTCATGACCCGCCGCAACCAGACGCGGCACCAACTGCCTGCCAATCGCTCCCGTCGCACCCGCCACAAACACTCTCATCACTGGCTCCTTGATCGAGGATTCCCTGCACCCCCTAAGACAAGACAGCAGCCCCGACTGTGACACCCGGCTGTGATAGGGAGCCCCACACGCCGTCTGTCGAAACCCGAAGCGCCGCAGCAGCGCCGAAGCAATGAACGCGTCCCCACGCGGGGAAGAGCCACGCGACCTTCCGCAGCGGCCGCTCGCAGTGCATCGTCTCGTCGCGGATCAGACCGGTGAGCGAGCGGTACCCCGGATCCCTGCAGAAGGCAGCGGCGGGGGGGCGCGTCGATGGCTTGAGACCGGTCCTTCGACCAGCCGGATCCGGAAGGTCAGCCCGCCCGTGACGAGCTCGTTCAGTCGAAAGCGATCACGCCGCCACCCGATTCGCTGATAGCGCGCTGGCGGCTTGATCTACACCACGCCGCCCTTCCGCCGTTGGGTGTCCTGCCGAGGAGTGGCGTGGACGTCGTGCTGCTCTTGAATTCTGTTCCTTGGATCGCCGCCACGGCGAGGCTAGTTCGACGGCGACATGGGACTTGACGCGTATGACGAGAGTCGTGGTTATTTCGCAGGCTCCGACCGCGAAGCCACCCGCTGTCCCGGACGGGCGAGCCGGCCGGTGCTCGCCGATCCGATGCTGCGGAACTACACGTTGGCCGTCGCGAGCCAATCCTCGAAGCTGGGGCCCGCGAGCTCCGCGCCCGGGTTGGGGAGCGCGGCGCCCTCCGCGTAGGCCGCGGCGTCGGGGTCGTCGGGCTGCGCCAGCGGACCGCCGCGGCTCTCGCGGATCTCGATTGAGTCACCTCGGCTGGCGAAGAGCGCTTCTGCCGCATCGGCGAGACGCTCCTCCCGCGGGCCTGCGACCTCGGTGATCCTGCCGTTCTCGATCCCCGGCTCCTCGGCCGCGTCGGCAAGTGTCTCAGCGACGACGCGGGCGGCGACGAGTTGCGTTCGCATCTCGGGCAGGTAGGCGACGCCATCCTGGATCGTCCATCCGACCAGCGGATCGACGAACTCGTGGAACTGGGCCGCGCGAACGATCCGGACCGGGAGCGGGCCGTCGAGCAGCGTCCGCTCCTGCGCCAGCTTCGCCGCGTTGTAGCCGCCGTGGAACCTGTCGATGCCGATGATCGAGACCACGACGATCCGCGTCGCCCCGACCGCGGCACCGGCTCGCTGAAGGTTACGCGCCGAAGCAGTGAAGAAAGCCGTCGCTTGCTCCTGGTCGGGCGAGGGCCCGGTTGCGGTGTCGATGATGGTCTCGACGCCGACGAGCGCCTCATCGAGACCCTCGCCGCTGACGACGTCGACACCCTGGGAGCGCGCGATCGGGACCACGTCGTGTCCGCGCTGCTCGAGGATCTCGACGAGGGGCGCTCCGACCCGGCCGGTGGCTCCAGTGACGGCAATCCTCGGGCTTCTGTTTTCGGTGTGCATTGTTGTTCCTTTCTCAGGGCCGGGGTCCCGGCGCCGGCAGAATTGATCCGCTACCTGATTGACACGCGGCGGCAGCGAGATGTGACGCAGCGAGATGTGACCGATCGCGGGCCACGAGTCGGCCGAGCTGGTGAGTCGAGTCACTGCACCCCGGTCGGCGACATCGGGCAGCGCGGGTCGGTCATCGCTCAGCCGAGTCCCGTCGCGAAGCCCTGTCGCCAGCTCGGATAGCGCGGCGTCCAGCCGAGCTCGCGCTTGGCCTTGGCGTTCGAGGCACCCCGCGCCTCGGTCATCATGACCGTTGCCGCCTCACCGGCCGCGAGCCGCCCCAGCCAGCGTGGAATGCGCCTCGGTGGCTTGGCATCCAGCGCGCTCGCCAGCACCGGCAGCCACTCCCGCACCGGCGCGGGCTCGTCGTCGACGATGTAGTAGATACCGGCCGGGCCGTGTTCGACCGCGACGGCGGTCGCCGTCGCGGCGTCAGCAATGTGGATGTGCGACCAGATGCCACCACCGTCGCCGATGACCGGGAACTGACGCTTGCGGATCGGCGCGGCCATCACCGCATCCGGAGCGCGGCTGACCGAGGTTCCCGGACCGTAGAAGCCGCCGTAGCGCAACGCGAGTCCCTCGCCCCACTCGATCCTCGTCACCGCCTCCTCGAGATAGAGGAGCCCCTCCACCACCGGCCGCAGTGGCGCCGGCGGGTCGGGATCGAGGGGATCGGCCTCGGTCTGTAC
>Ga0310037_10001602_pt1 | contig 12347 bp, 14 predicted proteins | sample Sb_taG_11_FD_200239 | JGI IMG/M metagenome (GOLD analysis project Ga0310037, IMG submission 200239) | Peat soil microbial communities from Weissenstadt, Germany - Sb_50d_3_AS metaG (v2) (version 2) | ecosystem: Environmental > Terrestrial > Soil > Wetlands > Peat | place: Germany: Weissenstadt...
CCAAGGCTCGAGGGCTTCGTGAGCGATACGGGCTCGACACCTCGGGGACTCTCTTTTGGGACGTGCACGGCTCCATGGAGTCGATGCATTCCGATTGGACCATCGAAGCCCTTGCTGCGTCGAGCGACGACGCCGATGCGATCTGCGCAGCTGCTCAGTGGGCAGCCGACAGCTGGTGGTCGTTTCTCGACGAGCGCGAGGAGCTGGCTCCGTCGCCGGCGACTTACTGAGCATCTGATCGGGGAGATCGAAGCCCCGCTCTGCCGAGACGGGGAGGCGGCGGGCTGCGATCTCGATCAGACCCATTTGCCGGGATTGAGGATGCCTTGCGGGTCGAGCGCGGCCTTCACCCTATGCATGAGGTCCATCACGTCTTCACCCAGCTGTGCTCCTAGTAGGTGAGCTTTCAAGGAGCCGACCCCGTGCTCGCCCGTGATGGTCCCGCCTAGGGCGAGAGCCACGTTCATCACGTCGTCGAACGCCTGCCGGGCCCGAGCGGCCGCTGCGGCGTCGGTCGAATCGAAGGTGACGAGTGGGTGGAAGTTCCCGTCGCCGGCGTGGCCGATGATCGGGATCGCCGTGTCGGTGCGCTGCGCCACCTCGCGAATGCCCTGCATCAGCTGCGGGACTGCAGGGATCGGGACGCCGACGTCCTCTATCAGGACGGTCCCGAGTCGCTCGACACAGGGGATCGCCATCCGCCGCGCCCCCATGAGGAGCTCCCCCTCGGCCGGGTCATCCGTCACGGCGACGTAGCCGGCTCCCACCGAGCGGCAAGCCTGGGCCATCTGCTCGGCCTCGCCGGTGCCGACGTCTGTCTGACCGATCAGAAGGGCACCGATCCCCGGGTCCAGACCCATCGGCTTCACCTTCTCGACCGCCTCGATGGCGGCACTGTCCATCAGCTCGAGGGTGCTCGGGCGCAACGAGGCCATGATCCGTGCCACAGCGCGACCGGACGTCACGATCTCGGCGAACGTCGCGACGACGGTGGAGGCCGGTGGTGGCAGCGGGCGGAGCCGAAGCGTCGCCTCGGTGATCACCCCGAGAGTTCCTTCGGAGCCGACGAAGAGCCGCTTCAAGTCGTACCCGGCCACGTCCTTGACGGTGCGGCCACCGAGTCGCACCACCCTCCCGTCGCCGAGGACGATCTCGAGCCCGAGCACGTAGTCGGTCGTGACGCCGTACTTGACGCAGCACAACCCGCCGGCGTTGGTAGCAAGGTTCCCACCGATGGAGCAGATCTCGAAGGATGACGGGTCCGGCGGGTACCACAACCCGTGACGTCGCGCCTCGGCCTTGACCTCCGCGTTGAGAAGGCCCGGTTGCACTGTGGCGGTCATCGCAGCCGCGTCGACGGTGATGTCGCGCATCCGCTCGGTCGACAGCGTGATGCACCCCTCGAGGGCAGCCGAGCCACCGGAAAGCCCCGTGCCGGCGCCCCTGGTGACAATCGGAATGCCGAACCGGGACGCGACGCGCAAGACGGCCTGGACGTCGGAAGTACAGGTCGCACGAACGACTGCGAGCGGCCGCCCCGGACGGACCGTCATGGCGCGGTCGTAGCGATAGCTCTCGACGATCTCGGGCTCGGTCACGACCGTGCCCTCGGGGAGACCCGCAACCAAGGCGCGGATCACGTTCTCATCGGTCATCCACGGCCTCCGCTCTCGAAGCCTCGACCGCTAGCGCGCAGGGTGGGACCGAACGGCTAGCTGTTCTGCCCGCAGTACAGGGACACGTCCATGAAGTAACCCTGTCCCGTCTGCAGCGACGACGTGCTGTTGGAAGAGATGGCCGTCTGAGCCTGGCTGACCATGTTGCTCGCGTCAGACTGGATCGAGCTCGGGAGCCCGGAGACCAGGGTTGAGAGCTGGTCGACCTGGGCCTTGTCCGCGGTGAGCGCCTGGAGGACCCCGTTCACGTCGCTGGCGTTGGAGACGTCGCTGTATATCGGAGCGAAGGTGGTGCAGAACGTGCTGTTCTTGCCGCTCGCGAAGTACGAGGGCAGCGGGCTCCCGGAGCCGTCCACGCCACAGTAGGTATCGATGTCAGCGCCGGCGGTCGAAGGCGCGTTGTTCAGAGGATTCGTGCTGTTCTGAGAAATCGCTTGCTCAGCTGCGTTTACGAGGCCGCTCGCCTCCGTGCCGAGTGAACCGCTCGGCAAATTGTCCTTCATCGCGGTGAGGGCAGCCTGGTTGGCCTTCAAGATCGCCAGGAACCCACTCTCGGACGTGGTGTTGGCGCTTGCTTTGTCGATTGTTATGTTCCCGCCACAGAACGCCGACTTCTGGGCTTGTGATCCCGGGGGATTCGAGGAGTTCGACGAGCTGCTGCATCCGGCGATCCCGACAGTCAGACCCAGGAGAACGACGGTCAGGCTTGAGACGGCGAGCTTGTGCATTTCGAGGACTCCCTCCGAGTCAGTTGAGGTGCCGGACCTGGTCCCGCAATCCGTTTCACGGTCGGGCAAGCGGTCAATAGTGGCACCGAAAGAGGCTCGAGTGGGGCTGATCCACTCGGAATCGTCGAAATCGCCCTCTTTGGTCTCACTAGGGCAATCTTTGATCGTGCCAGGCGCAGGTAGCAGCGGGGCTTTCCGGGGTGAACCGCACGAAGACCGAAGGTCTCAGCGGGAGCGGATGCTCGCTGGCGATCCCTATCTGGCAGACGACCCCGAGCTCCAGGCGCAGTCGCTTCGGGCTCGACATCTCCAGGACGCGTTCAATCGCACCACGGCCGAGCAGACCGACGAACGGCGGCGAATCCTCGAAGAGCTACTGGGAGAGTTCGGTGACGCAAGCGAGATCCGACCACCTTTCTACTGCGACTACGGATATCAGATCCGAATCGGCGCGCGTACATTCGTCAACTTCGGACTCGTTGCTCTCGACGTCGGCGCCATCGAAATCGGCGACGATGTCCAGATCGGGCCCAACGTCCAGCTGCTGACCCCGACCCACCCGGTCGACGCCGAGACCCGACGAGCCAAATGGGAAGCTGCGCAGCCCATTGCGATCCGCTCCAACGCGTGGCTCGGCGGCGGGGTGATCGTCCTTCCCGGTGTGACGATCGGAGAGGACACGGTCGTGGGCGCCGGGGCCGTGGTCACGAGGGACTTGCCCGGCAATGTCCTCGCAGTCGGGAACCCAGCGAGAATCGTGCGTGAGCTGTAGACCGGAGTAGACCCGATGGGAGCCTGTGGAACCTCTTGGCCGAGCATCCGCGACCGGGCTGCCGACTACAGCAGACGCGTCGCGATCGCGATCCCGATGAAGACCAATATCGCCCCACCGAAGAGCTCGCTTCGCCCTCCGAGGCGCGGACCCAGCCGTTTCCCGATCTCGAGCCCCAACAGCGATAGTCCCACGCTGACCAGGACGATCAGTACGAGGGCGACCACAATGCTCACGTGATAGGTGCCTAAGGCAAACCCGACGACAAGGTTGTCGATGCTGAGGGCGAGTCCGAGGACGAGCAAGCGCCGAACTCCGAGCTGTCGCTCCGGCTCCTCCGCTTGGGCTGCAGCTGCTCTCTCACCCGTCAGCTCGTGGAGGATCGAGTACACCCCGGTGCAGATCAAGAGGAGACCGCCTATCAGCGGCGCTCTGCTGCCCAGGGAACGCGAGATCGAGTGGCCCACAAGGAGACCGAGTAGCGGCATCGCACCTTCGAAGAGCCCGAAGACCGCTGCTATGCGGACGCGCTCGGCTCCGCCGACACCCGAGACACCGATCGCCGTCGCCGCTCCGAAGTTGTCCAGTCCAACGGACAACGCCACGAGCACCAGGGCAAGCACCGCGCGACCGTATCCGTGGTCGAGCGTTTCAAGGTCGACCCAAGAACGTTCTTCGAAACCTGCGGCAAATCGCCTCTCAGGCTTGTGCGGAGGCGATTACCGCGCAACGATGGGGATTGGTCCAGGTGATCCGGAGAGTCCCTGGGGCGGAGGGAGCGCGACGGGTGGCCCAGAAAACTGCCACTGCAGGTCATGGAGAGATCGCGAGCCCGGCAGATGTTCGGTAATCGCGGCGCTCGTTGCAGCGGGATCATCATCGTCCATCTGGACGGGAGCACCACTTGCACCGACGCGGACTGCCAAGTGGCGGGCATCATCGAGAGGGCGATGAGAGATCATTCTTCTTTCGTTCCCTGCCGCGCTGTGTTCGAGACATGTCCCCTTTGCAACCCCGCGGCCGCGATCACCTCGGACGCCCTGGGCGGAGCCGGCGCCGAAGCCTCCTGATTCCTGCTTGCTCGATCCGCGTCTCGGGACGACGATTGGCTGACGCCGAGCACTTGGAGGATCTGTTGGAACATTCGCTGGAAGAGACCGTGGCCCTCGTGACAGGAGCATCGAGCGGGATCGGCGAGGCGACAGCCATCGCTCTCGCCGAGCAGGGCGCCACCGTGTCGATCGCGGCACGCCGTAAGGACCGGCTGGACTCCCTCGCACAACGCATCTCGAGCATCGGAGGCCGGGCACACGTCATTGAGGCCGACGTCACCGACGAGGCACAGGCTCGATCGATGGTCGAGCAGACCGTCCGCGAGCTCGGCCGGCTGGACACGCTGGTGAACAACGCCGGGGTGATGCTGCTAGGACCGATCGTCGATGCACCGACCGAGGAGTGGAGGCGCATGGTGCACCTGAACCTCCTCGGCCTCCTCTACTGCACCCATGCCGCGCTCCCCCACCTGTTGGAAGCGGCCGAACGCGGACCGCGCAACGTCGCGGACATCGTCAACGTGAGCTCGGTCGCCGGACGCGTCGCTCGGCTCGGTAGCGGCGTCTACAACGCCACCAAGTGGGGGGTCGTGGCTTTCAGTGAATCGCTCCGCCAGGAGGTGACCGCTCGCCACGTGCGCGTCACGATCGTCGAGCCAGGAGCCGTCATGACCGAGCTCGCCACCCATCTGCGTCCCGAGATACTCGAGGAGCAAGCCCGCAACTTCGAAGGAACCGAGCTCATGCGGTCCGAAGACATAGCCCGTACCGTCGTCTTCGCCGTGACCCAGCCTCGCCACGTCGCTATCAACGAGCTCCTAGTGCGACCCACCGAGCAGGTGCGCTAAGCCGGCTGAGCCGGCTTAGCGATCCTGTTTCGGCCCATCCCATCCACCTCTGACCCCGGGCTCTGGCGACAGCCCGCCTGCTACGCTCTCGCGGAGCCGAGGCCCGCGCACGATCATGGTCGGAGCGGGTCCGAACGGGTCTCGTATCCCCAGACGAGCAGGTGGGGTGACGCTTGCCCGGTCCTGTGGTGCAGTTTGGAGTGCACGCCGGCCTGTCAAGCCGGAGGTCGCGGGTTCAAATCCCGTCAGGACCGCCCGCCCCGCTCTTGCGGGGAACGAATGCGGTCGGGTAGCTCAGTTGGCAGAGCGCGCGCCTGAAAAGCGTGAGGTCACCGGATCGACGCCGGTCCCGACCACGAAATAGAGCTCGGTTGTTCCGACCCGGCCCGTCCCTCGTCATCCGCGATCGGCCCGGAGGCTGTGACGGTCCGCCTCCAGCCTTTGCACACTCGCTACGCCGCCCGTATGGTCGGGATCGTGCTCGCGACTCAGAGCAAGCTGCCCGCGGAGGTCAAAGCTCTGTTGGACTTGGCTCTCGTCGGAGAGCTAACGGTCATCGACGCGGAAGGCCGGCCGGTCACCTATCCTCTGATCCCCCTTTGCGACGAAACCCTCGTCTACTTGACGTCTTCGATCCTGTTCTCACGCAAGCTCGAACACATCAAGGCGAACCCCAAAGTGTGTTTTTCTCTCACCGATCCGAACGCCGTCCCAGCCAAGCCATTCCACCGAGTGACGATCCAGGGGGACGCCGTGGTCGTCGAGGACGACCTTCACTCGGGATGGGAGCGGCTTCTACCGCTTTGGCGCGCGAAGGAACCGGCGATCGACTTCTTCCTCAAGCGTCGGTTCGGGATACCACTCTTCTTCGAGCGGTCGGTCATCGAGATCACCCCGAGACGAGTGCTGTGGTGGGAGGACGGAAGGACCGACCGACCCCCTCAGGTGCGCGAACTGAACGGAGCCGGCTGATGGGACGCCTGTCGGTGACCGACGCGCTCGAGAGGGCCCGGGGCTACGACCACGCCGTTCTCAGCTACGTCGACCGGGATGGATACCCGTTGAACGTGGCTGCAGAATTCGAGGTCGCGTCGGGGTCGCTGGAGATCGGGCCGCTTTCGGTCGACGTGATGCCCCCGGCAAGCCAACGGGTCGAGCTCACCTTCAGCCACATCCGCCCGCAGCCGGGAGTGGGCTACGACGAGCGCCGATATGTGAACCTATGGGGCTCTAGTACTTCCGTCGGCGCGAAGTTGCACGTGAGCGTCGACAGCGCGACCGGATGGGACGAACAGGAAACACCGTTCTTGGAGTACGCCGAAAGAAGCGTCCCAAGAGGCCGCGAGTACATCTCCGATCTCGGCGCCAGGCCGCGGCTGTCTGGTTGGTGGACCTTCTTCTTGGCCACCCGGCTTCCGTTCCTCACCGCCACCCTCATACCCGTGGGCCTGGGAGGGGTGGTCGCCGCCCGCCAGGGTGCCTTCCACACACTTTGGTTCGTGCTCGCGCTCGTCGCGGCCATGTCGGTTCATCTCGGTCTCAACATGGCGAACGACCTCTTCGACGACGCGAGCGGCGCCGACGAGGCAAACGTGACCCCGACACCTTTCTCGGGAGGTTCGAGGGTCATCCAGTACGGCCTGGTGAGCAGACGGGCGATGGTAGGCGGATGCATCTCTTTCTACGCGCTTTCCCTTGGCATCGGCGTGTACCTGGCTGCAGAGAGAGGCTGGGGCCTTCTCGCGATCGGAGCCGTCGGGGTATTCCTCAGCCTGGCCTACGCAGCTCCTCCACTGAGGCTCGTCCACCGGGGGCTCGGGGAACCGGTCACCGCGCTCGGGTTCGGTCCTGTTATGGCGGTGGGCACCTACTACGCGTGCGCGGGCCGTTGGAGCTGGCAAGCCGTGCTCGCGTCGTTGCCTGTGGCCGTGCTCATAGCGCTTGTCCTCTACGTCAACCAGGTGCCCGACCGCGAAGGTGACGCAGCAGCCGGGAAGCGGACTCTCGTCGTCCGCTGGACTCCCCACGTGGTGCGATCGATGTACGTCTGTTCGGTCGCCGCCGCGTTCTGCGGGATCTTGGTGCTCGCTGCCACGGGCGTGACCCCCTGGTGGACGCTCTTGGCGTTGTTGGCGGCGCCGATGGCCCTCAGGTCCTGGCGAGGGCTCCGGGACCACTACCGCGAGCCATACGCGCTCATTCCGGCCATGCAGGCGAACATTCTCCTGCACCTTCTCACTGGCTTGGGGATGATCGTCGGCTACGTGATCGCGATCTCCTCCTGAACTCTTCGCTGCTCGGCGCTACATGCCCGCCGCGGCGTTCACGGGAGTACCTGAGGCGCTCAGGGCGTACCAGGTCCCGCCGAAGCTCGTGATCCCTTGTCCGGTCCCCTGGCCGGATGCAGAGTCGCCCACGTACTCGTACATGAGCCAGCCGTTGTAGGTCGGATAGGTCTCTCCGTCGCTCAGCTTCATCGTTCCGAGCAACGACGCCTGGATCCCGGTTCCCGCCTTCGCTGACGATGTTCCGTCGGGAAGCGGTAGATCTGGCCACACCTTGGTGCACCCGCTCGCATCAGTGCAGGGCGCGTTCGTGTGACCGTCAGCAGTGAGCACGTAGACGGTCCGGCCCCGTCCGTCGACCACCACGGTGCCGAGCCCCGAGACATTGGCGGTGCTGAACGTCGTGGCCGGCGAAGAAGAGGAGGACGAGGAAGAGGAGGCGGCGTTCTTCCCCGATGGACCGTGGTTGTCGGTCGAAGAGGACCCGCACGCGGACAGCGTGAGCGCCACACCTACGGCCAAGACGCCGATTCCGAAGGGCAGATGCTTCGGGGTGACCTTTGATCCGATCCTGCTCATCGAATGTCGCATCCTTTCGAGTGTCCGTGCAGCCGTCTGTTTCGACACGGAGTCAAGTGTTCTCGCGGGTTACGTGTCGGTCGGTCGAAACGTTCACGATATGAGCCGATTTCTCGCGGCCATCACCGAATAGTCAACCGTCACAAAACTGAGCGGCAATCCGAGGACGGCTTGAACACCTTGGCGGCATGCGCCGTATCCAACCCGACAACCGCACTGCGCGGCCCGAGATCGATGGGAGCTCACGACGATGCTTGATCTGACGCCTTGGCGGACACGCACTTCCGAGACAGGCCGCACGACGCGCCCCCGCACGAGGGCGCGGGCATTGCCCGTCATTGCGGTCGGTGCGTTGGCGCTGTTCGCGGCCGCCTGCACCAGCTCTTCGACGCCGGCAGCGACGAAGGCGTCGAAGTCTGCGTCTGCGCGCACCTCTGCTCCTGCGACCGTCCTCGCGTCTGCCAACAGCCAGTTCGGCGCCATCCTCTCGAACAGCCAGGGCATGACGCTGTACCGCTTCACCCAGGACTCAGGCGGCAACAGCGCGTGCAACGCAGGTTGTTCGACGGCCTGGCCTCCGCTCACCGTCCCCGCGGGCACCACTCCCACCGCAGGCGCAGGTGTAACCGGGACACTTGGGACGATCGTGCGCCAGGACGGGTCGCATCAGGTGACCTTCGACGGATCGCCCCTCTACGTCTTCTCAGGAGACAAGGCGCCCGGACAGACCAACGGCCAAGGCGAGCTGAACACCTGGTTCGTGGTGCCTGCGAGCGGAGCGACATCACCTGCTTCTCCGGGCACGACCACGACGGCTCCCGCGAGCGCGGGAGCCACACCCGGTTCGTCCTCTGGTGCGTCAGGCTCAGGCTCGACGGGGTCGAACGCGACTCCGTCACCGACGCCTTCGTCGCCCACCCCGAGCCCGACACCGACCCCGGCTCCGACCACGCCGCCCACCACTCCCCCCACGACACCGCCTACGACCAGTCCTCCGCCCCCGCCGACCACCACTCCCACGACGATGCCCGGCGGGTACGGGTACTGAGCCATATCGGGACGTCGAACATGGCCGACGCATCGATAGTGTGCCGGGCTAGATGACGATCACCGCGCCGGCGCTCGAGTCTCCGGCCCGAACGCACAGCCGGAAGCTCTATCTTCCTGCGCTTCTCGTGGCAGCCACGACGGCGTGGCTCGTCTCGGTCGCAGTCGACACCCTCGGTCGAGCCGGAAGTCTCGGCAAGGTCCTTTCAGCCGGTCGGGCCGAGCTCGTAGCCCCAGCTGTCGTCGTCCTCGTCGCGACTGCGCTCGTCTGCGAGCACATCTGGCCGGCGGAGCGACGACCTCTGTTGTCGAAGGGCCACCTGCACGACGCTCTCTTCCTCGTGCTTCACGTCGTCGCGGTCGTTCCCTTGATGACGCTGCTTGGCGTTGCGTTCGCGGAGCTGCTCGTCGGTCACGCGGGCTGGATGGCGGTCGCGTGGACGGCGGCGTGGCCGACTTGGTCGGTCCTCGCCGTCACGATCATCCTCATGGATGCGGGGAATTGGCTCGCCCACTTCGCAGACCACCGCATCGGCGCGCTGTGGCGATTCCACGCCGTCCACCACTCACAGGAGGAGCTGAGCGTCCTCACCACCTTCCGGGCCCACCCGCTCAGCCACCTTGCAGGGTTCTTCCTCGGCACGGTTCCAGTCGTGGTCCTGATGGGTCACCGCCCGATGGCGCCCGCTGTCATCACCGCCTACGTGTGTCTCGGCACCCTTCCCCACACCAACGTCGACTGGTCCTTCGGAGTGCTGGGAAAGGTCTTCGTGAGCCCCGCCTACCACCGCATCCACCACTCCTACGAGGGGTCGAGGGGGATCAACCTCGGGGTGGTGCTCACGGTTTGGGACGTCGTCGCCAGCCGGGCGTGCATGCCGGTGAAGGGAAGCTCACCCTGTCCGACGGGCCTCCCCGACAGGCCGCTCATGACCGAGCAGGATCCGCGCTCGCGCCGCCACTTGGGACTGCTCGCCGGGCAGCTCGCCGAGCCCTTCGGGCGCCGTTGACGAAGCTCTAGCCGCTCTCGGGCTCGCTCTTCGTCTCGAGGAAGGCCTCGGACTCGGGCACCTCCATGCCTTCGGGCATGAGCCCCAGGGTCACCACGTCGTCGATCAGTTCGGCTGCGCTCTTCGGCCACCACGGCGGCGACACCGACCCCTCGATCCGCGCCGGGTCGACCGGCCGGCGCTCGTTGGAGGACTGGTAGACCGCGAAAGCGAGTTGAAGGGTCTCGAGCGCCTGCGCAGGCGCGAGCTCGGCCTGGGTCCCCGAGATGAGGCCGTCCACGAACCCGGCCGCGGCGCGCTTGAAGCTCACCTCGTAGCGGTCGTCGATGTCCCTGATCACCGTGCGGGTCTTGCCGCTCGTGACCACGAGCGGGGGTAGGTCGTGAAGGCGTCCGGAGAGGCGGGTCACCCAGATGAACCCTGAGGTCCCCTGGATCTCGAAGAACTCGTCTGCCCCGTACCAGTCGCTATCGATGAACATCCCGGGTGCGTGAGACACTTCCATCATCCCGAGCAGGTCGTCGCGCGCGTACTCGAACAGCGCCACCATGGGAGCTTCGAAGAAGAGGCGGCCCTTTCGCACGATGGCCTGCACGCTCGTGACGTCTTCGTCGACGAGCCAAAGCGCCATCGCATACTTGTGCATCACGTCGTCGAATAGATGTCCTCCGGGGCTCCTGGCGTCGAAGCGCCAGATGTAGCCCTCCGGGTTCTGGGTCGCCTGGAACTCCGACTCGGTCTCACCGACCACGGTCTTGATCCTGATTACGGTCGGTGTCCCGATGGCGCCTTCGCCGATCAGCTGCTTCGCTCGCTGAAGGGGTGGGTAGTAGCAGCAGTTCTCGGTCACCCGGAACATGACGTTGGCGTCCGCGCACGCCTTGATCATCCGCCTCGCGTCGTCGACGGAATTGGCGATCGGCTTCTGGCACGACACGTGCTTTCCCGCCTTTGCAGCTGCGACAACGTGCTCGGTGTGCAGGTACGTCGGAGTGAGGACCTCGAGCGCGTCGACCGCGTCGTCGGCGAGCAGGTCTTCGAGCGCCCCGTACACCTTCGGCACCCCCCACTTGGCGGCAAGGCTGTGCGCGTGGTCGAGCCGGGAGTCGCATATAGCCACGACCTCGCAGTTCGGGTGCTCGAGGTAACCGGGGACGTTGAGCTGGCTGACGTTTCCGACCCCGAGGATCGCGATCCGTACCTTGTCCACTCGAGCCCCCTTCTCTACGCGTCGATTCGATACACGCGAGTGCCGGCCATCGTAGACAGGTGATTGCGAGCGCGGCATCGCCTGATCGTCTGGACACCTTCGTCCTTGACAACTGTGACGGCCAGGCAAAGACTGTGGCCGTCCCGACATCACCCACCTCGAGGCCTGACATGAGAAGGCCTATTCTCCTCACAGTGATGGTCGCGAACCTCACGATCGTCGCTCTCGTCGGGACCGCTTGCGGAAGCCCTTCGGGTACGCAAGCTTCTCGTGGCCCGGGAGCTGGGGCTGGGTCAGGCCCCTCGGAAGGATCCTGCAGGTACCTGACTTCGAGCGACTTCTCTGCCATCGGGAAGACCCTTGCCGGCCGGCCGATCTTCAATCACGAGTCCGCTGTTCAAGTTCAAGACTGCTACTACGACCTCGGTGACACGAACGATCTCGTCTATCTCGACTTCTTCGACACGAGCTCGGCCGGTCAGCAGAACTACACGAACTCCACCGACCCCTCTGCCGGAAACGGCACACCAGTGGCAGTCTCCGGCGTTGGCGACAGCGCGTACTGGCTCGTCTCCGGAGACACCCTTTTCGCCCGTAAGGGCTCGGTCGTCTTTCAGCTCAAGGTCCAGGAGAGCGGAAGGACACCCGCCCAGCTACAGGCCGATGCGACCACCCTGGCGGCCAAGGTCGCGGCAAGGATCGGTTGAGCGGTCAGTCGATCTCGACGATCACCTTTCCTACGGCTCCGTCCTCCACGGCACGGTGAGCCTGGCCTGTCTGATCCAGCGAGAAACGATGGAAGGGAAGAGGGCTGAGCGCTCCCTCGGCGAGAGCGGCCGAGACCTCGGACACCGCCACATCGAGCTCGCCCTGCCTCACCATGTAGAGAAGAATGGTGTGCAGCCGTGCGTCGAGGTTCATGAAGGCTCGCACCGGGAGAGACGGATCCTCGTCCGTTGAGGCGTACAGCACGATCACACCGTGCGGAGCGAGCACACGTGAGTCGATAGAGAGGTTGGACGGCGCCACCTCGATCACGCGCTCGACGCCGTCGGGCGCGGCAGCGCGGATGGCCGCTGCGACGTCGCCCTCGGTGTAGTTCACCACAACGTGCGCGCCCGCAGCCTCTGCGAGCTTCGC
>Ga0310037_10001603_pt1 | contig 12341 bp, 3 predicted proteins | sample Sb_taG_11_FD_200239 | JGI IMG/M metagenome (GOLD analysis project Ga0310037, IMG submission 200239) | Peat soil microbial communities from Weissenstadt, Germany - Sb_50d_3_AS metaG (v2) (version 2) | ecosystem: Environmental > Terrestrial > Soil > Wetlands > Peat | place: Germany: Weissenstadt...
GTTCGGCGCGAGCGGGGTTACGGGGTCAACCCGTGGACCACACACACGCGGTTCCTCGTCTCGCATCGACTGCTGATCGACGAGGCCTACACCGCGACGCTTCGCGACTGGCTCGGGGACTTCCGCCCAGGTTCCTTGCTCGTCCTCGACGAGGCCCACCACGCGGCGCCTGCCAGTGGTGCCAAGTACGCCATCGACTCCAAGTTCACCCGCGCGATCCGCGATATCGCGGGCCGGTTCGAGCATCGCTTGTTCCTCTCGGCGACACCGCACAACGGCCACCCCAACAGCTTCTCGGCTCTGCTCGAAATCCTTGATCCCCAACGCTTCTGCCGGGGTGTGACCGTTCGGCCCAAGCTCCGCGACGAGGTCATGGTCCGACGGCTGAAGGAAGACCTCCGCGCCATCGCTGGCGGCTTCCCGAAGCGCACCGTGAGGCAACTGGATATCGACGACCTACCACTCGACACGCCGGAACTACGCCTCTCCGAGCTGCTCGATGAGTATCGGGAACTGAGGGAGCAACGACTCAAGGGCGAGTCGAAGAGGAAACAAGCTGCCGCGGCCCTGTTGATCTCGGGTCTTCAGCAACGCCTCCTCTCATCCGTGGAGGCCTTCGCCCGCACGTTGCGTGTCCACCGGCGCACCGTGAAGCGACACTGGGAGGAAGCCCAAGCAAGCAAACCCGAACCCGAAGAAACGCCGACCTTGCCCGATCTGTTCGCCCATGGTGTCGACAGCGACGATGACCGGGCGACCCTCTCGGAAGAAGAACTACAAGCCGAGGAAGACGCCCAGATCGAGGCCGCCACCAAGGCCACGATGGGCACGCTCACCGCCCTCTCGGCGCGCGAACTCTACAGCCGCGAGCAGACATTGCTCGACGAGATGACCGAGATCGCCGAGGCGGCTCGTGGACAGGCCGACGCTCGCATTCGTCAGCTTGTCGACTGGATCCGCGAGCACATGTGTCCGGACCTTCCGCCTCTCGGAACCCGAACCCAGCCCGATTCACTGGCGAAGTGGAACGAGACCCGGGTCATCATCTTCACCGAGTACGACGACACCAAGCGCTACCTCGAGCAGCAACTCAGGGCGGCCATCGAGTCGACCGACCGCGCCGCTCTGCGAATCCGCGTCTACCACGGCCCGACGCCCCAGGCCGAGCGCGAGGAGATCAAGCGCGCCTTCAACGCCGACCCGAAGAAGCATTCCGTCCGGATCCTCATCGCGACCGACGCCGCGCGCGAGGGACTCAACCTTCAGACCCATTGCTGGAACCTCTTTCACTTCGACGTGCCGTGGAATCCCAGCCGCATGGAGCAGCGGAATGGTCGGATCGACCGCAAGCTCCAGCCCAAGGACGAAGTCTTCTGCCACTACTTCGTCTACAAGCAACGCATCGAGGACCGCATCCTCAAGGTGCTCGTGCGGAAGACCGAGACCATCAAGCTCGAACTGGGGAGCCTTTCCCAGGTCGTCGAGAGCCGCCTGGCCAATACCCTCAAGTACGGGATCCGCCGCCGCGACGTCGATGCGATGGAGAAGGAACTCCAAGAGGCCGACCTCGATCCCCAGGTGAAGGAAACTGTTCGCGTGGAACTGGATGGACCCGACGATGAGCAAAGAGCCGAGGATGCGCTTCGGCTCCGCGAGGAAGAGGAAGCCCGTCGCCGCCAGGAAGAGCTGAAGGCCCAAATCGATCGCCTGCGAAACCTCTTGGAGAAGTCCGAGAAATCGATCGCCCTGGAGGAAGACCACTTCCGCTCGGCCATCTCGTGCGCCTTGCAGCTCATGGGTGGCGACCCTCTGAAGCCGGTCCCCGACTCCGAAGACTGGGATCGACCCATCTCCCGGTTCGAGTTCCCCGCGCTCGACCAGCGTCAGGGTGCCGACCCCACATGGGCCGACACGATGGATACCCTCCGCACCCCCAAGAAACGGGACCAGAAGCCCTGGGAATGGCGCAGGGAGTCACCCATTCGGCCAGTCGTCTTCGAGGACACCGGCACAATGGAGGAGGACGTCGTCCACCTTCACTTGGAGCACCGCGTCGTCCAGCGGCTTCTCGGTCGTTTCACCGCCCAAGGCTTCATCCATCACGATCTCTCGCGTGCCTGCCTCGCTCAGACGAAGGATGCGATCCCCCGCGTCGTGCTCATCGGGCGGCTTTGTCTCTACGGACCCCGTGCGGCACGGCTCCACGAGGAGCTTGTCCCCGTGACCGCCCGCTGGACGGAGCCATCCCAGCGCAAACAGCCGCTCTCGCCCTACGCACGAGAGAGCGAGACCAAGACGCTCGACCTGCTGGAGAGTTCCCTGCTCCCGTCCAACCTTCCCGAGTTGGATGCCGTCATCCAGGAAAAGCTCCGCCTGGCGGCTCCGGTGGATATCGAGCAGTTGCTCGGACACCTGGAGAGCCGTGCCCAGGAACTTGCGAAGACGGCCCGTGTCGCCCTGGCAAAGCGGGCCGACCAGGAGGCCAAAGCCATGGCCGAGATCCTGGAGCTGCAGAAGAAGCGCGTATCCGAGACAGCGGAAAGGTTCCGCACGAATCAGATGGAGTTTGACTTCGGCGACTTCAACTCTGACGAGATGCGCCAGCTCGAATCGAACAAACGCCATTGGGACAAGCGGCTCGCAGCCATTGACCGCGAGTTGAAAACCGAGCCCGAGCGCATCAAGGCGGTTTACGAAGTGAAAGCCCAGCGCATCGAGCCAGTCGGCTTGATCTACCTCTGGCCGGTGACGGGATAGCAGCGATGGCGATCGACTCTGAAATTCGTGTGCATCAGGAATGGCTCGGCTACCTCCAGCCGGTGGGGCTGGTCGTGTCTCCGCCTGCCCTTGGCGCGGCTCAGGCGTTCCCGAACAAGAACATCATCCCCGACCATGCCCGCTTCCTGAACATCGTCGATGCCGTCAAGCTCCCGGGACAGGACGACGCGGTCGCCGCTATCGGCAATCTCCCCCGCTTCTGTGCCGAGATCCTCGGCTGGTCTCGGGAAGAGCTTGTCGGTACCGAAGAGGGAGGCCCACTCCCCGACTCCCTGGAGGTGACACTACCGGAATACAACGAGACGCTTCGGCCGACCTTCGCTGTCCGCGAGCCGGTGCCCGATGCGAAGGGCGAGCAGCCCTGGATGATGCTCATCCAGGAGGTCGCCGCCGGCCTGGACCTCGACGATGCTCCTGACGTCGGCGATCACCGCTGGCAGGCAAGCCCTCAGGCCCGGTTCGAGCGGCTCTTACGCGAGACGCAGGTACCGATTGGCCTCATGTCGAACCACACAAGTCTCCGGCTGGTCTACGCACCCCGGGGTGAGACGTCCGGACACCTGACGTTTCCCGTACAGGCGATGGCCGAGGTCGCGGGCCGACCGATCATCGCCGCGTTCTTGATGCTGTTCTCCTTCAAGCGGCTGTTCCTGCTCTCCGACAAGCAGCGGCTCCCCGCCATCCTGTCCGATAGCCGCAAATACCAGAACCTCGTCTCGACCCAACTTGCCGAGCAGGTGCTCGCAGCACTCTACGAGCTGGTCCGCGGTTTTCAGTCGGCCGACGATCAGCGCCGGGGTGATTTGCTCCGCGAGGTGCTCGAAGACGACCCGAACCACGTCTACGCCGGCCTGCTCACTGTCCTGATGCGGCTCGTGTTCATCCTCTACGCCGAGGACCGCAACCTTCTCTCGAACGACGAGGTCTACCAGAAGTACTACTCCGTCACCGGCCTCTTCGAGCGGCTCCGCGAGGACGCCGGTCGGCACACCGACACGATGGACCACCGCTACGGCGCGTGGGCGCAGCTCCTGACGCTCTTCCGCCTGATCCACGACGGAGGACGACACGGCGGGATGAAGCTCCTGGCTCGGAAAGGCTACCTGTTCGACCCCGATCGCTATCCGTTCCTGGAAGGTCGCCCGAAGGGCTCGAAGCGACAGCCCGGCGAGCGTGCCGACACGCCCCACGTCTCCGACGGTGTCGTGTTCAGGGTGTTGCACAACCTGCTCATCCTCGGCGGCGAGCGACTCAGCTACCGCACGCTCGACGTCGAGCAGATCGGCTCGGTCTACGAGACGATGATGGGCTTCAACCTCGAAGTGGCCCAGGGCCGCTCGATCGCCATCAAGCCGAAGAAGGCCCACGGCGCGCCGACCACGATCAACCTGGAGGAGCTGCTCCAGGCCAAGCCTGCCGAGCGGGGGAAGTGGCTCAAGCAGAAGACCGACCAGGAGGTCACGGGGCAGGCCGCGACCGCCCTGAAAGAATCCCAGACGCCCGAGGACGCGGTGGCCGCGCTGGAGAAGAAGGTGGCCAAGGCTGCCACTCCCCGCATCGTGCCGCCGAGAGCGATGGTGCTACAGCCGAGCGACGAGCGCCGCAAGTCCGGCTTGCACTACACCCCCCGCTCGCTCACTGAGCCGATCGTGCGGACGACCTTGCGACCAATTCTGGAGCGCCTCGGGGAGTCGCCCAAGCCGGAGCAGATTCTCGACCTCAAAGTCTGCGATCCCGCGATGGGGTCCGGTGCGTTTCTGGTCGAGGCGTGCCGTCAGCTCGGGGATGAGCTGGTCAAGGCCTGGCACGCGCACGATTGCATACCGACGATCCCACCCGATGAAGACGAACTGCTTCACGCTCGCCGCATTGTGGCCCAGCGCTGCCTCTACGGGGTCGACAAAAATCCCATGGCTGTCGACCTCGCCAAGCTCTCGCTCTGGCTGGCGAACCTCGCGAAGGACCACCCCTTCACGTTCCTCGACCACGCCCTGCGGCATGGCGATTCGCTCGTCGGGCTCACCAAGGCCCAGATTCTTGGCTTCCACTGGAAGCCCGACAAGCAGCGGGACTTTGCGCGGGCCGCGATCGAGGGGCAGCTCAATCGGGCGATGGAGCAGCGGCGGCAGATCCGCGAGGCGCCCGATGGGACCTCCGACGCCTCGCTCCGCGAGAAGCTTCAGGCCGCCGATGGGTTCCTCGACCAGGGGCGTCGTTACGGCGATCTGGTTCTCTCCGGGTTCTTTGCTGAGGAGAACGACCGAAAGCGGAAGGAGCGGCTGGAGTCATTGGCCGATGACCTCGTGACGCAGCGGTCGCAATACGATGTGGCGCGGCACGACCGGCTAGGAGCAGCAGTGAGCGACCTTCGCGGCGGGACGCATCCCATCGTCCCTTTCCACTGGGAGATTGAGTTTCCCGAGGTCTTCGACCGCACGAATCCGGGGTTCGATGCGTTCGTGGGGAACCCGCCGTTCGCGGGCAAGAACACGCTCATCAATGGCAACCGCGCGGGCTATCTCGACTGGCTCAAGACCCTTCACGACGAGTCGCACGGCAACTCGGACCTCGTCGCGCACTTTTTCCGTCGCGCGTTTGACCTGCTGCGGAAACAAGGGGCCTTTGGCCTGATCGCCACAAACACGATCGGCCAGGGCGACACGCGAAGTACCGGGCTGTGCTGGATCGGTAACCACGATGGGACCATCTTCGCAGCGACCCGACGCAAGAAGTGGCCGGGGCTAGCCGCCGTGGTCATCAGCGTGGTTCACGTCCACAAGGGGCCGTTTGAGGGACCGTTTGACCTCGATGAACGCTCCGTACCAATCATTACGGCCTACCTGTTCCATGCCGGTGGGCACGACGACCCGGAGAAACTCGGGGCGAACTCGGGCAAGAGCTTTGTCGGTAGCTACGTCCTTGGCATGGGCTTCACGTTTGACGACACGGCGCGCGACGGCGTGGCCAATCCGTTGTCGCTGATGCACGAATTGACCGCGAGAGACCCGCGCAATGCTGAGCGCATCTTCCCCTACATCGGCGGGGAAGAGGTCAACGACAGTCCGACCCACGCCCACCATCGCTACGTGATCAATTTCGGCGAGATGACCGAGGAGGAGGCGCGGCGGTGGCCGGATTTGATGAGGATTGTGGAGGAGAAAGTCAAAGGGACGCGCGCAAGCCATTCCACCGCTGAATGGTGGCACTTCGAGCGGCTCCGACAAGAACTTTACGATGCCATTCGGGGCATGGATCGGGTGCTTGTCATTGCACGGGTAGCTGACCGAGGAGCTTTTGCATTTCTCCCCGCTCGGACTGTGTTCTCAGAACAACTCATTGTGTTCCCATTTAGCGAAGATTGTTTTGTTTCGATACTCCAGTCTCGTCCCCACGACATCTGGGCTCGCTTCTTCGGTTCGTCGATGAAGGACGACCTTCGTTACACTCCGTCCGACTGCTTCGAGACCTTCCCCTTCCCGCCAAACTTCGAGACCGCCCCCACTCTCCAAGTCGCAGGTAAGACCTACTACGAATTCCGCGCCGCCCTGATGGTCCGCAACAACGAGGGCCTGACCAAGACCTACAACCGCTTCCACGACCCCGACGAGCGCTCGCCCGACATCCTGAAGCTCCGTGAGTTGCACGCAGCGATGGACAAGGCCATCCTGGAGGCCTACGGCTGGCACGACCTCGCCGAGTCGGCCACCTGCGAGTTTCTGCTCGACTACGAAGAGGATGAAGACGACGATGAAAATGGAGGAGGCCGACGCCGCAAGAAACCCTGGCGATTCCGCTGGCCCGACGACTTCCGCGACGAAGTCCTCGCCCGCCTGCTCGAACTCAATCGCCAGCGCGCCGAAGAGGAACGCCTGAGCGGTGCCGCCGTCGAGAAGTCCGGCAAGAAGTCCAAGGGCAAGACCACCCGCGGCAAGAAGAAGCCCACCAATGACGACCAACTGAACATGTTCTCCCAGTCATCCTCAAAGACCGGGGTGAGCGAGGAGAGCACATCATGAAGCCGATTGAAGTCCGCGCCCAGCTTGTCAACGCTCTGCGACTCGACCTTGTCGGACCCGAGAACGACTCCGAACTGGCCACGGAGGTCTTGCCCCAGGCCCCCTCACGCTGGTACCTGACCGGGTTCTTGGTTCCGCTCGAAGCCAGCGAGGCCCAGCGTCAAGACGAGACCGCCGAGGACGAGCTCGACCTAGTCGGAGGCGACTCGGAAGCCACCGACGACGCGACCACGCCCGAGCCGCCCGCCGCCCGCCGGGCCTACTTCCCCTCATCCATCGGCTTGAGCCTGCTCGTCTCTCAGGCGAGCCGTCAGCTTCGCGTCCTCGTCCGCTGGGGCGACTATCGGCTCAAAGTCCCCGAGACCCAGGACGAAGGCGAAGACCGTTCGACGTCGTTCTGGCAACGAACCCCGCGCGAGGTCGAGCTGTCGCTCGTTCTCCCCTCGGTGACGAATCGCCCCGTGGAACAAGAGGTTCCCGGGAGCGACGGGCTGCGCATCGCGCTCGCGGTCCGTCCTGTCCAGGCGGTGGGGATTGCCGAAGGCATGGTTCCCGACGGTACGCGATCCGTCTCGGTGTTCCTGGTCAATCACCGGACTCCGGCGCTGGTCGATGAGAACCGCGACGAGCGGTTCATCTTCCAGGCCTCGCTCGACGTCTCCTCAATCGAACCATTGATTCCTCGCCCCAACCTGCGCGGGCAGACCATCCCCGACTGGGATGAGCGCGTGGCCGATCTCCAGTACCGCGATGTCTACGAGTTCGCCGTCGGTCACGGCATCTCCACGCGGGCCGACGTGGCGGATGACGGCACCTGTCGCACCGTCCACACGAGCTGGATCCCCATGGCCGGTGTCGAGCGCGTCGCCCCGGCCAAGATCTCGGGCGTCACTCTGGGGATGGAAGCTCTCGCCGGGCTGAAAGACTTTGCCCAGGCCCAGCAAACGCTTCGGGCGTTCGTCGTCGAGTACCGCGCCTGGATCGCTGACCAAGGAAAAGTGCTTCCCGACCTCACACCCAAACGCCAGGAGATTGCGGAAGCCTTGCTCCAGCGTGCGGGGACCGCTGCCCAGCGCATCGAGGAGGGCATCGCGGCTCTGGCTGATCCACACGTCCTCCAGGCTTTCTGTCTCGCCAACCGCGTCATGGCCCAGGCGGGCCGACGTCGGGCCGGGACGATGCAGGGGAAGGAGCCCGCCACGGTCGATCCGCCGACCTGGCGGCCGTTCCAGCTCGCCTTCCTGCTGATGAACCTGCCCGGCATCGTGAATCCCCATCATCACGACCGGGAGATCGTGGACCTCCTCTTCTTCCCCACCGGCGGTGGTAAGACGGAAGCCTACCTGGGACTCGCGGCCTTCACCCTGGTCTATCGCCGACTGAAGAATCTGGGGTATGAATCGCCGGGGCTGAGCGTCCTGATGCGGTACACGCTCCGACTGCTGACGCTCGACCAGCTCGGCCGCGCGGCGACCCTCATTTGTGCCCTGGAGCTGGAGCGGCTGAAGTACCCCGACACCCTCGGTCCCTGGCCCTTCGAGATCGGCCTCTGGGTGGGTCAAGCCGCCACACCAAACCGGATGGGGTTCAAGGGAGACAACGATCCCTACTCCGCACGCTCGAAGACAATCACGTTTCAGAACGACGACCGGAAGCCCGCGCCCATCCCCCTGGAGAACTGCCCCTGGTGCGGCAAGAAGTTCGAGCAGGAGTCGTTTCGGCTGGTCCCGCACGCCAACGAGCCGACCGACCTGCGCGTCCTCTGCATGAACCCCAAGTGCGACTTCACGAGGAACCAGTCGCTCCCCTTGCTGGCCATCGACGAGCCCATTTATCGACGTCTGCCGTGCTTTCTCATCGCCACGGTGGACAAGTTCGCGGCCATGCCTTGGACGGGAAACGTCGGTGCCTTCTTCGGCCGAGTCGACCGCTACGACCAGCACGGCTTCTATGGCCCGTGCGAGCCGGACCGAGGTCGATCGCTCCCCAAGCCGCTCTTGCCCCCGGACCTGATCATCCAGGACGAGCTGCACCTCATCTCCGGACCTATGGGCACGATGGTCGGGCTCTACGAGTCGGCCCTCGACGAACTCTGTGCCCGGCAGGTGGATGGCAAGAAAGCTCGTCCCAAGATCATCGCCTCGACCGCAACGGTTCGGCGCGCGGACAACCAGATCCGCGCCCTCTTCAACCGCCGCGAGGTCGATGTCTTCCCGCCCCCGGGTCCCGACCGCAACGACTCGTTCTTCGCGAAAACCGATCCCGCCACCGTGAGTCATCCCCGGCTCTATCTCGGGATCGCCGCGCAAGGCCGAAGCCTGAAGGTCGTGATGTTGCGGACGTATCTCGCGCTCCTCGGCGCCGGACAGAACGCTTACGAGGCCGATGGCGGCAAGCGGAACAAAGAGAACGCCGCCGACCCTTACATGACGCTGCTCGGCTATTTCAACAGCCTTCGCGAACTCGGCGGCAGTCGCCGCATCGTCGAGGACGAGGTCAACACCCGCTTGACCGGTTACGGCAATCGGAAGCGTTTCGGCCAGGAGGCGGGCCTCTTCGCCAATCGCCCGCTCGCCTACGAGGTGGTCGAGCTAACATCTCGCGTCCACACGAACCTCGTGGCCGAGGCCAAACGACGTCTAGCCATTCGCTTCCACGAGAAGGACCGGGTCGATGTGGCCATCGCCACGAATATGATCTCCGTCGGTCTGGACATCACCCGCCTGGGCCTGATGGTAGTCCTGGGACAGCCGAAGACCTGCGCCGAGTACATCCAGGCGACGAGCCGCGTCGGACGTGACGCCGAACGCCCGGGGCTGGTCGTGACCCTGTTCAACATCCACCGCCCTCGCGACCGGTCGCACTACGAGCGCTTCGAAGTCTTCCACCGGTCGTTCTACCGGACCGTGGAAGCGACCAGTGTCACGCCGTTCTCGCCCAGAGCCCTCGACCGCGGGCTCGCCGGAACCCTCGTCGCCCTGTCCCGTCTGGGGCACGACGCCATGACCCCGCCGCGCGGGGCGACGGAGATCCTCCGCCACCGGACAGACCTGGAATTCGTGGTGAAGACACTCTCGGACCGGGCAGCTTCGCACGCTCAACTCGAACCGGCCGAGGCGGAGGCCTTGCGGCAAGTCGTCCGCGACCGGACCAAGGACCTTTTCGATGTCTGGAGCCAGATTGCCCACGACTACTACGAGAACGGGACGATCCTCCAGTACAACCAGAGGGAGGTCGGTGCCGCGAAGCCGCTGCTCCATGAATTCCTCGACGTGGATCTGAAGACCATGCACCCCCGGCACCGCAAGTTCCGGGCAAACCGCTCGATGCGCGACGTCGAACCGAGTGTAAACTTGTGGCTACGCACGATGGATAACGTTGAACTCGAACAGGAGGAACAGGAATGAGTTCCTCCAGGAGCAAGAAGAACAAGAAGCCTCACGGGCAAGTCCGGCAAAGTCAGGTGGTCACCACGTTCGGCCCAGGGTCGCTCTTCGACCTGCCGAACCACTCGGTCATCGTCGGGGGCCTCGAATACTGGACCAAGGGAGATGAGATCCAGGAACCGCGACTGGTCGCCAAGCTGAAAGACCTCCTCCAGGTCGATAACCTTGCGCTCTATGCCCCGCCGCCCGACAGCGATGACCCCGTTTCGCCTCAGAAGACAGGCATCACCTCGTGGCAGTTTCCGGAGTGGTTCATCACGCAAGGAGCGCTCGCCACGGAATCGGGACGTTCCACCCGATCGCGCCGCTTGATTCCTCGGTCGTCACTGACCAAGGGCAAGTTCATCGACCACAACAAGAAGCCCCAGCCCGTCGTTCCGGTCCGTTTCGTCCGCGCCTGTCGCAAGGGGCACATCGGCGACATCAACTGGTTCGACTTCGTGCATCGTGGCGACAATAGTTGTCGCCGAGACCTGTGGATCGACGAGCGAGGGACGAGCGGTGACCTTTCCGAGGTCTGGGTCCGCTGTGAGTGCAAGGCGGAGCGCCAGATGATCGAGTCGACCAAGTCGGAACTCCGAGCACTCGGACGGTGTGACGGATGGATGCCCTGGCTTGGCCCTCGCATTCGTGAACTCTGCGACGAGCAGAATCGGATGCTGGTCCGGACCGCGAGCAACGCCTACTTCCCCCAGACGATGAGCGTCATTTCGCTTCCCGACCGTGACGAGGCGGTTGCGATCGCGGTCGCCCAGGTCTGGGAACACTACCTGCAATACGTCGAGGACCTCGATGACCTGGTCAAGGAGCGGAAGCGAAAGCCGCCCGTGGCCGAGGCCCTCGAAGGTCTGAGCGACGTGGAGGCCTTCGCCGAGATCCAGAGACGCAAGCAGAATCGCACGGCAGGCACGGACAAGTCCGTCAAGCAGGCCGAATTCGAAACGCTGATGGCCTGCAAGGAGGAGATCGGCACCGACAAGCCGGATGGCGACTTCTACGCCCGCTCCTTCGCCCGGCAGCACTGGGACCATCCCTGGATGAAGTCGATCGAGTGCATCGTTCTCGTCCATCGGCTCCGGGAAGTGATCGCGACCGTCGGCTTTACCCGGTTCGAATCCTCATCCCCCGATGTCGAGGGTGAGCTGGAGATCGGTGTGACCCGAGCCCCTCTGGCCCGGGACCTTTCGTGGCTTCCGGCCATCGAGAACCGCGGTGAGGGGGTCTTCATCCAGTTCAAGAAGGACTCGATCGACCGTTGGCTCCAGAAACCCGCCGTCAAACAACGCGGGCAGCAGCTCGACGCCGGGTTCGAGTGCTGGAAGAAAGACCACAAGAACAGCAAACGGCAATTCTGCGGGATGCCCTACCTCCTCTTGCACTCGCTCTCGCATCTCCTGGTCACGGCCGTCTCGCTCGAGTGCGGCTACCCCGCCAGCTCGATCCGGGAGCGGATCTACGCGGGCAGTTACGGCTACGGCATCCTGCTCTACACGGGCTCTCCCGACGCCGAGGGCACAATGGGAGGCCTCGTCCAGGCCGGGCGTCAGATCGCTCGGCATCTGAAGTCGGCAATCGACCTGGGTCGACTCTGTTCCAACGACCCGGTCTGTGCCCAGCATGCCCCCGAGAACCAGCACGAATGCCGGTTCCTCCACGGCGCGGCCTGCCACGGCTGCCTGCTCATCGCCGAGACGTCCTGTGAGCAGCACAACGACTTCCTCGATCGTGCGCTCGTCATCTCGACGGTGGACAGCATCGGGGCCGAATTCTTCGGCGAGAATGAGGCATGAAGTCGTTCTTGCACTTGCTATCGATTGACGACCTTCGCCAACTTGCTGGCGCGCTGCGCTCCGGAAGGTTGTCTCCCCCCATCAGCGCCCTCGTGGTCCGTCGTTACGTCACCGATAGCATGGCCGACCAGATCGCCGGGGAGCTTCAGCGGTACCTCGCAGACGGCATGCAGCCCCGGCACGTGGGCGACATGCTGGATACCTTGGCTGAGAATCTCCAGTGCCGTCCCAGGGTTGATGATGCCATCGACTTGGTGTGGACTGGCCCGGAAGCCGGTGGAATCGCCAGCCGAGACACGGCCGTCGTGGTC
>Ga0310037_10001620_pt1 | contig 12255 bp, 11 predicted proteins | sample Sb_taG_11_FD_200239 | JGI IMG/M metagenome (GOLD analysis project Ga0310037, IMG submission 200239) | Peat soil microbial communities from Weissenstadt, Germany - Sb_50d_3_AS metaG (v2) (version 2) | ecosystem: Environmental > Terrestrial > Soil > Wetlands > Peat | place: Germany: Weissenstadt...
GTTGAAGAATCCCCACAGAACGTTGACCGTCGAGGACGACAATCCTACCCCCGGCGGGTTCGCGAAAGGACTCTGGAAGGAATGACCCGAAACCCCATTGCCGAGATGGGGCAGCGCGTTCGCCAGTAATGCACCCCCGAAGAAGTACGCGATGTAATGGTACCAGCGCATGATTGCCTCCAGTCTTCCGTCCCATTGTTCCGCATCTCTGCCGGAAGTTCCACTCAGCTTCGTGAATGTGCCTGCTCTGTTTCAGAGACGGCGGCGCTGGTCCGCCGTTGCTGGCCCATGCGATAGAGGTGATGCAACGGTCCCGATCCCTTGCCCATTGGATGGGCATTCGCAATCGCCGCCGAGACATACGCCTTCGAGAGAAGAACCGCCTCGGGGAACCCTCGCCCATGCGCCAGGTGACAAGCCAGCGCCGTGGCGAACGCACATCCGGTGCCGTGGGTGGAACTCGAGCGCTGACGGTCCGCCTTGAAGACTTCCTGCTCGGTACCCCGGCCGGTGGTAAAGCTGAGGAGATCAGTCGCCTTCTCGAGATGTCCGCCAGTGACCACCACATTCGCTGCTCCGAGAGTGTGCAAACGAGCAGCCGCCGCGTGCATCTGGTCGAGGTTGGCGACGGCCATCCCGGTCAGGACGCTGGCTTCGTCGAGGTTTGGTGTAATCAACTCCGCCAACGGAATCAGCCTCTCGATCAAAAGCCGCCTCCCCGCCACATCCAATAAATCCGCTCCAGAACTCGACTTCAAAATTGGATCCAGCACCACATGAGGCAGCTTGGCCTTTGCCAGAAAATCCGCGATCACCGCAACCACCTGCGCATTTCCAAGCATGCCGATGTGGACCGCTTCCACCACGACGTCCGATACCAACTCCTGCAGGATCTCCGCAATCAGGCCGGGCGCCACGCCCACCACCCGGCGCACTCCCTGCGTCGACTGGACCGTCAGGGCGGTGATGCAGGAAACGCCGAAGCATTCATGGGCGGCAATCGTCTTGATGTCAGCGGTAATTCCGGCGCCCGAGGAGGGGTCAAACCCGGCGATCGTCAAAACAACGGGTGGGGTCACGGCCATGCCGTCACTCTAAACCGAAAGTGCAATCAGTGGAACAGTACTTCCGTGCGTCCGGGTCAGACTTGGTGCGACCGGCGGTTCCCGGCCGCGCACAGTGGATTGCAGTTACGTCACGTTTACCAATCAGTAATCGATAACTCCCTAACATAATGATTACACAACAGTTAGCAGTATTTTATCGTAAGTGTAACATTCGATAGCAGGTTGCAAGAATTTTGCAAAGGCCGAGGTTCTATAGCGGTTCCTCTATTAACTATTAAGTTATCGATTGCTAATGACTGCTTTCAACGACATACGGATGCAAGCCCATATTTTTCATAGGGCTAAACCATTGATTAATTACTAGTTAGTTAATTTCAGCGCCTGTCTTTCCGGTTGACACGACCCGCCGACCTCGGTAGCATCGTCAGATCGTTTGACCAAAGGAGCATAACGACCTATAGCACGACTTTCACGACGGGGAGGTAACTGAATGCGACGACGTTTAGCCGAAGGCCTGGCGGTGGTTTTATCAATCGCCAGTCTGGGGGCAGGAGCCGCATCCGGGCCAAACAGCCTGGAAGCCGCCATGGTCACAAAGCCGCCGGTCACTGCGACCAGCGTACCCAAAACACGAAAGACTAACAGCCCGAAGTCGAAGGCTTACCAAGTAGGCACCGCGTCCTGGTATGGCGAGTTTTTCCAGGGCAAAACAACCGCCAGCGGAGAACCCTTCGACATGCGCGATTTCACGGCCGCTCACCCCAGCCTGCCGCTGGGCACGTTCGTCAGGGTCACCAACCTGAGGAACGGCAAGGCCGTAGTGGTTCGCATCAATGACCGAGGTCCCGTTGTGGACGGCCGGATCATCGATCTCTCCCGCAACGCGGCGAGCGCACTGGGCTTCAAAGAGCGAGGATTGCAGAAGGTCCGCCTGGACCTCTACCAGCCCACCGACCTGGCGCTGCTGCGACCCGTAGCCAAGCTCAACTAAAACCCGATACACTAGGCAACGATCGTCCGAGAATCCTATGGACCCGCGCCAGCGTCTCATCGTTGCCTTGGATGTATCTACGGCCGCGGCCGCCCGGAAGATCGTGGCGGCCGTCGGTCACTCGGCCCTTGCTTATAAAGTCGGCATGCAGCTCTACACTGCCGAGGGTCCCTCCCTAGTCCGTGAGCTGGTGGGTTCTGGACACCGTGTCTTTCTCGACCTCAAGTATCACGACATCCCAAACACGGTTGCGGCAGCCGTCCGCGAGGCGGCTCAGCTGGGCGTAAGTATGCTGACCGTGCACGCCTCCGGAGGCGGCAAGATGCTGCGCGCAGCCGTCGAGGCCGCACAATCCAGGCCCGACTTGCTCGTCCTCGGAGTCACGGTTCTGACCAGCATGGATGATGTCGAACTGGGCAAGATTGGCCTGCGGGAAGGAGTGCTCGATCAGGTCCTGAGGCTGGCCGCCCTGGCGCTTTCGAACGGATGCAAGGGCGTGGTCGCTTCGGCGCAAGAAGCCGCCGCTCTGCGCGAGGAGTTTGGCCGCGACTTCGCCATTGTGACGCCCGGAGTTCGCCCCGCGGGCAGTGGACCCCACGACCAGATGCGCATCGTCACTCCAGCGGAAGCGATATCCGCCGGGGCCTCGCACATTGTGGTAGGGCGCCCCATCACCGAAGCCTCCGACCCGGCGGCCGAAGCGCGCGCCATCCTGGCACAGATCGGGTAGAGCAGTTCCAGTTCTCAGTTCTCAGAAAAACCAAAAGCGCGAACGCTACAAGCTGCTACAAGCTAAGGAAAAGCTCAGTCTGCACTTGATTTTGTGTTGCGCAGCGCTTCACCGGGGGTTGTACTTGCTTTTGGGTGGCGCAGCGGTTTACCGCTGCGATAACTAGCCTATTTTCATCGACGGCTTTAGCCGCTGAGGTCGCACTTCCTGCGCGGGAAACGAGTTTTTCCACAGCCTCTTTAGCCGCTGAGGTCACAGTTTCTGGGTTCTACCCTGCGCGCCTCGCCTGATTTACCTCGACTTCCGAACCGGTGAACTGCCGGACAATGCGCCCCGCAGCAGCGTCCCTACCGCTGCTGTGAAGCCGGCTCGCAGTGCTGCCTCTTCTCCCGGTGGGACTGCCCGCAAGAGCAGGAGCGCCGCGGTTCCGTGCGCCAACGCCCACAGCGCCAGTCCCAGCCGCCGGTGATCTTCAGGCGCTCCGCCTAGTTCTTCTGCAAGCTTCCTTTCCATCATGCCGAAGTTTGGTCTCAATTCCTTCAAGGAAGCACCGTCTCTAGGCTGGGCCGATCCGGAGATCTCTTGCAGGTGTTGGTAGAAGAGCTCGTATTCGTGAGGATGACTCAAGCCGTACTCCAGGTACGCCGCCACCGCTTTTTCGACCGTCGGGCACGGTTCAAGCACTCGGCCGACCTCCATCTGGGTGCGGCGCACCAAAGCGCGCACAATGTCTCGCCGGTCGCGGAAACGCCGGTACACCGCGGGTGTGTTCGTGTCCGCGGCCCGCGCCACTGCCCTCATGGTCAGAGCTTTGGCACCCTCTTTCTTCCACAACTTCTGCGCCGCATTCAGAATGCGGTTCTCCAGATCAGGATCGGGCGGACGTGACATTCGTTCCTCCAGGGGCATCCTACCAGTTCATGTGCGCGTGGACCCAAGAATTATGTTGACAGCGTAGATGTAATAGGGTAACGTTAAACGCTAACAGCCCTCCCACTCCCCCACGTTTTTCTCCCAGGGCCTGTGGCTGGTTATGTTGACGATGTGTATGTGATTTAGAACGTTGGTAGTCGGGCCCCTTTCCCGCAGTCCCTGCACTGCTAAATCTTCAGGAGTTTGCCGGATGTATTCATGGAATAAAGCGGAAGATCGCGCCGCCATTGCGCAAATGAATTCGGAATTGCAACATGCCCAGTTGGAGTTGCTCAGCGCCCATTGCGCCACCCACCAGCTCCGTCTGCGCTTTTCGATCGAAGATATCGCCCGCTACGGCCAGCGTGACGTGCTCCGCAAGTCAGCGGAAACCGCCAGCGCTCTGAGCGAATATTACTCGTCTATTCAGGAGAAGATCCGCAGAGAAGAGGCACCCTCCACGGCCAACTCTGGTTTCAGCAATGTCGAAGACCGGGGGCGCGCAGTCATCGATCAAGTTTCTTCCTACCTGCGCCAGCAACGCGAGCATTACTTTGCTTCCGCCGAGCAGCTGACCGAGCAACATAAAGCTCTCATGCGTCCCTACTTCTCAGCATCCTTGCTCGACCACGTGCGGGTGGTGGAACTCGATGGAAAGCGCCTGCCCAATCTGCCCTTTCACCGGGAAGCCAAAGCGCTGGGTTTCGAGCACTTGCCCGAGTTCGCCCACATGGCTTCTCTGACCCTGATCGACGTCGTCGTTTTCAACGAGAAACTGACGGAGAGATCTCTGTTTCATGCGCTCGTCCACACCGTTCAGTTTCAAGTCCTCGGCCTGGAGCATTGCACGGAGCTCTTCGTGCGCAGCTTCGGGAACGCGCAGTTCATCGTTCCTCTGGACGCCCACGCCTTTTCCCTGGAGTCAAGGTTTGCCCGCCCAACCCCGGAGAAGTTTTCCGTGGAAGATGAGGTTCGACTATGGTTGAAGCAAGGCCGCTACGAAGGGAAACGAGAACCGGGAACTGACCCTCACAGCTTCTCAAAAAACTCGCAGCCCGAGCACGAAATATAGATTCCCCCGGGCACGCCGCGCTCCCGATCTTTCATGCGCTTGACGATGCGGGTTTCCTTGCCGCACTTCGGACATGCGGTTGATTTCGTGGTGTCCATGACCTTTTTCCGGTCGGCTGTCTTTGCAATCTTCGCCATTCAGTCTTTCTCCTGACAGGAATGTGCCGCCGGCCCGAAGGCCGCGGTTCTACCTGGTAATTGGGGAGCATCAAGAAGCGCGGTATCGGCCGCAGAAGCGGTGCACTGTACTCGCCTCTAGAATCTTACACGAGTCCGGGTAGAGACGGGGTTTGCCCCGTCTCCGCTCACACCTAAGAACTGCCCGGTGCGATCAGCCCACCAACTGAGGCGCTGCCCAAGGCCCGCGTTCCTCCTCAAGTTTCGCGGCCACCTCGAGCACGATTTCCTCCTGCCATGGCCGTCCGACGATCTGCACGCCGATCGGCAGCCCCTCGTCCGAATACCCCATTGGAACCACCGCGGCGGGAAACCCCAGCAGGTTAAACCACTCGCAATAGCTCCAGGCGTCGAGATACTTCACCGTCTTCCCCTCAACCAGCCACTCCCGCTCGCCATGACGAAAAGCCGGAATGGCAGCCGCAGGGCAAATCAGCACGGGATACTTCCTCATCTGCAAAAGAATTTTCTCCCGCACCTCGTCGCGTCCGAGCCAGGCGGCCAGCAGCGACTCACCGGTATGCGGGGGCTCCGCGTTAGTCCAGCCGCGAAACTCCCGCAGAAGAGGGCTAAGCTCCGACTCGTGCCCCCGTAACAAAGGCTCCAGGATCATCCCTCCCGCCCTGCCAAAGAATTCCCACCACAGTCGCCGCGCTTGTTCGAGCCCTTCGGGACGAAATGACTCGACATGAAATCCGCAGCTCAACAAAAGCGACGCTGCCCGATTCACCGCCGACTTCGTTTCTTTCGTGACCGGAGTTCGCCCATCGTCTTCGAAGAACCCGATGTTCATGCTGCGGATCACCTCTTCGTGGACCTCACGCACCTCAACCGGCGCAGAACAAGGATCGCCGTCATCCCAGCCCGCCATTACTTCAAAAAGCATTCGCAAGTCTTCTACCGTCCGAGCCATCGGCCCAACCACTCCGATCAGGACAAACGGCCCGCCAGATTTCGGAAAGTGCCCGGTAGAAGGAATGCGTCCGGGAGTAGGCTTCAACCCGCAAATCCCGCAGAAGTGCGCCGGCTCGCGGATCGACCCCCCGCCGTCGCTGCCCACGCCGCCAGCGGAAAGTCCAGCGGCGATGGCGGCAGCCTCTCCGCCGCTCGATCCGCCCGCGGTGCGCGTCAAGTCCCACGGGTTATTGGTTCGTCCATAAAGAAGGTTGTCAGTTTCCCAAGCCATGAGCAGTTCGGGCGCATTCGTAACGCCGAGGATCACCGCCCCAGCCGCCCGCAGCCGCGCCACCAACGGCGCATCCTCGGCGGCGATATGTCCCGCACGCAAGCGCGTACCGGCTTCACAAAGATGCCCGGCAACATCAATCGAAGACTTGATGGAAACCGGCGCACCATGCAGCGGCCCAAGTTCGTCGCCACGCAGAATCGCTTTCTCGGCGTCCCGCGCCTGCGCCAGTACAGCTTCCGGCTGGCAATCAACGAAAGCATTCAGCTTCGGATTCAGGCGCTCGATGCGGTCAAGGTGAGCGCGCGCCACCTCGACCGGCGAAACCGCCTTTCGGCGAATCTGCGCCGCGATTTCCCGCGCCGAAAGAAGATGGTGTTTTGACGTCATGAAGCGTGAGAAACAGGCAACGAAAGTCAGGATATCAGCGCAGGGGTTTTCCGCTTGCGACTTCGTGCCCCTTTGCCGTTAAGGGCGCTGCAAAGAAAGGGCACCCTGAGAAGACTCAGGATGCCCGCTACTAACGCCCGACCATTTGGAAGCCTCTACTCACCCGGAGGCTTCTGCTGTTCCCGCTTTTGCCGTTCCTGTTCCTGCTTTTTCTCTTCCGGAGTTTGCGCCTTCGGTTGCTGCTTCTGCGGCGGAGCCGCCGGTTTCGCTGCCGCTGGAGGGGGCGTGCGCTCCTGCGGACGCTCCGCCGGAGGAGGAGTTTGCGGCCGTGGAACCGGCTGGTTCCGGTTTGGCGGGGGCTGATTGTTTTCCGGACGAGTAGGTTCTGTACGATTGTTCGGTTGTGCCGCAGGCTGACGATTCATCTCCGGCTGGTTGGGCTGAGGACGGTTCGGCTGCGCCGCAGGCGGACGGTTTGTTTCCGGACGATTGCTCGGCTCTGTTGTTTCCGGACGATTATTCTGCTGATTCATCGCCGGACGATTGTTCGGTTGTGCCGGTGCGGGCTGATTCGGCGGTGGCGATGGACGATTCGGCTGCGCCGGATTCGTCGCGGCGGGTCGCTCGTTCGAAGCAGGCGGATTGCCTGGCCGATTCATCGGCTGGTTCGCCGGCGCGGCAGGTTGACCCGGCCGTGCAACGTTTGGCGGGTTGCCCGGCCGGCCCACATTCGGCGTGGCCGGTTTCCCTGGAGGTGCCTGCTTCACCATTGGCCGCACTGCCGCGGTATTGGCCGGACGCAGAGTCTGCACTTCGCTCCTGGCTAACGGCTGTCCGGGATGCGCTGCCAAAGCCTGCTGCTGTTTCGCAAAAGGCACCGGCGGCGGCGGCGGCGTCTTCTTGGCGACTACCTGCCGGTTCGCTACCGCTGTTGGCGGCGCGGCCACGCGACCCGCGGTCGCAGCCTTCGCACCCATGACACTCTCTCTCGTCGGAGCCACGGCAACCCGAGAACTCATCGGCGCCGAGGCGATCTCGCGCGCGCTCACTGCAACCGCGGCTCTCGCTACCGGTTGCGCGCTCACGAACGCGTGCTGCGGAACCACCATCACCGCGCCTTGGACATTCCGGTTGGCGTAGGTAATGTTCGTGATATTGGTTGTGTTGTTGATGATGGTTGTGTTGTAGACATTGGTGACGGTGCTGATGTTCACCGTAGTATTGCTGACGTTGACGCGATTCACGTACGCCTGGCTGACGTGATACGACGGCACATAGACTTCCCGCGGACCCAGCGGGAACCATCCCACATTGCCGCCGAAGCCCCCCGGCCCCCCGCCGATAAAAACCACCAGCGCGGGCGCATACACCGCTCGCACTGCCACTGGCCCGGCCACCCAGCCCCAGCGTCCGCCAACACTCACCCAGCGTCCGTAGTGGAAGGGCGCGTAGCCCCACGAGGAATCATCGACCCACGTCCATCCCCAGGGAGAAATCCAATCCCAATGCCCCTGATGATAGGGCGCCCAGCCTACCGCAACCTGGTTGGGAAACCAGACATGTCCGTAGTTCGAATCGGCGCGCCAGTCGCCATAGTCATCGAGATCCTCATAGCCGACTACATCGTGCGACAGATACTGCGCCGAAGGGGAATAGTCGTAACGGTGGTCGCGGCCCTCGGACCAGGTATCGAATTCGTCCGGCCCTCCAATATCAACCACATCGACGTTCAGCGAGTCCGTTCCGCTGAAGGTACCTCTCTGCCCGCCGTGCAGCGTGTAGGTCTCACCGTTGCCGGTGGCCTCGCCTTCGCCGGCGCGCACGCTTATCACCGTGTAGCTTCCGTCGGCACTTGCCTCCACGCGATAATGCCCCGGTTGAAAAATCGTAAACGCCTGGTTGGGAGTATCGACTTCGAAGCTGTCGTCCTCACCCAGTCGGCGCACCGTAATATTGATCACGCCCGAGGTCAGTTGAATCTGCGCCGTATCGTCATCGAGGTTAAGAAAAGAAAAACCAGTATTGGCCCCCAATCGAATCACAGCCGATCCCAGTTGCACATCAGCGCGTGAGTCCTGATCGGTCCATAGCTGGTCTCCCGTGCTCATGGGACGGTTGGGAACCGCTCCTACCCAGTCCGTTTCGCCGGCGGGCTGGAATGAAACCGAACCCTGCAGGTAGCCGAGCCGCGCGACGCGGCTGGGCGGATCTTCTTGTTGATCTTGAGCTGATGCTCGCGTGGTTAGAAAAATCGTGGCGAGCGCAGTTCCGAGCACGATGCTGCACCAGACTGACTTCTTCAGTGTCTTTATCATGTTTGTCATAGAAGTGCCTCTCATGCTTCTCCGCGAACGGAAAGGTTCAAAGTTCGTGTATTCCCGTTGACCTTCGATGATGGATATTGTGGCTTCAGACAGTCCTGAACGTGTCTGAAAACGACCCACCGACGAACGCGACGAATAGGCGAATGCGCTCGGCCGACACGCTTTTGACATACTATTGAGATTATTAAGGATAACAGGTCCGCTGGATCACTGTCGCAATTCATCGCTGTCCAGCAACTCAGACTCCGTGTTCGCTCCCAGATTGACCGGGATGTGTTCGGTGACAAATAACCAGACAATCTCCACAAAACTTTACCTGCGAATAGAACTTAGCGCACAACATGCAGAATGATTTCGTGTTTTGACTGATCAAAGCATTTCGCACAAAGCAGTTTGATTAGAATGGCCGGGTTCGCGCGGCATTCACGTAAGAGGCGCTATCTCGAGTTTGTGGAAGCCAACGGAGTCCAGTCATGAGCAGTTTCAGGTCACCAACTTTCTTACGTGTCTTACGAATTGGAGCGGGAGTCGCCTGCCTGCTCGCGCTGAGTGGGTGCACCCCCATCAAGGTCAAGCTGGGGATGAAGGTTTACCTGGCCAAGACCCCCGTAGCGTCCATCGCCGCCAGCCTGCCTAAAGGACCAGGACTCGCCCCAGGAGAGAAGTCCCCGCTGGTGGTCGTGGTCACCGAGACCGACGGCAAGATTTTACAGACCGAAGGAGCGGGCAAAGGAAAGGTTCTGTGGAAGGACCTCCAGGTCACGGCAACCGTCGCGACCGTCAACCAGAAAGGCGTCGTGTCCCTACCCAAGGATCCGCGGATCAGCGATGGAAAGTGGGCGCACGTCACCATCACCGTTCCCAGCCACCCGGACGTCCATGCAGCTGACCTCGACATACCCATACGCTACAACTACGCCTTCATCTCGAATTTCTCCGGCGGCCCCGGCTCCAGCGGTATGAATGGCAGCGATGGAATGGCCGGCTCAAGCGGCAGTTCCGGCTCCACCGATCCGAATAATCCATCCCCCGGCGGAAACGGCGGAAACGGAACCAATGGCTCCGATGGCGGAGATGGAGGTCCCGGAGGCGACGCGCCGCCAGTGCAGGTCCGAATCGCGCTTAGAGCAGGGAGTCATCCCCTCCTCCAGGTCGGTGTATCAGCGTTAGGCCACCAGAAGCTGTACCTCGTCGATCCGCAAGGAGGTTCGCTAACCGTGAAAGCCGATGGAGGCCCCGGAGGCTCAGGCGGAAGGGGTGGACGCGGAGGCCAAGGAGGTTCCGGCGGTATGGGATCGCCCAGCGGATCGAGCGGAAGCAGTGGCTCCGATGGACGCAACGGCTTTGATGGGTCGCCGGGCAGGGGCGGAAGCATCACCGTGACCTACGATCCGCAAGTTAAACCACTCCTGGCTACGATCCGGCTCTCGAATCTGGGTGGCCCGAAGCCAGTATTCAACGAAGCGCCAGTGGCTCCGCTGTGGTGAGCCGTAGCCTGCCATAAGCAGAGTTGCGCGTGGGTTGTATCATATTAGCTCGATGGCATTTCCGATCAAGGTGTGCGCCGTCTGCTCGGAAGAGTTCGAGCTGAAGCCGGGTAAGCCCGGCTTTGCCAACCGCTGCCCGGCGTGCAGCGAACCCGAAGACGCTGGTCCCAAAGCAAAGCCGGGCATGGACGCCGACGAACGCAAGTCTCTGAAGGAAGCGAACGAAGCTCGGAGACGCGCGATGCGCGACCTCCTCTACCGCAAGGATAGCTAACGACTTTCCGTGGCGTCGCCAGTAAATTCCACTAAAAACTCTCAGTTAGTGTAAACGCTGTTTGCAACGGTTACTTGCGCGTAGCCCGTCTTTACGCACGCCGGGCAATCCCGTGGAATTTTTTCCCCGGATCACGGTTCACTAGTGCAGCCAGCAAATCATGCAAACATCGCGGGCAGCACGTTTGCCACAAAGTCCACCAGAAACTGCGCTCCAGAAGCCGAGGTGAAGGAGCAGTGGAGAGAGCGGAGACAAAGATACAAAGATGAGGCTCGGGGAACGCTGCGGTAGCGTTCCCCGGCCGTGCTTGGTTTAGTCGTGACGGGTTCAGTGGAAGAGATTCAAGGTGTTGGTGGCATCGTCCACGTAGTAGACATTTTGCCCGACCGTAACCAGGCCGAACAATGCGCCGGAGCCCGGAGGATCGCCGCTGCTATCGAGTAGCGTCTTCGCGACCTGCAATCCATCGGACGTGGTCTGGACCATATACCCGTCATCTCCGTTCGCGGTGAGGATGTCACCGTTGGGTGCGACAGTCAGGCCTAAGGGATCATTCAGGCTCCCGCCCTTTGTGATCGTAATGCCTGTGCGGGCGGTGGTTTGGCGCGTGACGGGATAAGGGATGGCGGCGATACGGTTATTGAGGCTGTCGGCCACATACAGTGAGAAGCCGTCCGGGCTCAGGGCCACTCCCGTCGGGCCGATCACCAACGCTGCCGGGTCGGTGCGCTCGGCGAACCCCGAGCCAATTACGGTCATCGCTTCCACAAATGGAGGCGCCGACTTCGAGAGAGTGAGATCGACTCGAACCACGGTGCCTTGATTCACGACGCTCCCGCCGGCTGCGACGGTGCCGTTCAGCACGTTGGTGACGAATAGCGCGGCAGTCCCCCCGCCGCTGACGGTCGAATGGTCGAGCACGGCCATGTCCCAGGGCCCGTTAATCAGCGTGCCGTAGATTGTTTCAGACACGTTTCCCATAGGATCCAGGACCAGGAGACATCCAGCTTGGGCCGTTGCCGCGGTGCCATCCGCGGTAGGCAAACTGCCGACGATCACCCAGCCACCGCGCAAGGCAACCAGCGCGGTGGTGAGACCGATGCCGCCGGTGCAAGTGCCGGGTAGTGCGGAAGCGTCAATCTGGGCGAACTGGCTGACTGTGCCGCCCGGAGATATCTGCATTATCGTCGTTCCAGTTCCCTGCTGGTTGGACACGGCGTTGAAGTTGCTGATGAGCAAGTTCCCCTTTACCAAGTGTCCAACCGTGTTCGGAACAACGAAGATGCCGTAGGGGTTGATATCGCCGTTTGCGGGCACGGTGGAAGCGATGGTTGCGATGGTGTGCGGTGAGCTGGTCGCAGACGACTCAGCGGCGGCGAAGCCAGATACGAGGCACGAGAGAGCCAGTACCATGCTCGCCACCCGGACGAGAGCCGGAATTTGAGGGTCACATTGTAGACGCATTTCTTTCTCCTTGACTCTTCTGAATTGATGGCAAGCGGCATACCGTCTTCAGGAGCCTTTTGGGGATCAGCTTCGGAGGCTGGAGACGGACGCGTTTGCAATAGAGAAAGCTATTCGAGTGCAGCAGACAACATGTCACAGGATTGTCAAGGGATTGTCTACTTTTACCCGCAGCGAGACTG
>Ga0310037_10001627_pt1 | contig 12232 bp, 10 predicted proteins | sample Sb_taG_11_FD_200239 | JGI IMG/M metagenome (GOLD analysis project Ga0310037, IMG submission 200239) | Peat soil microbial communities from Weissenstadt, Germany - Sb_50d_3_AS metaG (v2) (version 2) | ecosystem: Environmental > Terrestrial > Soil > Wetlands > Peat | place: Germany: Weissenstadt...
GCCGTCCCGCGACTCTCCGACCACCTCAAGGTCAGGTTCGGCGTTCAGGATGACCCGGAAGCCGGTGCGGACAAGTTCCTGGTCATCGGCGATCAGCACGCGGATGGTCACGGCTGCGCTCCGGTCTGCGGCCCGGTCAGCGGCAGGCGGGCGCGGACCAGGTAGCCGCCGGCGTCGCGTGATCCGGTCACCAGGTCGCCGCCGAGCAGCGTGGTCCGCTCGCGCATCCCGATCAGCCCGTGACCGGTTCCGATGGCGCCGGGCGCCGTTCCGGTGCCGGTGTCGGTGATCTCCAGCTCCAGCGCAGAGGTGTCGTAGCGGAGGATGACCTCAGCCTTGGCCGGGCCGGCGTGCTTGATGGTGTTGGTGAGCGCCTCCTGGACGATGCGGTAGGCGGACAGGTCCACCCCGGGCGGGAGCGGGGCCTGCTGGCCCTCGATCCGCAGGTCTACCGGCAGGCCGGCCTCGCGCACCTGCTCGATCAGCGACTCCAGCGAGCCGAGTCCGGGCTGCGGCCCGATCACGAGCTGGTCATCAGCGGTGCGCAAGATGGCGAGCAGCCGCCGCAGCTCGACCAGCGCCTCGCGCCCGCTGGCCTCGATCGAGCGGAAGGCCGTCCCGGCCTGGGCGGCGTCGCTGATCAGCCGCTGCCCGGCCTGCGCCTGGATGACCATCACGCTGACGCTGTGCGCGACGATGTCGTGCAATTCCCGGGCGATGCGTCCCCGTTCCTGGGTGACCGCCGCACGCGCCTGCTCTTCCCGGTCGCGCTCGAGCCGGGCGGCCTGGTCCTGCAGCCCGGAGACCTGGCTGCGCCGTTGCCGCTGGTAGCGTCCGATCAGCCACGCGCCGGCCAGGATCAGCAGCGAGGGGGGTGAGAGGGTTCCGGGGTGGCCGGTCGCGATGATGATCGCCAGCGCGGCCAGGCCGATCCCGCCGCCGAGCAGCGCGCGCCGTTCGGCGCAGTGGGCGGCGACGGAGTAAAACGCCACGATGACCGCGATCCAGCTGGCTGCCGGGCCCTGGGACGGGCGTATCGCGAACTCCGCGCAGACAGCCGCGGCGATCACGGTGAACAGCACCGCGACGGGGGCGCGCCGCCGCCACGCCAGCGGCAGCGTCACCACCACGAACAGGGCTGCGGCGGCGGGCCGCCCGGCCGTCACGGCCTGGTCACTGGGCAGCGGCCTGACCCAGATCTCGTACTCGCTCGAGATGGCCAGGACAGCGGCGAGGACCCAGTCACCCCACCGGTCCAGCCACGCCCGAACGCTCATGCGCATCACGCTACGCCGCGCCCGCCGCTATGCCGGCCCCCCGCAGGCGGACCTGTCCGGCCCTGCGGGTAGCCCGCGCGGTTTACCCGGGCACCACGGAAATCACCCTGGCTCCTGACCCCGAATGACCGCGGCGGCGGACGACCGGGCCGGGCCGCCGGGCCTAGCGTCGGCAGCACCATCAGATCCAGGCAAGGAGAAAACAATGACCAGCCAGATGATGCCCAGGGCCGGAGCCGGCTGCGGCGCCCTGTTCGCCGTGGGCCTGACCGCCGCGTCGAACGGCTCCGCCGACGCCAACTACATCGCCGGGCTGGCCGCCCTCGCGCTGTTCCTCCCCTTCCTGGCCTATCTATGCAGCCTGCTGCGCCAGGCCGAGGGGGAAGGCGGCTGGCTGGCCCCGGCCGCGCTGGCCGCCGGCGTGGCCGGCATGACCGTCAAGCTGTCCAGCGTCGCACCGGACATCGCCGCGAACCACCTGGCGGCTGGCGCCATGCACAACGCCCTGGAAGATATCGCCAACGTGGCCACCGTCATCAGCATGTACCCGTTGGCCCTGCTATTCGCCGCCGTCGCCATCATCGCCCTGCGCACCAGGGTCCTGTCCCGGTGGCTCGGCTACGGCGCAGCCGTCACCGCGGCCGCGCTGGCCGTCAACGCCGGCTTCATTAACGCGACCATCGTCCCGGCGTTCCTGCTCTTCGCCATCTGGACGCTAAGCGCCAGCGCGGTCCTTTTCGCCAAGGCCCGAAGCGGAGCCGTCCACATCACGCCCACCCCCGCAGCTGCGGCCAGCTGAACCCTCTCGCCCGGCGAATGCGGGCACTTCCTCGGGGCGGACCGGTACGGCGCCCCGAGGAATGTGTTCAGTGCCGGCAAATGACCTGAAGTTCCGCCGGGAGAAGAGCCGCAGAACACCCGAATCTGGCACGCTGCGGACTGCAGCGCCGCGGGCACGGGCGGGCGCCAGAACGGCGGGTCGGCGCGCGGTTATCACGCGGACTTCCTGTCGTCGGTCGCCAGGTCATCCCGATGATAGGTCAAAATACGATCGGCCGACCTGTATGTTTATGCATCGTCGCCCTCGGGATGAACGTCCTCAATTGCCGCATACCGTGCGTCAAGTCCAGCATGACGAGCCATTGCAGCGGCCGGGTGTTGCATCGACAAGTAAGCCGCCGAGGACGATATCGTCGGGGTGCGCGACTTCGCCGACCGCAACAACCTCGAGGTCACCGAGGTCAACGCGTCCAGACGAACGGTCGAGCTGTCAGGGACGGTCGAGCAGTTCAACCGCGCGTTCGCGGTCGCGCTGAACCAGTACCGGCGCCCGGCACCGCCGGGTCGGCACCGTGAGGAGGCAGGCACGGAGGTCTACCGCGGCCGGGAAGGCTTCATCCACGTCCCGGCGGCGCTGGTCGAGATCATCGTCGGGGTGTTCGGGCTGGACAACCGCTCGGTCACCCACAGCAACGGAGCCGATCCGCCGAGCACTAGCCCGGTGCCACTGACCGAGATCACCCAGCTCTACGACTTCCCGGCCAATCAGGCGATCGGCCAGACGATCGCGATCTTCTCCGCGCGCGGCTACCTGGCCTCGGACATCAGCAGCAACTTCGGCGGCCACCCGCCGGTGGTCACCGACGTCTCGGTCAACGCAAGCAACGGCAACTGGGCTGACGGCGAGACGACCCAGGACATCGTCATCGCGGCTTCGGTCGCGCCGGGGGCCGACGTCGCCGTGTACTTCAACGACGGCTCCCAGCAGGGCTGGGTCAAGACAGTCGGCCGGGTGGTCCACCCCGACCCAGGGGATCCTGTCTGCTCGGTCTTGTCCTCCAGCTTCTACATCCTCAACGGCGACGACAGCGCCTTGTCCTCGGGTGTCACCGCCGCCTTGGTCACCGTGGTCAGCCAGGCCTTCGAGGACGCCGCGATCCAGGGCGTGACGATCTGCATCGCCTCCGGTGACACCGGGTCGGAGTCGAAGATCGGCGACGGCAAGGCGCACGTCCAGTACCCCGGCAGCGATCCGTGGGTGCTCTCGTGCGGGGGCACGACTATCGGCAGCGTGAGCGGCACCAGCTTCGACGAATGGGTCTGGAACGACGGCTCCGGCGCGACCGGCGGCGGAGTCAGCGCGATCTTCCCGCTGCCCTGGTACCAGGTCGACGCCGGCGTGCCGGGATCGGTCAACGACAGTCATCACGGGCGCGGCGTCCCCGACGTGGCCGCCAACGCCAGCGTGGCCAGCGGCTACCCGATCATCGTGGGCGGCTCGCCGGCGAGGGGCAATGGCACGAGCGCGTCGGCCCCCCTGTGGGCCGGGCTGACCGCGGTCCTCAACGCGGCGCTGAACGAGAACATCGGGTTCGTCAATCCCGTGCTCTACGCGCTGGGCTCGAGTGTGTTCCGCGACATCGTCGCCGAGCCCGGGGCGGCCGACAACAGCCGGTTCGGGACCCCCGGATATCCCGCAGGCCCGGGCTGGGACGCCTGCACGGGATGGGGGACCCCCAAGGGCAAGGCCCTGCTCGCGGGATTGCACGGCTTCTACGGCCCGGCGATAGCGGTGAACCTGCAGGACAACCTGGACTTCGGCCTGGCCTGCCGCAAGCCGCGATACCGCACCGTGCACGTGTACAACGTGGGCAACCGGGACCTGATGATCCTCGGCGTCCAGCGGGTTTCCGGCTCAAGCGATTTCACCGTGCTGCCGGCTCCGGCCACCCCGCTGGCGATCGCCCCGGGCGCCGGAATCGACTTCACGATCGAATACCGCCCGACGGTGCCCGGCGCCGCCGGCACCGCGACGATCCAGATCACCTGCAACGACACGGTGAACCCGACGCTTGACCTGGTCGCCCGCGGCGCGAGCGGCACCGGGAAGCTGGCGGTGACCGGCTCCACCTACCTCGGGGGCGTGCGCGCCTGCTGCTACGAGGAGCGCACGATCTGGATCGCCAACGTCGGCGACTGCGAACTGCACGTCTCGGACGTAGCCTTCAAGCATCCGGCCAAGGCGTGGAAACTCGTGAACAACGCGTTCCCTGCCACGCTGCACCCGGGCGCCTCCCTGGCGGTGGTAATCCGCTACCACGCGATCGAACGGTACGCGCGAGCCCGGGAGCTGGTCATCACCAGCGATGACCCGCAGACGCCGGTCCGGGAGCTGGAGGTGCTGGCCCATACGGTCTGGGACGAACAATGCCGCGACGACTGCACCAGGGGGTGCCGCAACGAGCGGGGCCACTGCGAGCCTTCACCCCGCAGCTGCGAGCGCTGCCCGGACGAGGACGACGACCAGGATCAGGCAGAGGCGTACTCGCCGGCGTAGCCACGCCGATCGGGCGGTGATGTCCCGCGGAAGCTAAGCGTGCATTAGCGCTGCTCTCGGAGAGGGATCAGCGAGCAGCCCAAGGTGAAGGTCGCGTTAAAGGCGTCCGCGTCGGCAAGGTAACCAGCGCCGTATGCCGTCTCGTGCTCGCATGGGAGCCAAGCGACTGTCGTTCAAGGCGAAGTCGTGCAGCCCATATCGACCAGATCTGCGCGTCGCCCTAGCCCGGCCCTAGCCCCAGGGCTATTGGTCACGGTAGCGCAGATTGGCGCATAGGTCCGCGGTGAGCAAAAGGTCTTTACGTTTCTTGGCGGTCCGCAATCCTTGGTTTTGACCCGAACTAGTGCTCGACCAAGCTGCATAATCATGCACTACTGCCCTGCTGGAGAACGCGCTCATCTGACCCCCGACAGGGTGGTCTCGACTCATGTTGGGTGATGTTCGCGCGCGTACGCATCGAGTCGCTCAAGTTCGTCCGCATAGATGGCGCGCAGCACCCTCGGCGCGAACATGCGCTCAAACAGGCCGCCGATCCCGCCTGCGCCGTCCCAGGTGGTGGAGATCTGCACGATCGACGCGCCGCCCTGCGGGGAGACCGTGAACGTGGTGACCGCGCTCGAGTCGGTGTCGGACTCGGTGAGGATCCGGCCCGGTTCGGGCTCGGCGACCTTCATCCGGTACTCGCGGGTACGCCCGCCTGCCGTTATCTTGAATCGCGTGATCGTGCCCGCACCCACGCCACCGGATTCCACCCGGAAGTCGGAAAACGCCGGAGGCAGGAAATGCGGGTGGTGCTCGCGCATGTCCGCGACATAGCGGTAGACCACATCCGCAGGCGCGTCCACCTTATGCTCAGCGGAGACCAGCATCTTTGCCATGTAGGTCTGTCTATCACGGCACCGAGCACACTCGCATGCCGCGATGACGGCGGTGGTCGGCATGCGTGACTCGGTCGTGCACAAGATTCTTTCGTACTGGCTTGTGCCAAAATCACGTCATGCCTTCACTCACGCAGCGTGGTAGTGACCAGCAGAACGAGCGTCCACCTGCCGAGGTGAGGCGGGCCGGACTCCTTCGGCGGGTCGGCGACGACCTTCGGCGCGGGCACAACGTTGAGCTCTACGTGACCGTGACATTGTCGCTTTGCATTGCCCTGCTTAGCGTATTCGCCATCGTCGACATCAAGATCGTCAGTGCCACAACCTTGGCAGTGCTCGCGCTACTGGCCGTCTCCGGACTGGCTACCCGGCATCAGTCCGAAGAAGCCGGGCGTCGCCTAGACCAGCTGGCAGCAAACCTTAGCGGCGACGTTCCCGCAGACCGATTCCTGAAGACGCGCATGCCTGCGCTTGACGATGAAATAGCAGCAGCAGCTGACATCCGGCTTGTCGGCGTGACGCTCACGCGCACGGTGCGCGACCTGCTGCCTGTCCTTGACCGGCGACTACGAAGGGGTGCCTGCGTACGCGTGCTCGTCATCGACGGAGACAGCCCGGCGCGGACCGAAGCAGTCGCTCGAAGCCGCGGTGCAGATAGCCCAGACTTCTATCAGCACCGGCTCGCGTCGACCATAGATCTGCTCGGCGTCCTCGCGTCCGCTACACAGGATGAGTCCGCGCTCCAACTGCGCCTCTTGCAGTACGTACCCACGTTCGGCATGTGCCTCATTGACCCAGCTGAGACATATGGCCGTATCCACGTTGAGATTTATCAGCACCAGACGATCGAACAGAATCCTTCGTTCAGCCTCCAAGCTGACCGTGACAGCCACTGGTACCAGCTCTCTGCCCGGCAATTTGAAACGCTCTGGGACAGCGCCCAACCCTATCGGCTAACGGTTCCCGAATAACCGTCGGCCGCCAGGTAGGTAAGGAGACCTGACATGTCGGCAGGCGACAGGCATACTCAGCCGCGTGAGAGCCCTTACGCGTTTCTCTGCCGCCACCACGAACGTACTCTCTTGCGTGATGAGGGAGGTCCACCATCAACTGCCAGCGCGTAATGGGCGATAGGGGCTAATGTGTGACAGTGGCTGGCTCGGTAGTGTGCACTTTCCGTGACATTCATCGGGCAGTGCAGCTGAGACGTTTTGGTCCGCTTCCCGGCGGGATAGCGGCTGCCGGCGGCCTCCTGCTCGCACTTATCACATCCTGCTGGAAAAGCCGATGGCGCCGGATGAGGCGGCATGCCGGCGGATCGTGGCGGCCGTGGAGGAAGCTGGGAGCGCCGTCATCGAGGACTTCTCTCCCGGCGCCCTGGACGAGGCGCTCAGGGACGGGCCGTACGGCAGGTGCGTCTACGCCTGCGACAATGACGTCGTCGACCATCAGGTCGTCGCGCTGGAGTTTCCCGGCGCGACCACGGCCACGTTCACCATGACCGCGTTCAGCAAGGCCGCCGACCGCAACACCCGGCTGTTCGGTACCCGCGGCGAGCTGACCGGCGACGGCCAGATCATCCGGGTCTACGACTTCCTCACCCGGGCCGAGCGGCGGATCACTCCCCCAGCAGCAGGCGCGATGGCCGCTGCCGACGGCCACGGCGGCGGCGACGCGGGACTGATGGACGCGTTCACCGCCGCCGTCGCCACCGGGAACCGCGAGCTGATCAGCTCCGGGCCACGCGAATCGCTGGCAAGTCATCTCGCCGTCTTCGCCGCGGAACGAGCGCGCCTGAACGGCACTGTCGAAACGATCCCGCCGGACGCGAGATAAACAACGTCCGCCGTGCCCTGCCAGCACCCGGCTGCGCCGGCACGTACATGGCTCTCCTCCTGACTGCCCGTTCGCCTCTCCTGGCTCCGGGGGCTGCCCAGGCTTGAGTTGGCTCAGCCGGGGGGCAATCCCGGGACAGCCGACGACGACGACCGGTGTTCGCCGCCGCGTCCGCTTCAGCTGAGCTGAGGCGCGGCGGGCGGTCTTAGCCGGTCAGCGAGGCTGGATCTCGCCCATCGGGCCGAAGCCGTCATGCGGGGTGTCGATGTAGATAATCTGCGGCTGCGTGGCCACCAAGTCGGGTGCGGTGTCGAAGAACTTCTTCACGTAGGGCTGCTTGACGTGCGTGGCGCCCGCCTCGGCATCCTTGAAGCCCTCGATGCAGACGAACTCGTTGTCGTCGGTGAGACTCCGGGCGAACTGGAAGAACAAGCAGCCGTCCTCGGAGTTGACGTCCTTGGCGTAGGAGTCGGCCAGCGCCAGCCACTCGTCCATCTTCTCGGGCCGGATCTGCATCTTGATGTTGATCAGGATCATGGGTCCCCTCCTGCTAGGTGACAGTCGTCATAATCGTGGTGCGATCGCCAGCGACCGTCAACTGCAGCGGTCGCCCGCCTGGGTGCCTGGCACCCGCTGGGATCACGGGCAGGCATCCAGCCAGTGCCGGACTGGATGTTCTGCGCCGCTCGTCCTGGTCATCTCGTAGTACCAAACGGAGAAACCGCTGTCCTACCGTGGACGCATGACCGCATGGGGCGATCTGCCGCCCGCGCTGCCACCGCACGGCACAGTGCTGGCCTGGGCGCGAGGCTGCCGGTGCGAAGAGTGCGGACGCGAGTACCAGCGTTTCGTATCCGAACTGGCATTGCGAGGGCCGCTGAGGCTTCCGGTTCAGCCGGAGCCCCGCAAGCTGGATGCTGACACCCTCGCCCGGCTGGAACCGGCGGTGAGCCAGTCTGAGTGCCCCGTGTGCGGCGCGCCGCGCCATCAGCGGTGCCGCAACCTGGCGTTCCCCCAGCATTTCGCGCCGACTCATCCTGAGCGCAGAAGCGGCCCGTGACCGGAGATCCAAGGACCGGCGGCCAGGGGTCGCCAGATGGCCGGGATTGACGGCTCACAGCCGCACTCTGCTACCTGCGACAAGCTGGCCACTCGGGACGCCAATCGCACCCCATACCCTTCGTCGCGCATACTGCCGCCGCAACGCAGGTCAATGAGGCGCCGTTGGCATTACTAGCGCCGTTCGAGCGTGAGCAGGGTCGCTGGATCTGCAGGCGCCGGTGCGCCGGGATCTGCGGCGATGGCCTGCTCCAGGCGGCGGAAGCCGGTCTCCAGCTCGTCGGGAGTGAAGTGAGCGAAGGTCGAATGGGTGCGCAGGCGCAGCCGTTGGAGCATGTCACCGCGGGTGCCGGAGGACGGCTCGGTGACCGTGCCGAAGCTGGCAACGCGCCAGCCGGCCGACGTGAATGTCGCGATGACCTCATGCAGCGGCTGAAACAGCGCGGCGTCCACCTCGAACCCGCGGGGGAAGTGCTCCAGCCACCACCCTGATGGGGGTATGTGGTCGCTGAAATTCGAGCGCAGTAGCAGCCGCCCGGCGGGCCTGAGCACCCTGGCCAGCTCCCGGGCTGCCCGGGGCTTGTCCTGGACGTGGTGCCAGGACAAGAACATCAGAGCGTAGTCGGCGCTGCCGGACGGCACTGGCATGTCCTCGGCGGAGCCTGCCAGATACCGCACACCGGGATGCAGGGACTGCGCCTGCGCTATCTCGCGCATGCGGACCGACGGCTCGACGCCGGTCACCGGCCCGAACGCTCGCGCCAGCGCGGGGGTGAACCTGCCCGTCCCTGAGCCGGCGTCCAGCCCCGCCAGCGGGCGCCGCTCGGGCAGCAGGGTTCCGAAGGCGCTGATCCATGCCTGCAGCTGCTGCCCGGTGAGCGCACGGCCACGCGCGTAGTCCTGGTACTGCTCCGTGTCGTAGTCGATCCGCCTCATCGCAGCTCCCGCGTCAGCCGGGCTACGGCAAACCGTCGCCCGATATATCGAATCGATACATCGGCACGATATGCGGTGTCGCGTCATGCCGCAAGCCGGGCATGGCGGCCGGGCGTGCCAGGCGATGGAACGCTATGACGAGGCCCTGGCCGACCTCAACCGCGCCATCGAACTCGACCCAAGCTACAGACCTCGCAAGGACTAGTAGTCAAATCCGAGCGGGCGAAGCCGAAGGTCTTGCAGACCGCTCCCGTATGCGGTCCAAAGGAGTAAATGATCGGATCACGCCGAATCTCCTGTGAGGTACCGGTACGCCCGAACGGGACGATCTGTGCACGTATCTACCGCCACGGATCACTTTTCATCTTGCGCGCCGAGTCGGCGATCGGGTGCACGTAAGAGCCGTAATGGTTACACGTCGTTATCGACTCTCATCGGAAGTTAGTGATGGATGAATACCCCGTGCGTGGACGCGTGACTCGCATCCCCATCTGCGGTCGATGAGAATCCAGGCGGGGGCTGCGCCGGTTATGTCACTGTGTGGCCTCCGCCTTTATCCGTGCGAGCCTGGTACTGCAGTCCGTGCCCTGTGCGCAGAGCCTCGATTAGGTGGCGAGTCAGGTTCTCTTCGTCTTTCTCCGTCGGTGATGCGCTGTAGGAGACCTGGCGCCGGTCGGCTATGTCGAAGGGTGAAGACCTGGGGTCCTGGTTCAGGATGACAATGGTCTTGCCGAGGCCGTCGGCGTATCCGAGTTCCCACATCACGTTGGGGTTCACGTGCGTGACGTCAGCGATGACCACGTGGGCGGAGCCGATTGCTTCCTTGATCTGCTGCGTGATCTGCCCGGGCTCGGCGATTTCGTCGGCGCGGTAGAGGGAGAGCGCTCCTTCCGGAGCGCCGATCTGCCTGACTGCCCGGCGGATGAGCGCGTATGTGCCTTCTGACCAGGGTTCACTGAACGGCATGATCACGAACAGGTCAGCGCGGGCCAGGGCATCGTCCCACATGGCGGGCGGTGCTGATGCTGTTGCGCGGAGCCCGGGAAGCCGGATGGCTGGCAGCGCGGGCTTCCAGGCGCCGGCGCGGCGATAGGGGTCTGCGCTGATGATGTGCTCTTGCGCGGCCAGGTACTCATCGATCGTGGTGATGTTCTTGAAGGCCGGGATGGCGGCCTCGTTCAGTGTCCGTGTCCACTCGGTCGAGCCGGTTCCGGCGGTCCCTCCGCCGCTGACACATCTTAAGTATCGGGGCAGGCACGGCCGCTGCGGGCATCATTGTGGCCATGCCGCTACGCCGGTGTCACACCGGCAACCCTGGCTGCCGCGACAACCCGGTATGTCACCTCCTGGGCGTATCCAGTCTCCTGCGTTAGCGCGTGCGACCGAACGGCAATCCCACTCACCGTAGAGAACCGCCCGGCCCTGTTTCCAGGGTCGTGATGTTCGTGATAATTGGATCTCGGCTTCACCCCCCGCGCGGGCGACGAGTTGATCACCGCGACATCCGGCCTGGGTGAGCTGCGCAACGTCGTGGAGGTTGCCGGTCTTCCGCGGCTGGAGGAGGGCTACTGAGATGCTGGCCGTACGGTGGCATGCCCGGGGTGACGTGCGGGTGGAGGAGGTGCCGTCGCCTGCGCCGCCGGGACCGGGCGAGCTGCAGCTCCGGGTGAGATGGTGCGGTATCTGTGGTACCGATCTTGAGGAATGGCTGAGCGGGCCGGTGTTCATCCCGGCGTCCGTGCCGCACCCGCTCACCGGAGTGCGGGCACCGCTCATCCTGGGGCACGAATTCGCTGGCGTGGTAGTGGCGGTCGGTGCTGGCGTCACCGGGCCCCTGCCGGGTCAGCGGGTTGCGGTTGACACGATCGTCTCGTGCGGCGGCTGTCATTGGTGCCAGCGTGGTGAGGTGACCCGCTGCCCGGCGCTGGGAGCGCTGGGCCTGCACGGCGATGGCGGGCTCGCGGAACTGTGCAACGCGCCGGCGCGCATGTGCCTCCCGGTTCCTGACACGGTGGCCGACGATGAGGCGGCACTGGCCGAACCGCTGGCGGTGGCCGTCCGGGCGCTGCGCCGGGGCGGCCTGCGGCCAGGTGAGCGAGTCGCGGTGGTGGGGGCTGGCACAGTCGGGTTGATGGCGGTGCAGGCGGCGGCCGCGTCCGGGGCTGGCAGCGTGGCGGTGGTCGAGCCGCTGCCGGAGCGCCGGTCCCTCGCTATCCGCCTCGGTGCCGACCGCGCGGTGCCACCCGGCGATGCCGCGGCGCTGGAGGCCGATGTTGCCGTCGAGTGCGCGGGTGCCCCGAACGCCATCCAGACCGTGCTGCAGGCGCTACGCTCCGGCGGGCGGGCAGTGCTGCTTGGCATCGTCACCGAGCCGGCGCCGATCGCGCCGATGGACCTCGTCCGCGGTGAAAAATCCCTGATCGGCTCGCTGTCACATGTCTGGGACGAGGACTTCCGGGAGGCGCTGCAGCTGCTGGGCCGCGGGGCAGTACAGGCGGCACCGTTGATCACCGACCGCATCCCGCTCGGTGCGGCGGTGACGGGCGGCCTCACCCTGCTGCGGGACGAACCGGAAAGGCACCTTAAGATCCTGGTGGGAGAGGCCGGATGAGCGTTGGCGATGGCGGCGGTGTGCTGCCGGATCTGGTGATGAGCCGGCTGTATGCGGCGGTCGTATCGGACGTCCTCGACGATCTCGGGCACCGCGACCACGCCCTTGACCCTGCCATCCGTCCGCTCGGGCACGGTGAGGTGATCGCAGGCCTCGCCAACCCGTTCCTGGTCACCGAGGTCCACCAGATCCCCGCCGAGCCGTACACCGGCGAGATCGGCGCGCTGGACGATATCCGGCCGGGAGAAGTCATCCTCGTGGCCGCGGGCGGATCGGCCCGCGCCGCCTGCTGGGGCGA
>Ga0310037_10001628_pt1 | contig 12232 bp, 10 predicted proteins | sample Sb_taG_11_FD_200239 | JGI IMG/M metagenome (GOLD analysis project Ga0310037, IMG submission 200239) | Peat soil microbial communities from Weissenstadt, Germany - Sb_50d_3_AS metaG (v2) (version 2) | ecosystem: Environmental > Terrestrial > Soil > Wetlands > Peat | place: Germany: Weissenstadt...
GCAGCGGCAACCGTTTCAAGATGCTCTCGCGCGTCACAAAACCGACGAGGGCCCCGTTCTCATCGATGATCGGTATTTGCGCGACGCCGCTTTTTGACAGCATCTGCACCACCTCGAGCGCGCTCGCGCTCGGCAGCGCAGATTTGAGGTCCGCAACGCGCGTCATGAGCGACGTGACGTACGCATCGGCGGGGCCGCGATCGGTGAGCTTGACGAAATCGCTCATCGTGAGGATCCCCAAAAGCTGATCACCCAGCATCACCGGGAGTGCACGGTTGCCGGTCTTCATCATCACCTGCAACGCGACATCGGCGGTCGCGCCCGCCGACACTGGTTCCGGCGCAGGCACGGCGATATCGCGCGCGGTGAGTCCCTGGAGCGCGCTTTGCAGCTCGGCCTGCATCTGCTCCGCGCCGCCTGCCTGGAGCAAGAACCAGCCGATGAAGATCAGCCAGAGGCCGCCGAGCGAGCCTGTGTAGTAGAGCGTGCGAAACGCGCCGTACGCCACAAGCCCGATGGCCAGGATGCGGCCGATCGTGGCGGCGACCTGCGTGGCGCGCAAGCGACTATCGGTCCAGCGCCACACGAGTGCGTGCAACACACGGCCGCCGTCGAGCGGGAAGGCGGGAAGCAGATTGAAGACGCCGATCACAAGGTTGGCGACGGCGAGGTACTCGGTCGCGACGCCCAGTGGCGTCTTGGCCCCGAGCGCGATGCTGGTCAGGAAGAAGAGCGCACCGATGATGATGCTCGTCAGCGGCCCGACAAACGCGATCCAGGCCTCCACCGGAGCCGTCGTCGGCTCGCCCTCAAGGCTCGAGACACCGCCGAAGATGAAGAGCGTTATCTGCTTGATCGGGATGCCGCGCCGACGCGCCACGAGCGAGTGGGCAAGTTCGTGCGCCAGCACGCTTGCGAAGAACAACGCCGAGGTGATGATCCCGAGCGTCATGCGTTGGAACGGCGTGACGCTGATGAGCCTGAACGGTCCGACGTCTGCGAGCGACCACGCCACGAACGCGAAGATGAACAACCAGCTCAGGTTGATGACGATGTCGATGCCGAAGATCTTGCCGATGCGCATGAGGGGAGATGCGTCTTTTCGACGCGCGCGCTGAAAACCTGGGCTTCTCGCGTCTTAGGTGTAGGCTGAGATGCTCGTGTGGTCGAGCTGCCAGGTGCCGCCCGTGCCTGAGAGCGACGCGCCGCAAAACGCGCACTTAAGGGCGCCATCGGTCGCCGGCGCACCGCACGACGGGCAGTGCAGCGGGCCGCCGTCGGCCGTGCTTTTCGGTGTCGTCGAGCCGGCTGGGCGGACGAAGGTCGCGAACTCGGTGAACGATTGCGGTTGTGCGCTGCCCTCGGTGACGAGGTTGGTCATGTCTTCTTTAGTGAAGCGCCGAGCCGTGCCGGTGAAGCGCACCGTGATCGACTGGATGTCGCCTCCGATCGTGACCTTGAACGTCGTCGGCGGATCGAGGCTCACGTCGGTCATGACGCGCGTGAACCCGCCGTCACGCCACTGGGCGATGCGCTGCGTGAAGCACGTCAAGAATGATGGCGTCACGGTGCCCGCGAGCGCATCGGCGTTCAGCGTGCCTTCGGCCGTGAGCGCAGCGCAGTACGTTCTCGCCACCTGCGTCAAAAATGTCGACTCAAGGAAATTGGGATCGGCTTTTTGCAGGCTCTCGAGCTGCGCTTTGGCCTGCACCCACATGGGGGGAGCCATAGGCGTCGGCTGCGCGGCAATGCCGCCGCCGAGCGCGCTCGGTGATACGTCGCCTTGGTCCACGAACACGAACTCGCGATCCCGGCTTTGGGTCAGTCCGTTGAGCAGCGTGCCGACGCTGCCGAAAAGCTCTGACCAGAAATCTCCCAGCATGTATCTTTCCGTGAAACGGACCTAAAGGTCCGTTGCTACATTATAATACTTCGGCAGATTACGTTCGTGTCAGGGACGGGAGCGTGATAGGGCGCACAGCAGCAGCCGCTCGACCAGCGCTTCATACGATATCCCGGCGGCTCGGGCGGCGTCAGGAAAGAGACTGAGCGGGGTGAGCCCGGGCAGCGTGTTGCATTCCAAGATGGCCAAGCTCCCCGAATCCGCGAGCATGATGTCGACCCGCGAATAGTCTCGTGCTCCCAGCGCTGCGTGCATCGCGAGCGCCGCCCGCTCCATCTGCGCGCCGACGTCGGCGTCGAGCCGCGCAGGAACCGTGTGCGTGCTGCCACCGGGGGTGTACTTGGCCGTGTAGCTATAGAAGCGGTCGTGCGGCGTGATCTCGACGATGGGCAGCGCCTGATCGCCCAAGATGGCGACGGTGAACTCGCGGCCGGCCACGTACTCCTCGATCAAGATCTCACCGGCGCCGATCGTCGCATCGCGCACCGCATCTGCCCATTCACGTTCCTCGCGCACGATGCTCACGCCGACGGCCGATCCTTCCGCGCGCGGCTTGACGACGCAGGGCAGTCCAAAGGCCGTGGCGACCGAGAACGAGCGTGCATCGCCCGCAGTCATGCGGATGCCGCGCGGTGCCGGCAAGCCCTCGGCGCGCAGCAGCGCCTTAGAGACCCACTTATCCATCGCGACCGCGGATGCGCGTACTCCCGAACCTTGATAGGGGATGCGCAGCCACTCGAGCACGGCTTGCACCGTTCCGTCCTCGCCGTCACCGCCGTGCAGGGCGTTGAAGACCGCAGCCGGTCGCACGCGGCGCAACTCGTCGACGAAGCCTTCGCCATGATCGATCCGCGTGGCCGGGTAGTCGAGCGCCTTGAGCGCCTGCATGACGCCAGCGCCCGTCTGCAGGCTGATCTCGCTCTCCGCCGAGCTGCCGCCCATGAGCACGGCGATGGCGGGTTTGGCCGGCACTAGCGCGTCATGCCGGTCACAGGAGCTGGACCTCGAGCTCCAAGTCGACGTCGTGCTCGCGGCGCACCGTCTCGCGGACCTCCTCGATGAGGGCCAGCACATCCGCACAGGTCGCGCCGCCGCGGTTGACGATGAAGTTGGCATGCTTTTCTGAGACCTGCGCGCCGCCTATGCGCACGCCTTTGCAGCCCGCGCTTTCGATGAGCCGCGCGGCGTAGTCGCCGGCCGGATTGCGGAAGATGCTTCCCGAGTTCGGGAGTTCGAGCGGCTGCGTGGCATTGCGCCGCTCGATATGGCGCAGCAGCTCCGCCTGCACGCCGCGCGTGTCGCCGGCCTGCAGCTCGAGCTCCGCAGCGCAGACCACGGCCCGGCGATCCAGCGTCGAGCTGCGGTAGGCGAATTGCGGCAGCGTGTAGGTCTGCATCGCTTCGCCCGCCACCACCACCTCGACGCGGCGCACGAGGTCGCCGATCTCAACCTTGGTGCCGGCGTTCATGCGCACGGCACCGCCGACCGTCCCCGGCACGCCGACGAGCGCCTCGGCACCGGCCAAACCGGCTTTGGCCGCTTCGCGGCAGACCGCGACGATGGGTGCAGCGCCACCGGCGCGCACCGTCGTCCCCACGACCGAGATGCGCGTGAACTCTCCGGCCAGACGCACGACGACCCCGGCGAATCCGGCGTCGCTCACCAGCACGTTGCTGCCCAGGCCCAAAATCGTCCAGGCCACGTTGTCGCGAGTGCACCAGGCGAGCAGGGCGACAAGGTTGGAAACGTCGCTGACGATCGCATAGGCCGCAGCCGGACCGCCGATGCGCATCGAGGTCTTGGGCGCGAGCGGCTCGTCGAACGTCACGGCCGCGCCCAACAGCTGGCGCAGTTGCTCGCGATGTGACGGCGTCACCGCACGCCCTGGGATCGATGACGCGGCGCTCACGATGGGTCTGGCCGGCGCTAGAGATTCGCCACGCCGGCGTCTGCGGCGGACAGACCGGCGGCGAGCTCGTGGGCCACGCCGCCGATGTCGCCGGCGCCCAGCGTGAGGACGAGGTCCCCGGACTTGATCGTGCGCTGCAGATAGGCGAGCACGTCGGCGGGCTTGGGCAAGTGCGTCACCGGCTTGTCGGCTTCGAGATCGCGGATGAAGTCCACGATCGACTCGGCGCGCACGCCGGGCAGCGGCAGCTCGCCGGCCGGATAGATGTCAGCGACCACGATCTCATCCGCGCGCATGAGCGCGCGTGCGAAATCGCGCATGAGGTAGGCGGTGCGGCTATAGCGGTGCGGCTGAAACGCGACGACGATGCGCCCGCGCCAATAGGCGCGTGCTGCGGCGATCGTCTCCTGCACTGCCGTGGGGTGGTGAGCGTAATCGTCCACGACCAGCAGCGATTCGCTGTCATACAGCACTTGGAAGCGCCGCGCGACGCCGCGGAAACGGGCGAGCGCGCGCGCGGTGGCCTCAAAACTCACGCCGAAGCGCAGGCCGACCGCCACTGCGGAGAGCGCATTGGAGATGTTGATGCGGCCGGGGACGCGCAACACGATCTCGCCCAGCTCTTGCGGCCCGGCGCGCACGGTGAACGACGAACCGAAGTCGGCAAGCTCAGGCTCGATCGCGCGTATGTCGGCCGCCGCATCGAAGCCGGTGGTGACGATCGTCGGATCGCCGAGCAGGCTGGGCGATTGCCGGAAGCGGCGCAGCAGCTCGCTGACCGCGGAGCAATCAGCGGAAGCGACGATGCACCCCTCGGGCGGCACGCGGTCGAGGAATGCGCTGAACGTCTCGACGAGATGCTCGAGATCGCGATAATAGCCGAGATGATCGTTCTCGATGTTGGTGACGACGGCGCAGGTGGGTTTCAGCCGCAGGAAGGACGCGTCGCTCTCGTCCGCTTCGGCGACCACGATGTCGCCCGAGCCGAGCCGCGCGTTGGCGCCGAGATCGTTGACCTCGCCGCCGATGAGCACGGTCGGCGCGAAGCCGCCCGCGTCGAGCACCGAGGCCACCATGGAGGTGGTGGTCGTCTTGCCGTGCGTGCCCGAGACGGCGATGCCGCGCTTATCGGCCATGATCTCGGCGAGCATCTCCGCGCGCTGCATGACGACGATGCCGGCCTTGTGCGCGGCGATGACCTCGGGATTGTCAGCTGGGATCGCCGACGAGATGACCACGGCATCCGCGCCGCGCACGTTCTCGGAAGCGTGGCCGAGCGTGACGGTGGCGCCCAGACCGCGCAGCTTCTCGAGCGTGCCCGTCATCTTAAGATCGGAGCCGGAAACGCCCACGCCGAGCGCAAGCAGCACGCGGGCGATCGCGCTCATGCCGATGCCCCCGATACCCACAAAGTGCACGTGGCGATGCGTACGTCTCATCTGCTCCTGCGATTAGGCGAGCGTCAAGGTTGGCCCTGTGTCGAGCAGGCGCGAGAGCATGGTCTCCGCCGCGTCGCGACGTGCGATGCGTCGCAATGCGACCGTGATGGCGTTCAACTTCTGCGGCTCGGCCGAGTCGACGAGCATCCAGTAGAGCGAATCCGGCGTCAGGCTGGCGTCTGTGATGGTGAGTGCCGCTCCGCGGTCGACGACGTAGGCGGCATTCGCGCGCTGGTGATCCTCGCTCGCGTGCGGATAGGGCACGAAGATGGCGGGCAAGCCGACCGTGCACACCTCGGCCAGCGTCGATGCGCCCGCGCGGCACAGCGCAAGATCGGCCGCCCAGTATGCCAGGGCCATCGTGTCGAGATAGGGCAACATCGTGTAGCGGTTGTCGTTTGGCTCTCTCTTGCGCTCGGCGACCATCCAGTCATAGTCCCGCTTGCCTGTGAGATGGAGTATCTGCCAGTCCGCCGGCAGGCGCCGCCGGGCGACCATGCCGCTCGTGGCCACGTTGATGCTGCGCGCTCCCTGACTGCCGCCGAAGACGAGCAGCGTGAAACGCTCCGGGTCCAACCCCAGGCTGCGCCGCGCATCGGCTTTGGCCATGGGGGTGTAGAGGTCGGGACGCACGGGAATCCCGGTCAGCCGGAACTTGTCGCCGAAATGTTGCGCGGTGTCGCAGTCGGCATAGCCGCCCCAGATCTCGTCCACGTAGCGGGCCAGCCGACGGTTGGCCATGCCGGGCATGACGTTGGGCTCGATGAGCATCATGCGCAGCTTGGGCAGGCGCCCAGCCCTGCGCAAGAGCGCACCAGCGAGCACGGCTGGAGCGCAGGCATATCCGCCGCTGCCCACGATCGCGTCCGGACGGAAGTGCGACACAACCGGCAGCGCCATGGCCACCGCCGCCGCGTTGCCGGCGAGACTGAGCGCGCTCTTGAGTCCCGATGTGCCCGCGAGCGGACGGCTGCTCAACGTCTTGTAGGGAATCCCGTCGCGCGTGAGCAGCTGCTCGTCGACGTTGCCCGCCGCACCGACGAAGAGGATGGCATGCAAGCGTGATGATCCCGACCACTCGGAGAGGCTGGCCCGCGCATCGCTGCGCGCGCGGCCATCGGAAGCCTGGGGCTCGCAGACGCCAGCGTCGCCTTCGCTCTGCATGAGCGCGTGGGCGAGCGAGAGCGTCGGATAGATGTGTCCGCCGGTGCCGCCGCCGGAGAAGATGACGCGCATGACGTTACGAGGCTTTCCGCTGCGTGACCGGCATGGCAGAGGCGGGTGCGCGTTTGCCGCGCGAGACGCTAGCCAAAAGCCCAACGCCGAACAGCGTCATGACGAGCGAGGTGCCGCCATAGCTGATGAACGGCAGCGGCACGCCCGTGACCGGCCAGGACGAGGTGACGACGCCGATGTTGATGAGCGCCTGGATCGTGATCGACGCGGTCAGGCCGATGGCGAGGAAGTATCCGAACCGATCATCGGCTCGCATGGCGATGCGCACGCCGCGATACGCGAAGGCGAGGAACAGGATGAGCACCGCCGCGGCGCCCACGAAGCCGAGCTCTTCACCGATGATCGAGAAGATGAAGTCGGTGTGCTGGGCGGGGAGATAGCCGAACTTCTGGCGGCTCTGCCCGAGCCCAAGGCCGAAGAGACCTCCCGAACCGAGCGCGTACAACGACTGGATGATGTGATAGCCGGTCCCTTGCGGATCCTTCCAGGGGTGGAGGAACGCGAGAAAACGATCGCGCCGGTACGGGCTTGCGTAGATGAAGCCAAGCAGCGCGGGGACCGCGACGGCGGCCTCGATGGCCAGATGGATGAGCTGCGCGCCGCTGGCGAAGAGCATGACGAACGCGGTCAGCAAGTAGATCGATGCCGTGCCCAGATCCGGCTGGCGCATGACGAGCGCAAAGCACACGCCGACCCAGAAAAGCGCCGGGAAGCCGACGCGGGCGAACGACGCGGCCCCATCCGCGCGCGCGGACACGAGGCGCGCTAGCAAAATCACGATTGCCAGCTTGGCGAATTCCGACGGTTCGAAGGTGAAGAGCCGCAGCGACAGCCAGCGCCGCGCACCGCCCTCGATGGATCCTAGACTCGGGATGAGGACCGCCGCCAGCAGCACGACTGCGATGCCGAAGATCCAGGGCGCCGCCGGCCGCAGCTTCGTGTAGTCGAGGCGCATGCCGAGCACGAGCGCGCCTGCGCCGACCACCGCCCACAGCAACTCGCGCTTGAGGTAGTATGCCGCGTCGTGGTACTGCGTGTACGCCACGGCCGATGAGGCGGAGAACACCATGACGATGCCGATAGCGGTGAGCAGCCCGGCGATCGCGAGCAGGACCGCGTCGGGCGCTCGGCGCTGCGTCATGGCGCCGCCATATCGGGGTCGCGCCGCGCACGTGCCAGTTCGGCGAAATGCTCGCCGCGCTGCTCGGCGCTTTCGAACATATCAAAGGAAGCGCACGCCGGCGAGAGCAGGACGACGTCGCCGCTCGTCGCGCCGGCGGCCGCGTTGTCGACTGCGGCTTCGAGGTTTTGCGCGTAGACGACAGGTGGTCCCTCGATCAGCTCGCCGATCTGGCGTGCGGTCTCACCGATGAGGATGACCCTTTTGGCGCGTTTGCTCGCGGCAGCGGCGAAAGCGGTGAAGTCGGTCTTCTTGCTCTTGCCGCCGGCGATGAGGATGACCGGGTCGTCGATCGACTCGAGGGCGGCGGCAGCCGCTGCCGGATTGGTCGCCTTGCTGTCGTCGATCCAGGTGATGCCCGAACCGCGATGCACGACCGTGAGGCGGTGAGGCAGCGGATCGAAGGTGCGCAAGCCCTTGCGGATGGCCTCGAGCTTCGCACCGGCGCTCAGGCTCGCGAGCGTCGCGGCCATGGCGTTGGAGATGTTGTGCCGTCCACGGATCCGCAGATCCGCGACGTCGATGAGCGGCGCTTCGCGGCGCTTGTCACGCACGACCATAGCGTCACCCTCGAGCGTCGCCGTCAGCCCACGATCGGACGGGTCCATGCCATACCACAGAGCGCGACAGGGGACCGTGCGCCCAGCGCCGGAGCGCAACGCCGCGCAGTGCTCGTCGTCTGCGTTGCCGATGAAGATGTCGTCGGGCTTCTGGTTGGCGAAGATGCGGTACTTCGCTTCGGCGTATTCCTCCATCGAGTGGTAGCGGTCCAGGTGGTCGGGCGAGATGTTGAGCAGCACGCTGATGCGCGGCGCGAACGTTCGGATGCCCTCGAGCTGGAAGCTCGAGACCTCGGCGACGATCCATTCATCGGGCTGCGCGCTCGCCGTCTCGCGCACGAGCGGATTGCCGATGTTGCCGCCCACTCGGGCTGCGATGCCGGCGCTGCGCAACAGATGCCCGATGAGCGCAGTCGTCGTCGACTTCCCTTTGCTGCCGGTCACGGCGATGATCGGTCCCGAGGCGATGGCATAAGCCAGCTCGATCTCCGAGATGACCGGCCGCCCCGCATCGTGCACGCGAGCCACGGCGCGATGGGTCAAGGGCACGCCCGGCGACACGATCGCCGCCTTGGCCGCTTCCGCCACGCGGGCCAAATCTTCTTCATTGACGAGCGGCACGCGCAAGCGCGCAAGCGTGTCGCGCGCTTCCTGTGGTAAGAGCTCGGTCGGTTTGTCATCGTAGGCCGTGACGCGCACGCCGCGCGAGCGCAGCACCTCGATCGTCGCCAGACCGCTGCGACCGACGCCGATGACGAGCACACGATCGCCCTTCTTAAACATCGCGTTGCGTCTTCGTCATAAAGGCCGTAGCGCCCGTGCGTTTGACGACCACCAGGTGACCCAGGTCGCAGCCGCTCCCAGCGCGGCGACGACGACGAAGGTGGAGGTCACGGCCGTCTCGCGCCAACCGGACAGTTCGAAGTGGTGGTGCAAGGGGCTCATCTTGAAGATGCGCTTGCCCGTGGTCTTGAAGCTCACGACTTGCGCGATGACCGAGAGCGCCTCGAGCACGAAGACGGCACCGAAGAGCGGCAAGAGCAAGAGCGCACCCGACTGGATGGCGAGCCCGGCGAGCAGCGCGCCCAAGGCCAACGACCCGGTGTCGCCCATGAAGATCCGCGCCGGATGGCGATTGAACCACAAAAATCCGAGCAGCGCTCCTAAGACGGCGTCGCCCACGCTCGCACCGGCCGTGATGCCGGAGAAGCGCGCGGTGAGCTGCACGCCGATGAGCGCGGGGATCGTCGTGCCGGCGGCAAGGCCGTCGAGCCCGTCCGTGAGATTGACCGCGTTGGCGGCACCGACGATGGCGAGCACGCTTAAGGCCCACCACAGCCACAGCGGCAGCTGAAGTGTCGTGCCGAACCAGGTCTGCGCGGGCCCGGCAAGACCGCTTGAGTAGACCCACGCCACGTAGCCGAGCGCCACCGCGGCGACGAGCGCGAACTTCGCGCGAGCACGCAGGCCCAGCGCACGCTGCGCGCGCAGGATGAGCAGATCGTCGGTGAAGCCGATCGCGCCTGCGGCGATAGTCAGCGCGAGGATGGGCAGGCTCTCCATGCGCATCCCACCCATGGCGAAACCGACGGCGGCGGCGGCGACGAAGGCGATCCCACCCATGGTCGGCGTTCCCTGCTTCGTGGTGTGCGTCTTGGGCGCGTCTTCATAGACATGCTGACCGAGGCTGGCGCGCCGTTGGCGCGCGATGAGCCAGGGAATGACAAGCGCGCTCACGAGCAGACCGGCGAGCACCACAAGCGGAGGCGCGGCCATGGTCATCCGGGCGACACGAGGGGACTAGCGTGTGGAGCCCCGGCGACGGGGCGGTACTTCAAGAGCACGAGCGGCGTCTGCTGGTCGGAGTTGCCCGCTGGGTTGTGGAGCAAGCACGCGCGGACGACGCTGGCACGCACGCCGGCGCTCGCGCCGAGCACTTCGGCTTTGCCGAGGTCATTGGCATCCACGACACAGGCGTGGGCGCCGCACACTTGGGCGATGATCTGGGCGACGATGTGCGGATCTTTGGGTCCAAGCACGATGTGGCGTTCGTAGGGTGGCATCGTTCCTGTATAGCCGTCGATCTCTGCGACCGCCGATCCGAGGATGCGATAGAAATCACCGCGCCGTCCGACGAGCCGGCCCGCCGCGCCGGCCGCCGCCGCCGCGAGCACCTTGAGGGTGCCGGCGTTCTCGAGCACGAGCTGCATGGACTCCGGCTGGTTCATCGTCGCGTAGGATCCGGCGCGCTGGGCAAGCATGTGGGCGAGGCGCGACGGCCGGATGGTCTCGGCAGCGATGGAACGGCCCTGGGCGATCGCGACCACAGTCTCCGAGACGCAGATGACGTCGTCGCTCGTTTGCATGCCGGCGAGACAGCGGCGCACAAGATCAGGCAGGTCCTGGCCTGGACGCACGAGCGGCGTGCGCACGGGGATCGCCACGATGCGCTGCGGCAGCATGGGGATGTCGAGTACGAACGATGTGCGGCTCACGACGCGAGGATCCCGGGGGCTAAAAGCCCACGTAAGATCTCCTCCATCTTCTGCACGCGCGATCCTTTGAGAAGAACGCTGTCGCCCGCGTGCAGCGCTCCGCGCAAACGCTCGCCGATCTCCGCGTTGCTCACGAACACCGAGACCGTCGCCATGCCGGCGCCCCGTGCACCCGCAGCCAGGTCGCTTGCAAAAGCGCCGCCGCAATGCAGCTCGTCGAGTCGAAGCGTGGCGGCGGCCGCGCCGATGGCGATGTGGTGCGCCGGCGCGTCGGCGCCGAGTTCGGCCATGCTGCCGAGCACGGCGATGTGCCGCGTGGCGGGCAACGCGGCAAACGTGCGCAGCGCGTAGAGCATGGAGGTTGGGCTCGCGTTGTAGGCATCGTAGACGATCGTCGCACCGCTTGGGGTGAGATGCGATTCGAATCGTCCGGGCGGTAAGCGCAGCTCGCCGAAACCGGCAAGCGCTTCTTCAAACGTCAGACCGGCCAAGATGGCGGCGCCGGCGGCTAGCAGCGCATCGCGCAGGTTGTGCTCGCCGGGCAGCCGCCAGCGTGCAAAAGCATGCGAGGCGCCGAAGGTGACGGCGACCGCGTCGTCGCGCGGCGTACCCGCTTCGAGCATGATGCCCGACATGAGCGGGTCGCCGACCAGACGCACCCACAAGGTCGAACCATCGAGCTGCGCTTGCGTCGCGAGCATGCGCGACCAGACGTCGGCCGCGTTGCAGACAGGATGCGCTCCCCGCGAGAAGAGGGCGAACTTCGTATGCGCGAGCTCGGCCTGATCGCGGAAGAACTCGAGATGTGCCTCACCGACGTTGGTCAGGATGCCGATGCCCGGCGCGGCCAGCGCCACGAGCTGCTCGATCTCGCCCGGATGGCGAGCACCGAACTCCACCACGGCGACGCCGACGTCCGGCCCGAGCCGGTAGCAGAGTTTGGCGACGCCGAGCTCGTTGTTCTCGTTGTGCGGCGTGCCGATGACCCGACGTCGCGAACCGATGAGTTGCAGCGCGAACTCCTTGGTCGTCGTCTTGCCGGTGCTGCCGGTTATGGCGACGACCTGCCCTGAAAAACCGGCGCGCGCTTCAGCTGCGCCGGCGAGGTAGGCGATCTTCGTATCGGCGACGCGCACGATGGGCGCCGCGACGCCGCGTGGCACCTTGGCATCGTCGTCCACGACGACCGCGCTTGCGCCGCGCGCGAGTGCCGTCGCGATGAAGTCATGCCCGTCGAAATGCGGCCCATGGAGGCAGATGAACGTCTCACCCCGTTCGATGCTGCGTGAATCCGTGCTCGGCCGGAATTCGGCGGAGAGCGACGTCGCGTCGGCGACGAACCGCCCCCGGCTCACTGCGAGGAATCGCTCGAAGGAGAGCGTCATCGCGCGACCCGTTCGATCGCAGCACGCGCTGCGCGCTCGTCGGAGAACGGACGCCGCTCGTCGCCGAAGATCTGGTAGTCCTCGTGACCCTTGCCGGCGATGAGCACGGCATCACCCGCTTTCGC
>Ga0310037_10001630_pt1 | contig 12227 bp, 8 predicted proteins | sample Sb_taG_11_FD_200239 | JGI IMG/M metagenome (GOLD analysis project Ga0310037, IMG submission 200239) | Peat soil microbial communities from Weissenstadt, Germany - Sb_50d_3_AS metaG (v2) (version 2) | ecosystem: Environmental > Terrestrial > Soil > Wetlands > Peat | place: Germany: Weissenstadt...
CCTAGTTGTGGCATACGGTGCCATTCCCGACCGCGTTATATCCGTTTGTGATATTCGCAACATTCGCTGCTGGAAGCGACCCGTAATTTGGGTCCATCTGAGTCCCGGAGGGATAGCTGGACCGAAGAAACGCATACGCATTTGCACCGGACAGAGCTGAGTTGAGTGAAACTCCGGCGGATGCCATGTAGACTCCGAAAACGTAGTTTCCGTAGGCTTGGTTTTGAAACACATTTCCAGATGCAAGCGGTTGGGGATCAAGGTAGTCGCCTTTGGGCCAGCCCATGGCTACGTCCAAAGCGAAGTTCACCGTACTGCTGTTCGCTTGTTGGCCCTGTGTGACGTACGCGCCGGGCGGGAGAGCGCGACCTTGGACACTACAGGGATTCTTTAGAACAACGGGCCCATTGTTTGCGGCTTCAACGGGATCTGACGCGGTTTTTCCGCTCCACTCCGGCAACCCTAAGGCGAGCGTGGACTTAGACCACTCGATGCCCTGATGCAGGGTTGTATTTCTACTCGCAAACCCCAGACGCGAGTTTTCGCTTAGCTGCGCGATTGCAGCTAGAGATGGGTTCGGGATCGCGGTGCTGAAAGCAGAGTCCATGTACTGCCTGATTGTACGGGTTTGGGGACAGGAAGCCGAGTGGATTATGGTCGGTTTCTATGGCTCTTTGTCCTCCGATTCCTCCTTCGATTCAGCGTCCAGAGCGGCGAACAGGTCCTCGGTAGTCGGTCCTCCGGGCTGGATTTCGGGAGCGATCATAGGCAGTGTTTCTGGGGACAGCGTTTCCGGGGCCGCGTGGCGTTCCAGTGTGGCCGATGGATGCGTGGCAGTATGAACCTGTTGCAGGGTACGGATCGACACCTGCGTATAGATTTGCGTCGTTTCCAGGCGCGCGTGTCCGAGCATTTCCTGGATGAAGCGGATGTCGGCTCCGTTCTCGTGCATCAGCGTAGCCATCGTGTGGCGGAACAGATGACAGGCTCCGGTCTTGCCGAGTTTGGCGGCGTCGATACGCTCTTTGACCGTCGAGGTCATGTGGTCGCGGCTGAACGGCTCGCCCTGGGCCGTCAGGAACACGGTCAGGTCGTCGGGTTCCAGCGCAAGCCGGGGCCGCGCTTCCGCGATGTACTTTTCGAGCCATGCCGCCGCACGCTCTCCAATCGGCACGTAGCGGTCTTTCTTGCCCTTGCCCTGGCGGATGAACACCACGCCCCGGTCGAGCGAGAGATCGTAGAGTTTCAGCCCGATGATCTCCATGCGCCGGATTCCGGTCGAGTACAACACTTCCATGATGGCGCGGTCGCGCAACCCGATGGGATCGTGGATGTCGGGCAACAGCAGGATTTTTTCTACTTCGTCGGCGGAGAAGATGTTCTTCGGCAGCACCCGGCCCAGGCGCGGCAGTTCCAGCTCCGACGCCGGGTTGTGCAGGATGTGATTCTGCCGCGTCATCCAGCGAAACCACATGCGTAAGGGGGACAGGCGCGAGTGTTGCGAACGGAAGCTCAAGGGCTGGCCGTTTTTTTTGCGATAGTGAAACAGGTGGCGCTGATAGCGTTCGATCACGGGCCGGGTCACTTCGACGGGAGCTTCGATGCCGCGCTCCTGGCACCATTGGATGAAGAAGCTGAGATGAAACTCGCGAGTGTGCACCGTCTGCTCGGAGTAGTTCCGCACCCGCATGGCCTGCAGATGCTCACGCATCATGATCTCCAGTGCTGTCGTGCGGCTTTCGGTTTTGCGCTTCTTCGTGACTCGCGCCATTTACTTCACCCCGGCGAGAGCTGAACCGTTAGTTTTGGCGGCGACGATAGGCGGTACGACTAGGACAGGATTTTGCTCCTGCTCCCAGGAAGTGTTTTTCTCGCGATCTTCGTAAAAATCGCTTTCCGCCCGCGTCGTTGCTGGCGATTTCCAACCCGCACTACTCCCGGACACCGCCCGGACTTGAGCCGGACTTGACCCGGACCTCTGGCCTTCCAGCCCAGACTTCTTTTCGTCATACTGGCATCCAGAGAGCTTTCCGATCTCGATCAGTCCCGGCAGTGCGGGCCGCGCGCTGTCCTCGTGGCGCTCGAACACCAGTTCGTAAACCATGCTCTGGCCGCGTCCGCCCTGATGCACCACCAGATACTCCAACTCCTCCAGCCGGTGCAGATGCCGCTTCAGTTGCGAATCGCTCCACCTGGTGAACGCGCGCACGTCCTTGCGACTGAAACGGAAGTCCTGCCGCTCGATCTTTTTCTGCTCGCAGTTCTGGTGCACCATTTCGTCCACCAAGAGCAAGAGCCGCCGCGTCTGCGGCGGCAGTTCGTCGAGCGAGCGGCCCAACACCTCATGCGCGAGACGATTCGCCATTGCGATGTCGTCTTTGGTGACCTCGATGTATTCGAGCGTCTGGCCGCGATGCATGGTGGTCTTGTGTGGCCGCTGATGCTGATAGAGAAGCGCAATCGAGCGGATCAGCGTCAGGTACTTCATGTGATCGCGCCGCGTCCGGGTTTGCGAATCGAGGAACGTCAGCTCGCGCGCGTAAGGATTCACCACCAGCATGGGCTTCAAGAGGCGCTGCGCGTTGCGATGCGTGGTCAGCAGTTCGTTGCGGTCGTGCTTGGCGAGCAGTCCTTCGAGTGTTTGCGCCTCGCGCTGTTTCTGGTGGATCGCCTGCGTCTGCGCGCGGTCCTCATCGACGGTCAGCACCAGACAACGATTCAGCAGCTCTTCGTCCAGATCGATTGCCGTTGTGGTGAGGAAGATCATCACCGGGCCTTCGACGCGGTACTGGTGCGTGATAAGCCGTCCCGTGGCCGCGTCTTTCCCCGTTGAAGCGATGGTGAGCACGCCTTCCGATTGCAGCAGTTTCAGCGCGTAGGCGGCGCGCAGCGCGCCTTCTTCTTCGACGATGGCGAGCACCTTGTGTTTCAGATCGCTTTCGCCCATGTAGAAGAGCGACTGCCCGGTCATGGCCGAGTACTGCACTTGCTGTTCTTCGGGCACCAGCGCGAGCACGGCTTCCATCAACGCCGATTTGCCCGCTGCGGAGCTGGCCTGCACCAGGACCGCGAGCGGCGCATCCAAGAGGCGCGAAGTCACCGCCAGATAACTAACCAGCTTGTTTGTTTCCTCGCCCACCGTGCCGCAACGTTCAAGGTCGGAGAGGATGTGGTCCAGCAGGCGCGGATCGCGCAGCAGTTCCATCGCTGCCGCGCGCTCTTGCTCGCCGATCGGGATTTGTTTTTCCTCCGGCTCTAGCGTCTGCTTGATCTGCTGATCCTGCAGCGCCTCCAGTTGCAAGAGGACGTGGCCGAGATCGCGGCGGATCACGTCATCCTTCACGCCTAACTCTTCGGCTGCCTGCTTGAGGAACACCGTGCGCTGCCGCGCCGAGTACAGATCGAACGTGTCTACGTGGAACACGTTCTCGCCGCGCGTGTTCTTGCCCGATACCAGCAGGTTGATACGCAGCAACTCATAGCTCATGTTCTTGGCGAGTCCGCGCACACGATAACGGCGGTCGCCCTGGTGGATGACGATCTCGTCGCCGTGGATCTCGACCGGCGCATCGAGCACCTGCCACTCGCGCGCGGGCGCTGCCGGCGTCGGCGGAATCGGCGCGGCTTCTTCGCTGCTCTCGCTCTGCGGCTGGGCGGCTAAAGAAAAAACCTCTTCTGGTTCCTCGATGATCGGCAGAACAGGGAGAGAGGATGGCAGCGGGATTGCATTTTCTTCTTTAGCTGCGGCTTCGGTTTTTTCTTCTGATTTTTCTTCGATGATTGGTGCGGCGGGAGTCTCGACGTTTGGTTGGTGAGTCTGCGCTTCGATCTGCGGCGCTGGCTCTGGCGGCAGCGGCTCGATCTTCACTGGTTCGCTTTTCACGACTTCGATCTTTACTGGCTCGATCACCGCCACAGTGGGCCGCTCGCCTTTGCCCAGCCATGCGGCGCGATTCAGCATGATCCCTAAACTCTTCAACGCGGGCTGCACCTTGAGCGCGTATTCGTTCGCGTCCATGTTCTTCGGAAACTGCACCCGGAAACACTCGATGCCCATCTCCATCAACTGCGCGGCGTGCTCTTGCGCCGCGCCTTCTCCCGCTTCGTCACGGTCATAAGCGATATAGATTCTCTGCGTGCCGTGCTTTTGGAACGCCGCGCGGTGTTCCTCGGTAAAGCCGTTCACGCCGTAACTGCTGGTCACGTTGCGATAGCCCGCGCACCAGAAGGTCAGCGCGTCGATTAGTGCTTCGCAGAGGATGATATCTTTCGAGACCGTGAGCGCCGCTTCGTTCCACACCCCACGATGCGGTCCTGGCAGGTACAAGTGATCGGGTGTTCCGGGGCGCAGATTCGGCGTGATCTTGCGCCCATACATCTGCACCACCTGGCCGCTCAGATCGAAGATTGGAATCACCACGGAGCCGTTGAAGTGCTCGTGGCCGCTCTCGCGGTAGATGCCAAGCTTCTGCAGGCGTCCGCGCAACGTTGCACCAGTAGCGCGGTTCGATGCCGGCAAACGGTAGCCGATGGTGCGATTGGCAAAGCCCAGCCGGAAGGTCTCGATCATCTCCGCCGATTTCAGGCCACGATGCTCCAGATACTTCAGCGCTTCGGGACTCTGCTTCAGACTCTCCTGGTAGTAGCTCACCACCTGTAACAGCAACATGCGGTCATCGGCAGTGCGTTCGACTGGCGCGGGCAGCTTGGGCACGGTGGATCGCTGCACACCTGGCCGCGTGTTTCCGCTCCCCAGCGGCAGGTCCTCCCGCAGAAGCTCGACCGCATGGCGGAAGCTGACGCCTTCGGCCAGCATGATCCAGTCGATGACGGTTCCTCCTCGACGGCACGCTCCCAGACAGTTCCACAGATTTTTTCCGGGCGTGATGACCAGCGACGGCTGGTGATCGTCATGGAAGGGACACAACCCGATCAGGTCCGCGCCGTGGCGTTTCAGTTTCACCCCGCGCGCCTCCGCCAGGCGTTCGACTGAGATTTCCCGCTTCAACCGCTCGATCTCGCTCTCCGCGATCCGCGCCATGCCCCGGACCTCCTTCTGCTCGTTTTCAGGGTTTTTGCGGAAACCCTGTCAAGAGGTTTGTGTGATTTTTTGATTTTCTAAAACTGTGCGCGAGTATATACGCATTGCGTTTATACTAGCAACGTAATTCTGGAGGGTTTAGAAGTGGACCATACAATCGCACCTGGAATGCCAGCCAAGAAACCACCACAGACCCCATTCGGCAAACGCCTGGTTGCGTTGCGGCAAGCGCGCGGCCTCACCCAGATTGAGCTCGCAAAAGCGGCGGACACTACCCAGCGGGCGATTTCCTATTACGAGACGGAAGCGGAGTTCCCAATCGCCTCTGCCCTCGTCCCTCTAGCGCGCGCACTCCAGGTGACGACGGATGAACTGCTCGGAGTAAAACCGGCCAAGCTCGATCAGGGGAAGCCGCAGACCCGGCGTCTTTGGAAAAGATTCCAGCGCATGGAGTCACTGCCGGAACGGGATCAGCGTGCGGTCATTCGCCTGATTAACTCTCTCGTCGCTTCCAGCGGCAACGGTCATATGCGCAACAGCGCGCAGCAGTAGATCGGGATTGCGTTCCTGCTCCCCATTTGTTCTTCTCATTTTTTCCTAGCTGGAAGCAACACAGGAGCGGAGAGGGAGGCGAGTCAAGGCCGCGCGTTCTGTGCGCGTTCATCGGAGCGAAGCGCAGAGCCTTGACTGGCCTCCCGCGCTCCGTACACTCCCTGCGGAAAAAATGAGAGATGCGCTCGGGGATGGCGATTTCTTCGGAACTCGCTCAGATTGGGTTGTCTTCTCTACAGCCGTCGCAGTGGTAAAGAACACTGGAACCTGCGACAGGAATCTCTTTCGGGAAGCTCTCCACATGAACCAAGCCCGCACAACTGGACGCCTGATCTCGGTGTAACTGGGGCCAGTGTTCGCCGTCTGGACTCTGGCAGCCTGGGCAGTTTCGATCACCTGCGATGCTCTTCGCCATCTTCTCGGATTCGAAACGTCATTTCGTTCACCTCCACGCGAAGCATAGCGCGGAGCGAGATTTCCCCCAACAACTTACCTAAAATTACCCCAGCCCCATTCCTAGGCTGTGGCCATGGTCCTGCGCTTGCTCTGGGGCTTCCTGCTGCGCCGCCACTGGCTCGATCTTCTGCGCCATTGGTTCCGGGCCCTGACTCTGGGTCGCCGTGGGCTGCGACACGTCGCGGCTGAGATCGCGTCCGAGTTCGCTTTTGTCATTGGTGTAGATTTGCGCGTCGTATTGTCCGCGCGAGACTGACACGTAAGCCATGCGGCTATTCACCAGTTGCTCGCCTTTCTCCGTGTCCACGTGAACCAGCACGCGCTCGGCAGTCTGCCCCTGGCTGCTGTGGCTAGTCACTGCGTAACCGTGATCGAGATGCGGATGCTCGCGGATATTGAAGGCAACCTCGCGGCCTGAGTCCATGCGGAGCCGCACGTCGCCGGCGTCGTCGATTTTCTCAATGGTGCCCAGCTCACGGTTAGCGACGTGCAACTCCCGCGATGGCGCTGTGAACTGCACGCGGTCGCCTTCGGAGAACGCACGCTCGGTTTCGTGGTACACCGTCACACCGGAGAGTCGGCGCGGATCGTAAGTCTGATGCTCACCGTTCTCTCGCTCGATAGTGACGCGGTTTTCTTTTGGGTCCACGTTCTGCACACGCGCATATTCTCCTGGCTCGATGCCCAGCACTTTGCTGCCGCGCGTGTAGCGCACCACGTCGCCTTCCTCATATTGTCCAGCCCACTGCCGATCTGCGCCTGTCATCTCCTGTCGCGAGTCGAGCACGCGGATTTTGCGCTCCTCCTGGCCCACGTCGCCGCACTCCTGCATTTCCCGATGGATCAGCCCATTCAACTCGCGGCGCGATTCGTTGTCCGGCGAGATCACCAGCGTGCCTTGCGGCTCGCGTGCGTACTCGCGTGCGATTTCACTTAGCCGCTCTTCGCGGCCTACGATCTCATGCACGCGGCCCTGGCCGTCGAGATTTTCTATCGCCGTTCGGACGTCGCCGCGGGCAAGTTGCTCCACGGCTTCCTTGAGCGCCGGGTCTTTCTGCCGCACGATCTCATCCAGCCGCACGGTTTGCATTCCCGCTTCTTGTAGCTGCTGGTACGGCCTGCCCGCTTCAACCGCTTCATGCTGGCGCGTGTCACCCACTAGCAGCACGCGGTCCTCGCCGTTCAGCCGATGCAGGAACTCATTCATCTGTTTCGTGCTGGCGAGGCTCGATTCGTCCAGGATGTAGAGCCGCTTTTCTCCTGGCTGCTCCTCGTGTCGGAGATGCCGCTGCAAGGTCTCCGACTCGATGCCCGATTCTGCGAGCTTGTGCGCGGCGCGCGACGTGGGCGCAAGCCCGCGCACTTCGTAGCCTTCATGCTCGGCGGCTTCACGGACAGCAGCTAAAGAAGTAGTTTTGCCCGCGCCTGCCACACCCTCAAGCCCCGTGATCTTGTCCTGGCTCGACAGGATTTGCTCAACCGCTGCGCGCTGGCTGGTGCTCAGGTGTGCGTGCTTCGCTTCGACCTCGCGCCACGTCTCGGAACTCACCAGCGGCTCGTGCTGATTTTGTCCCACACGCATCGCGGCGATGGTGTCCCGCTCGTAACCGATCATTTCTCCTGTGGTGAACGCACGGCCTGGTGATCTGTTTTCTACTTCGATCAGCTCGCCGGATTGCACGCGATTTTCAAACTGCTGGCGCACTTCGGAGAAGCTGGCCTCGCCCATCGAACGTTTCAGCGCATCGCGCAGGAGTTCGCGTTCGTCCGTCACCGCGTGACGCTCCAGATTTTTCTCCCGCGCGTAGGTCAGCGAAGATTCGATGTGCTGCTGCTTCTGCTCCGGGTTTTGTTGTTCCACCTGGCGGGTCTGCGCCTCGCGCATTACGCGCTCCGGTTGCTGGCCGAACTGCGCCGCCATTTCCCGGTGCCGTTGCTGCATCTCTTCGTGCGTGATTGCCGGCAGCTTGTCGTCGCGCGTCTGGTGCGCCGCGATCTGCGCCGCACCTGCGCCTCTCACACCCTGCTCGGCAAGATGTTCCTGGATTTGCTGGCTGCGCGGACTCGACGCCTCTAGATATTCCCGCGTGTAGCCTTTGATCTCGGGCTGCCCGCTCTTGCCCATCTCGATCTCATAACCGTGATCCTTCAAGCGCAGCGCCAGCTCCGAGCGATAGATCGCCGTCGCGTATTGCTGCGAGCGGTACAGCTCGTGCGGTTGCAGCGAGCGCGTTTCTCCGTTCTCCGTCTCCGTCAGATTGAAGAACACGACATGCGTATGCAGTTGCGGCGCCGCGTAACCGTCCACGGGCCGCGCGCTGTCATGCTCGAAGCTGGCCGCAACCCATTTCCCCGTCGTCTCTGCCGGATGGTTGCCGCCGATTCGCGCCTGCACATATTTTTCGAGTTCATTGAGCGCAACCTTCACGCTCTCTCGATGCGCCTCGCGCACCTGCTCGTCACCGCCAACGAGCGCGGTTAAACTCACGCTTTTGGGCGCGGAGAACGTCGCATCCCAGCCCGCACGGTGTTCCATCGTGCTCACGGTTTCGCCGCGCTCGTTGGTGTACTCGCGCGCGGCCTGGTAGCGCACCAGTTGCTCGCCCGTCATCGGATGCTGGCCGTTCGCCAGTCGCGCGAAGTGCTCCTCCTGCACGTCGCCGCGCAAGCCCCACTCCTCGGCCAGTTTGCCGTGCCACTCGCCGCGTATCCGGTCGCCTTCGCTGTAGTAATTTCCCTGCGCGTTGGCAAACTCTTCTTTGTGATACGCCTGCGCCTGTCCTGCACTGAGCGGTTTTGAGATGGTCAGCATACTTCTGCTTCCTGTGGTGTTGGTTTCGCCAGCACGCGCCAGAGATTTTTTGCGGACTGATGAAACATCCAAGATCGTTCTGGGTCGGAGTCAGCTATTACATCGAGTGCTTCAGCGCAGCCCACTACGGCCCACTCGAACACCCGATGCGAAGCTAACAGTGCCAGCGCATGCATCCCGCTCTGCGGCGGCGTATTTCCGTCCAGCACTTTTCGGACGCGCAACCTTTGCAATGATTCCGGCCACTCCGGTTGTCCAAAGGGCACCGAAGAGGGATGCACGATCTGATTGCGGATTTCGATCAGTGCCTCCAGGTCTTGCCGTAGTTCATCCGTTAACGGATACAGCTTCAGCACGTCTCGCAGAGGATCGACGCCTGCGAGTGTCTGGATGCTGGAGCTGTCTTTCAGTAAGTGCTGGTGCTCGATCAGAAACGCCTCTACACCTGCCATGAGGACCGGCAGACCGGCATAGACCCAGCGCGATGTTTTTGTGGGATCGTCCGCAACAGCTTTGGCTGATTCGCGGAACACTAGCTCGACGGCATGAAAGTACATCGTGGAGGCCGTGCCCCAACCCCCTCCCTGACGATTGCGAAGCCGCTCCTCGCGTTGTTTTCGTTCGCTCATTCGGAACTCCTACTCAAAGTACGGTTCTTGCCCAGCGGCGATGCGTTTTGATTTCTCCGGCTCGCGCGGCCTGCTCTCCGGTGACGGCCGTTTCCCGATTTCGATCACCCGCGCCGTGTTTTCGCGTGCAATGAAGCTCGGCTGTTTCTGCGGCAGTTCGATGTAGGGTACGTTCATGGGCACCACCAGATTGCCGCTTTTCAGATAACCATGCAGATCGGGCAGGCCCGCGATTTCTGACGGCATCACCAGCGGCTCGGTCTGGCGGTCAAGCTGATAGTTGCGCGAGTTGCGGCGACGGTGCGGAAAGTGGCCTTCTGTGCGGCTCTCGCGTAATCGCTCGATCTCCACCTCTCCGATGGTCTGGCTGATCCACTTCGCGGAGTTGGCCTCGTCCGTTCGTAAAAAGATTTTCGTCGCGGGCTGGGAGAGCATCGCTTCCGCTTTGCGTCCGTACAACTCCTCAAGCTGGCTGCGCCCTTGAAAGCCCAGCACCACGGGATTTTTTACTTTCCGGCTCTCGGTGATCGCCGTGTGCAACTGCGGGAGCGCGTGCAAACTTTGCAACTCGTCCAGAATGAGCCACACCGGGCGCACTCCCGGCCTGCCCTGGTTCATCAAACGCAGCACCAGCATGTCCAGCCACATGCTGATGAGTGGCCGCAGTCTCTCGCGGAACTCGGGCGGGCTGGTGATGAAGAGCCATCCTTGCCGCTGCCCGGCCCATTCCGTCGCCGTCCAACTCGTTTTTGTTTCTTCTTTTCGCGGCAACAGCTTCAGCGCATTCGACACACTGTTGAGCGTCGCGATCATGCCGCCGCGCTGCGGCCCCGCGTCGGGATAGATGGCTGCCGCGTGCTCGGTGTCCTTTAGCCGCTTTGCCAGCTCGCGCTCGTCGCGCAAGATGGCCAGCAGCTCTTGCGGCGTCCGCTTCGGCTGCTCGATCAGCAAGTGCGCGAAGATTTGGCGCGGCACCATCACGAAAAAGGGATTGGTGCGCGGATCGTCCTTGAACAGCGCCGCCGCCAGGCCCTCGGCTTCGGCCTCGTGCCGCACTTCGTCACACGGCGACCAGTATGGCATTCGCTCGTCCAGCGGATTCAGGATCACATCGCCGCGCCCCGGCTCGTAAAATTGCGGCGTGTATTCGAGCGCCGGATCGTACACGATCGCGGTTTCTCCGCGCTCTTCCACCTGCATGAGGATCTGCCGGATCAAGCTCGATTTGCCTGCGCCCGTGTCCCCGATCATCAGGAAGTGCGAGCTTTCCCGCTCGCGCGGGACGCGCACCATCTTGCCCTCGCGCTGCAACAAGAACTCGCCCAGCGTGCGCCGCTCTTTGGTGATAAAACCGACGCCATTCGATTGCTGGCTGCGATTGAACTGCGCCGCCGTTGCCAGCTCCGGGCCTTTCGTCCTGCGCCCGTACTTCCGCATCCGCCGCCGCTGGCGGTCGCGCGGAAGCGCCAACGCCAGCCCCACCAGCAGCACGCCCGCGCCCACCTTCCACGTCGCCGCCCACAGCAGCAGCCACGGCGATTGCCCTCCGTAGATCGCCCGCTCTAACCACTGGCGCAGCTCCGCATTGTTGTACGTCCCGCGCTCCCATTCCAGCTTCGCCTTGCCCTGGGTCTCCTTGCCAACGACCACCGCCGGATCGCTCAGGTCCCGGTCCACCGCCGCCCGCTTTTGTTTGCCCTCGATTCGATACGCCACGAGCGACGGCGTGGTCTTCGACCACAGCCGCACTTCGCTGCCGATGTAGGTCCCCAGATACGCCTGCTGAAAGTACGTCCATTCCCGCAGGTACTCATGCGTTGCCGCCGCCAGCACGGCCACGACCGTCAGCGCCAGCGCCGTGATCGTCCACACCGGCTTGTCGCTCGGCCAGCGATACGTTTCCTCCCGTCCCCACACCCGGCTCATGGACACACCTCCACCTGCATTGGTCCCCTACTTATCTAGGAACCCAGAAACAGGAAAAACGATCAAAATATTTTCAGGATTTTTCTTCTGGATGTACTTCCGGCCCTGCCGCCTGCGCCAACCGCTCCCGCGCCTTCTTCAGCTTGTCCGCGTCGGCCCGGTCGATCAGCCGTTGCATCTCCTCCGCCGTCGGCTTCTCTCCGTTCGCCAGCTTGAAGAGCACATTGAGCAGGATCGCCCTGAGCGCCACCAGCTCGGCCATGAGCGCCTGGGCCTCGGCTCCTCCCGGCCCAGCCTTCGACGGCTGGCCGTTCGCGCTCCCCAGCACCGCCGCCTCCCGGCACCACTCCCCGAGCGTCTGCCCGTCGGCCTGCGCCGCCGTTTCCAGTTGCGCGTACTCCTCTTCGCTCACTTTGAAACCGATGGATTTCGTGCGCAGCGGCGGCTTCACCATGATTTGGCTTCCTTCAGGGATTACAAGCCGAGAGTAGCAGGGCGGGCTTAAAAATCAACAAGTTCGCCTGCGCTAACCTGCGGTTGCTGCACAGCAACCCGATGGCGGGATTTTTTCTTTAGCTGCTCTGCTTTCAACAAGTTCGCGCGCGCCAACGCGCCGTTCGCGCGCAGCACCCATTCGGGGGTGACGTGTCACCCCTCCACCCGACGCCGTAGGCGGCGCGCTTTTCACTTCCCACCGGTACCGCACAGTAACCACGAAACAGGACGCCCGGAACCACCCGAACGACACCCCGGACAGCGGCAGATCGGGAAAGCCAGCGGCGGATCGGCGGCTAAAGGAAAAACTATCTCA
>Ga0310037_10001641_pt1 | contig 12168 bp, 8 predicted proteins | sample Sb_taG_11_FD_200239 | JGI IMG/M metagenome (GOLD analysis project Ga0310037, IMG submission 200239) | Peat soil microbial communities from Weissenstadt, Germany - Sb_50d_3_AS metaG (v2) (version 2) | ecosystem: Environmental > Terrestrial > Soil > Wetlands > Peat | place: Germany: Weissenstadt...
CCCGCTGGTCCCGCTGGTCCCGCTGGTCCCGTTGGTCCTGCTGGCGGGCGGCGCGGACCGTGAGCCGGGGGCACCGCCGGACGTCGCGCGGGACCGCGAGGGGGCAGGCCCGGCCGCGGCCGAACGCCCGGCGCCGCGCGACCAGCTGGAGGCGGCGCTGGCCGCCGCCCCGCTGCCGCCGGTGCCCGGCCTGGGCGGCAGATCGAGCGGCGGGGCCGTCCGCGCGCCGCTATCGGTCTCGGGCATGTTCCTGTTCCGGGCCAGGCTCGCGGCCGCCGCACCGCGGCGTGAAGCCGGGCTGGTCTCGCCGTCCCCGTCGGCCGCGGGGGGCGCGTCGGGCCGGAACCGCGACGCGTACGCGTCGCCCGCCGCGGCCGGCCCGGTGCTCCCGGTCCCGGCCGCGACCTCGCCCGACGTGGCGGCCGCCGCGGCCGCGGCCGCGCCCGCACCCACCCCCCCGGCCACGCCGGCCGCCACCGCCGCCGCCTGGCCCGGGTTACGGCGCGCCCACCGGGCCGCCCGGTAGCCCGCCACCCCCGGGACGGCCACGTTCGCGGCCGTCGCCGTGTTCCGGCGGAAGGTGATGCCCGCCTCGCGCAGGCTGACCTCGGCCCGCTCGGCCGAGCCGAGCGTGCCGTAGCCCACGGCGGAGAACAGGTGGGTGAACGGCTTGCGGTAGATGAAGACGGCCACCGTGACCAGCGCGATCATCAGGATCTTGAGCGCCCACGGCAGGGCCGCGTCGGACGTGCCCATGATGAGCGAGTAGCAGTACAGCAGCACGCTCAGCACGATCGCGATCGCCACCTGCTTCATCAGCACGCCGGCCAGCATCTCGAACCACCGGATCGCGATGATCCGGCCGAAGCCCGGGTGGGTGCCGATGATGAGGAAGAACGGGCCGGCCACCAGCAGCAGCAGGAAGCCGAGCTTGAGCACGATCAGGGTCAGCGCGATCAGCAGGATGAGCAGCCCGGCCACCAGTGCGGCGAACATCGCGGCGAACGCGATCTCCAGCCGGGTGGTCCACTGGTTGCCCTGGAACAACGGGTAGATGGCGGGTTCGTTCTGCTGGAGCTGGGCCGCGATGCCCGCGTAAGTGGACTGCTTGGCCTGGGCCAGCGCCGTCGTCGGGGTCTCGTTGGCCGCGAACGCCTGCGACCACAGCAACTGCCGGCCGTAGGTGTTCACCACGGTCTGCGGGCCGTTCCCGGGCTGGTTGTACTGGGTGGTGCCGAGCTCCCCGTACAGCCACGGCTTGCAGACCAGGACCGACCACAGCTCGTTGGCGTTCTCGTCCACCAGGCCGTTGCCGCTGGTGAACGCGTAATTGGCCGCCACGCTCTGCGGGTCCCCCCCGGTGACCGGCAGGCAGTTGCTGTTGGCCGGCGCGGGCAGCCGGGCGAACGCGGTGTTGAGCACGCCGGTGACGCCGTTGGACACGGTGGTCCCCACGCCGGTGAAGTCGGCGGGCCGGCTGATCAGCGCGATGGCGGCCGTGGCGGCCACCACCATCCACAGCGTGCCCTCGATGGTCCGGGTGGCGCGCTTGCGGATCAGGCCCTGCCAGGCGAGCCACATCGCGCCGAGGATGACGACCGGCGCCAGGTAGGGGAAGTAGATCGCGTTGCCCAGCGCGCTGATCAGCTTGTCCACGGCGTTCTGCAGCCAGGTCAGGATGTTGTTGCCCGCCGCGGACTGGTAGACGGTGATCGTCACCCGGTCGATGGATTTGGCCGCGTCGAAGACCATCCCGGCGACGTTGTTCCCGATCAGCGACGTCATGTCGGAACACTGCAGGCCATGGGCGGCCCAGAACTGGCCAGCCACCCCGTAGTTGTCGTACAGCGTTTTCCCGCCCGCGGCCGCGGCGGGCGGCTCCACCATCGCGTCGATGCCGCCGGTGGCCTGCTCGGGCTGGGGCAGCGAGGGCTCGCAGATGTTGTTCAGGTCGCCGAGGATCCCGCTCGAACCGCTCGCGCACAGCCCGACCAGCCCGCCGATGTCGCCGATGCCCGGCACCTGGCAGACGCCGCCGGGCACGGCCGGCGTGACCTCGGCGGTAAGGGTGATCTGGTGGGGGCTCTTTGCAGCCGGGTGGGTGGCGGCCAGCGCGGGAGTGGCGATCGCGAGCAGCGCCCCGGCGATCAGCAGCACCTGTATCGCCCAGCGCGCGGCGCGGCGGCCGCGGGTCCGGGAGCCCGCGCGGTGGTGCGCGCGGCGCTGGGACAGGGCGAGCGGGACAAGCATCGGGGGAACTCCTGGTAGGTGCGTTTAGGACGACGCCCCGGCCGCGGGCGTGCCGGCTGTGCCGGGAACAGGCTGGACGGGGCGGGACCCGTGAGCTCGGGTGGGGTTGGTGTCGATCCAGTCCCGCAGTTCCCCGGAGACCAGATCGATCCCGATGCGGCCGGCCCGGTCGTCCAGGTCACGGAAGATGCACTCGCCGTTGCCGAGCGCACGGAGCACGGCCTTGTGGTCATCAGACGGCGCGACCCCGAGCAGCGACATGACGTTCGCCACCTCGCCGCGCTCGGTCGACCGGAACGCGAACACGCTGGACAGGCAGTTGGTGACCTGCTCGTGCAGCAGGTCACCGGCGTTCTGCGAGACGAGGATCAGGGCGGTGTTGCGGGACCGGCCCATCCGGGAGACCTCGGGCACCAGCTTGGCGCCCTCGGGGGTGGAGGTGATGGCCCAGGCTTCGTCCAGGAAGATGGCCTTGGGCTTGGTGCGGTCGATGCCGTTCAGCAGCTTGCGGGCGAACTGGGACACCAGGTAGAGCAGGGCGACCGAGAGCCGCTGCTCGTAGGAGTAGTCGTCGCGGTGGGTGGACGTGTCGGGCAGGGTCAGCCCGCCCAGTGTGAAGACCGTGGTCCAGCCCTCCGCGTCGATCTGCTGGCCCGCCGACGGGGCGAAGCACAGCCGGGCCAGCCGCATCTCCGAGATCGACCGCATGACCGCGCCGGTGTTCTTCCAGGCCGGATCGTCGGCCTCCTCCAGGTGCCGGACCACCTGGCCCAGGCTCGGCCGGTCCGCCCCGGCCACCGCGCCGACCGCCTGGATCATCGCGCTCTCGCGTTCCTCGCTCATCCTGGGCAGCAGCAGCCGGAGCGTCTCGGTGGCCATCGTCCGCTTCTCGGCCAGGTCGACGCCGAAGGAGAACGGGTCGAGCAGGCCGGGCGCGGCCGCGCCGAGCGGCAGCACCCGTGCCCTGCGGCCCTGAGCCTTCAGGTACTCCACCAGTGATTCGGCGTCGCCCTTCGGGTCGATCACCGCGACGGTCGCGCCGCGCAGGGCCAGCTGGTAGATGAGCAGCAACGCCAGCGTGGTCTTGCCGCCGCCCGGCTCACCGGTGATGGCGATGGCGGTCGGCCGGTTGCGCGCCGCGGCCAGCAGCGGGTCGAAATGCACGATGGACCGGGCCCGGCCGAGGGTCTCGCCGATGTACGGCCCGATCCAGCCCGCCCCCGCATCGGGGCGGTCACCCAGTTCCACGGTGGCGGTCGGCATCCCGCCGGCGATGGTGTACAGCGGCTGGCGCTGCACATAGGAACTCAGCCGGATCCGCTCCCCGGGCAGGGATTCACACAACAGCGAGAACTGGTCCCCGGTCGAGTTGACCACGTCGATGCCGATGTCGCGGTAGTGCTCGACCACGGCCTCCACCCGGCGCACGCACAGGTTCCTGGTCGGGGCGGTCACCATCACCCGGTGCCAGCCGTAGACGAACGGCAGGCGTTCCTTGGTGATGCCGTGCTCGAGCATCCGCGCCGCGGCGATCTGCTCGGCCAGCGCGATCGGCGCCTCCGCGCCTGCCTCGCGGATGTGCGCGTCCATATCGCGGGCATGCGCCAGACGGCGGCTGACGTCCTTGCTCGCCTTGGCCGGCGGGATGAGCTTCATCCGGGAACTGATCTCGACCGGGAACGGCAGCGAATCGGCGTAGTGCAGCCATGGCTCGCCGTCGGGAAAGGACATCACATCGGGGAAGCGGGCGAAGGAGACAGAGGCGGCATACGATTCACCGTTCATCTGCTCCAGGCGCAGCACGGTCCGCCCGTTGTGGATCTGTCCCTCGAACAGGGTGTCGATCTCTCCCGCGCCCCACCGCCTGCGCTTGGTCGCGGACGGCACCGGCTCGCCCGCCGTCGCCGTCAGCGTGTGCTGGATCAGCCAGGCGATCTCCCCGGAGGTGGCGTGCCGGGCCGCGAGCGCGCTGGCGTTCAGCGCCCGGCCGAGCCGTTCGGCGGACTCGGTCCACTTGGCGATCTCCGCGCCGCCGACCGCCTCGTCGATGAGCCCGAGCCCCCGCTCACCGCGGCCGTACGCGCTGACGAACTGGGACAGCACCCCGCCGGACAGCTGGGCGCGCACGCCCCGCTGAGCGAGCCGGACCCCCAGGTAGATCTCCTTGGCCCAGAAGTCCTTGGCCCAGACGTGCTGGTAGGACTGCTCCAGGTACTCCCGCCAGCCCGGGCCGCCGTCCGACGTCGCGTCCAGCCCCGTCGCCCAGGCGTGCGCCGGATAGGACCGGTGCGCGATGCGCAGGTGGACCTCGGCGTCCGGCATCCGGATCGCGGCCAGCGCGACGGTGATGTTCGTCGCCAGCGCCTCCCGTTCCTCCGTGGTGGTGAACTCGTAGGAGACCGAGGGGATCCGGTAGTACGCCCAGACGTGGGTGTCGGTCAGCAGGATGCGGTCATCGAAGTACCTGATGCCCAGCCTGGTCCTAGACCGGCTGTGACCTCTGGACGCCCTAGTCCGCGTGCTCACCAGGACTCCTTCCTCGGACGGGGGCTCGCAGGCCGGCGGTTCCGGGACTTCCTGGGGCCAGGCCCGCGACCAGCACGCCGGCCAGTGCGGTGTAGGCCAGCCTGGTCTGCGGGTGCAGCGCGGCGGGCGATTCCGCGCCAGCGGAAAGCTGGTCATCCCAGGGCACCCGGACAATGGCCCGGCACCGGCCCCGGGCCACCGACTCGGCCTGGAGCACGTCCTGGGTGCTCCGCCTGCTCACCCCGTTGACCACGGTCACGGCCCGCGCGGCGAGCTCGTCGTACCCGTGCGCGCTCAGCCACTGCTGGGTGTTGGCCAGCGCGCTGGCGGCCTCCGGGCTGGCCGGGGTGACCAGTACCAGCTGGTCGGCCAGCGAGAGTGTCCGGGTGAGCCCGGACGGCGCCGGATCGATCATGGTCAGCGGGTACCGCTCGGCCAGCAATGCGGCCAGCCGCCGGTAGTCCTCCGGACCGAGGGCGCGGGTGCCGTCGCCGGCGATGACGTCCAGCCGGCCCCGGGCCCGGCCACGCCCGGACCGTGGCCAGGCCTGGTCGCGGGCCTGGTCGCGGGCCTGGTCGCGGGCCTGGTCGCGGGCCCGAGCCGCGCCAGCCTGCGGGCCGGGCCCCGGGTCGGCGAGCAGAGCGGTCACCGACATGGCGGGTTCGATGCGGGCGGCGAGCGAGGTGCCGCCGGGGTTGAGGTCGAGCGCGGCAACCGGGACCGCGCGAGCGGCGGCCAGGGTGTGGCCGGTCATCAGGGCGATCACGGACTGGCCCGCGCCGCTGGTGCAGCCGAGCACGGCGATCCGGCGCGGGCCGGGCAGCGGCATCTTGGCCCGGTCCCGGTCCAGCGCTTCCCGGTCCCGCTGGCCGGGTCCCTGGCCGCCGGCGACCACCTTGACCCGGCGCCGCCAGCTCGCATCGCCCGGGATGCCGGGGCCGCTGAGCGCTCGCTCGACGGAGGGTACCGGCCGGTCGCCGTCGAGGTCGACGAACAAGGCCGCCACCTTGGCCGCCACCGACCGGCCAGGCGACGCGGGGGCGGGCGAGCCGGGGGCGGGCGAGCCGGGGGCGGGCGAGCCGGGAGCAGGCGAGCCGGGAGCAGGCGAGCCGGGAGCAGGCGAGCCGGGAGCAGGCGAGCCGGGAGCAGGCGAGCCGGGGGCACGGGCCCCCGGCGCGGGATCGGGATCGGGATCGGGCGCAGCGCGGCGATGGGACCGGAACCCCAGCCTGGCCGCGGGCGGTGCGGGGTCCGGGTCAGGAAGGGGCGCGAGCTCGAGTACGACGCCGGGTTCCGGGGCCGGGTCTGTCTCGGGGGCCGGGCTTGTCTCGGGGGCCAGGCCTGTCTCCGCCTCGCGGACTGGGGGAGCCTCCGCCTCGGGGACTGGGAGGGCCTCCGCCTCGGGGACTGGGAGGGCCTCGGCCCCCGGGAAGGCCTCGTCCTCCGGGAACGGGCCCACCTCGGGAAAGGCGCCCACCTCGGGAAAGGCGCCCACCTCGGGAAAGGCGCCCACCTCGGGAAAGGCGCCCACCTCGGGAAAGGCGCCCACCTCGGGAAACGGGCCGACCTCGGGGAACGGGCCGACCTCGGGGAACGCTGCGGCCTGGGGGAACGCGCCGGCGCCGGCCTCCGGCCACGACGGCGCGGCGAAGGACGCGAGGCCGGGGGCGCCGAGGTCGCGGGGGTCCGGTTCGGGGTCGTGGGAGACCTCGATCGCCCGGGCATCCTGCCTCCGCTCGGGCGGCGGAACGGCCCACGAGGGCCGCTGCACCACGCCGGGCCGCGATTCGCCGGCCGAGGCCAGCCGCTGCTCGGCCGGCTCCGGCCCGCACTGCCACGCGCGCGGGGCCCTGACCCGCCTCGCCTCGGGCCGGCCGGTGGCGCGCTGCGGCACCGAGAGCGGCTCCGCCGGCGCCGGGGAGGGTGACCGGGCCGGGAGCGGCCAGGGCGCGGGCGCAGGCGGCTGCGACACCGCGGGCTCGGCCGCCTGGGCTGCGCCGGCCTGGGTCACCGTGACCGCCTGGGCTGCGCCGGCCTCAGCCGCCGCGGCCGCCTGGGCTGCGCCCACCTGGGCCGCCGCGGCCGCCTCCAGCGCGCGGCCAGCCGACCTGGCGCGGCCGGCCGCCTTCCTCGCTTTCCTGGGCCGCGCGCCCGGCGGATGCCGGTGCCACACCCGGACCGACACGAAGACGTCGTCCTTCTCCGCGAACGGGGCCATCCGGCACCAGGTCCGCGGCTCGGACAGGTACCGCAGCTGCGAGCCGACCAGTTCCGGCAGCCTCTTGTTCTCAATGACGGGCCGGGTGGTCAGCCAGGTGAGCACGCCCGGGGGGAGCACGTAAAGCCAAACCAGGTTGTGATTAAACGGCAAGCCAATTACAACAAGGAAAAATATGTACGGAACGGTAATTCCGACGAAAACGGCAATCCAGGTGATGGGCAATGGGGCCGGCAGCCGAAAATCGTAAAGCTTGTAGAGCCTCTTTTCGATCCGCCAGATATTCGTATAAGTGGGAAGGTCCACTGGGGAAGCGCTCCTTCGGTCAGGGCCGGATCAGTGGACTCCGAGCGCGTTCGCTATGCCGGTGGCCAGCGTCTGTACGATGCTGGGCGTGTAGAACACCACGGCGATGGCCACGGCCAGCACGATGAACTGCACGAACCGGGTGATCTCGCGGGTGAAGAGGAAGAAGATCGCTACGATCCCCACGATGCCCAGGAACAATGGCCCGAACAGCCCCTGCAGGTAGGTGACCAGGTTCTGGGTGCTCAGGGCCAGCGGAACCGCCGCGGCGGCGAGGTGAGTTGTCATCAGATGTCCCTTCCGGGATCAGCAGGCCATCCAGCGAACGTTGCGGCGTCCCCCGGAGACGGGGGCCGGTGAAGCAGGCGCACACGGCTAAGCTCAGGCCGATGCGGCGGGCCTGGCAGATGGCGCAGGAACGGCGGACGGGCACGGCCTGGCCGGGGGGTTCCGGGGCCTTTGGGGGCGAGCCCGGTGGAGGCGATGGCAGTCCCGGCGGCGGACGGGCAGGGGGCAGCGGTGCGAGGGCACGCGGACATGACGGCATCAGCCGTCGCTGTCCTGGTCATTTGACTCCCACCGCCTCAGTCGCCGCGCTGATTTCATTTACATACCATTTGCCGCTTTGAAGGTCGACGACCGACACTCGGTAGGCCATCTCGAGTTTTGTGATGTCTGCCGAAGCCTGGCCGGGAAGCTGCCATATGACGCTCACGGTTATCTGCCGGGTGGCCCCTCCCGGCGGTACCTGCAGGCCGGCGATCGAGCCGAACGTCACCGCGCCGCCGAGCCCGGTCAGCGACACATCACGGGGCTCGAAGCGGCTGAGTGCGGCGTTATCGCCGCTGGCATAGGCCTGGAAAAAGGCCGGCAGCTCATTGAGCAGCTCGCTGCGCGCCACCGGGTCCGAGCCCAGGCTGGCCGGCGGCGGCGAGATCTGCGGCGGGGCGGGCAGCCAGGCGGGCTCGCCGGCCACCACGACGCCGCCGCCCGAGGCGATGACCGGCACACCGAGCTCCATGAGCTGGCCGTTCACCGTGGCCAGCAGGGTGACCACGGCATGGCGCGCATCCTGGACCGCGATCCCCGCGACCTGTTCGGACTGCAGGCGCATCTGGCCGGTGCCGTTCCAGCCGAGGTCGGGGTTGGCGGCCGCGACGCCGGGCGGCACGAAGGCCGCGAGCGCCTGCTCGCGCTGGGCCTGGGTGGCCGGGCTGAAGTTCAGGTAGACCTGCCCGAACTCCGTCGCATAGGCCTCGGCCAGGGTCACCGGGAACTGCCCGGCCGCGGCGCCGCCCGGCTCCGTGCCGCCCGGGGGCGCGCTGGCCTGGTGGAAGATGATGGCCGTCACGCCCCGGTAGGCGATGATCAGCAGGGTGGCCCACAGCAGGCCCCGCAGCGGCCACAGCAGCCACCGGCCGCCCGAGCCGCTCCAGGAGCGTTCGTCCGGCGCGCCGGAACCCCGCAGATCGAGGCCGCTTTCCAGCACTCCGGGACCGGGTCCGGCCGAGCCGAACAACGGTATCACGTGAGAGTAATCAGACAAGCGCTCTCCGTCACCGGGGTTGGGCCCGCGAAACATCACACCTCCGCACGTTTCCGCGCCCGCACAGGCAGGGGCGGCCGTCCCTTCGCGCCGGTCTGCGGTCCATTGTGATGCATCACGCCCGGGTAAGCGGCCGGTTACGGTCAATTACCGGACATCCGCGTGGACAAACAACCAGCACTCTCTGATACGGAACAGACACGCAGAGAGTTCAATCCCGTTCGGGCTCAATTGTGATGGACGCACCCGGATCGTCCCCGCGACGGCGGTGACCGGCCCGGGAGCCTGGACTACACCGCCTCGGGCCAGGCGTGTACCTGCCTGGCCTCGGGTACGGCAGGGGGAATCAGCCGCGCGGCGCCCGCGCGGGAGCATCCCACCTCGATCCACCGAGGTATCAGTTCGACGCCGGCACCGGCCGCGATGCAGTAGTACGCGGCGGCCCGCGCCTTCAGTTCCTCGGCCGTCCGCCGGTAATAGCCGATCAGCAGCCCCGCGACCTCGGCCAGCAGGTCACTGCGGGCACCGGCGATCTCCCGCAGTTCCCGCACCGCGGCGGCGGTCTCCGCCCCGGCGGGCTCCCACCCGGATGCGTGCCGCCACGCCGCGCCGGTCAGCCGGGCGACGGTGAGCCGGTCCAGTTCACGCACGGACGGCCCGTTCATGGGGCCCGCTCCGGGCCGAGCGGGCGGCCGGGATCAGCCATGATCACCCTCTCGTACAGTCGGGCGATGAGCAATGTCTCCATCGAATGAGTATCAAACACAAAGACGATAATTGCAAGTAATCAGCCCGTTTAATGGTTCCTCGTTCATCCCAGCCGTCCCATGGGCAACACGGGCTGAGGCCGTCAAGCCCGGGAGAGGGAAATACGGCGCTCTGGACATATCCGGCCTAACTGTCGGCTGACCATCGAAGCCACGGTGAACATGTAATCGCCTGTCCCGGTCCGGGGAGCTGCCCGTTCACCGTCAGATCCGTAGGAGCAGGCAACTCGTCCAGGACTGTCCATCACTGCTTGTGGCGTGGGTTGATGTTCCACATCTGTCGCCACCAGTCAGCCGCTGTCTGGCGGCTTGGCGGCAGTGTCGGCAGGCGCTGGAAGCGCCTGGGAGCCGAACCGCATTAGCACCTCGGATCGTGGCCGTCCAGATCGGGTCAGGCTGGACCGACGGATTCTGTACGCTCTGGACGCCTTGTATGGGCTGAACTGCAACCCGGCAGGCCGGGAGCGCTCCTGCCGGTGTGTGCATACCTGCAGGCACCTTGACCTAGTGCGTTGGTTAGAGAATACTAACGGTTAGTGGATGCTAACCGAGACGCCGACCGGTGGGGAGCGCTGGCCGACGGCACGCGCCGGGCCATCGTGGCGTGCCTGGCCGACGGGCCTCAGGCTGTCGGGCAGCTGGCGGCCGGCCTGCCCGTGAGCCGGTCGGCGGTGTCTCAGCACCTGAAGATCCTCAAGGACGCTGGCCTGGTGGAGGACATGGCAGCGGGAACGCGCCGGATCTACCGGCTTAACCCGGTCGCGCTGGCAGCGTTGCGGGATCAGCTCGACACATATTGGCAGCGGGCGCTGGCCGGGTACGTCGATGCCGCGGAAGCGCCTGCCGAGGAGGCGTGATGGCCCAGACCGAGGCAGTGACGGTCCGCAAGCAAGTCGTGGTTGACGCGCCGATCGAGCGTGCTTTCACGGTGTTCACCGACCGGTTCGGGGACTTCAAGCCGCCGGAGCACAACATGCTCGGGGCGCCGATCGCCGAGACGGTGTTTGAGCCCCGGGTCGGCGGCAGCATCGTGGACCGGGCAGCGGACGGCAGCGAGTGCCGGTGGGCGCGGATCCTGGCCTTCGACCCGCCAGACCGGGTGGTGTTCAGCTGGGACATCAGTCCGCGGTGGACGATCGAGACCGACCAGGCCCAGACCAGCGAGGTCGAGGTGCGGTTCTACGCCGAATCGCCAACCCGCACGCGGGTCGAGCTGGAGCACCGGCACATCGACCGGCATGGCCCGGGATGGGAAGCAATTACCAACGGCGTAGACGGGCCGGAGGGCTGGCCTTTGTACCTGGACCGGTACGCCGCGCTGGTGAAGGAAGGCCGCTGACATGCCGCCGATCGTGACCAGCGCCGAAATCGGGCGGCCAGCCGCCGAGGTCTTTGCCTACGCCACCGACCCGGCCCGGTTCAGCGAGTGGCAGAAGGGCGTGGTGGACGGGCACATGGACGGCCCGGCCGACGGCACCCAAACACCGGCCGTGGGCGCAAAATGCGTGACGACCCGGCGCATCGGCGGCGCCAACCGCCCGTCCACTGCCGAGCTTGTGCATATCGACCCTCCTATGACCTGGGGCGTGCAAGGTATAGACGGCCCGGTCCGGGCAGCCGTCGAGGTCCTGGTCGAGCCAGTGACCGACGCCCGCTCCCGGCTGACCATCAGCGTCGATTTCACCGGCCACGGCATGGGCAAGATCCTGGTGCCGCTGATGGTCCGCCGGGAAGCACGCAAGGAGATGCCAGACAACATGGCAGCGCTCAAGAAGAGGATGGAAGCGGGCTAGGCCGCCGAGACGCGCGCAGAATGAGAAGATGGCGGACCAGGCAGAGGCAGCGGCGCGCTGGGACGGCGCCTACGCCCAGGGCGATGGCACGCGGAGCTGGTTCGAGAATCATCGGACATGTCGCCTCGGATGCTTGACTCTGCCGGGGTCCCGGCTGCGGACGGCGGCGTGCTCTCGGCCGCATCAAGTGGCAGCGGAGGCGCCAGGCCCGTGCCCTGGTGCTCGTCTCCCAGACAGTGAGCTTAGTTCCGTGCCCCGCCTGAGCCGCCCTTGCTCCTCCCCCATCTTCCTCACAGACGCCAGATGGGCCCCAACACGACAGGCAATATCCCAGTGGCTTGATACTCCTCACCCCGGGGATGCCTCCCAAGGCAGAGCCGGCGCTGAAGCCGGGTCCGGTGCCGCGCAACGGCGCCACCTGATGAAGAACTACGGCCAGATCCGCCAGCGGGGAGGCTCTGGCCACCTGCGTGGAGCCCGGTTCAGGGCACCGGAGCTCTCCGCTCATCCCGCACAATCCGGCGACATGCCCCGCACACCGGCGCCGCATGGGGCGCCCTGACCCCGTAGAGGGAGCGCGTCACCTGTGCCCGGAGGCTGACCGTGGGGGTCATGGTTACCCTGTGACCGCCGTGGCCCGTGCTGCTGTCGTGGCCGCCGGCCTGCCGTACTGAGGCCAGGGTCGGGGCGGGCGGCCCGGGTGAGCGGTCCCGGGCCGGGCGGGCCGGTCCCGCCGGCCTGCCCTGGCACCTCGCCCCCGGC
>Ga0310037_10001644_pt1 | contig 12158 bp, 12 predicted proteins | sample Sb_taG_11_FD_200239 | JGI IMG/M metagenome (GOLD analysis project Ga0310037, IMG submission 200239) | Peat soil microbial communities from Weissenstadt, Germany - Sb_50d_3_AS metaG (v2) (version 2) | ecosystem: Environmental > Terrestrial > Soil > Wetlands > Peat | place: Germany: Weissenstadt...
CTCATAACCATGCCGGCCGCCGCCGGGAACCACCCCGGACACCAGCCGGGCACCACGCAGGCCCGCCACGTCACCGGCCAGGGTCAACTGCCGCGCGCCCACAAAGGACCCAATTTCGTGTCAGTGAAGCTGGTGATAGTCGCTGACCACCAAGACCCCCCGAGCCTTTGCCCCGCTCCTCGTTGGGCTGGGTGGCGGTGACGGGCTGACCAGCCCGACGGAGCGTTGTGTGCCCAGCGCATGGGACCGGAAATCTAGTATCGAGCCATGGAAGATCGCCGATTCAAGATCGTCTACAAGATCACGTATCCGAACGGGAAGATCTACATCGGCAGCGATCTGACCGATAGTGCCAACTACTTCGGCAGCGCCAGCTCTGAGCTGATCCGCAAGGACTTCACCAGAGATGAGCTGCGAGACTTCACTATCCGCAAGGAGATCCTCTGGGAGTCCCAGGATGCAACGAAGTCGGAAGTAGTCAGGGTCGAGGGTCAGTTCATCCGTAACTTGCGGGCGAACGACCCAGCCATCGGCTACAACCGAACGCACCGTCCAAGGGGGTAGAGGTTGTTCATGGTCGAAGACGCCTCACGAAGCGTGCCCGTCACGCGGCGGACAAGCACTCAGGGACAGTGCTGGCGGCCTTGACAGTCGGCCGACGATCGAACTGACGTTGTTGCATGGCTGCCCTGGCCACATTTTGGCCACACAAGGACGCTCAACGCTGCCGCCTACTGCGCACCAGTGAGTACCGTTTGGGCAGGTCAGCAGTGGAATGGGCAGGTAGCGGGTGTGCGTGACACAGTCTACGGATCAGATGATGGCTGTCGTTCCGTACAGCAGCGAGGTACAGCAACCCATGCGCGCAACGGCTGCCCCGGACAGGCGTCCGCACATGCGGTGGGCTGCACCGGGAGACCGCGAGCAGGGACGCGCCGGTAGTTTGCATCCAGAAGGCCAAGGGTTCAAGTCCCCTTAACTCCACGGCTTTTCGAATACTTGTGCCCGCCGAACGCGCGGCTCAGGACAACGAAAGGCCCTTTACACGTCTACCAGCGTCACTCAATGATAGGAGCCTGGATCACACAGCAGGCTCAACGGTCAAAGTGATTGCCGCCTGAGCTGGATAACAGTAGGAAGAGATGGTCATTTGACCATGTTCAGGCACCTCCCCTGGTACCTCCACCCCTGGGACCTCCGCCCCGTCACCAACCGTCGGTCGGACGTCACCTCACAAGAGGTGGAGGACGCGCTACGCACGCGACTGCCGAAGTCTCGCTACGATATGTCCCAGTCCCCCTCAAAGCTCTGCTCGCGGTGCACGTCGACCCCAGCCAGCTGGTTGAACGTACAGACCAGCCGTGGATGGCGCGGCCAGGCACACGTTGAAATCGTTCCCAGCGGCACAGACACCGAGTTCCGCGTGCATCGGGCAGGACGTCCTGTGGAGAAGGCAGTGAAGCCAGTCAGCCTTCGCAAACGCAGTATGGACATCCTTTTCGGCTCCTACGCCGTCGCTCACAAGGTCCACCATTTGCTCAGGGACGCCCCCGAATTCTATGTAGTTGATCGACCATATCATGGTGGTAAATACGAAACTCCGGAACTCATAGATCTGCTCACCGTGTACGCCACCCAATTCGGTTCTTATAATACGCTCCTATGGCAGGTCCCGGCTCTCAGTCTGACCGCCCAGGCATTCCTCATGACCATCGCCTTGAGCCCCGACAGCAACAAAACTGCGAGGCTAATCACATCGGCGCTGTCAATTATCATCGCGGTCGCGTCAACACACCTCATGCATGACCAGCGAGGTCACGCGATTAACCACGGAGAGGTGGCGAGAAGACTCGCCAAGCAGCTCGAACTGGCGGACCATCTCGACGGAAATTTTGAACTCAACGATGCTAAGCCGGAAAAGACCAACGGAGAGGATGTCTGGAGGGCAGTAGACCACGGCATCTACGCCATTTGGAAAGGTTGCATGTGGTTGTTTTTTATCGCAGACATACTCATCATCCTTATTGCTGTGTTTCGGCCATCATTGCTGAATGCGCCGAAGACTTAGCAGACTACAAGACATCGAGATGGATACTAAAGCTGGCATTCGAGACGCCAGCCAGCGTGTAAGAACTCTATCCCGGGGCAACGAGGTTGTCCCGGGATAGGAGCGCCGCATCAGTCCGACGCTGGCAATGCCAAGGAGTTGGGGCGTAAGTATGCATGCCGGCTCGTGGGCATCAACTCGGTACAGCACCAAGTACAGCAAAAGGGAACGCATGATCGCTATAGCTCCTGTGGATCCGCGGTGAGGCAGGGCATGGGCTGGGCGATCTCCTGTCAGATCGCCCGGTACTCACCTCCGTGCCACGTCCGTGCCAGAACTAGCGGGAAACTGCGGTTATGAGCAGTCACTCACGGGCACCGCAAACGTCCTCTGACCTGGCCATGTGCAGGTCAGCCCCAAGCGCGAAACGAACTCCTAAGCAGCCGCTCACGGCACCGACTCGCGAGCGACCGAGTAACCAAGTGAGTATCAATCACCACCTACAGCAGTGGACGCCAGCGGACACTGGCGGACGATGCTTCCCAGGCCAGGCAGGCCGCAGCGCTGGCAGTCCGCATCGCGCGTTGGCTTCGGGACGAAGAGGCCAGCAGCAGTCCAGCTCGCGCCGCTCACCACAGCACGATCTATGCCTAGTCCAGCATGATCTGGCGGTCCGCTTGGCCTGTCCGCTGCGCTGCCGAATTACGCCGTATTTGATCAAGGCGGCGCCTGCGGCGCCGCTGGCCCGGCGTTAGCGCCGGGCTCTGGCCTTGGCGAGGCCCGCCCGCCGCACGCCGGGCCACACCGGCAGGACAGGCAGATCAAAATGGCTCATACGTCACACAGGCCGGTGCAGCGAACAGCCATCTTCCGTGCTCCCAATTGTCCAGCTCGCGGTCACCGCGTCAATGGCGACCCTCCGGGCCGTCGCATGCGATCGGCTTCGCCGAACCATTGACCCGGCGCCTGCTCACAAGGATCTTGGCGGCTGCGCGGAAGCAGATGAGAATGAAGCTGGGCTCCCCAAAGGATATGAGTCCGGGTATCCACCAATAGGCTGGCCGTCAGAGCTGGGGCGGGGTTCATTGGCGAGAGCTATGACGCCGGATCAGCACCCGTGCCACCTCTCGGAACGGCACCACCAGATACACCGCGAGAGCGGCGTAAAGCGCCGCCGCCACTGGCGGCGCAAGGAGCCCGATGACAAGCGCGATCACATACCCGAGGACGACGGGCAGAAACTTGCGCTGTTTGATCTGCAACTCCTCGCCCTCTCCAGCCGACGCGTAGAGGTGCCCGTACCGCGCGTACCCATCCAGGGCGGACCCCAGGAGGCGGATAGCCAGGAGCGTGAGCCCGTACATGGTGACATAGACCCGCTCGCGGCTGCTGTCATTCAGGGCCTCCGCCATGAGCCGGGTCGGGAACGGGAGCAAGACCACCACGAGCAGGAGAAACAGATTGAGTCGCAGGAAGATCTGATCGATCCGCGCAAGCTGATCGGTCAAGGCGGTGTGGAGCAGCCACGCACCGCCGATCGTCAGGAAGCTGGTGAAGTAGGCCAGATAGGCGGGCCAGGCGTCAAGCGCTTGGTGCAGGGCGTTGCCCGGCGGATGAAGCGCAATGTCCACTACGAGCAGCGTGATGGCGAATCCAAACACGCCGTCGCTGAATCCTTCCATCCGGCCCTTGCTCAGGACCCGGCCTCCGCTCGGAGTGCCTGAATCAGCTGACACGGACTGCCTCCTTCACGCCGAATGGCGAGCGGTGGCGATCCTTTATCTAGACCGCCCGTGTATCGCCCACCGTGACTCGCTATGACATACCAGGCAGCGGCTCGGAGCCCTCGGTGAGAGCTGAAGCCCAGCTTGACCGGGTTGGCGTCGGTGTGGTCAGGACTGGTCGCCGTGGACCTTTTTCACCTCATCTGAGGTCAGCCGGGCAATGACCGCCGCCCGCGTGGCCGGGTCCAGAGCATCAAGCTGGTCCTGGATGTTCTGCACGGCAGCCTCGGCCTCCTGGTGCTTTTCGCGCAGCAGAAAAGCCGCGGCGCCGAGCGCTACGGCGGCGCCCGCCAATAGCACCGCCCGGATGGTCCGCGTCGATGAGTTCATTCCGGCACGTCCTTTCTATCTAGCCGATGGCCCCATAGCCAGTTGCCTGAGACGACCTGTCACAACGCGCGATGCCTTTCCCGATCAGTACCAGGCCGACGGTGGCCGCTACTGTAGTGCCTCTTCCGCCTTAGCGGCGGAGCTTGATGACCCGGCCGTTGAGGGAGCGGGTGAACTCGGCCCATGCTGCCTCTCCTTCGCTAATGCGCAGGGCATAAGGTCTCTGGGATCGTCAAGCTCTGCCGAGACTGGGCCGGGGTGTCAGCTGGTGCCCGCTAGGGTGTCGGCGTCGGAGCGGGCCAGGACGGCATCCAAGACGGCGTACTCTGCTTCTTGCACGGCAGCGATCGCGAAGTTGATGGCGTCCTCAGCGTAATCCTCAGCCTCGGCCCTGATTTCGGCCTTGGCCCGGTCCATTTCGGCTTTCTTGCCGGCGGCTTTGCCATGAAGATCGGCGACGTGGGATTGCCACTTGTCCTTCATGGCCTGCCAGCCGGTGGCGGCTTCGTCCCGGCCCCGCGCTGCTTGCGCCTTGATCTCGTCGGCCTTCTCCTCGGCGCTGGCTTGCGCCTGCCGCACATCGGCCTGCAGCTGGTCCCGGCTCTGGCGAGCGGCAGTCTCGACCTTGGCCTGGGCCTGGTTAATCCTGTCGGTGAGCTGGCCGAAATTTTCCTGGGCCGTCATCGATCCCCCTCGAAACATCGCGGGACTCATCAGCTGCCCGGCTTGTTTGCTGGACATACCGGCTGCTGCCCGGCAGCCTGTTTGCTCCCATAGGCAGTTGACCTAATACGAACAACTGCTGTAGCGGGTAGGGACGTTGGTCTCCTCGGTTCAGGCCATCCGCGATGCACGGCCCGGGGCCAAGGTCCCTTGACCGGGCCGGGCCCGGCGTGAGTTGCTGGCCGGGTGCCTGGGTGGCTGGATCCATCCGGCACGCACAGGCATCCAGCTAGGGGTGGGGCATGACGGAGCCATCTGTGGTGCGTCGCGTCCAGCGATCATCGCCCCGGCTGCGCTCCAGAGAGGAATTGTCATGACTGTGACGGCTGGTCGTGTAGCGCCCAGGAAATCTCGTACGCCAAGTGCGGGGGCTTCTGCCCGCAGGCCAGCGCAGACCGGGACGGTAGAGCATCTGAGCCGGGCGGACCGGGCGGCGCGGGGCAAGGACGCCCGGGCGGTGGCCCCGCTGGAGTCGCATGCGGAGTTCAGCCCGGGCCCGGGGCGGGATCCGGTCGGGCTGCTGCTGGGCCAGGCGGCGTCGCGGGTGCCGGAGCTGGTGCCGGTCCGGCACGGGCGGATGCTGGTGTCCCCGTTCACGTTCTACCGGGGCGCGGCGCTGCCGATGGCGGCGGACCTGGCCACAACTCCCGCCTCGGGGCTGCGGGTGCAGCTGTGCGGGGACGCGCACCTGTCGAATTTCGGCGGGTTCGCCTCGCCGGAGCGGCGGCTGGTCTTCGACGTCAACGACTTCGACGAGACCCTGCCCGGGCCGTTCGAGTGGGACGTCAAGCGGCTGGCCGCGAGCCTGGCCGTGGCCGGACGGGCCAGCGGCTTTCCCGCCAAGGACCGGCGCAAGATCGCCCTGGCGGCGGCCGGACGCTACCGCACTGCGATGCGCGAGTTCGCGGAGCAGACCTTCCTGGACGTCTGGTACGCGCACCTGGACGTGGAGCCGGCCATCGCCGAGTTCAGGTCCCAGGTGAAGGCGAAGAGGTTCAAGCTCGCCGAGAAGATGGTGGCCAAGGCCCACACGGCCGACAGCACGAAGGCGCTAGGCAAGCTGACCACCGTGGTCGACGGGCAGCGGCGGATCATCAGCGACCCGCCGACGATCGTCCCGGTCGAGGAGGTCTTCGCCGGCATGCAGGCCGACGCGATCTACGAGCTGCTCCAGACTGTGCTGGGCAAGTACGGGCGCAGCCTGCAGTCCGACCGGCGGCACCTGCTCGAGCAGTTCGCCATGGTGCAGGTGGCCCGCAAGGTCGTCGGGGTGGGCAGCGTCGGCACCCGCGCGTGGGTCGTGCTGATGGACGCCGCCGACGGGGTCGAGCCGCTGTTCCTGCAGGCCAAGGAGGCCCAGCCGTCGGTCCTGGCGGAGTATGCCGGGCGCAGCCAGTACACCAACCAGGGCGAGCGGGTCGTCGCCGGGCAGCACCTGCAGCAGGCCGAGAGCGACATCTTCCTCGGCTGGGCCCGCGTCGCCAACCCCGTCGACGGGGTGGAGCGCGATTACTACGTCCGCCAGCTGAAGGACTGGAAGTTCTCCGTGCCGATCGAGATGATGCTCCCGGAGGGTATGGCGTTGTATGCCCGGCTGTGCGGGTGGACCCTGGCCCGGGCGCACGCCCGCTCCGGGGACCGCATCGCGCTGGCCGCCTACCTCGGCGGCTCGGACAAGTTCGACCAGGCCATCGCTGACTTCGCCGAAACCTACGCCGACCAGAACGAACTCGACTACGCCGCGCTCCAGGGCGCGGTGAAAGACGGCAGGGCGGAAGCCACGACCGGAATCTAAGCTGCCAGTTGGCTTCTAGCTACTCAGGCAGTTCCACAGGTAGCAGCGCACTTGTCAGGGCGTGTCCGCCACGTGCCTGAGCCGAGGAGCCCCCGCGGACAGTAACGGTCTCTCACGGTCAGTGCGCATGCAGACCCTCAGCTCAACCAGTCCGCAGGTGACGGCGACGCAGCGCCACAGGCTTCCCAAGCTGATAGTCCCAGGTCCCTAGGATTGGGGTGCAGACAGTCGGCATACCGGTGGAAATGTGGGTGGCCTCCCCCGAACCCGCCGTGGGAGTATTCACGCCAGCCGGAACCTGTCCAGGGCGCCTTTGGCGTCACTTCGTGATCGGCTACGCCGACCCTGGACAGAACCCGTCTGCCGTCAGGTTCGGCAGCAGTCGGGTTCGGGGGAGGGGCCAGGGCAGGGCCGCGCGCGGTCTCCTGGGCGCCGGAAGCCCGATGGCGATGATGAGGCCAGGGCGTAAGGGACCAGGCGTCACTGTGCCATTAGCGTGCCATTAGCCACGGTATCGAGCGGTAAATTGCGGTGCCGTACGGTCAGTCAGAAAAGCAGGTCATGCTGTTAATCCGCCTCAGATTAGGCTCCTTACAAGAGAGGGGTCAGCTTAAGCCATGCGTACAGCGGACAGCGCTGCACATCATGATCCAATATATGGCCAGAACAATCTTGGAGATCCCGATTATAATTGGTAGGATTGCCTTGACCCCTTCGGCGCGCGGCTGAACAGTCTCGTACACACGCCGACCCTCATATATTGCCACCCATGACCGGGAGGGTTGGGTTCTACTGGTTCGTGTCCTGGATAAGCCCGACAAGGTTGGGGCATGCCACTGTAAGACTGTCGGCTATGTCGGGCGAGACGCCGTGCATGATCTGGCAGGCGAGCGTGCCCGTTACGTGCCGAACGGAGGAGCCAGCACGAACAGTCGTGGTTTCTCACAGACAAAGTTTCAGCTGACCGGCAGGTCAGCCAACTTGCAGGTGGTAGCCGTGCGGCGCCACAGAGTTCCCAAGCTGACAGTCCAACTTCTGAGCCCAATCCTCGCGGCGTGGGACATACGTGGGATGCAAGGTCGCCGTAGATCGATCCCGCGAGCGTCACCGCAGGCCACAAACCATCGACCCACCTGAGCTGTGGCGGTCTGTAAAACCGTCGGCTCAGCCTACGTTGGTTCGAACCCAACACCTGCCACCAGTTTCCGCAGGTCAGAGCCGGTGACGCAGGATTGCGTCACCGGCTTTATGTATGCAAAGGGAGCGGTTACGCAGACCGTCGGCTGTGTCCGTGGGCTATGCGTGGGCTGGATCCGGCCGTCGGCCAGCATCGGGCCGGTTACGATTGAAATGCCTTCTGAACTGCGGAAACGCGCACAGGAGTGGTGCCTCAGTGTCGCGCTGCGGCGGCTGCCGGGCCGGGCTTGCGTGGGCCATGCGCGGGACTTCGGGCTGGTTCGCGTACATATAGCGGACAGGGTCTGGGGCGGTGCCGACGGTGCGTATAACCGCTCGCTTTCGCGCGTGGTGACGCATGCGTGATACCGGTGCCTGCGTCAAGGGCATCTTCGATCCGCTGGCTGACGGTGTCTTCCTGGCCGTCGGTGCAGTGCAGGTAGACCTCATGCAAGACACGGGCGCTGTTCCCGGCCCGCGCGGCAACCTCCGCGGGCGTGCCGCTGGCGTTCAGCCACAGCGACAGGGCGGCGTGCCGCAGGTCATACGGGCGGCGGGCGAGCGCGGTGGCGGCCAGGTCCGGGCCGAGCGCTGCCCGGCGGGCGGCGTGCCAGGCGCGGCCGTAGACCGACTCGCTGAGCATGCCGCCGCGGGCGCCGCGGAACAGTCTCCCGTCCGGCGTGGTGCCATGGTCGCCGAGGTGACGGCACAGCATGCTGACCAGGACGGGCGGGATGGGGACGACACGGATGGCGCCGTCGGGGCGGTGCTTGAGACCGGTCGGCTCATGAGAATTGCCGGTGTTCGTCCAGGCGCTGCCGGTGCGCGGGCAGGCGGCGGTGAGGATGACCTTGCCGCGGCCATGGGCCGGGAGGATGAGGTTGTCGCGGCGCAGGGTGACGGCTTCTTCCGGGCGCAGCGCCGCGTAGTACAGGCAGCCGAAGAACGCGGCCAGCTCCGGCTTGATGCGGGAGACCTGGGCAAGGATTGCCCGGACCTGCGCCGGGCTGGCGACAGTAGCCGGGCTGACGGCCGCGGCGGCTCTGGGCGCGCGCCAGCGCACCAGGCCGACGGGGTTGGCAGGCAGCAGCCCGAGCTCGACCGCGTAGCCGAGGGCGCCGTGGATCACCGCCCGCTTGCGGGTGATCGTGTTCGCCGCCGCGCGCGAGCCGTCCAGCCGTGTACACAGCCCGTCCAGGGCAGCCCGGATGACGCGCGGGTCGCCGAGCTGGCTGACCGGCAGGGAGGCCCGCTCCACCCAGGCCAGCGCGCTGGCCGTGTCCGGTCCAGGAGCGCGGCAGCGCCGCCGGGCGTTGAAGGCATGCCCGTACAAGGCGGCGCGCAGTGTCTGAGCCGGCGGCCTGCGGCCGGTTTCCCGGGTCAGCAGCGGGGCGATCGTAGCCAGCGCGTCGGCCAGGCTGGCCCGCGAATGCGGCGTCAGGTGCGGCCATTTCATCTCCGCGTACGCCAGCGCGTGCTGACACCAGGTCACCGGCTGCGGCTCAGGTGCGGCCCATGACTCAGGCTCCCCTGTCCCCGGGGCGAACGCCAGGCCCTTGCGGGCCGCGCGGACCAGCTCGGCGCGGTAACTGTCAGCCAGCGCCCGGGGTCACGAACGACCGGGACCTGTCGCGGCCCGCGACACGCCAGCGGACCTCGAACGTCTTCCGTCCGGGCCTGCGCCGGATCGCGAAGACCCGGACATCGAACGAACTCACCGGAATCCTCCCCTGGAAGTGACAGGAACCTCACGATCCCAGCCCCATCACAGGAAGAACTTCCCGGCTCCATGCGCCGCTGCCGTAATCCCGGACACGACCTGCCCTGTCAGCTCGTCCCCGGCCAGAAGCGGCCCAGCGATCGCGGCCCGGCACCCACCCCGGCAGCCAGCCTGGCCCGGTTCACTGAACCACCACCCGCTGGCCCGTCACATCCGCCATCACCGGCGCGCGGTGACCGCCGCGACCCGCCCGCCGGCATGCAAATATCGTGACGCAAGGTAATCGCGGACGAGACGCTACTCCTGCGAATACTCACAGATCGCCGACTCTATTCGGCTGACAACCGTGCCAACCGCGCGGGTCGCCGCGCGCAGCTCCTCCAGTTCTGCGTGTCTGGCGGCGCCGCCACGCGATCGGTCGCGATCCGGTGGGCACTCGCCGGCGGTGAGGCAGCGGCCTGCCTGGCGCAGCAGCGGGCGCGGTGCCCGGAACGACGGCATCCGGGCGGCCCGCAGGCCGGGGGGATTGCGGATGCGGGATCTGGACGATGACACGATCGCCACGCGGCGTGAGCGAGTGCCGGTCTGCTGCTCGCCCGGTGCCGGCCGCGTGGCATCGGTCTGGGCGAGGGCTGGCAGAGGCGGCTTCACCGCTGTCCGGGGTGGCGTTGCCGGAGGGTGGGACCGGAGGGGCGGTTCGGCCTGCTAGCTGGGGCCGTTCGGCTCTTACCGTGCCGGACCCGGGGGTCCATCATGCGGCTCAGTGAGGGCGCAGGAAGCATGGCTCAGGCGAGATGCCGGTCGATCGGCCGCGCTCAGTGCCGTGTGGCGGCGTCATGGGCTGGCAAGCGGTCAAGAGGAGAGCGTCATGAGCACCTACAGGGTGATCGAAGTCATTGGGACAAGCGGGACCTCATGGGAAGAGGCGGCAGCGGTAGCGCTGAAGACCGCGGCCGAGACTATCCACGATCTTCGCGTGGCTGAGGTCGTCAAGCAGGACATCCACCTAGACGAGGGCGGCGGGATCACCTACCGCACCAAGCTTGAGCTCTCGTTCAAGTACGTGCACGAGCACTGATCCGGGCTGGGGTCACGTCACAGCAGCGGCACCGGGCAGCAGGGTCTGATGCGGCCGTGATGAGGAGCCGCGGTGATCGCTTGCGCTGCCTTCCGTGCGTTGCGCATGGTGCCCGGCCGGCACCGGCGCTGGCGGCTCTGGTCTGCAGCCCGGCGCCGCTGGCTCATCAAGGAGCGCGACCGCCGGCGAGCCTCAGCGGCTGGCCAGGAGCGGCTGGCAACCGGGCCGCCCCGCCGGGCGGTCCACGCCCGCCATTCCGATGCGCTGGACGAGCCGGATGGCGCTTCCGCATCGCCGGGTTCAGCCCACCGCCGCCAGCAAGAACGATCCGGGTCCCCGTTCAGCGCCAGCGGACTCGTTCCCAGCGGCCCCGGGTCACCGGCTGCAGGCTCAGCCCGCCCGGGGTACCGGCCAGCACTTGCTGCATCGGAGCGACAGAATGCCCGGATCTGGGCGGCTCCAATCACGGCGCCGAGGATTCGGATCGGGCGCCAGATCGGCGGATCTCGTGCGCGTGGGCTGATTGCAGCGTGCTGTCCAGCACGGATTGACCCCGAGCGGGCCGGCCGCCAAGATCGGCGCAAGGGCAACCAAGGGAGCCACCGTCATGAGTGAGCTGGACGTGATCGTCATCCACATCCGTGCCGGGCAGGCCGCGGAATACGAGCGGCTGTTCGCCGAGCGGGAGCTGCCGCGCCGGCGCGAGTACAAGGAGCGGGGCGCCTTCATCAGCGCCCGGATATTCCGTGCTGCCTTCGGCACCGGCCCGCGTCAGGACATCGCCAAGTACGTCATCGCCGTCGAGGTCCCAGCCACGCCCAGCACAGCCAGCACGACGCTGATTCCGGGTTCCAGGAGTTCAACCGGCTCGCCGACGCATTCCAGCCGGAGGCTCCGCTGGTGTACGGCGGACAGGTGCTGCACGCTGTCTGACCGGCACAGCGCATCGGCGTCTGCGCCGGGGTGCCACAATGCGGACCACCCGGAGCGCCTGCTGATGAAGCGGGCAGGCAATGCGATACCCGGCCGGAGCTCCGGCCGACCGGGACAGCCGCGCAATCGGGGCGACGGTGGCCAGCCGCCCGGGCTGATTACCGAACGTGACGAAAGAATGAAATGCCTATATGGGACGGCATCGCCTGCCGGATCGGAATGCCTGACCTCATGCGGGATCCGCGCCGGTCACCGCGCGCGCATAACACACAGATAACTGACCGCATCATCGCTTCGGCGGGCGTGCAGCCCGGCGGTGGTCATCTGGGAGTCCACGCCGGGGCGGGCTCAACATACCGCCGCGGCGGCTGCCTCGCGCCTACGATGGGTTGTCATGCCGGCGAACCGCATGAACCGTGACGAGTTCTACACCGCGATGGCGCCGAATGACGACGCGCGCCTCCGCAAGATCTTGTGGACTCTCTACTGGCGAGGGAACGCCCAGCTTCGCGAGCGCATCGAGGACGAGCTGCGCTCGCCGGAACAGCCGAAAGTGAAGCCGAAGAGAGAAC
>Ga0310037_10001646_pt1 | contig 12152 bp, 9 predicted proteins | sample Sb_taG_11_FD_200239 | JGI IMG/M metagenome (GOLD analysis project Ga0310037, IMG submission 200239) | Peat soil microbial communities from Weissenstadt, Germany - Sb_50d_3_AS metaG (v2) (version 2) | ecosystem: Environmental > Terrestrial > Soil > Wetlands > Peat | place: Germany: Weissenstadt...
GTCCTGCACGTGGCCTTGCGCGCGCCGAAAGGTGCATCGATCATCGTCGATGGCGAAAACGTGGTGCCTCAGGTCCACGCCGTCCTCGACAAGATGGCGGATTTCTCCAACCGGGTGCGCAGCGGCGCCTGGAAAGGTCACACCGGCAAGCGCGTTCGCAATGTCGTCAACATCGGCATCGGCGGCTCCGACCTCGGGCCCGTGATGGCCTACGAGGCACTCAAGCGGTACAGCGACCGGGCCACGACATTCCGGTTCGTGTCCAATGTCGATGCCACCGATCTGGTGGAAGCGACCCGCGACCTCGATCCGGCGGAAACGCTGTTCATCGTCTCGTCCAAGACCTTCACCACCCTGGAGACGATGACGAACGCTCAGAGCGCGCGTGACTGGTTGCTGACGGGCCTGGGCAACGATGCAAAAGCCGTGGCGAAGCATTTCGTCGCGGTTTCGACGAATGCCGCGAAGGTGTCCGAGTTCGGCATCGATACCGCCAACATGTTCGAGTTCTGGGACTGGGTCGGCGGGCGTTATTCCATGGATTCGGCGATCGGCCTCTCGACCATGCTCGCGATCGGGCCGGACAACTTTCGAGCCCTGCTCGACGGCTTCCATCAGATGGACGAGCACTTCCGCACCACGCCGTTCGAGCGCAACCTGCCGGTGCTCTTGGGTCTGCTGGCCATCTGGTACAACGATTTCTTCGGCGCACAGACCGTTGCAGTCCTGCCGTACGACCAGTACTTGAAACGATTCCCGGCCTACTTGCAGCAGTTGACGATGGAGAGCAACGGCAAACATGTCACGCTCGATGGGACGGAAGCCGCCTATCAGACCAGCCCCATCTACTGGGGCGAGCCCGGCACCAACGGCCAGCACTCGTTCTACCAGTTGATTCATCAGGGAACCAAGCTCATCCCGTGTGACTTCATCGCATTTGCCCAAACGCTCAATCCTCTCGGCCGGCACCACGACATGCTGATGGCGAATGTTTTCGCCCAGACCGAGGCGCTCGCCTTCGGCAAGACGCCCGAGCAAGTCAAGGCCGAGGGCACGCCGGACTGGCTGGTGCCCCACCGAGTCTTCGAGGGCAATCGGCCCTCGAACACGATCCTGGTCCAACGACTCACTCCGCAAGCGCTCGGCAAGCTTGTGGCCTTGTACGAGCACAGCGTCTTCACCCAGGGCACCATCTGGAACATTGACTCGTTCGATCAGTGGGGGGTCGAGCTGGGCAAGGTGCTGGCCCAGCGCATCATTCCGGAGCTCGAGAGCAACGTGGAACCCAACCTCGCCCACGATCGTTCAACGAACAACCTGATCCGCCTCTACCGGTGGCTCAAGAATCCCACACGATAACAGCAGGACTCGAAGAGCCCTCTGCTTTGACAAAGGAGCCAGCCGTGCAACTCGGAATGATTGGACTGGGCCGAATGGGCGCCAACATGGTGCGACGGCTTCTCCAGGCAGACCACGAGTGCGTGGTTTTCGACGTGTCGCCGCAGGCGGTGGAAGAGCTGGTCAAGGAAAAGGCGGTTGGAGCGTCGTCACCGCAAGACTTCGTGCAGAAGCTGAACAAGCCTCGAGCGATCTGGCTCATGGTTCCCGCGGCTGTCGTCGACAAGACCGTCGCCGGCCTCCTGCCCTATCTCGAGGCAGGTGACATTCTCATCGACGGTGGTAATTCCTATTACGTGGACGACATCCGCCGTGCCAGGGAGCTCGCGCCGAAGGAGATCCATTACGTCGACGTCGGAACCAGCGGTGGAGTCTGGGGGTTGGAGCGCGGTTACTGCATGATGATCGGCGGTTCGGTCGAGTCGGTGCAGCGCCTGGACCCGGTGTTCAAGACCCTGGCGCCTGGAATGGGCGAAATCCCACGCACCCCGGGCCGAGACAGCAGCGACGGGACCGCCGAGCTGGGCTACCTGCACTGTGGACCTTCGGGAGCCGGTCACTTCGTGAAGATGGTGCACAACGGCATCGAATATGGCGTCATGGCCGCCTATGCCGAGGGACTGGCTGTCTTGCGCAGCGCGAACATCGGTAAGCGACCACACGAGATCGATGCGGAGACGACGCCCTTGCACGAACCCGAGCTCTACCAGTACGATCTCAACCTCGGTGACATCGCCGAGGTGTGGCGGCGCGGCAGCGTGATCGCCTCGTGGTTGCTCGACCTGACAGCGAACGCCCTGGCCGCGGATGAATCGCTCTCGAAATTCGCGGGCCGGGTCTCGGACTCGGGCGAGGGGCGGTGGACAATCAAGGCCGCCATCGACGAGGCGGTACCTGTGCCCGTTCTCACCACGGCCCTCTATGAGCGCTTCTCGTCCCGCGGCGAGGCGGATTTCCAGGACAAGCTGCTGTCCGCCATGCGATTCGAGTTCGGCGGACATCGGGAGAAATCCGCCTCCAAGTAAAGGGGAAGACTATTACCCCGGCAAGGAAGTAGGTCAGGCTGCCAGCCTGACAAGGCTCAGAGTCAGGCTGGAAAGCCTGACCTACAATGCGTTTTTTCCGGGCCGGGTGACTGATGACAGACCATCTGACCAGAACGCATGAACGCTGCCCGGCGTTACCCGGAGGTGACCGAGATGAATGGACTTGCTCTGCTGGCGGACGGAACTGGCTCGGCTCAGGATCTGTCGATCTTTCATCCCGCCTCTCCTTCGGCTGAGTCGATCCGTTCGCTTTTCATCCTGGTCCTGGCGATCACGGGAGCGATTTTCCTTGTCGTTGAAGGAGTCCTCCTCTACAGTATCGTCCGCTTCCATCGCCGCGCTTCGAACACGACGGAACCGGCGCAGGTCTACGGGAGCATGCCCATCGAGATCGCCTGGACGGCCGCGCCAATGCTGATCGTCTTTGTCCTGGCCCTGATTCTGACCCGCACGGAATTTGAAGTACGCGTTAACCCAGACAGACCGCCGCCCGGCTCGAAGCCGCTCTACGTCACCGTTATTGGCCATCAGTGGTGGTGGGAGTACGTCTACGACAAATATGACGGGCAAGACCTGGGCTTCATCACCGCCAACGAGCTGCATGTGCCAGCAGGCGCAGACGGCGTGCCGCGGCCCGTCTACCTCACGCTGGAGTCAGCCGATGTCTGCCACAGCTTCTGGGTGCCGCGCTTGGCCGGGAAGACCGACCTGATACCAGGACGAACCAATCACATGTGGTTTCAAACGAGCCAGCAGGGCTTGTTTCTCGGCCAGTGCGCGGAGTACTGCGGCACGCAGCACGCGCATATGCTTTTGCGAGTTAATGTCGATTCTCCAGGCGAATTTCAGAACTGGCTGGACAACCAGAAGCAACCGGCCTCGAGCGAGGCGTCAGTTCGCGAGGGCCGAGACGCATTCTTGTCTCAGTCGTGTGTCAATTGCCATCGCGTGCGCGGCACGATCGCCTTGGGGTCTTACGCCCCGGACCTGACACACCTGATGAGCCGGCAGACGCTCGCCTCCGGCGTGGTCCCCAATTCGCGTGAAGAATTGCGCAAGTGGGTGATCGATCCGCGGCAGACCAAGCAAGGCTGCCTGATGCCCGCGTTCGGGTTGAGTGAACAGCAAGTGGACCAGATCGTGAACTACCTGGTGACTCTGAAATAGAGATGCGCGACGCCTTGAAGAAGTGTTTTGCCGTCGCTCATGATTCGGGACCACAAGCATGGCCATCGCGGAGCATGAACCCACCATCGAACGCCCCTCGTGGACCGCGCTGCTTCACGAGTGGGTGACATCGGTCGATCACAAGCAGATCGGCATCATGTATGTCCTCATGGCCCTGGTCTTTCTCGTGATTGGCGGGGCCGAGGCGATGGTGATGCGGTTCCAGCTTCTCTGGGCCGAGTCGAGGGCCGTACCGCCGAATGTCTTCAACCAGATGATGACGATGCACGGCACCACGATGATCTTCTTCGCGGCGATGCCGATCCTGGCTGGTGTCGCCAACTATATCGTGCCCCTGCAGATCGGGGCGCGAGACATGGCCTTTCCGCGGCTGAATGCCTTGGGCCTCTGGGTGACGCTGTTCGGCGGTCTCTTGTGCTATTTCAGCTTTGCCACGGGCGGAGCTCCCGCCATTGGCTGGTTCGCGTACGCTCCACTGACCGAACACACGTTCTCGCGAAGTGCCGCAACCGACTTCTGGATCTTTGGTCTCTTGCTCAGCGGCGTTGGTAGTCTGTCAGGTGCGATCAACCTGGTCACCACGGTGCTGACCTTGCGCTGTCCCGGCATGACCCTGCGCAAGATACCGCTTTACACGTGGATGGCGTTCTGGGCCAATGTGCAAATCCTCTTTGCCCTCCCGCCGCTTACCGCTGCCCTGATCATGCTCCTCTTCGACCGCTTGCTCGGAGCCCACTTCTTCGACGCGCAGGCGGGTGGCTCGCCGTACTTATGGCAGCACCTGTTCTGGTTCTTCGGCCATCCCGAGGTCTATATCCTGGTGCTGCCGGCGTTCGGCATGGTGTCCGACGTGATCCCGGTTTTTTCGCGCAAGGTGATCTTCGGTTACGAATTCGTGGCTGCCTCGACCGTGGCCATCGCCTTCATCAGCTTTGGCGTCTGGGCCCACCATATGTTCACAGTGGGGATGAGCCGGACGGTCGATGTCTACTTCGCCGCGGCGAGCCTGCTGGTCGGCATCCCGACCGGGATCAAGATATTCAACTGGCTGGCCACGGTCTACGGCGGCCGGTGGAGGATGGCCGCTCCCTTGCTGTTTTGCCTTGGTTTCCTGTCGATGTTCGTGATCGGCGGGCTGACGGGCATCATGCTCGCCGTGGCGCCGATGGATTTTCAGCTCAGCGATAGCTACTTCGTCGTCGGCCACTTCCACTGGGTGATCATTGGCGGCATCTTGATGGGTCTCTTCGCGGGCCTCTATTACTGGTATCCCAAGGTCACGGGCCGGATGTATTCCGAGCGCCTGGCCCGCTGGCAATTCTGGCTGCTCTTGATCGGCTTCATCCTGACCTTCGGGCCGATGCACATCGCGGGCATGCTGGGAATGCCGCGCCGCATTTACACGTACCCGGTGGATCGCGGCTGGGAACTGTGGAACCAGGTGTCCAGTCTCGGGGCGTTTCTCCAGGCGCCCAGCTACCTGATCTTCGTGTGGAACATGATCATCTCCCTGAAAAATGGAGCCCTCGCGGGCGACGACCCGTGGGACGCCTGGACGCTCGAATGGGCCACGACCTCGCCGCCGCCGTTGTACAACTTTGAGACGATTCCCACGGTGCGCAGCCGCCGCCCGCTCTGGGATCTCAAACATCCCGATGATCCCGACTGGAAGTATGAGTGACGGTTCGACAAGACCGGGTCAGCAAAGCGTCTTGGCTTGCAATGGCAAAAACATGCACATAGAGAATGCTGCGAAACTTGCTGGATCACCGGTCTCTGCCCACCTTTCGCCGGTCAAGGTGGGGATGCTTACATTCCTGCTGTCGGAAGTGGCCTTTTTCGGTACTTTGATCATGGCGTATGTCCATTTCTTGCACCAGACTACCCAGGGTGAGCCAAATCCGAGCCAGGTGTTTCGATGGCCGGTGGTGCTGGGCGCGTCGGCGTGCCTGTTTTCCAGCAGCGCGACGATTCACCTGGCGGAGAGAGCCCTGCGGGGCAATTCACAGCAGAAGTTTCTTGGTTGGTGGGGTCTGACGATCCTTCTGGGCGCCTTGTTTCTCCTGGGCACGGCGCTCGAGTGGAGAGATCTGATCGGCAGGTGGGGATTGACCATCAGCCGCAATCTGTTCGGGACCACGTATTTCACCCTGGTCGGGTTCCATGCCCTGCACGTCAGCATCGGGGTGATCGTCATGAGTATTGTGTTCGGCCTGGCGCGGCGGCGACAGATCATGGCACGAAACATGACCGGTGTGGAGGTCGTCTCCTGGTACTGGCATTTTGTCGATGGCGTTTGGGTGGTGGTCTTTACCTTGGTCTATGTCGTGGGACGCTGAGGTCGAATTGGAAATTCCAGGAGCGGGTTTTGAATTCTCCTGATCAATTTTCTCCGGGAAACGAAAAGCATGACAAGAATCAGCCACAGGTCGTCAGACCAGGAGAAATCAGCCGATCCCGAGGGCATGGAAATGCCGCGGGCGACGCCCTGGCCGATCGTCCTGGCTCTGGGGCTTGCGCTCCTCGGTGCTGGTCTGGCGACGACTCTGGTCCTGTCCCTCGTCGGCGTGGTGCTGTTCGTATTCGGCCTGGGAGGGTGGATCGGGCAGTTGCTTCCCGGTCGAGGACACGTGCGGGAACCGCTGGTCGAGCCTGTGCTTCGTCCCAAGCCTGTCGTGGAAAAGCCCGGTACGGTGGAGCAGCTTCGTCCCGGTATGGCCGGTGATCGGTTCCGGCTTCCCGAAAAGATTCACCCCATTTCCGCCGGAGTCAAGGGTGGCATCGTGGGCGGCCTGGTGATGCCCATTCCCGCCCTGGCTTACGGCCTGATCAGTGGTCATGGTCTCTGGTTTCCCATCAACCTGCTTGCCGGGATGGTGATTCCGGGAATCGGCGGCGCGACGGCAGCCGAGCTCGAACAGTTCCGATGGGGATCGCTGATCCTGGCGATTGTCATTCACGCCACCTTCTCCGTGAGTTTTGGGCTGCTGTTCGGGGTCGTCTCGCCCACGTTGCCGCCAATTCCAGGAGGCCCCGTGATTGCGGGCGGAGTTCTCATGCCGCTCTTGTGGACAGGTCTCTGCCATGGCTTCATGGGAATCATCAACCCTCTACTCCAGGAGCATGTGCATTGGCCCTGGTTCATCGCCTCCCAGGTGGTTTACGGTCTGGCCATGTCGGTTGTCGTGATCAGGACAGAAAAGGTCCCCGCCGCAGCGGTGGGCGGTGGCCCGAGTAAGCTGGCTGGCTTCTCGGAGCCGGGACGATGGGGAGGTCGGCCGTGAGCTGGCGCGGGTTCCCGAGCTGTGTTTCTGGACCGTGTTTTCGCCAGTGTTGGGCTTTACTGGCTATTCTGGCCTGCTCATCGGCCGGCTGCGATCTTCCCGGTCAGCCCCGGGCCAGTGACAGGTACGTGCAGCCTCACGAGGTAAGAACGCTCACCGTCCTCTTTCAGCGGAACTGCGCCGGTTGCCATGGAGTGAACGGCAGGTTGGGCCCGGCCCCTCCGCTCAACGACAAGCTGTTCCTGGCCCTGATCCCGGATACGGAGCTGGAACGTCTCATTACCGAAGGCCGTCCCGGCACGCTGATGCCGGCGTTTGCCTCGGCCAGGGGAGGACATCTGACGACGGAGCAGGTCAAGATACTGGCGGAAGGCATCAAGCCCCATTGGGGTCCGGTTGAGCCCGCCCCCAGCGGCGCACCGCGGTATCTGGTTCCGCGGACCCTGCCCGAGGGAGCCGGGACCGGAAACAAGGAAGAAGGCCTCAAAGTCTTCGCTCAAGCCTGCGCCTCCTGCCACGGCCGCCATGGTGAGGGTGGCCGGTACGGCGGGTTGACGGACGGCAAGTCGGTGGGAGCGATCAACGATCCGGACTTCCTGGCTCTGATCAGCGACCAGGCGCTGCGCCGCTATGTGATCACCGGGCGTCCCGATCTCGGCATGCCGGATTTTGCCGATCCCACAGGGCGGCCGGAGGGTTTCAAACCGCTGACCGCGCAGGATGTCAATCACGTCGCGACTCTCCTGGCTTTCTGGAGACAGGGCGGATCGGACCGGCGGACAGGAGACTGAACCATGTCGCACTCAGCTAGCCAGACTCCGTCGCCGGCACAGACGAATCCCGGACGACGCACGTTTCTCCAGTGGTTGACCTATGCAACGGGCGCCCTGGCTGCCGCGATCCTGGCAGTTCCGTTCGCGGGCTATTTGCTCGGGGCCTTGCGAAAGCACCAGGTCCAGTGGGTCAAGCTTGGTCCACCCAGCAAATTCCCCCTCAACGAGACCCTCCCGGAGACGTTTGACAATCCACTCGGCCAGCCGTGGGACGGGATGGCGGCCCGCACGGGCGTTTACGTTCGGAACCTGGGCGAGGATCGGTTTCTGGTTTTCGCCATGAACTGCGCGCACCTGGGTTGCCCGGTGACCTGGTTCCCCCAGTCCGGCCTGTTCCTGTGTCCGTGCCACGGCGGCGTCTATTACGAAAACGGCCAGCGCGCTTCGGGTCCGCCGACGCGGGGCCTGTTCCAGTGCGTTTGGAGGGTCAGGAACGGGCAGCTCGAGATCCAGGCGCCCCACTTGCCCACGTTGCAGAACACCCTGGATAGACCAGTGAGAGTGTGAGGATCGGCGATGAAGCGAATTCTGGCATGGCTGGAAGCCCGCTTGAGCCTGCGCGACACCGTGGGACCGATGCTCATGCATCCCATCCCGCGCGGCGTCGCCGGGCCAATGGGGTGGTGGTACGTCCTCGGCAGCGCGTCCATGACCCTGCTCTTGATCCAGGTGCTCTCTGGCATTGGTCTAGCCTTGGTCTACGTGCCGACCGCGGACCACGCCTATGAGAGCCTGGTCTTCCTGAATTATCAGCAGCCGCTGGGATGGTTCCTGCGTTCGCTGCACTACTGGTCCGGGTCGGCCATGGTTTGCATGGTCGTGGTCCATATGACTCAGGTCTTCCTGCACGCGGCCTTCAAGTATCCACGCGAGCTGAACTGGCTCACCGGCGTGCTCTTGCTGTTCTTCACTTTAGGCATGGCTTTCACCGGCCAGGTCTTGCGCTGGGATGCCGACGCCTACTGGGGTGTCGGTGTCGGCGCGTCGATGGCCGGACGGGTACCGGGACTTGGCCCGTACCTCGTCGATCTGCTCCTGGGCGGTCCGCTCATAGGCAGCGACACACTGAGCCGGTTCTTCGCCCTGCACGTGTTCATCATCCCGGGGTTGCTGCTGACCTTCCTGGCGGCGCATCTCTGGCTGGTGCTGAAACGGGGGATCAGCGAGCCCCCGGTACCAGGCAAGATTGTCGATCCTCGAACGTACCAGGAGGAGTACGAGAAGGAACTGAAGAAGGACGGTGTTCCCTTCTTCGGCGAAGCGCTCTTGAAGGACGCTCTCTTCTCGTCTCTGACCGTCGTCGTGATTGTGGTCCTGGCCGCGATTGCAGGACCAAAAGGTCCAGGGGCTCTCCCTGAACCCGCATTGCTGGGAGCCAATCCAAAACCCGATTGGCCCTTCTGGTGGTTGTTTGCGCTCCTTTCACTGAGCCCGCCAGGAGCGGAAACGTTCATCATCCTGGCCTTGCCCGTGGTGCTGATCGGCGCTTTGCTGCTGGTGCCGTTTGTGTCCAATCGCGGAGAACGGGCGCCGAGTCGCCGGCCGGCGGCGGTGTTGTCTGTCATCGTGATCGCCACGGTGATCGCCGTGCTGACGTACCAGGGTGCCACCGAGCCGTGGTCGCCGGTCATGGGTGCCTGGAGCGGCGACGCCGTGCCAGAGAGCCTGATCCAGGCGAGCACGCCGTTGCAACTTCAGGGAGCACTCGTCTTTCAGAACAAGCAATGCCGGAATTGCCACGCTTTGCAGGGTATCGGGGGCCGTCGTGGACCGGACCTGACGAGGGTCGGCATCCGCCTGACACGCGACCAGCTCATCGATCAGGTCAGTAACGGCACCCCGGGCGGCGGCAACATGCCGGCCTACGGCAAGCAGATCAAGCCTGCCGAGATGAGCGGCCTGGTCGATTTCCTGGTCAGCCTGCGCCCGCCGGGTCAGAAACCAGCACGACCCGCGGCGATTGCCCAACCGTGACGACAGCGAGCCCCGCAATGAACCCCACGTTCGACGCTGTCATTGGCTCCTGGCCGTTCGAGCCGTGGTTGTACGTCTCGCTCCTGCTGGCTGCCGGCATCTATTTGCGCGGTTGGCTGGTGCTTCATCGGCGAGGTCCGCGGCGCTGGTCGCTAAACCAGTTGATTGCTTTCCTGGCTGGCTTGACGGTGCTCTTCCTGGCCCTTGCGTCGCCGATTGAGCCGTTCACGTCCCTGCTGCTGCAAGTCCACATGGTGCAGCACCTGCTGCTGATGATGCTCGCGCCGCCGTTACTCTGGCTGGGTGCTCCGCAATTCCCCTTGCTGCTGGGCTTGCCGCGACCGCTACGCACGTACTGGCTCGCCCCGCTGTTTCGCTCGCACTTCCTTCGTCGCACCTTCCAGATATTGACCCACCCCGTTGCGGCCTGGCTGCTCTTCACCGCGGCCACCTGGTTCTGGCACTTGCCGCCGATCTATGAACATGTCCTTCGTTCGGAAGGGTGGCACTATCTCCAGCACATCAGTTTCCTGGGCACGGCAATCCTCTTCTGGTATCCAGTCATCCGGCCGTATCCGAGCCGGCCGAGCTGGTCGCCCTGGCTGTTGATCCCTTACCTGATCCTGGCAGACGTGCAAAACACGCTCCTGTCCGCATTGCTGACCTTTTCCGACCGGCCGCTTTATTCCTACTACGTCGATGGACCGCGACTCGGCAACCTGTCGCCACTCGATGATCAGGCAGTGGCCGGCGTCTTGATGTGGGTGCCGGGTTCCGTGGCGTACCTGGTGCCCCTCTGCGTGATCGGCATCCGGCTCCTCTTTGGCGGCGACGAAACGACAAACCGCCGGCCCGCGTCGTTACCCGGCCAAGCCCCAGGTCAAAGCGCCTTACCGGTTTGGCCCGCACTGCCCATCGTCGGGCAATCTCGGTCGTTCGTCGAACCCACAGCCTTCGATGTCTTGAAAGTCCCTCTGGTCGGCCGCTTTTTGCGCTGGCGGTATGCCCGACTGAGCTTTCAAGTCCCCCTCCTGCTGCTGGCCGGCTTCATGGTTTACGATGGCTTTCGCGGGCCGCCGATCGGAGCCATGAACCTGGCAGGCGTACTCCCCTGGATTCACTGGCGCGGACTGATCGTTCTCGGGACGCTGGTGGCCGGCAACGTCTTCTGCATGGCCTGCCCGTTCATGGTGCCACGAACACTCGCACGGCGCTGGCTTCCTCGGGGCCGGAGCTGGCCGAGCTGGCTGCGGAACAAGTGGCTGGCGGTCTTCTTGCTCATCGCCTTTCTGTGGGCCTACGAGGCGTTCGCACTCTGGGACAGCCCGTGGTGGACCGCCTGGATCGTTCTGGCCTACTTCACGGCTGCCTTCGTGATCGATGGCTTTTTTCGAGGTGCGGCCTTTTGCAAGTATGTATGCCCGATCGGCCAGTTCAACTTCGTGCAATCGCTGATTTCACCGCTGCAAATCAAGGTGCGCAACCCCGTTGTCTGCGCTTCGTGCCGGACCAAGGACTGTATCCGGGGGAGAGAGGACATTCCCGGCTGCGAGCTGCACCTGTACCAGCCCCGGAAGTCGAGCAACATGGACTGCACATTTTGTCTCGACTGTATTCACGCCTGCCCTCATGACAACGTCGGCATCCTTGCCGAAGCGCCCGGAAAAGAGTTGTGGCACGATTCCTTTCGCTCCGGTCTCGGCCGGTTCAGCAAACGCCCTGATCTGGCGGCTCTCATCGTGGTGCTGGCCTTCGGTGCCTTCGTCAATGCCGCGGGGATGGTCGCGCCGGTTCTGGAGTGGCAAGATCAGCTAACGTCACTGCTGCGACAGCGGTCACAGCTTCTGGCGTCCAGTCTCTTTTACGTCTTCGGCCTTCTTGTACTGCCTGTGCTGCTGGTCGGTACTGCGACGGCGCTCAGCAGCTTCTCCGGCCAGCCCAAGGTTTCAAGGCTCCGGGTGGCCACTCGCTTTTCGTACGCACTGGTTCCGCTCGGTTTCAGCATGTGGCTGGCTCACTACAGTTTTCACTTCCTGGCGAGCTTCGACGCCGTCATTCCCGTGCTGCAGCGGCTTGCCGGAGATCTTGGCTGGGCTGCCCTTGGCAAGCCGGCCTGGGTACGCGCTTGCTGCCGGCCCGTCGCGGGTTGGCTCCCTCGGCTGGAAATCCTGTTTCTCGATCTGGGCTTGCTACTTTCGCTGTATTCCGGTTATCGGATCGCACAGAATCGATCTCAGCGTGCATCAGAAGCCCTGAAGGTGCTGGCGCCTTGGGCGTTGCTGATCGTCGTTCTCTTCGCGGCCGGGGTCTGGATTGTTCTCCAACCCATGCAGATGCGTGGTACGTTGCCCGCGGGAGGATAGGAATGCGACCGGTGGCCGTTGGCGTGCTGTTCGCTTGGCTACTTCTGGAAACATGGTGCACGCCGG
>Ga0310037_10001648_pt1 | contig 12140 bp, 10 predicted proteins | sample Sb_taG_11_FD_200239 | JGI IMG/M metagenome (GOLD analysis project Ga0310037, IMG submission 200239) | Peat soil microbial communities from Weissenstadt, Germany - Sb_50d_3_AS metaG (v2) (version 2) | ecosystem: Environmental > Terrestrial > Soil > Wetlands > Peat | place: Germany: Weissenstadt...
GACGGCGTGGATCCGTGGCAGGTGGCCTTCAACAAACTCGTCAAGGTCGCAGCCGAGGCGGCGATCCGATACTTCACGTGGGACGGCTTCTAGCCCGCCGGCGCTAGACGACGCGGCTGAAGCTGCGCGAGCAGCGCGTCGAAGCCGCAGAAGAGCCGGTCAGCCGAGCACGAACGAGCGCCGGAGCTGGGCTGCCGGTGGCGTCTCGAACCGGCGGAGGGGGAGCGTCGCCGATGCGGCCCCCTGATCCCGCTCAGTGCGAGCATCGTCGCTGCGATTGCTGCGAGCGTGATCTGGCCCCCTGATCCAACCCAGAAAGCGAAGCAGCTTGCCGCAATCCTCAGGGAACGCGCGTGATCCGCTCAGTCCCGGTAAGATGGGGTCCCATCCAAGGAGGCCCCCCGTGAAACTCTACGACAGCGCGCTCGCTCCAAACCCCCGCCGCGTCCGCATCTTTCTCGCGGAAAAAGGCTTCACGATGGCGACCGTCGTGCAGGTCGACATCGCCAAGGGCGAAAACCGACAACCTGCCTTCCTCGCGAAAAACCCCCTTGGCGGTCTTCCCGTGCTTGAGCTCGACGACGGTACGATGATCGCGGAGTCGGTCGCGATCTGTCGTTACGTCGACGAGGTGCAGCCCCACCCCGTCCTTTTTGGGACCACACCCAAGGAGCGCGCGCTGACCGAGATGTGGCAGCGTCGGATGGAGCTCGAACTCTTCCGTTACATCACCAGCTGCTTTCAGAACACACATGCGTTCTTCAAGGGCCGGATCCATCAGGTGCCGGAGTATGGCGAGATCTGCCGCAGCATGGCGCAGACGCGACTCGAATGGCTGGACAAGGAGCTTGTGGCACGGCCGTTCATCGCCGGCCCGCACTACACGATTGCGGATATCACAGCACTTACCGCCATTGACTTTGGCCGCGTGTCTGACATCCGTATCCAGCCCGACCAGAAGAATCTCCAGCGCTGGTACGATGCCGTGTCATCGCGTCCGAGTGCGAAAGCCTAAGCAGAGGACACCATGAAGCGACGACGGCTCGGCCGGTCTGGCCTGATCGTCTCAGAGATTGGACTTGGCACGATGACCTTCGGAAGCATGGCGGACGAAGCCACGAGCTTCGACATCATGGATCGGGCCTTCGAGGCCGGGGTTGATTTCCTGGACGTGGCCGAGGTCTATCCGGTTCCGCCCGACCCAAAGTGGGCTGGGGTCTCGGAGGAGATCGTCGGCAAGTGGCTCGCGAACAAGCGGCGTGATGCGCTGGTCGTGGCGACCAAGATTGCGGGTCCGAGCGGCGGCTGGTTCCGCGCGCCCGTGCGGGCGGGGCACACCGGGCTCGATCGCTTTTCGATTCAGCGCGCCGTCGATTCGAGCCTCTCGCGCCTGCGCACCGACTACGTCGACCTCTACCAGACTCACTGGCCCGATCCCGACCTGCCGATCGACGAGACCCTCGAGGGCCTCGATGCGGTGGTGCGTGCGGGCAAGGTGCGCGCCGTCGGATGCAGCAATGAGACCGCCTACGGACTTACCAAGAGTCTGTGGAAGGCCGAGCTCCATGGCAGCGTGCGCTACGAGACGATCCAGAACAACTTCAGTCTCTTAAACCGCCGCTTCGACGACGAACTTGCGACCGTGTGTCGTCGGGAGAGCGTGAGCCTACTGCCCTACAGCCCGATCGCGGGCGGCGTGCTCTCGGGCAAGTACCAAGGCGGCGTCTTTCCCCAGGGAGCCCGCTTCACCCGCTATCGGGATGGCGACGCGAGGACGCGAACCATGACCGATCGTTTTGTGAATCCACGCACGCTCGAGGCGACGGGGCGGTTCTCCGAGGTCGCGCGAGAGGCGGGCCTTCCCCTCGCGACGTTGGCGACGACGTTTACGCTCTCGCGGGACTATGTGGGGTCGACTCTGATTGGCGCGACCCATCCCGACCAGCTTAAGGAAACGCTGGGCGCCGCAGAGGTGAAGCTGTCCCCGGATGTCCTTGCCGCCTGCGAGCGGATCGCACGGGAGATTCTCTACCCGATGGGCTAGCGCTCCGAGGGCGGGCCTGCGAAGCGCTCGAGCGCGAGTGCCCGGGCCTCGTCGGGAAGCGCCTTACCGCGCACCAAGTCCGCCACAAAGCGGCCGGTCAGGGCGGAGAGCAGGACCCCGTTGCGGTGGTGGCCGGCCGCAACGAAGAGACCCCGCGCGCCTGGCCACGCGCCGAGGGCGGGGAGGCCATCTGGACTGCCGGGGCGGAGACCCGCCGAGGCGCCCCGGAAGCTCGCACCGGCGAGTTCGGGAACCAGGCTCGGGGCGGCGTCGAGCAGGGTTCGCACCCCCCCCGCCGTGACACGGCAGTCGAAGCCGACGTGCTCCTCGGTCGCCCCCACGATCAGTGTTCCATCGCGCTTGGGGACAAGGTGGGCGCGGCTTCCGGAGACAATGATTCCGGGTCCAGGACGTCGTGCCTCGAGGGCGACGATCTGGCCGCGCACCGGGACCACCGGCAGGAGATCGGGCCGGGCCGCGGGAAGCCAGCCGATACAAGCCGGTGTCCACGGGCCCGCGCACAGCACCACCGCGCCCGCCGGGCGGGGTCCCGTCGACGTTCGGACGCCCTCCACCGCGTCGCCTTCGCACACGAGCCCCTCGACCGGTACCCCAGTCTCGATGCGTGCGCCCATGGCCGCGGCTCCCGCGGCGTAGGCACGGGTGAGCAGCGGCGAGAGGACATGTCCTTCCCGCGGCGACCAGATTGCGCCGCGTGTCGCGAAGGAAAGAGCCGGCTCCAGGGCGCGGGCGGCCGCGGGATCGAGCCATTCGAGCTCGACTCCAAGCTCGGGATCCTCCGCCACGGCCTGAGCGCGAGCCCGGAATGCCTGCGCCTCGTCGTCGCTCAGCGCAATGCGTAGCGCGCCCGATGGCACGTATTGCGGGTCGATTCCCGAGCGCTCGCGCAGCTCGGCGCACAGCGCTTCAAAGCCGCGCAGCGCCTGAAGACCGAGGCGCAGCAGGGGCCCTGGTGCGGGAGCCTCACCGATCGGAGCCAGCATGCCCGCTGCGGCACCCGAGGCCCCCGCCGCGAGGCCCTCGCGCTCGAGAAGTGCAACCGACATCCCCTCCCGCGCGAGATGGAAGACGACAGAAGCGCCCACGACGCCCCCGCCCACCACAATGACATCGGGCGCCCTCATTGCGCGCGCGCACTCTGCTCGGTCGACGCTTGCAGCAGTTTCGCAAGGTCACCTGCGATCTCCTCGGGGGGGTGCTCGAGACCGATATAGCGCTGGGTGATTTGGCCGTCGGCGTCGATCAGGAAGGTAATCACCAGGTGGTCGATCTTTCCGTCGGACTGGCGAACCGTTCCTACACCATAGCGTGCCACCACGTCCGCGACCTGAGCCGGCGGCCCGGTGAGGAACGACCACGTCGCGAAATCGGCGCCGTGGGCCGCGGCGTAGTGGCGGAGCACCTGCGGCGTGTCTTTCTCCGGATCGAGCGAGATCGAGACGAAGCGCGTACGCGCACGCAGTTCGGGTGGGAGAGAGCGCTGGAGCGTGACGTGAGAGCTTGTGAGGATGGGGCAAGGGCCCGGACAGTCGGTGTACACAAAGTCAAGGACGACGAAGAAGCCGCGCAAAGAGGCGAGCGAGACCGCGTGCTCGTCCTGGTTCAAGAGCTGAAACTCTGGGGCGGGATCGCCTCCCGCCGCAACCTCCGCGAGCCGCGACCCTCTCCCCGAGGTGGTGGTCGGCGTACCCGCCCGGGGGCGGAGCCGGGTAATGCGGTAGCTCCGCCCGTCGAACGAGACTTCGAAGTCGACGGCCTCGCCAGGCTTCGCTTCGGCTAGAAGCTTGGGGTCGGCCACATCGAAATTCATGGTCATCGCCGGCATCAGGCCGGGAATGTCTTCGTGCTCGATCACGAGCTGCCGCAGCACGGGCTCGACCTCGCGCACGATGCCGCGCCCTTCGTAGCGCCGCCCTCCCTCTTGGCAGTCCAAGAGGGCCGCCAGCGCAACGCAGGACGCAAGGCAAAGAATCCGGCGCGGGACCACGTCCCCTCCCGATCGAGTCCGGGCGAACGTAGCCCATCGCTTCGGAGCGACGGTCGGGGCGGATCGGGAGCGACCCCAGTGAAGGGCACCGCGCTTAGAGCTGGCTCTGTCGTTTGCCTCGCGCTTCTTACAGCGGGGTCATGATGGAGGCGGCAGCAGAGGGCGTAGCTTCGAAAACGGCTTCAATCTGAGATGCGCGGGTTCAAGCCCGAATCCGCCTCGCCGTCGCCTCCCGGAGTCCCGGCGGAATCACCCCACGCGAGTCCTCGGGAAGCAGGGGGATCGAGACTAGACCCAGCGTTCGAAGGCACGCCCGGCGTGCCCGAACCCGAAGAGTTCGGGGTGCAGGATCTCCGCTAAGACCTCGAGGGACTCAGCGATGCGTGGGCCGGGACGGTTGAAATAGGCGTTGCCATCCGTCAGATAGACGCGCCCCGCGCGCACGGCCCGCAGCTCCCGCCAGCCGGTACGCGCAACCAGGGGCTCCATCTCGCGCCGCGTGCGGACCAGATCGAAGCCGCAGGGGAGCGCGACGATCACCTCTGGATCCGCCCGCCGCAGCTCCTCCCAATCCAAGACGGGAGAGTGTTTTCCCGCTTCACCGAAGAGATTCTCTCCTCCCGCTCGTGCCACCAGCTCCGGCATCCAGTTGCCCGCGGTCATGAGCGGGTCGGTCCACTCGACGCAAGCCACGGTGGGCCGTTTAGCGCCCGCACTTTTCTCCCCGATGCCTGCCATCCGCCTTTCGAGCGTGCACCGAAGTTCGTCTCCGCGCTGGGGTGCGCCAAGGGCGTCCGCCACGCGCTGCAGATCGCCGATCACGTCGGCAAGCGTTGCCGGAGCAAGGCTCACGATCCGCGGCAGAGCGCGGAGCCAGCCACAGACTGCAGCCTCGACGTCCTCGAAGCTCGCTGCACAGACCTCGCATTGTGACTGGGTGAGGATGACGTCGGGCGACAGCTCGCGCAGGAGCTCGGCGTCGACGCGATAGACGGAAAGGCCTTCGGCCACGAGGGAGCGCACACGCCGGTCGATCTCCCGAGAGGACCCGTCGAGAGAGCGCTTGGGCGCCGTGCAGACGGGAAGGCCTTTGACTTCGGCAGGGAAATCACACTCATGGGAGCGACCGACCAGGTTCGGGAGGAAGCCCAGGGCGCACGCGATCTCGGTCGTGCTGGGAAGCAGCGACGCGATTCGAAGCTCGGCCATCAGGCGTATGCTAGCAGCGCGATGCGGCTTGCGGACGCAACCCTTGATCGGCTCCTCGACAGCTGGCCCGTGGCGCGTCTCGCGACGCTCGGCCCCGACCGCACGCCGCACATTGTTCCGATCGTCTTCGCACGCGTGGGCCCGCACCTTTGGTCGCCGATTGATGGCAAGCCCAAGAGCCCGCGCACGCCTGCCCGGGTGACGCATGTCCGAGACACGTCACGCGTGAGCGTGCTCCTCGACCACTACGACGACGACTGGCAGCGGCTGTGGTGGATCCGCGTGGACGGCAGCGCGTGCGTTGTGACAACCGGCGACCCCGAACGCCATCCCGAAGTCGGCCCCGCCACGGCACGTTTGCGCAGCAAGTACCCGCAATACGCGACGACGCCCCTGTTCCAAGGTGTCCCGACGCTGATCCGGGTGCGGATCACGGGGATCCGGAGCTGGAGCCCGGGCCCGCGTCCCCCAAGCTGACGCCGCGTGTCAGGAGGGCGCGCAGCCCGCCGCCAGCCCGGCAAGCCCCTTTGCTACCCTGCGTACTCTCCCATGGACGCTCTGGCTGCATTCCATCCCGCCGTGCGCAGCTGGTTCCTGCGGCGCTTCGCCGCGGGGCCGACGGAGCCTCAAGCTGCGGGCTGGCCGGCGATTCAGGGCGGCGAGGACGTACTGATCGCAGCACCGACGGGCTCTGGAAAGACGCTCGCGGCATTTCTCGTCTGCATCGACCGGCTCCTGCGCGCCGCCGAAGCCGCTGGCGGCGAGCTCCCCGACGAGACCGCCGTGGTTTACGTCTCCCCCCTCAAAGCGCTCGCCGCGGATGTCAGCAAGAACCTGGAGACGCCGCTCGCCGAGATCCGCGCCGTGGCCCACGAGCTCGGGCTCTCTTTGCCCTCGCTTCGCGTCGCGCTGCGCAGCGGCGACACCACGCCCGCCCAGCGTGCCGCCATGATCCGCCGGCCGCCCCAGATCGTGGTTACGACTCCCGAGTCCTTGTATTTGCTCGTGACCTCCGAGCGGAGCCGGGAGCGGCTGCGGACCGTGCGCACGCTGATTGTCGACGAAATCCACGCCTTGGCCGGCCAAAAGCGCGGCGTCCACCTCGCGCTCACGATTGAACGGCTTGCGGCGCTCTGTGAGCGGCCGCCGCAGCGCATCGGGCTGTCCGCGACGCAGCATCCGATCGAGCACACCGCACGGCTCCTCGTGGGCGCAGGCTCGGACCGCTCGACACCCGATGGCAGTCCGCGCTGCACCATCGTCGATCTTGGCCGTCGCCGTGTCCTCGACCTAAAGATCGAGGTGCCGGGCAGCGAGCTCGGTCCGGTGGCCTCGCACGAGCAGTGGGACGAGATCCTCGACCACATCGCCGGCCAGGTCGAGCATCATCAGACCACGCTGGTGTTCGTGAACACCCGCCGCTTGGCCGAGCGACTCGCCCATCGCCTTGCCGAAAGGCTGGGGGAGGACCGTGTCGCCGCGCATCATGGGAGCCTTTCCAAGGAGCGCCGGCTGCGGGTCGAAGAGCGACTGCGGGCCGGGGACCTGCGGGCTCTCGTGGCCACGGCCTCCCTCGAGCTCGGAATCGATGTCGGACCCGTCGAGCTCGTGTGTCAGATCGGATCTCCTCGCAGCCTCGCCACGCTCGTTCAGCGCGTGGGTCGTTCCGGTCATGCCACAGGGCGCACGCCCAAAGGGCGTCTGTACCCGACCACCCGCGATGAGCTCGTGGAGTGCGCGGCGGCGCTGCGCGGGGTGCGAGCTGGGCGGCTCGACCGGGTGATTCCGCCGGCGCTCTCGCTCGACGTGCTGGCGCAGCAGATCGTCGCGGCCTGCGCTGCCGAGAGTTGGCAGGAAGATGAGCTCTACTCTCTCATGCGTCGTGCGGCCCCCATGGCCACGCTCTCTCGCGCAGACTTCGACGCGGCGCTCGAGCTCGTCTCGGAAGGTATACAAACTGGCCGGGGTACCCGCGGCGCCCATGTCCACCGCGATCGCGTGAACAGCGTGCTGCGTGGGCGTCGTGGTGCACGCATCGCAGCCCTGACCTCAGGCGGGGCGATTCCCGAGACCGCCGACTACCGCGTGGTGCTGGACCCCGACGACACCTTCATCGGCACGGTGAACGAAGATTGGGCGATCGAGAGCCAATCCGGCGACATCTTCCTGCTTGGAAGCACTTCCTGGCGCATCCGCCGGGTGGAGCAGGGTACCGTCCGTGTCACCGATGCGGGCGGTGCTCCGCCCTCGGTTCCGTTCTGGCTCGGAGAGGCGCCGGCACGAACCGCCGAGCTCTCCGCCGAGGTATCGGATCTGCGCGCCGCGATCGCGGACTTTCTTTCGCGTTCCGAGCTCGAAGCGGCGCAGGGTTGGCTCGAGGGTGAGTGCGGTCTCGACGTCGGAGGGGCCGAGCAGGTCGTGCGATACCTCGCCGCCGCACGCGATGCGCTGGGCGTCCTACCGACCCAGCGGGACGTGATTTTCGAACGCTTCTTTGACGAGGCGGGCGGAATGCAGCTCGTGATCCACGCGCCCTTCGGCGCGCGCGTGAACCGCGCCCTTGGGCTCGCGCTGCGCAAGCGCTTCTGCCGCAGCTTCGACTTCGAGCTCCAGGCGGCGGCAAGCGATGACGCGATCGTGCTCTCCTTGGGCGCGCAGCAAAGCTTCCCTCTCGACGCAGTCGCGGGCTTCCTGCGGGCGGACACGGCGCGCGACACCCTGGCGCAAGCCGTGCTGCTGGCTCCTGCCTTCGCGGTACGCTGGCGCTGGAATCTCGGGCGTGCGCTCGTGGTGTTGCGCCAACGCAAGGGCAAGCGGGTGCCTCCGCCGATCCAGCGCATGGAGGCGGACGACCTCTTGGCCGCGGTCTTCCCCGCGCTCGCGCAATGTCAGGAGAACGCGACGGGACCGATCGAAGTCCCCGACCACATCCTCGCGCGCCAGACCATGACGGATTGCCTGCATGAGCACGCCGACGCGGAAGGCCTCGTGGCGCTCCTGACCGCGATCGAGGAAGGAGAGGTCCACCTGCATTTGCGCGAGTCGCCGGAGCCCTCCGTGCTCGCCCACGAGATCCTGAATGGCCGCCCCTACACCTTTCTCGACGATGCGCCGCTCGAGGAGCGTCGCACGCGGGCAGTCGTGATCCGCCGTGGCCTCCCCGAGCACGCCCGCGAGCTCGGGCGCCTCGACCCCGAAGCCGTGGCCGCAGTGCGCGAGGAGGCGCGACCCGATCCGCGCGACGCGGACGAGCTTCACGACCTCTTGCTTCATCTCGTGGTGGCGGAGCCCGAGCCAGCCTGGTCGGGTTGGTACGACGAGCTGGAACGAACCGACCGGGCCGCGACCCTCGATCCCTCTGCTGGCGCGCGCTGGTTCGCGGCGGAGCGGCGTCGCGAAGTGGAGGTGCTCTTCCCGAACGGGCGGATTGCGCCCGACGTGTGCACCCCGTCCGCGCTGGCCTTGCGCCCCGCCCCCGACTCTACCAGCGCCGCCGCCCTCGCCGTGCGTGGTCACCTCTCCGCGATGGGTCCGACCACGGTCGACGCGCTTGCGCGGTGCACCCGACTCGCGCCCGGGGATGTCGAAATCGCTCTCGGGGTACTCGAAGCCGAAGGATTCGCGCTGCGCGGCCGGTTCACGGATTCGGCGAGCCCGGACGAGGAATTCTGTGAGAGGCGTCTTCTCGCTCGCATCCACCGCTACACGATGGAGCGTTTGCGGCGCGAGATCGAGCCGGTGACGGCTCAGGATTTCCTGCGTTTCTTGTTGCGCTGGCAGCATGTGGCGCCCCTTACGCAGCTCGAGGGGAAGCGTGGTCTTCTCGCCGTCGCCCATCAGCTGCAAGGCTTCGAGCTTGCGGCGGGGGCCTGGGAGGAGGCGGTTCTACCGGCCCGAATCGCGGCCTACCGACCGGAATGGCTCGATGCGCTCTGCCTCTCCGGTGAGCTCGCATGGGCGCGCCTCAGCCTGCGCGAGGCGGCGGTGCCGGAGACAGACGGCGCACACCTCCCCGGTCACGCGGGTCGTGGCGGCCTCGTTCCTTCGCGCGCCACGCCCATCGCCTTCGCGGCCCGGGAGGACATGCCGTGGATCTTGGCAGCCTCTCGTGGCGAGGCGGAGCCCGTGGCTCCCGGCGAGGGACCCGCGCGCGATCTTCTCGACGCGCTGCGCAGGCACGGCGCACTCTTCCAGCGAGAGCTCATCACGCACACCCGGCGCCTGCCCGTGGAGGTGGAGGAAGGGCTCTGGGACCTGGTCTCCCGCGGACTCGTGACCGCAGATGGCTTTGTGAGCGTCCGCGCGCTGCTTGCGGGCCACGCCCGGCCGACGCCTCGGGGTGCCGCGACGCTCCGCGGAGGCTCGGCCGCGGGGAGGACCGCGCGCCTGCGGCGCGGACGCGCGGTGCGGGCGGCCGAGGGTCGATGGTCGCTTGTGCCTGCCCCCGACGCGGGCGCTGAGGTCGAGACGCTGGCCGAGGCGGTGGCGGAGCAGCTTCTCACGCGGTGGGGAGTGATCTTCCGCGACCTACTCTCGCGCGAGAGCCTCGTCTTACCGTGGCGAAATGTGCTCTGGGCACTGCGTCGGATGGAGGCGCGTGGCAGCGCGCGGGGTGGGCGGTTCGTGACGGGCTTCGTGGGGGAGCAGTACGCGCTCCCCGGCGCGCTGGACGCCCTGCGCGCGACGCGTCGGCGCGAGCGTTCTGGCGAGTGCGTACGGGTGAGCGCGGTCGATCCGCTAAACCTCGTCGGGATCTTGACGCCGGGTCCGCGCATTCCGGCAGTGCGCACCCGACTCGTGGCCTATCGCGACGGCCTGCCCGTCCCGGAGGGGGAAGCCCGGGCGGCGCAGCCAGCGTAGGATCCCGTTCGCCCGCGCACATTCGATTGGCTGGACGTCCGTGCCGAGAGCGTGGGGCGCAAGCGCTCATCTTGGAGGCCGGGAAGCTCGCTTCGACCGCGTGGGTGTCGATTCGTGCGCAGATCCTGGACCGAGGGAGATGAGGCGGAGCTTTCGACGGGCCCCCGACTCCCTGGAGCAACTTCGGTGGTTCTTCGGCATCGAACTCCCGCCGAGGGAGGAGGATTAGGCACTGGGCGATCCTCACGAGTACCACAGCGGCGAGCTCGCTGTGCAAGCGCGGGTCGGCACGGCCGCTTCGGCGGAGCGCCTTGGCGTGGGGATCGTGGCACGCATCCCCGCCCGCGCGGCGGAGTTCCTCTCGGGCCAGCGCCTCGCTGTGATCGCCGGTGTCGATTCCGCCAGGGCGGCGTGGGCGTCGCTTCTGATGGGCACCCCGGGCTTTCTCCGCGCCCGGGGGGAGAGCGTGCTCGAAATCGCGGCGCTCCTTCCACCCGACGACCCCCTGGCGCCTTCGCTCGCTCTGGGCATGCCAATCGGGGTTCTCGTGATCGATCTTCTCTCGCGCCGCCGCCTTCGTGTGAATGGCCAAGCGTGGCTCCCTGGGGATGGTGCGCTGTGCGTCGCAGTCGAGGAGCTGTTTTGGAATTGTCCGAAGTACATCCAGTCGCGGGAGCTCACCGCCCTCGATGAGGGAGGTAACGGACGATCGCGTCCACGCTCGGGCAGCCGGCTTGAACCCGAACAGCGCGTCTGGGTCGAGGCGGCCGACACCCTCTTCGTCGCCAGTGCCCGTGACGGCTATGGGGCAGACGCGTCTCACCGCGGGGGTCTTCCGGGATTCGTGCGCGTCGACGGAGAGCACGCGGTGATCTTTCCCGATTATGTAGGCAACGGAATGTTCCAGACTCTCGGGAACTTCCTGGCCGATGGCCGGGCAGGTCTTCTCTTCCCCGACTTCGAACGTGGGCGCACGCTCCAGCTGACGGGCCGGGCCTCGATCGAGTGGGAAGCGAGCGGTGACCGGAGCTTCCCCGGTGCGGAGCGGCTCGTGCGCGTCAAGGTCGAACGCTGGGTGGAGCAGACCGGGGTCATGCGCATCGTGGCTCGCCTGATCGAGCGCTCGCCGCACAATCCAAAATCGCCCTAGGCCTTGGGACCGCCAGCGGTGCGAGCCGCGCGTCGGGCGCCGATCCCTGCGAGCACCAGTGCCACGACGATCCCCAGGATGGACGCCACGAACAAGAGATACACAGCCGTGTTGACGGGAGGGCCGCCGGGCGAGAGGCCCCGGTTCCCGGTCGCGGCGCCGAGAATGGAGGCCACCACGTTGCCGTACGCCATGCCGACCACGGAGACCGCGAGCAGGCGCTGCTGTCGGGGGTTCAGCACGAGGACGCCGCCGGCCGCTGCGAGCGCGATGGCGACGAGCCCGTTCAGGACCCCCTCGAGGTGCGCCATGCGCCAGGCACGCAGGGGCTCGGCCTGGCCGCTCGCGATCGCCGACGCATAAGGGATTCCCGCGAGGAGGCCCAGGGCGATCACGATCACGCCGTGCAGGACAATGCGTGCGCGCAGCTTCGGGTCCATCAGCCTGCGACGCTCACGTCCACCGGGATGCCGTTTAGCACCGCGTTGCCCGAGAGCGCATCCAAAAGTCGTTCGTCCGCGAGCAAGTTCGAATTCACTCCAGGCCGCGCGTTCGCAACCGTGAGGCGGATGCCCTCGGCGTCGTGTCCGAAGCCGTGGGGCAGCGAGACCACGCCGGGCATCATTTCCTGGGTCACGACGACCGGCGCCTCGACGCTTCCCACCCGTGACTTCACGCAGGCACGCCCGCCGTCGGTGAGGCCGATCCGTTTCGCGTCGTCGGGGTGGACGAGGAGCGTGCAACGCTCCGGACCCTTCGCCAGGCTCGGCAGGTTGTGCATCCATGTGTTGTTTGACCGCAGGTGGCGGCGGCCGATCAGGAGCATCTCGGGTCCCTCCCGACGCTCGGCAAGGGCTGCGCGCAGGCGT
>Ga0310037_10001649_pt1 | contig 12139 bp, 10 predicted proteins | sample Sb_taG_11_FD_200239 | JGI IMG/M metagenome (GOLD analysis project Ga0310037, IMG submission 200239) | Peat soil microbial communities from Weissenstadt, Germany - Sb_50d_3_AS metaG (v2) (version 2) | ecosystem: Environmental > Terrestrial > Soil > Wetlands > Peat | place: Germany: Weissenstadt...
GACCTTGAGGCTAGGATTCATGTCACGCTTGGCCCCGGAAATGCTGCCCTGGGCGGGATTGCACCGACCACTACGGTAGAGGGTGTGCCTATCCGCCGGAAGACCCGAGGTCAGGCCGGGGGAAGCTGTCACAATGGGTCAACGACGACAGTCACATCTGCAGGGATGCTAGTGTAAATGGGCTCGTTGCAGCCTTTTTCGGGAGGCTCTTCACCGCTTCCGCAGGACCCGCAGCCGAGCGCCACTCGTGGCGCCGCTGACGGCTCCTACAGCAGTTTCTTCCCGGCCGGATCTTCATATTATAGCCGACTGCTCGCGCTGTCGTCGGGACCTGAAGATCACTTCTTCGCCAACCTGCACGCAGTCATCCGCGACTTCATGGACGTGCCCATCCTCGTCGCCGCGACGGCAGATGTGACCGCACCTGACGGCTACCGTCTGCAATATCAGCGCAACATGGACGAGCGCGATTCGCTGCCCGTCATCGATCGCAAGTTCGTCAACCAAGCGCTGCGCAGCGGGCGCACGATGCTCTTCGGCCGTCTCCCCAAGCTGCCCACCGGCGGCTACTTGCAATCCACCGGCGACGGCGCCGGGTCGATTCTCGTCGCGCCCATGCGCCACGAGGGCAAGCTCTTGGGCTACATCGCCATCCGTTCGCGCCGCGAAGGGATGTACGGGGATCTTGAGCTCGAGTATCTCACCGCAGCTGCCGACCTCGCCGCGGTCTCAGTGCGCAGCAAGCTCGTCGGCGACGAAGCACGCGCGCGCAGCACGGAGCTGCGGCTCATGCTCGAGGCAGCCCGAGCGCTGTCCGCCGAACGCGATTTGCGACGCCTCTTCTCACGCTTGCACCGGCTCGTCGGCAACGTCATGGATGCGGGCACGTTCTACGTGGCGCTCGGATCCTGGGAACAGGGCGTGATGACGCTGCCCTACTGCATCGATCATTACAAGCTCGTCGACCCCGGCGGCCCCATCCCGCTCGAAGGCTCCCTGTCCGGCCATGTCTTCCGTGAGGGTGCGGCCATCATCGTGCGCACCGCCGAGGATTGGCGGCGGTATCCGTGGATCGAACGCGGCGACGAGACCGACTCCCCCGTGTCGGCGCTAGCGGTACCGATGCGCATCGGTGCGCGGACCATCGGTGTCATCTGCGCGCAGAGCACGCGCCCCCACGCCTATACGGAACGCGACCGCGACGTCATGGTAGCCATCGCCGAGCAGGCGGCCATCGCGGTCGAGAACTCCCAGCATCTGATGCGCGCCGACCAGCGTGCCCGCGAGCTGCAGCTCCTCTCGGAGGTCTCGCGCGCGCTCTCCTCACAGCTTTCGATCCGCGCGTTGTGCCAGACGGTCTGCAATGAGGTCCGCCGCGTCATGGACGCCAAGGTCTTCTTCGTGGCGCTGGCCGCCGAGGCGGAATCGGCCATGCGTCTGGAATTTGCCATCGAGGGCGACGAGGTCATCGACGTCGATCTTGTGCCACTGGAGAACTCATTCGCCAAACGCGTCATGGAGACGCGTCAGCCGATCGTGCTGCAGACCGGCGAGGAGATCGACCGGCAGCCGCACCGCACGATCCATCAAAGCGACGGTGGATCGGTGCGCTCGGTGGCCATGGCCCCCCTGCGCCTGGGCGACCGCTGCATCGGGGTCATGTCGGCCCAATCATACAGCGAACGGGCCTTCGACGAATCGAGCGTGCGCATCCTGACCGCCATCGGCGAGCAGCTCGCCCTGGCCGTGCAGAACGCACAGCTCTTCGGCGACGCCAAGAGCCGTGCCGACCGCGATCCATTGACCAATCTCTTCCATCACCGCTACCTCAAGACGCGCTTGGAAGAGGAGATCTCGCGCTCGCGCTTCACCAACCAGCCGCTCGTCGTGCTGATGATGGACATCGATAATTTCAAACTCGTCAACGACACGTACGGCCACCCTGCGGGCGACGATGCGCTGCGCATGCTCACGGCTGTGCTGCAGGCGACATGCCGCGGCACAGACGTCATCGGACGCTACGGCGGCGATGAGTTCATGATCATCCTGCCCGACACCGATGCCGAACATGGCCTGCGCATCGCCGAGGGCATCGAAGTCGAGGTCGCAGGGCGAGAGCTCCATCTCCACGACGGCACGGCCATCCCGCTGCGCTGCTCGATCGGCCTCGCATCGGTGCCGGCCGATGGCTGGACGCCGGGCGAAATCATCGCCAAGGCGGATGCCGCGCTCTATCAAAGCAAACGCCAGGGCCGGCCGATGGCCCGGCTGCAGCGCGTCGGCACGACGCAGTTGCGGCTCGACGGCAACTTCGAGCCGGTCTCAGAACTGCTCGCCGCCTTGCTGGCCCGCGATCCCGCCACGCGCAGCCACCTCGAACACGTCAACCGCTTGGGCAAGGAATTTGCCGAAGTCGTCAAGCTGTCGGAATCCGACACGCAATCGTTGCTCTTGGCGAGCGTGCTCCACGACATCGGCAAGATCGCCATTCCCGACCAGGTGCTGCGCAAGCCGGGCCGCCTGACGCGCGACGAATACGACCTCATCCGCCGCCATCCACAGATCGGCGCGATGCTCATCGAGCATGTTCCCGGCTTCAAGGACGCGGCCAACGCCGTGCTCCACCACCACGAGCGCTACGACGGGCGCGGCTACCCCTTCAAGATCGCAGGCGAAGAGATCCCGCTCTTGGCGCGGATCGTCACGCTGATCGACGCATTCTCGGCGATGGTCATGGATCGGCCCTACCACAAAGGCATGGACGAAGCAGCTGCGCTGAGTGAGCTGCGCAAAGGCGCCGGCACCCAGTTCGACCCGGCGCTGGTCGAGCGGTTCGCACAGATGGTCATCGACGCCCAGCCGCATTAAGCGTCGCCCACACGCGACGATTGCAGCAGGCCCGTGAAGCATCTGACCTTTGAAGCAACGGACCTTTAGGTCCGTGTATCTTCGCTAGGTGCACGAGACCGCTGTCCGGAAACGGCCACATCGTGGACGTTCAGTTCGCTGCCACTGCATTTGCGACTGCCTTCACCATCGTCGACCCGGTCGGTATGGTGCCATCAACGCTTGCCGTGACGGGGCATGCGACTCCCGAACAGCGCCGGCGCATCTCCAACCGCGCCGTGCTCGTGGCGGCCGCCGTCATCGTCTTCATGGCGGCCGTGGGCCACTATTTCCTCTCCTACTTGGGCATCACGCTGCCCGCGTTCGGCATCGCGGGCGGGATCCTGCTCTTGCTCATCGCCATCGATATGCTCTTCGCCCGGCCGTCGCGCGCCAAGAGCGATCCAGAAAGTCTCCACGAAGCCTCTGACGTCGAAAGCGTGGCCGTCTTCCCGCTCGCCATCCCATTCATCGCCGGGCCCGGCACGATCGCCACCGTTCTGCTGCTCGTCAATCTCAGCACCAACCACCCCGGGCGGCTCGTCATCATCTACGCCGCCTATGGCGCCGCCTTACTCGTGACATGGCTGTGCATGCGCAGCGCGGAGTTCATGATGCGCATCTTGACCAAGACCGGCGTCAATGTTCTCACCCGCTTGCTTGGCATCATCATGGCTGCCTTAGCCGTCCAGTTCATCCTCAACGGTCTGCGCGATTCGGGATTCGGCCGCCAGTAGCAGAGCCGATTCGAGAGGCTATCTTTGCGGCTATTCTCGCGTCGCGTTCTTAAGTCTGCGATAACCCCCGTTTAACTTTTCTACGCTACGCTTGCGCCGTGCTGCGAACGGATCGGCTGAGCTAGCTTGGCCGTATCGATCGCACGCTGGTTTCGCGCGTTCTTCGTGAAGGGAGAGCTTGATGCGCCTACTTGTTCTCGGTACCGCTCTTATGACTGCGTTGTTCGTACTGCTCGCGTTTCAGCCGGCATCCGCGCAGCTCCACGGGAGCAGGTTTGACCGGGCGTTCATCATCATGATGGAGAACCAGGGCTTCGATGACGTCATCGGCCATAATGACGGCACGTCGCTATGCGGACCTCCCGAGTCGCCTGGATGTCCCGACACTCCGTACATCACGTTCCTCGCCACCAACTTCGGTTTGGCCACCCTGTACTTCGGCACGACGCACCCGAGCCTGCCCAACTACCTCTCCATGTTCAGCGGCAATTTCTACGGCGTCCACGACGACAATGCGAGCTGCGCAGCTGTGCCTGCCCAATCGCCATGCGACGGGGTCTTCTCGGGCCCTTCGCTCGTCGACACTATAGAGTCGGCCGGTGGGAACTGGCTCGCGTTGATGCAGACCATGCCGTCGCCGGGTTTCCTCGGACCGCGCTGGCCGCTCACCGGCGACACACTCTACGCGCGAAAACACAATCCGTTCGTGTATTACAAGAACGTCGTCGACAACCCCATACGGCTGGCAAAGATTCAACCGTACAAATCTTTCGGCGACGTCGCCGCGAAGCTGGCGAGTCCGGGGCCAATACCCGATCTGATGTTCATCGTCCCCGATCAATGCCACGACATGCACGGTCAGTCGGGTTGCTCCAACAATGACGCGCTGCTACGCGAAGGCGACGCCGAAGTGCAAGGCCTCGTTGAAACGATCACGAGCTCGCGCGCCTTCACCTACAACTCGATCATCGTCGTCGTCTTTGACGAAAATGACTACAGCTCGAACCTGGGCTGCTGCCTCTCGACGAACCCTGGCGGCGGACACACCGTAGCCATCATCATTCCCGGACACATCCCGCCGGGACCGCTGCGCTCGGCCACGGCCTACAACCACTACTCCATGCTCAAGACGCTTGAGGACAACTGGGGCCTCGTGCGCTTGGGTAACTCGGCCAGTCCGCTCATCACCAACATGTTCAGCCTGATCCCAGCGTGGAGCTCATCGTCAGAATCTGTCAGGGACATGCTCAGACTCGCTCCGCGCTACAGATAGAACACACCTGGTACTCACCTCTCGCACACAATGAGTGCGGGGGCGGCGGGGCCGCTTGGGGAACGATGCGCATATGGGACTTGCAGAGAAGACGTGCGTATCGTGCCACGGCGGAGTCCCGCCGCTCACGCACGAGCAGATCGCCCAACTGCTGCCGCAGGTGCAGGGCTGGGAGGTCGAGCGCGACCATCACCTGGTCAAGAGCTTCACGTTCGTGAATTTCAAGCGAGCGCTCGACTTCGTCACCCTCGTGGGCGCGATCGCGGACGAACAGAACCACCATCCCGACATCTGTCTGGCCTGGGGCAAGGTGCGCATCGAGATCTGGACCCACAAGATCAACGGCCTCACCGAGAGCGACTTCGTCTTCGCGGCTAAAGTCGATCAGCTCCCGGCCGCGTAACGATACGGTCCTGCGCTAGCTGCCTTCCTGACCTCTAAGGGTTGGGGATCACCGGCATGTAGGGGTGGTCGACGGTGCCGGTCGGATTCGGCGTCGGCTGATCTGCTTGATCGGGGGTTCCCGCGGGCTGGCCTTGCGACGGCTGGTTGTTCTGCGGCGTGACCGGCACGCCACCCGGCTGTTCGGGTACGCTGCCAACCCCGCAGATGCTCAAAAGCGAACCGCGCGCGACGCTGCTCGGCGGGTTCGCCTCCGGGCGCATATAGCTGACGATGTAGCCGTCATCTCCCCACAGCGCGAGCATCTGCTCCCAGACCTTGCTCTTGCCGTTGCTCGTCGCCGTCCAGATGACGTAGCGCCCCGTGTGCCGGCCGCAGATGAGATAGTTCTTGTTCGTCCAGACGTGCTGCGTCGGATACGTCTTGCGTTCTTGTGCCAGCGTCCGGTTCACGAACGAGATCAGGTCGCCGCCATACGTCGTCTGGAACAGTTTCAGCGTCTGGGTGCCCGATGGATCGAGCCAGGTGCTCTCGGTTCCCGATCGCACGTGCGACCAGCCGGTCGGCGGGGCGAAGGCGTAGTTGCCTGCCGCAAGCGCTATGGTGCCCATGCAGATAAGCGCGATCGTCATAGCTCCGATCGCTGACGATGGCGAAGAGCGTCGCTTCATGGACTCTAGACGTTCTCACTGGAGGGGGCCAGCACCTCGAGCTGTTTGCGGTTGGTCAGCGGTCCGAGCAGCCCCACGATCGTGGCGCTGATCACCATCGCCGCCGCCATGGTTTCAAATGCTGCCGTCACGCCATGCACACGCAACATGAACGCATACAGATAGCCGACGAAGACCGAACTGAGCCTGCTCCAGCCGTAGACGAAACCTACGGCGCCGGCGCGGATGGCCGTCGGATACAGCTCGCTCTGATAGGTGTGGAAAGCGCACGAGAACCAGGTATTGGCAAGCGTGACGAGCGCACCGCAGACGATGATGGCCCATGGGCCGATCGCTCGCGCGAGCGCCAGTGCGAAGACGGCGCTGGCGAGGGCGAGCATGACGATCTGGACCTTGCGCTCGAGCCTGTCGGCAAAGCGCATGGCGAGCAGCGGACCGAGCGGCGTGACGATCGCGATGATCGACGTGTAATGAAGGGATTGGGCCACACCGTGCCCGCTGCGGTTGAGCAGCACGGGGATCCACGTGGCGAAGCCGTAAAAACCGAACGTCTGGAAGATGTTAAACGCCGAGAGCATGATTGTGCGCCGTAAGTATTCGCGGTTGAACAGCCGGGCGATGGTCGAAGGGCGGCCATCGCCTGAAGCGACCAGCTCGTCGCGCAGGGGCGCAGTATTCTCGTCCACGCCGACCTGCTCTTGGATGCGGTCGAGCGCACGCTCGGCCTCCCGCACGCGGCCACGCGATTGCAGCCAGCGGGGTGACTCGGCAAGACCGGCACGCACCGGCCAGGCGACGATCGCGCCGAGCGCGCCGGCGAGCGCCACCCAGCGCCAGCCGTCCAAGCCGGCGATGGTATGCGGCACGAGCAGATAGGCGACGAATGCCACGGCCGGCACGGCCGTGTAGCAGATCGCCTGGCTGAAGGCGATGAGGGTGCCGCGTGCGTGGCTCGGCGCGATCTCCGAGATATAGGCGTCGATGGTCACGATCTGGACGCCGATAGCCACGCCTGCCAGCAGGCGCAGTGCGTCGATCTCAAGCGCTGTGGGCGCAAGCGCCATGGCCGCCGTCAAGATGGAGTACGCGATGAGCGACCAGGTGAAGGTCGTCGTCCGCCCCCACCGGTCGCTGACCCAGCCGAACAGGAGCGTGCCGGCGAACATGCCGGCAAAACCGCAGGCTGCGAAGCCGGCTAGGCTTGCGACGCCCGCGCCGAGCGTCTGGTAGAGTCCGTGCGCGGTGAGTCCGAGCGCGATGTACGCGCTCATGAAGAGGTCGTAGAACTCGAACCAGCCGCCGACCGAGATGCGCGCCACAAGCCTGCGCAAGCCGGCTCCGTACGGCAGCATCTCGAGCCGCTGCGCGATGGTCAGCGGCGCTTGGGCGTTATCGATCGTCACGCCAAACCGCGGGGACCACGAACGCCACGCCGCAGAGCAGGAGGTATCCGATGGTCGAGACGATGATCGGCAGGCGGACGTAAAAGTGGTCGGCGAGGTAACCGCCGATGATCGTCCCCGGTACGACGCCGATAAGGACAACGAGGCGCACCGCACCGAAGACCCGGCTGATGCTCTCCTGCGGGATGATGCGCATGCGCCAGCTGACGACCTGCGCCGTCGAGAATCCCCCAGACGCGCTGGCCAGCGCCCAGAACGGCACGACGAGCCACAGCCGGTGGATGAAGATCACCGGGACAAATCCGAGCGCATCGATCGCATACGCGATGCATTGTGCTTTGCCGAAGCGCCACTTGCCCGCGTTGGCACCGGCGATCAGGGATCCGGTTATGGTGCCGACCGCCGTCAACCCAAGCGTCAGCCCGACCTGCGCGTCGCTCGCGCCAAGCGACAGCTTGAAGAACGGGATGTACACCGCCATCGCCATCATGCCGAAGAAATTCAGGCCCAACGACATGAACGTGATGGTCTTCATGGCCGGGTCCGCCCACAGGAAGCGAAAACCATCGCGGATGTCGGCGCTCAGCTCGCTCAAGCTGGGCAGCGGGCCAGGCGTGTCCGGGCCGAGCGTGTGGATGCTTGCGATCGCGCCCAGCGATGCGAGATAGGTGAGCGCGTTGACGATGAGCGCCGGAACGGCGCCGCCGAACGAGAAGAGCGCCCCGCCGAGCGGGGGAGCGAAGAGGTTGGTGGCCTGCTCGCCGGCGATGAGGGTGGAGACGGCCTGCGTCGCCTTGTCTTTGCCCACGATGAACGGGATGGATGACGCCTCGCCGCCCATGAAGATCGCGGCGGCGATCGAGATGATGACGATCCCCGAGTAGATGAGCGCGAGAGATAAAAAGCCGCGCAGAGCGCCGACGACAAGCACGGCGAGAACCGCGAAGCGGATCACGTTGCAGACGATCATGAGTTGGCGGCGGTCGAGCCGGTCGGCAAGCGACCCGCCGGCTAGCCCTGCCACAGCGAACGGGAAGTACTCGAGCGCGTAGGTGATGCCGAGCGTCAGCGCCGAGCCGGTCAAATGGAAAACAAGCAACGGGATGGCTAGCGCGCGCAGTCCGTCGCCGATGAAGCTCATGCCTTGGCCGGCAAAATATAGCCGGAACGACCGGTTGGCGAAGATGCTTGCCGGTCGCTCGATGACAGCCTCTTCCAAAACGTACAACTTTTTGTCGGCCTCATATGACGGACCTCTCGCGAGTCCGGCCGGTGCGCGCGTGGCGTTGACCCGAAACCGCAACAGGCCCGTATACGAGTACAAGCGGGGCGACCGTATCGAGTGTGGAGGATTCCAGCATGCGAACGCAGTTCACGAAGGTTATGCTGACGCCGGGCGGGCTCGTCATCCTGGCCGCGATGGCGCTCGCCGTCGTCATGTTTGCCGCCGCCGAACGCGCCAAGCAGATAGGTGGCGCTCCTGTGCCTTATGACGCGCCGCAGCTCATGGCGGCGAAGGTGACCGTCATGCGATACACGCCGGCCAACTCAAGCGCCGTCGAGCAACTCGCTCCGCCGGCCGGCGATGGGGCGATCCCGTTGCCCCCGCTTCGTCGAGGGCGCGGTCCATCGCAGCTCATCCGCACCGCCAGTGTGAGACTTGAGGTCGCTGACGTCGAGACGGCGCTGAAAGCCGCGACCGCCCTCACCGACGAGCAGCTCGGCGATGTCATCGGGCTCGATGATGAATCCCCGACGTCGCAGAGCGCCGCCCACACCGCGACCATGGAGATCCGCGTGCCGCAGTACCGATTCGATCAGATGCTCGGCGCGCTTGGCGCGCTGGGCAAGGTGCGATCGAGATCTGTCAGCGCGCAAGACGTGTCGGATCAGATCGTCGACGCGTCCGCCCGCTTGCGCAACCTGCGGCGTACAGAAGCCGACATCCTCAACATCATGGACCGCTCGGGCAACATCGAGCAAGTGCTCGACGTGACCCAGCAACTCGGCAACGTGCGCGAGCAGATCGAGCGCCTCGACGCCCAGATCCAGGGCATGCAATACCAGGTCGCCTACTCGACCATCAACATCACCTTCGTGAGCTCAGGTGTGGTCGCGACGCCGCGCGGTTTCGGTCTTCTCGCCGGCGCCTGGAAGAACGCCCTGAGCTCTCTGCGCGACGTCACGGTCGGCATCCTGAGCCTGGCGTTATGGCTCGTGGCATTCAGCCCGTATATCCTGTTGGCCGTATTGCTTGCAGCCTACGCGCTGCACCGCGTGCGCGCGAGCAGCGCAGCACACACGCGAGGACCAGCCGTGTAGCGGCACGGTTCCGCACTCGGCTGCGTCTGCCACGCACCGCCAAGGAACGGTCCCACCGAGCGGTAAACGTCGGCCCTCTCATGCTGACCTTGGGCCGTCGTCTTGCCATCACGCTGGTTGCCCTCATGGCCGTTGCCGCTATCCTCCGGGTAAGCAACCAGGCCGTGGCCCAACCTGAGCCCGTCCTATCGCCAAGTCCAGCTTCAACGGGCGTCAATCTGTCAAAAGAAGACGTGGTGCGTTTCTTCAAGGCGCTCGAGGTCGAGCTGACGCCGAACTCTGGAACGGTCTTCGTGGAGATCGTCCCCGCCGACAAGTTGCCGTCGTACGACCCGCTCGTGCACTATGCCGGCATCGGTGCGGACGACCATCCGAACCATCCGGTGGTGATGTCGAACCAGTCCGCGCAGCCCGGCGATGCGACCCAAGACGCGCTTGCCAGTGCGTTCATGCTGGCGGTCATGGATTCGGGTGAAGCGGGGCCGAAGTGGAAGAGCATCTACGACGCCGCCGCAGCCGCCGACGCGGCACTGCCGCCGTCGGCACCGGATCCCTATCTCCACCGCCACGAGCTGACGCAGCAGCTGCGCTCGCTCGAAAAGAGCTCTCACTGAGCGCTCGACCTGGTCTCCTTCGCGCGCTCGGCGTCTGGCCTGCGGCATCCCTCGTCATCTGCAACATCATCGGCCAGGGGATATTCCTCAAGGCCCGAGCCATGACGTGCAACGTCGGCGCGCCGTCGCTCGTCATGGCGGCTTGGGTGCTCGCAGGCATCTTGGCCTTGTGCGGTGCCCTGACCCTCGCCGAGCTCGGCGCCATGATGCCTGAGTCGGGCGGACCGTACGCATATCTGCGGCGTGCGTTTGGCCCGCCGATCGCCTTTGCCTACGGCTGGATGATGTTCTTCTTAGGCGCGCCGCTCGCGGCCGCTGCCCTCGCAGCCGGGGGCGCCATCTTCCTCAACCTCATCTCGGGCGGCGCGCTCGCCGGGTTTGCCATCCCTTATGAGGTCGTGGGTCTGCACGGCACGCTTGGCGGCACGCAGCTCGCGGCGCTAGCACTGCTCGCGGCTGTCGCGCTTGTGAACCTGGCACCCGTGCGCACCAACGGCGCTATCGCGACAGCGCTGGCGGCGCTGAAGATCCTCATGCTCGCCGGTCTCGCGCTTGGGGCCTTCGCGCTCGGCAGCGGCAGCTTCAACCATTTCGCACTGAGTGGTGCTGCCGGGACGTGTGAGGGCATCGCGGCGTCGGCGCGCGGCGGCGCGGCGGGCTTTGGCGCGGCGATGATCGGCGCGCTCTACGCCTATCAAGGTTGGTCGTCACTCACCTACGTGGCCGCAGAGGTCAAGGACCCGGGCCGCACGTTGCCGCGTGCACTGGGGCTTGGCATGTTCGCCGTCATCGTGCTCTATCTGGCCGCCAACCTCGCGTACTTCTACGTCCTCACGCCCGCGGCTGTCGCGAGCGTGAGCCCAGCATCGTCAGTCGGTCTCGAAGTGTTGGGTCACGTCTTCGGAGCGCCTGCGCGGGGTGTCGCGACTGTGCTGCTCTTCATCTCGGTCCTGGCCACGCTGCACGTGTCGATCCTCACCAACAGCCGCATAACGTTCGCGCTGGCCGATGACAAGGATCTTCTGCCCTGGCTCGCGCGGGTCTCGGCTTCGGCGCATATCCCCGCACGTGCCGTGCTCGTCGGAGCGGCCATCGCCGCGCTGCTCGTGCTGCTGGGGTCGTTCGATACGCTCAGCGACTTTCAGGTGTTCGCCGTCTGGGTCTTCTACGGTCTGACCGCTGCGTCGCTCTTCGTGTTGCGACGAACGGAACCCGATGCGCCCCGGCCATATCGCATCGCCGGCTATCCGGTTGTCCCCATCCTGTTCGTGGCGGCGACGGTATGGCTGCTGTGCGAAGCGGTGGTGGGCGCGCCGCAGCGCTCGCTCCTCGGAATCGGCATCATCGTGCTGGCGCTGCCCGTCTACAAACTCCTGCGCATGCGCAGGGCGCCGGGCCTGACTTAGTGGACGATGGAACCGGGCGGTGCCTGCGGACCTTGCGCGGCTGGCGAGTTCTGTGCGGGCGGCAGCTTCAGCTCGTGTTGCAGCGCTTCGAATTTCGGCTCCATCGCCGCGACGAGGCTCGAGTAGCCGCCGTCTTTTTTCAAAATGCCGAGCACCATCATGCCGGCTTGCAAGGCCTGCGCGGCCCGCGCATCATCGCCCATGCCGTGGAACGCCGCCGAGCCGATGTAGGCGCTGTACACGACCGAGGGATATCCGACTTTCGGATCGTCGCAACCCTTGGCGTAAAGTGCGAGCTGACCGGCCGAGACTCTCGCGTCTTGATAGCGGCCCGCGTCGAGGTACTGATAGCCCTGTCGCGCCATATTCTGGGCGAAGGATGAGTCACAGGTGGCATCTGCCCGCGCGACCGCGGGCGCGGCCCA
>Ga0310037_10001657_pt1 | contig 12117 bp, 10 predicted proteins | sample Sb_taG_11_FD_200239 | JGI IMG/M metagenome (GOLD analysis project Ga0310037, IMG submission 200239) | Peat soil microbial communities from Weissenstadt, Germany - Sb_50d_3_AS metaG (v2) (version 2) | ecosystem: Environmental > Terrestrial > Soil > Wetlands > Peat | place: Germany: Weissenstadt...
CACCGAGCGGCCGCGCGGCGGCTTGCCCGACGCGCGCGCTCCGGCAGGCACCGAGCGGCCGCGCGGCGGCTTGCCCGACGCGCGCGCTCCGGCAGGCACCGAGCGGCCGCGGTTCGTGCACCCGGTGATCCGTGATGCGCTGGAGGCGTCACTGGACGGCGCCGGCCAGGACCTCGCTCATCGTCGCGCGGCCCGGCTGCTGCACGCTGACGGGGCGCCGCCGGGGCAGGTGGCCGCGCATCTGCTCCGGGTGGGGCCGGCGGGTGATGGCTGGGTGCTGGCGCGGCTGCGGGAAGCGGCCCGGGCGGCGATGGACACGGGCGCGCCGCAGACGGCGGCGGACCTGCTGGACCGGGCACTGGCCGAGCCGCCGCCAGCTGAGCACCGGGCTGAGGTCTTGCGGGAAGCAGCTCGCGCGCAGGTGACCGCGGGGCGGCAGAAGGCGTTCGTGCTGCTGGAGGAGGCGCTGCAGCTAGCCGCCAGCCGGCCAGAGCGCGCCAGGGTCGCGCTGGAGGTCGCCGAAGCGTACGCGGCGTTGTTCCGGTGGGTGGACGCGGTGGACGTCCTCGAACGGGCCCTCGCCGAGCTCGATGGAGCGGACCCCGAGCTCGCCGCCCGGCTAGAGGGTGAGCTGGTGGTGTGCGGCTTGCATGACGCGCGCCGCGCGGACCGGGTCGCGCCGGTGCTCGCCCGGCTAGGCTCCCGCCGCCCGCAGGCCGCCAGCGAACCGGTGGCCGTCGCGCAGGCGATGGCGATGCTGCTGGCGGGTCGGCCAGCCGGCCAGATCGCGGCGCTGCTGGAGCAGGCGCTGGAACGCGCCGGCCCCGATGCCGGGAACTGGGATACGCGGGCGGCGCTGCTGTGGGTGCTGGTCGTGGCCGAGCGTTTCGGCACGGTCGAGGAGTCGCTCGGGCCGATGCTGGACCAGGTGCACCGCCGCGGTTCGGCGCGTGGCTTCGTGGCCGCCTACTCCACCCTCGGCCTGCTCAAGCTGCGGCTCGGCGCGCTGGATGAGGCCGACGCGGCGGCCCGGGTGGCGCTGCGTGTGCTGCAGGAAGGCGACTTCGCGCCCGGGCTCGGATTCGCCGCCACCGTCCTGTCCGATATCGCCGTCGAGGCCGGCGAACTTGACGAGGCGCAGATGCTGCTGGACCTGCTCCCCCAGCGGGGGTGGCCCGCCGGGGTGGCCACGGTGCTCATCCCGGCGGCTCGCGGGCGCCTGAGGCTGGCTCAGGGGCGGGCCGCCGACGCGCTCGCCGACTTCCGCGCCTGCCAGGCGTTGTTCGGCGCCGACGTGTGGGGCATGCCGATCCGCGAGACGGGCTACGTTCATGCCCGGTCGGGCGCCGCGCTCGCGCTTTTGCGGCTGGGCCGGCGCCAGCAGGCACGTCAGCTGGCCGACGCCGAACTCGCCGACGTGCGGGTGTTCGGCGCGCCGCGCGCGCTCGGCATCGCGCTGCGGGCCGCCGGGCTGGCCCGGGGCGGGAACGAGGGTCTCGCCTTGCTCCATGAATCGGCAGCCCTGCTCGACGGCTCGCCCGCGCTGCTCGAACGGGCCCGCTCGCTGGCAGAATTCGGAGCGGCCCGGCGCAGGTCCGGTGAACGCGCCGCGGCCCGGGACCCGCTGGCGCGGGCGCTCGACCTGGCCGTCCGCTGCGGCGCCCGGCCGCTGGCCGCCCGGGCCCGTGACGAGCTCAAGGCCGCCGGCGCCCGCCCGCGGCGTCCGTGGCGCGCCGGGGTGGAGGCGCTGACCCCCAGCGAGCTGCGCGTCGCCCGGCTGGCCGCCGAAGGCCGCTCCAACCGCGAGATCGCCGGCGAGCTGTACGTCACCCTCAAGGCCGTCGAGGGCCACCTCGCCCACGTCTACGCCAAGCTCGGGATCGACGGCCGCGGCCAGCTGCCGCGGGCCCTCGGCACCGGAAAAGACTGAAAAGACTAGGGTGCCGACCCTACGGTGAACCACCATCGCCCGCGCGACGGTAGCGGGCCGCCCCCCGGTAGGCCGCGGCTCAGGCCGCCGGGCGCAGCAGCGTGGCGCGGTGCCTGATCCCGGCCCGGACCCGCGAGTTTCTCGCGTGCCAGGCCTGCCGCCGGGACATGGTGTCCTGAGCCAGGACCAGAGCGCAGCCCGCCGTTCCGGCCGGGCGGAACGAGGAGTACAAGGGCTGCCACACCGAGTGCAGCGCCATGGCCAGACCCGCCGGGGTGAGCGCCGGCCGTGGCACGCCTGGCGGCTGGAGCTGCAGCGCGTGGCAGGTGATCGCGTCCAGGACGCGGGGCACACCGGCCCGGACCTGCCGCGGGGTGTACACGCGTCCCTTGTGCCTCGGCGCGGCCGGCAACGCGGTCGGCTCGTCGCCGGGCCAGCAGCCGGTGAGCATGGCGTAGAGCATCCGGGCCAGGGCTAGGGTGTCGGCGGCGGCTGGGTCGGCGGCGTTCGTCCCGGACAGGGCCGCGTCGATGCCCAGCCCGGTGATCTTGAGGCCGCTCCTGGTGTCCCAGCGCAGCGAGCGGGCGCCCAGGCACAGGTGCGGACGCCCGGCCCGGTGCGCGACGGCCAGGGCGTCCGCGGCGTCGGCGATCATGGCGGCGGCCAGGGCCGGGCTGGGCAGCCCGGACAGCACCAGGTCCTCCAGGTGCGTGCCCCGCGCCCATTCCGACACGATGTACGGGCCGTCGACGCTGAAGTCGGTGTCGTAGATGGTGGCCAGGCGCGAATCGCTCACCCGGGCCGCGGCCTGCACCGCCTCCACCACGCGCCGGGGCACCGGGACCCCGCGGTGCAGCAGGTGGATCGTGACCGGACGGCGCAGCAGCTCATCGGTGGCCTTCCACAGCGGCAGCTGTCCCGGCGCGGTGACCCGCTCGTCGAGGCGGAAACGTCCGCCCAGCCAGATCGCCGGCCCGATCCCGCTGGACGGTACCCCGACGACCCCGACTCTCCCAGCCGTACCAGCTTCCACGGTGACAGTCATGCCTACCCCCTGCTCATCACCAGCAAGTTGTCATGTGCCCCTTTTACGCCACGGAAACCAGGCTCCGCCTCACCCAAACTGGACGATTTTCGCTGCTCGGCCACTATAAAGGCCCCCTGAGCTGCAAAAACAGCGAAGATCAAGAATCGGATACTTTTTAGTCAACCGCCGGTATCTGTCGGGACGATTGTGCTAAACGCCTCAGTCTGCCGCGCTGGTCAGGAACCGGTCCATGATCCTGACGGCGGACTCCAGGGCGGACAGCGGAATGCGTTCATCGGTGCCGTGGAACATGGCGTAGTAGTCATATCCCTCGGGCAGCACCAGCGGCGTGAAGCCGTAGCAGGTCATGCCCAGCCGGGCGAAGTGCTTCGCGTCGGTGCCGCCGCTCATGCAGTAGGGCACGACGGTGCCGCCCGGATCCTCGCTCAGCAGGGCCCGGGTCATGCTGGCCAGCACCGGGGCGCCGAGCGGCGCCTCCAGCGGGATTTCCCGGTGGGCATAGGCCCAGCTCACCTCCGGTCCGGTGAGCTCGTCGAGGGTGACGTGGAACTCCTGCTCGCGGCCCGGCAGGACCCGCCCGTCGACGTACCCGACCGCCTCGTCCGGGATGACGTTGACCTTGTAACCGGCCTGCAGCATGGTCGGGTTGGCGCTGTTGCGGATCGTGCCGGCCACGAGGGCCGCCGCCGGGCCGAGGTGGGCCATCAGCTCCTCGGGCCCCAGGGCGCCGAAGCCGCCCGGGGGAGCCGGCCGCCCGGCCGCGGCCGCGATGGCCTCGACCGCGGCCTGCACGGTCGGGATCAGCCTGACCGGCCAGCGATGCCCGCCGATCCTCGCCATCGCCGCGCTCAGCCGGGTTACCGCGTTCTCCGGGTTCGGCTTGGCCCCGTGGCCCGCCCGGCCCCGGGCCGTCAGCCGCAGCCACGCGGTGCCCCGCTCGGCCGAGGCGATGGGGTACAGCCGCTGCCCGGGGCCCGCGTGAAAGGTGAAGGCCCCCGATTCCCCGATCGCCTCGGTGCAGCCCTCGAACAGCTCCGGATGCCGCTCGACGAGCCACTGCGCCCCGAACTCGGCCGTGTCCTCCTCGTCCGCGGTGAACGCGAGCACGACGTCCCGCCGCGGGCGGACCCCCCGGCGCGCCCACTGGCTGACCACCGCGAGCACGACCGCGTCCGCGTTCTTCATGTCCACCGCGCCGCGCCCCCACAGCACGCCGTCGCGGATCTCGCCGGCGAACGGGGGCACGCTCCAGGACGACGGGTCCGCGGGCACCACGTCGAGGTGCCCGTGCACCAGCAGCGCCGGCGCGCCGGGGTCGCGGCCGCCGACCCGCGCCACCACGTTCGCGCGCCCGGGCGCCGACTCCAGCAGCGCCGGCTCCACCCCCGCCTCGGCCAGCCTGGCCGCCACGTACTCCGCCGCCGGACGCTCCCGTCCGTCCCCGCCGCCCCGGTTGGTCGTGTCGATCCTGATCAGGTCGGCGGCGAACCGGGCGGCCTCGGTACCGGCCGGCGTCATCGGAGCCGCGTCATCGGATTAGGCGCCCCGGGGGAGCAGGCCGGCCGCGCGGTACGCGTCGTCGATCAGGCGCATGGTGGTGACGGCATGGGCCGCCGATGTCGGGACGTCGCCCGTCACCTCGGGCACACTGGCGGCCGGCCCGAGCAGCGCCGTCGCCGATTTCCGCGCGGTACCGAGCACTCCGATTCGCAGCAGGTCCACGTCGGCATCTTAGGGTGGTGGCCTCGGGGGGAAAAAGCGGGGCACACCACGCCGGCCGCTGGGCGTACCCCGGCCTGAGGACGGCGGCGGACAGGCAGTAGCTTAAGGTGATCGTTCACCTTGAGTTAACGAAAATGTTACCTTGTGCGACCATCGGGACCCGTAGAACTCCCTGCGTGACAGGGTTTCCCGCGTCCGGGAGAGGTGAAGCGTTGCGCCATGATCACGGCCGGGTCGCGCTGGTCAGCGGCGGCTCGCGCGGCATCGGCGCGGCCACGGTACGCAGGCTGGCCGCGGACGGCTGGGACATCGGCTTCTCCCATCACGACGATGCCCGGTCCGCCGTCGAAGCGGAGAAGGCCGCCTCGGAACTGGGCGGCCGGGTGCTCGCCGTCCAGGTGGACATGGCCCGGGCCGCCGAGGTCGCCTCCTGGGTCCGGCGCACGGAGGAGGACCTGGGACCGGTGGAGGCCGTGGTGAGCTGCGCGGGGATCACCCGCGACCAGCCGCTGGCGCTGCTGCAGGACGCCGACTGGCGCGCGGTGATCGACACCAACCTGGACGGCGTCTTCCACCTGTGCCGGGCCGTCCTGCCGGCCATGATGCAACGGCAATCGGGACGGATCGTCACGGTCTCCTCGGTGTCCGGTGTGTACGGCGACACCGGCCCATATCCCGAGCGCGGTTCCGGCACGGCCCGGGCCGGGATCATCGGGTTCACCAGGGCGCTGGCCAGCCAGACCCGCCGGTACGGCATCCGGGCCAACGCCGTCGCTCCCGCCGCGAGCAGCAGCGCGAACAGCAGCCGGACCGAGATGACCGCCATCTGGCCGGAGGGACTCGAAGGGGCCACGGCCCGGGTGACCGAGGCCATCGCGCTGCGCCGGTTCGCCAGCGCCGCCGAGGTCGCCGAGCGGGTCGCCTTCCTGCTCTCCCCCGCGGCCGCGGACCTCACCGGCACCGTCGTCGAGGTACCCGGCGGCATCGGCCTGGTGACCGGGCCGTCCCCGGCCGGCTACGCCCAGGCCGAATTACCCCGGACCGGATCACGCCGCGGGCCGGATCATGTCCGGTCGAAGGGCTCGGCGTAGCGGAACGCGCCGCGCACCGACGGCCGGTAAGCGGTGAGCGGCCGGACCTGGAAATGTGGCTGCCAGGCGGCCACCGGGGGGGTGATCTGATAGTCGCGGCCGAGCCGGAACCCGAACCGGCCGTAGTAGCCGGGATCTCCGAGCAGGACCACCAGCGGCTCGCCGAGCGCGTCACCCGCGCCGAGCACGGCGTGCATCAGGGCGCTGCCGACGCCGGCCCGCTGCCGGTCGGGCCGGACGGTCAGCGGGCCCAGGGCCAGCACCGGTACGTCGCTGACGTGTCCCCGCGTGCAGAGCACGTGCCCGGTCACCTCGCCGTCGGGTCCGGTGGCCACCAGCGACAAGGCTGGGATCCACGCCCTGCTCTCGCGCAGCTCGTCGACCAGCCTGACCTCCGGCGCAGCGTGGCCCGGCGCGCCCGGCCGCGCGAACGCGGCGGCCGTGATCGCGCGGATCACCCCGGCGTCGGTCTCCGCTTCCCGTCTGATCAGCACCGCTATACCATCAGCGAGCTCAGGTCGGCCGCGCAACCGAATAACCGGGCCGGTAGCGGGCACATGACGTGAATGTGAGCGTGCCGCCTGCTGACCGGCGGGCCTTCGTGGCCGAACGCCGTGCCGCCAGCACGCACCGGTTCGATACGATCCATAGCCCGCGCTACGACGAGAACTGGGGCGCGATCAGCCCCTCGCACGCGGCGTTCGTGGCCCGGCTGGCCGGGCTGGTCCGCCAGGGCGGCGAGGTGCTGGATGCGGCCTGCGGCACCGGCAAGTACTGGCCCGCGCTGCTCGCGGCCGGCCTCCGGGTCACCGGCGTGGACCAGTCGGCCGGGATGCTGGCCCAGGCGCACCGCAAGCGCCCGGAGGTCCCGGCCCGCGTGCTCGCCCTGCAGGATCTCGCCACCCTGCCCGGCCGGTTCGACGGGCTGCTGTGCGTGGACGCGCTGGAGAACGTGGCCCCCGAGGACTGGCCGGTGGTCACGGCCGGTTTCGCCGTCGTGCTCAGGGAGCGGGCTCCGGCGTACGTCACCGTGGAGCTCCCCGGCGGGCCGCTGCCCCCTCCGCGCGACCCGCGCCAGGTGCCGGGCGAGGTGATCGAAGGCGGCGGTTATCACTACTACCCGTCCCGGCATCTCGTCCGCGGCTGGCTTGAGGCCGCCGGGTTCGCCATCGCCGGGGAAGCCGACGCCGACCCCTACTGGCACCTGCTGCTTACCCGTATGCCTGCGGCTCGGCCAGGTTGACGCGCCGGCCGGCACCGCGCTGACCGGGAACCCGGCCAGCCTAAACAGCGCCCGCCAGCAGCAGGTCGGCGCACGCGGTGGCCAGCAGCCGGTGACCCCCGGCGTTGGGATGAATCCGGTCCGGGCCGAACAGCTCGGGGTCGGCAGCGGCCGGCATCGACCAGGCGTCCAGGCAGAGTGCGCCGCGGGCGGCCGCCTGATCCCTGATGGTGTCACTGGCCTGCCGCATCCGCTGCCGGGCCAGGCCGACCATCCCGGCGGGCAGCGGCAAGATCACCGCGATATCGGGAAGAGTGCAGGTCAGTACCGTGGCCCCGGTCAGGATCAGGCCATCGAGCAACCGGCCGAACTGCTCGCCGAAGCGATCCTGGCGGAAACCGGGCTCGCGGATGTCGTTCATCCCCACGGTGACGCTGACCAGGTCCGGGCCGACCCTCGCGACCAAGGGCAGCTGCTGCTCGAGCACGGCGGTCACGTCCGCGCCGTCCGCGGCCAGGTTGGTCAGCGCGCAGGGCACCGCCGTCCGGGTGCCGAGGATCTCGGCCAGCCGCCGCGCCCAGCCGACCTTCGCCCCGCCCGGCCCGTAGTCGTCCCGGCCAGCCGACAGGCTGTCGCCCAGCGCGACATAGTTTGACCAGCTCAGCACCGTTGCCCCTCCGCGTATGTAGCGGCCCACGTCAACCCCGCAGACCCCCAAGGTAAGCCGGATCCGCGAATGCCGCGGAAATTAACGAAATCCCGGGTGCAACTAAATGGGGGACCGCGGAGTTAATAGTCCGGGGGCTTCACGCGAACGGGGCCGAATACTGATGATCCTATTTCGTTAAATTACAAGGTGCCTGGACCTTGCTGAGCAGCAATAATTACAAAAGGTGATGCCGTGACTACTCGTTATGGCATCACCATGACCCGCGTGCCCGAGGCGGGCATTCCGCTGGGCCGGATCGAGACGCCACGGCTGGTGTACGCGGTGATCGCCGTATGCACGGCCGCCGCCGCGTTCCTGCGCTTCTACCAGCTGACCAGGCCGGGCTACCTGTTCGGCGTGACCGAGTACGACGACGGCGTCCAGTTCGGTGACGCCGTGCGCCTGGTCGGCGGGGTGATCCCGTACCGCGACTTCACCGTGATGCAGCCGCCGGGAAGCTTCCTGGTGATGGCGCCGGTCGCGCTGCTGGCCAAGGTGACCGGCACCGCGTGGGGGCTGGCCATCGCGCGCCTGCTCACCGCGGCCGCGGACACGGCCTGCGTCGCCGTGCTCGGCCTGCTGGTCAGGCACCGGGGCCCGGTGGCCGCGGGGATCGCCTGCGGGATCTACGCCGTGTACCCGGACGCCCTGGTCGCGGCGCACACCTTCCTGCTCGAGCCCTGGATGAACCTGTTCTGCCTGATCGGCGCGCTGCTGGTGTTCGACGGCGACCACCTGGCCCAGGGCAGGCGGCTGGCCTGGGGCGGCGCGGCGTTCGGCTTGGCCGCGGCCGTCAAGCTGTGGGCCCTGGTCCCGCTGGTGGTGATCGGGCTGCTCGTGGCGCGCAGGCCGCGGCGCCTCGGCCTGCTCGCCGCGGGGGCCGTGGCGGGCCTGGGCGCGCCGGTGCTGCCGTTCCTGGCCCTGGCTCCGGCCGGGCTGACCAAGGACGTGGTCGTCAGCCAGTTCGTCCGGGCCAACCTCGCGCATGCGGCGCCGCTGCCGCGGCTGACCAACCTGGCCGGCCTGTCGCTGTTCCCGTCTCTTCCCAGCCGCGTCGGCGTCGTGGCCCTGCTCGCCGTCACGGCCGTGGTGGCCATCGGGTACATGGCGGCCTGCTGGGCCGGTGCCCGGCTGCCCACCGCGCTGGACTGGTACGCCCTGGCCGGCCTGGCGGCGGTCACCGGCATGCTGCTGTGGCCGTATGGCTACTGGCCGCACTACGGCGCGGTGGCCGGGCCGTTCATCGCCCTGGTCCTCGCGCTCCCGGCCGGCCTGCTCCGCCCGGCCGAGCACCGCCATCAGATCCTCCCGCTGATGGCGGCCTGCATGGTCGCGGCGATCGTGATCGCGGCGCTGGGCCTGCGCCAGTTCGCCGCCGAGACCCGCCTGCACGCCCCGACCAGCCTGGCCGCCCAGGCGGACCGGCTGATCCCGCCCGGATCCTGCGTGCTGAGCAATGATCCGCCGCTGACGGTCAGCGCCGGCCGGTTCGTCCCGGCGACCCCGGCCTCACCGGGCTGCCCGGCCATGGTGGACGCCTACGGGACCCTGCTGGCCCTGACCGACGGGCGGAAGATGCTCGCCACCCCCCAGGAGGTGCGCTCGGTCACGGCGCTGTGGTACGCCGGTTTCACGCGCGCGTCGTACGTCTGGCTCGAAACCGGCAGCCAGGGCCAGATCCCCTGGACCCCGGCCCTGTACGCCTACTTCACCAGCCACTTCAGGCTGCTCGGCCTGGTCAACGGGGCCGGCGCGCACGACGTGCCCGAAGGCGGCCTCTACATCCGCCGGTGACCGTCTGCCTCCTTTTTTCAGACCGAACGTACCGATTGGGCGCGATGAGTTCCGGCCCCGCCGCCGGTATGTATTGACGAGTTCGCCGGAATACCCCGGGCGAACCGATCACGAGGGAGAATTCGATGTCAGACAGTCGTGCGGAAGACGAGGCCGCCATCCAGGCCGTACTGGTTGACTCCTACCAGGCGTGGGAGGCTGGCGACGCCGACGGCATGGTCGCCAACTACACCGCGGACGCGACCGCCATCATGACCGGCTCGCTCCGCGACAGCCGTGCTGTGGTCCGCGAGAACATGGCCCTGGCCTTCGAGGGGCCACTCAAGGGCAGCTCGACCTACAACAAGCAGCTCAGCCTCCGCTTCGTCGGCAGGGACGCCGCGATCGTCGTCAGCGAATCCGGCATCCTGTTCGCCGGCGAGACCGAGGTTCCGGACACGGGTAAGGTGAACGCGACCTGGGTTTTCGAGAAGCGGGACGGCCAGTGGCTGATCGCCGCCTATCACAACAGCCCGGTGCTGGCGCCTGGGCGGTGAACCCTTCCCCCTAACCGGCAGTGACCGCGTGCGGGCGCGGGGGTCTGACGTCGCTGGCCTCGATATTCGAGCCCTGCCGTCGAACGGCGTGAAGCCCCTGGAAAAGTAGGTCTTGACTAGAGATCAACTTCATAGGGGCTTCACGTTGACACCATGGCTCGACGGCCTGCCGGTACCTGCACGAGGGCTTCGTATGGTGGTCTTGATAGGAGCAGAGAAGGGGCGTGGGCGTGACGACGAAGGTAGAAGGCTTCGATCGCCTGGTCGAACCGTTCCGGACGGAGCTGCTGGCGTACTGCTACCGGATGCTCGGCTCGGCTCACGACGCAGAGGACTTGGTCCAGGACACGTACCTGAGGGCCTGGCGGGCGCGGGAGCAGTACGACGAGACTCGCAGCTCACTGCGCACCTGGCTCTACCGGATCGCGACGAACGCCTGCCTGACCGCCTTGGAGGTCCGCGGCCGCCGACCGCTGCCGTCGGGGGTGGTGGCCGCGTCGGACCCGCTCGGGCCGCTCGTCCGGGGAGAGAACGCCGCCTGGCTCCAGCCCTTGCCGGACTCGTTGCTGGACGAGGGCGATCCGGCTAGAGCCGTGATCGACCGCAGCAGCCTGCGCTTGGCGTTCGCCGCCGCCCTGCAGCACCTGTCGGCGCGTCAGCGTGGTGCGCTGATCCTGCGTGACGTGCTCAGCTTCTCCGCGTCCGAGGCAGCGGAAATCCTCGGCACTACCGTCGTCTCGGTGAACAGTTCCCTGCAGCGGGCGCGTACCCGTGTGAAGGAAGCCGGGGTCCGGCAGGAACGTCTCAGCGAGCCGTCCGCAGCCGAGCAGCGCGCCTGGGTCGATCGCTACATGAAGGCGTTCGAGCACGCCGACGTCGAGGGTCTCAAGCGGCTGCTCACCGAGGACGTGCTCATGGAGATGCCGCCGATGCTCAACTGGTTCGCCGGCCCCGGCAACTACGGCCTGTTCATGGAGTGGGTCTTCGGGCAGGCCGGAACGGACTGGCGTCTGAAGGCGGTCGCGGCCAACGGCCAGCCCGGGTTCGCCGCCTATCGGCGCGTCGGTGGCGGATATGAGCTGCACACGCTCCAGATCTTCACCGTCACCGCCGAGGGCATCAGCCGGAATTCGGTGTTCCAGGATTCCGAGGTCTTCGCGTCTTTCGGCCTGGCGGCCGGACTCGACGCCCAGGGACTTGTCAACGCCGGGTAAGGGGATGACAGCTCAGGTAGCAGCAGGGCACGGCGGGTTGGCGGATTTATCCAGGATGGCTCTTCCGGGCAGAACCACACGAGCGGCGTGAGCGGCGGATGGGAGCAGGGCTGGCCGTGGGCTCCTGGGCGCGGGCCTGTCCCGGGGGCATGAGCCTTTGGCCCGGCGCAGATCCCGGATTGCGGAGCGGAATGGCGCGTGGCGCCGCCCGAAGGCCGCGATGGCGCTGGGCGGGACGTGCAGCCGGACGCCCCGCCTGCCCCGGCAGCCTCACCCGCCCCGCGCCCGGCGGGCATCACGATGATCGCGGAGACTTTAATACGGCGGGGAGTAGTAAACCCTCCATGGAAAACGGGCGCGGCACGGTCCCCGGCGGCACAGCGGGCGACAGATCACAGTGAGCAGGTCCGTTCGAGCCTCAGCCGACGCGCCAGATTGCCCGGACCGGCGTGGGACCCGGACAACGCCCCTTTCTTGAGGACGCACACGCCCCGGCGCCTGGCGACACCGGGGCGTCTGCGCTACCCGTCGTGCCTAACCCCGCCGAGGTTCCCCGGGATCGTGCGGGTTCCAGCGCCAGGCCTCGGCGGTGACAGCAGCGGGTCGGGCGGGCTTAGCGCCAGCGGCGCGCTCGAGGCGCCCGCTGCGACTGGGCGCGTGATCAGTTTGACCCGGGCTCGAGGTAGAAGATCACGGCGGACCCGTCGTTGCGCGCGTATCCGCTGACTTCTCCCGCCCCCTGCTGGGGAGAGGCGTTCAGGAACGCCAGGCCGGACGTTACCCCGTCTGGGGCCGGAAATTCCTTGAAGTGCCAGGTCTGGGTCGTGCTCGCGCCCAGACTGCCGGGCGCC
>Ga0310037_10001659_pt1 | contig 12109 bp, 10 predicted proteins | sample Sb_taG_11_FD_200239 | JGI IMG/M metagenome (GOLD analysis project Ga0310037, IMG submission 200239) | Peat soil microbial communities from Weissenstadt, Germany - Sb_50d_3_AS metaG (v2) (version 2) | ecosystem: Environmental > Terrestrial > Soil > Wetlands > Peat | place: Germany: Weissenstadt...
ACAGGATATTGGTGAACAGGCCGGCAAACACGGCCCGAGCCGAGCGCACGTACCTCACCCGGCCAAACGGAGTCAGAAGCAGCTTCCAGCGGATGCTCTGGATGATGTAGCTCACCACGTCGAACAACATCCCCAGGAACACCCACTTCCAGCTCACATTGGAGTATTCGCGGATGGTCCGGCGAAGGTGGAAGTCGCGGAAGACGTAGACCAGCGAGATGAGCGCGAGTCCGTAGCCGATAATGACCAAATAGCGAGGCTTCGGCCGGGTAACGATCTGTGTCGTCTCGCCCAGTTGCTGATTCCCCCCGAGAGAATCCGCCACGGGCCTGACCGGGCGGTAAACCCGCTTTAGCCTACGATATCCGACCACCGGGAGCAATCCCAGGAAGCCACTAACCGCGTCTAGGGGTAAGCCTAGTTTCTATCGATTGGCCACCGCCGCTGCGCGGCTCGCACCGCTGGCCGCATCCCTCAATCTATGGCAAACTCAATTGTTTTCAGAGCGTGACTCATACCGCTCCGGCCGTTCAGGATTCGATGGATCCCCAATACATCCGGAATTTTTGCATCATCGCGCATATCGACCACGGCAAATCCACGCTTGCCGACCGCCTGCTCGAACTCACCGGCGCCCTGACCCAGCGCGAGATGCACGAGCAGGTGCTCGACTCGATGGACCTGGAGCGCGAGCGCGGCATCACCATCAAGGCTAAGAGCATCCGGCTGCATTACGCCGCGAAAGACGGCCACGAATATCGCCTGAATCTGATCGATACCCCCGGCCACGTGGATTTCTCTTATGAGGTCAGCCGCGCGCTATCGGCCTGCGAAGGCGCTCTGCTGGTGGTGGATGCCAGCCAGGGCGTCGAGGCTCAGACTGTCGCCAACGCCTTCCTGGCCTCACGGCACAACCTCACCATCATCCCGGTGATCAACAAGATTGATTTGCCCGCCGCCCGCCCCGATTACGCCAAGGAGCAGATCGAGAACGTCCTGGCCATCCCCGCCGACGATGCGCTTTTGATCAGCGCGAAGAGCGGCATAGGCGTCGCCGACGTTCTTGAAGCCATCGTGGCGAAGGTGCCGGCGCCCAAAGGCTCGGCCGATTCGCCGCTCCAGGCGCTCATTTTCGATTCCTGGTTCGATTCTTTTCGAGGGGCCGTGATTCTGGTGCGCGTGATGGAAGGCCGCATCGTGCCGCACATGAAGATCCGCCTGCTGTCCAATGATGAGGTCTATGAAGTGGAAGATCTCGGAGTCCTGACGCCGAAGCCCATCGCGCTGCCGGAATTGGCTGCGGGCGACGTCGGCTTCATCATCGCCGGGATCAAACGCGTGGCCGATGCCCGCGTCGGTGACACCATCGTCGAAGCCGATCGCACCGCCCCGCCGCTTCCCGGCTTCGAAGCCATCAAGCCCATGGTTTTCGCCGGGCTCTTTCCGGTGAACGCCACCGATTACGAGCTGCTCCGCGACGCTCTCGGCAAGCTGCAGCTCAACGACGCCGCCTTCTTCTACGAGCCCGAAAATTCCGTCGCTCTAGGCTTCGGCTTCCGCTGCGGATTTCTCGGGCTGCTGCACATGGAAATCGTGCAGGAGCGCCTCGAGCGCGAATTCAATATTGATCTCATCACCACGGCGCCGAGCGTGCGCTATCGCATCACCACCACTGTCGGCGACGTGATCGAAGTGGACAATCCCACGAAGTTCCCTCCGCCCGCCTCCATCGCCAAGATCGAAGAGCCCATTCTCACCGCCATGATCATTACCTCCGATGAGTCTCTCGGCGGAGTGCTGGCTCTTTGCGAAGAGAAGCGCGGCATCCAGAAGAATTTCGAATATCTTTCGCCGACGCGCGTGATGCTCAGCTACGAGATGCCTCTCAACGAAATCGTCCTGGATTTTTACGATCGCCTAAAAAGCGTCTCGCGCGGGTACGCCTCGCTCGATTACCACTTGGCCGGATATCGCGAGGCAGACCTGGTCAAGCTGGACATTCTCGTAGGTGGCGAGCCGGTGGACGCGCTCACGCTAATTTGCCATCGCGAGCAATCCTTCGAACGCGGCCGAGAGCTGGTCACCCGCCTCCGCAAGCTGATCCCTCGTCAAATGTTCGAAGTCGCGCTGCAAGCCGCGATCGGCAGCCGCGTAATCGCCCGCGAAACCATCAGCGCCATCCGCAAAAACGTAATCGCCAAGTGCTACGGCGGAGACATAAGCCGCAAACGCAAGCTCCTAGAAAAGCAAAAAGAAGGCAAGAAGCGCATGAAGCGGGTGGGCCGCGTCGATATTCCTCAGGAGGCGTTCCTGGCAGTGTTGAAGGTCGCGTCCGAGCCGGAGGACTAGTGCAGTCAAAAGCTCAAATGAAAAAGGGACCGGGATCGAAGCGCTTCATACGGAATCGAAGCGGTAGGACGGTCGCCGTCGTTCTGTCAATGAATGAATATCGCAAAATTCTGAAGCAGCTGGAAGAACTCGACTCAATTAGAGCTTATGACGCCGCCAAGACTTCCGGCGACGTCGTGATCCCGTTCGACCAAGCCATTTCTGAGATAAGCGCCGAAAAGTCAAAGTAGCGCCGGCGTCCCCGCCGGCATCTTACGAGCAAACCGTTTGACAAGGACAGCGACAGTGAGCGGACTCACACTGTCATATGAGAGTGCTTGGGTATACTGCCGTCATCGCTAAACACAACACACTGACTCGACGCTGTGAGTCCGCGTTCCGCTCGCGCCGTCGGCGAATATTTCGGTCGTCGGATGCCGGCAGGGACGCCGGCGCTACCTAGGGCTTCTTCGTAACGCGCGCGCCGATTTCACCCTTCGCCAATCGAACCGCAATATCTTCACCGAGCGCCACTTGCTCCGGCGAGCGCAGGACGCGGCCGTTCGCGTCATAAGCAATGGCGTAGCCGCGCTCGAGCAGTGCGAACGGGCTTCTTTCGCGAAGCCGCACATCGGCGGCTTCGAGCCGCCGCCGCTTCGCCGTCATCGCGCGGTCGGCTCGCGCGCGCAAATCATCCGCCGTGCGCTCCAGGCGCCTGCGCAGCCGCCCGACGCGTGCGCGCAAATCGAGCGATGCTACGCGCACCTGGGCCATCGTGAATCGCCGGCGCTTCCGCGCGACGGCGCGCTCGAGCGCGCCGCGCAAATCCGCCGAGCGCCGCGCCAGCCGCAGCCGGAACGCCTCCGCGCGCCCGCGCAAATCGAAAGACGCAACACGCGCGCTCGAAACCGTCAATCTCCTGTGCGCCACTTTCACGCGGGCGCGCAAGCCATCGGCGAGCGTGCTCGTATACTCATCCACTTCCTGCCGACGCCGCCTTAAAATCTGCTCCACCTGCCGGAATCCGCGATGCACTTCGAGATCGCGTACGCGATGCCGCCACTCGCTCATCAGAAAACGCGTTCGCTGCACCGTGCGGCGCTGCAATTCCGCGAGATGAGTCACAAATTCCTGCCGCGTGCGCACCACGATTTCCGCCGCTGCCGAAGGCGTCGGCGCGCGCAAATCCGCCACGAAATCGGCAATGGTGAAATCCGTCTCGTGCCCGACGCCGGTGATAATTGGAATCGCCGATGCCGCGATTTCCCGCGCCACAATCTCCTCGTTGAACGCCCACAAATCCTCGAGCGATCCGCCGCCGCGCGCCAGAATCAGCACGTCCACGCTCGCCGCCACATTGAAATACTTCACTGCCGCCACAATTTCCTTGGCCGCGCCCTCGCCCTGCACTTTCACCGGGAAAATCTGCACCCAGGCGTTCGGAAACCGCCGCCGCAGCACGCGCACGATGTCCTTCACTGCCGCGCCCGTCGGCGAGGTCACCACTCCGATCCGCCGCGGCAGCATCGGCAGCGGCTTCTTGCGCGCCGCGTCGAATAGCCCTTCGGCCTCGAGCCGCTTCTTCAATTGCTCGAACGCCAGTTGCAGCGCCCCTAGCCCGACCGGCTCGATCTGGCTCACATAAAGCTGGTACTCGCCGCGCGCGTCGTAAATGCTTAGCCCGCCGCGGGCCGTTACTTGCAGCCCATCCTCGGGCCGGAATTTCAAGCCGCGCAACTGATCTCGGAAGCAGACGCACTTGAGCTGCGATTTCGCGTCCTTCAAAGTGAAGTAAAGATGCCCCGATTGCGCCGCGTGGAAATTCGAAACTTCGCCCTCGACCCAAATCTCCGGAAATTCGCCCTCGAGCAAATCGCGAATCCGCGCAGTCAGCTCGCTGACTTTCCAGATGCGCCGCTTGGGCACCAAATTTTCAGGCGAAAGATCGAAGAGAAACTGACTCATAAAATTACCGGCGGAAGTAGCCAATCACCCAAAAGATCAAAGTCAAAACAACGCTGAGCGCGATGCAGGTAACAATCGGAAAATAAAATGTCCCGTGCCGCCCCTGATAATAAATATCCCCAGGCAAACGCCCGAGCCGGAACGGCAACTTTCCGCCAAAATAAAGCAGCGCGCCGACGCCGACGAACACCACGCCCAAAATCAAGGTAACGCGCCCAATCTCCCGAATCGGTTCCATCAGCTCTTGTAGGGGCGGGCCTGTCGTTTAGTCGCGCCCGCTTTTCGGCCCTCTTGTAGTCGGGGCTTAGGTCAATTCGCTCCCGGCAAAGAAATAGCCGATCTCGAATGCCGCGGTTTGCGGAGCGTCTGAGCCGTGTGTGCAATTAAATTGGATGCTGGTGCCCAGCTCTTTCCGAATCGTGCCCGGCGCGGCTTTCGCGGGATCGGTCGCGCCCATGGTCTCGCGCCATTTGGCGATGGCGCCCTCGGCTTCGAGAACCATTGCGACGGATTTGCCGGAGCTCATGAATTCAACCAACTCTTTGAAGAACGGACGCTCGCGGTGCACGGCGTAGAATCCTTCAGCCTCTGTTCGCGAGAGTTGTACCGACTTGATTGCTACGATCTGAAATTTCGCCGCGTGAATCCGGCTCAAAATATCGCCAGTCAGCCCGCGCTTCACGGCATCCGGCTTGATAATCGCCAAAGTTCGCTCAACAGCCATTCGCTTTAGTCTCCTTAGATTTGCACGCCTCGCCAGAACCGGGCGCAGCAAGCCGCGCCCCTACAAAACCATGTTGAGGCCGCAGCCATGATTGAGTTTTTGGATCTCGTAGAGGCGTGGCTTGCTGCGCCCGCCGACGTCGGCGTTGCTCGTCCGTCGTTCATTTACCTGCGCCTTTTCTTCTTCGCCGCTTTCTTTGAGCCGCCCTTCTTCAACACGCGGGCCATTGTCTCGCCGATCTCGGCCGGACTTTGGACTGTGTGAATTCCTGCGGCTTTCATCGCGCGATATTTATCCGCGGCCGTGCCCTGGCCGCCGCTGATGATGGCGCCGGCGTGGCCCATCCTACGCCCCGGCGGCGCCGTTTGGCCGGCGACAAATCCTACCACCGGCTTGCGCACATGCTTCTTGATGTACGCCGACGCAAGTTCCTCGGCATTCCCGCCGATCTCGCCGATCATCACAATCGCGTTCGTCCCCGGATCCTCATTGAACATCTTGATCGAGTCCAAAAAAGTGGTGCCAATAATCGGATCGCCACCAATTCCGATACAAGTCGATTGCCCGATGCCAAGCTGCGTCAATTGGTGCACCGCCTCATAAGTCAAAGTTCCGCTGCGGCTCACCAATCCCACGATTCCTTTTTTATGAATCCGCCCTGGCATGATGCCAATCTTGCATCGCCCCGGCGAAATAATCCCGGGACAATTCGGCCCGATCAATCGCGTCACCGAATCTTTCAAAGCCGCCGCCACGCGCACCATATCGAGCGTCGGAATTCCCTCAGTGATGCACACGACCAGCGGCAACTTCGCGTCAACGGCTTCGAGAATTGCATCGGCCGCAAAAGGAGGCGGCACAAATATCACCGAAGCATTCGCCTTCGTCTTCGCCGCCGCCTGCGCCACGGTATCGAATACCGGCACGCCCAAATGCTTCGTGCCGCCTTTCCCCGGCGTCACGCCGCCCACCACTTTCGTCCCGTATTCAATCATCTGCTGCGCGTGAAAAGATCCCTCGCGCCCCGTCAATCCCTGCACGATGACGCGCGTCTTCTCATTCACCAACACGCTCATCGCGCACCCCCGGCCAGCGCCACCACTTTTTGCGCCCCGTCCCTCATTCCCTCCGCCACGGTAAAATTCAATCCTGAATCGCGCAAAATCTTCTGCCCCGCCTCGACGTTGGTCCCCTCAAGCCGCACCACCACCGGCACGCGAATTCCCAACTCCCGCGCGGCCTTCACCACTCCTCCCGCCAGCACGTCGCAGCGCAAAATCCCGCCAAAAATATTCACGAACACCGCGCGCACATTCGCATCGCTCAGCAAGATCTTGAACGCATTGCGCACCTGCTCCTCAGAAGCCCCGCCGCCCACATCCAGAAAATTCGCCGGGCTGCCGCCGCTCAGCTTGATGATGTCCATGGTAGCCATCGCCAACCCGGCCCCGTTCACCATGCACGCGACGTTTCCATCGAGCTGGATGTAATTCAATTTGAATTTCGACGCTTCCACCTCCGATGGCGTCTCCTCATCCAAATCGCGCAATTCCGCCAAGTAGGAATGCCGGAAAATCGCGTTGTCATCAAAATTCATTTTCGCATCGAGCGCCACCAAGCGGCCGTCGCCGGTCACCACCAGAGGATTGATCTCCAGCAAGGAAGCATCCGTCTCCAGAAACGCCCAATAAAGCGCATGGAAAAACGGCACCGCCACCTTCAACATTTCCGCCGGCAATCCCAACCCAAACGCCAATTTCCGCACCTGATAATTCTGCAATCCAGTAGCAGGCGAAATCGCTTCGCGCAAAATTGCCTCAGGATGCTCCTTCGCCACTTCCTCAATCTCCATCCCGCCCGACGCACTAGCCATAAACACCGGCGCCGCCACCGCCCGATCCACCAAAAGACTCAAATAAAGTTCGCGCTTGATATCCAACCCTTCTTCGATCAGCAAGCGCCGCACCAGCCGCCCCTCGGCCCCAGTCTGCGGCGTAACCAACTTCATCCCCAAAATCTGCCCGGCCAATTCCCCAGCCTGTTCCGGCGATCGCGCCAATTTCACTCCGCCGCCCTTGCCGCGCCCGCCGGCATGAATTTGCGCTTTCACCACCGTCACCGGCGTCCCCAACTTCCGCGCCACGCCCTCGGCATCCTCCTTCTTAAACACCACTTCCCCGCGCGGCACCGGCACGCCAAATTTCGCCAGAATGGCCTTGGCCTGATACTCGTGTATCTTCATGAAACTCCCACTAGTGCTAAAATTTGCGCGACGTCGAAACGAGCCAGTTTACTCGGAACGCAAAAGGCGGGCAAGAAGATGGCGCTCGAGATGCGCGCGGAATGTGAGCGATGCGAAGAGCTTCTAGCGACGGACGAGGAAGCTTTCATCTGCTCCTACGAATGTACCTTCTGCCCGCGCTGCGCCCAAGCGATGAGCCGCATTTGCCCAAATTGCGGCGGCGAATTAGTAGCACGCCCGCGCCGCAAAGCCGCGACCAAATCATGATTTACCTCATCCAACCCGCGCACGTCGCTGTTTCTTTTTCCGAACGTAGGGGCGTCCGCCTAGGCGGACTGCGCCGCCCGAGTAACGCGCATCGATTCGTATCCAACATCCTACCGTCGCGCCGAAAGATCGACCTATGAACGCTCCCACACCCCATCCATCGGCCCCCGCCCCCTCCGACTTCACTCTGCATCACGCGCTCGAGAAAATCATCGCGGGCGAAGATCTCTCCCGCCGCGAAGCCGAATCCTCCATGGAGCGTATCCTAACCGGCCAATCGAACGACGCCCAAATCGCCGGCTTCCTGGCCGCCCTGCGCATGAAAGGCGAAACGGTAGACGAGCTAGTCGGCTTCGCCAAAGTAATGCGCCGCCACGCCGCCCCAATTTTCCCGCAAGGCCGCAAGTTTGCAGCCAACGAACCGCTAATCGACACCTGCGGCACCGGCGGCGACACGCGCAGCACCTTCAACATCTCCACCGCCGCCGCGTTCGTAGTAGCCGGCGCCGGAGTCCGCGTCGCCAAACACGGCAATCGCTCCATCAGTTCCCGCTGCGGCGCCGCCGACGTTCTCGAAGCCCTCGGCATCCGAATGGATCTCCCGCCCGAAGCCGCCGGCCGCGCCATCGAAGAAATCGGCGTAGGCTTTCTTTACGCTCCCGCCGTCCACACCGCCACGCGCCATGCCATGAACGCCCGCCGCGAACTGCGCATCCGCACGGCGTTCAATCTTCTAGGCCCGCTGACAAATCCCGCAGGCGCGTCCTCGCAACTAGCTGGCGTCTTCGATGAAAGCTATGTCGAGCTCCTGGCCCGCGCCCTCGGCGAACTGGGCGTCGAGCGAGCCTTCGTAGTCCACGGCAACGATGGTCTCGACGAAATTACTCTCACCACCGAAACTCAAGTAGCCGAACTTCGCAACGGCGAAGTGCGCAGCTACACGCTAGCTCCCGAGGATTTCGCCGTGCCCCGCGCGCCAATCGAAGCCCTGGCCGGCGGCGACGCACAACACAACGCCCAAATCATCCGCCGCATCCTCGATCGCGAACATGGCCCGCGCCGCGACATAGTCGTAGCCAACGCCAGCGCCGCCCTAGTAGCCGCCAACAGCGCCAAAGATTTCCTCGATGGCGTCCGCCAAGCGAGCCACTCCATCGATTCCGGCGCAGCCCGCGCCAAGCTCGACACACTAATCGCCTTTCATCGCGCCTAAATGCCCCCGCGCGTCACGCCCGCCCAAATCCACGCCTTCCGCCTCGCGCGCCATCACCTGGCCGGCTCACAGCGTTCCAATCTCCTCGACGTAACCAGCGATGTCTGCGGCATCCAAGCCCAGCTCATGGCCTCAGCGCACCTCGCTCTCAACGCCCGCCTACCTCAACTCACCCGCGAAGAAATCCGCCGCGCCCTAAACGAAAAACGCACGTTGGTCAAAACCCACTGCATGCGCCAAACGCTACATCTCCTTCCGTCGACGCAATACGCCACCTACATCTCCGCCAACAAAAAAACCCGCCTCAAGCAAGTCCGCAACGTAATGGATCGCTTCAAAATCACGGACCACGAAGCCGATCAATTATTGCGCGCGCTCCTCGAAGCGCTCGCCGAAAAGCCGCTGGCGCAAAAGGCCCTCCGCGTGGCCGTTCGTCCGCAGGTCAGTAAGAAAGTGCGCGCCTGGATGGACAAAGTCTGGGGCATCGTCCGGCCCGCGGTTGTCGAAGGCTTAGTCTGCTATGGTCCCGACGAAGGCAACGAAATCACCTACGTGCGCACAGAAGACTGGCTGCCGAAACAAAAATCAATTGACGCGGACTCCGCCCAGCGATTCTTGCTGCGCGCCTATCTACGCGCCTATGGCCCAGCCACCGCTCGCGATTTCGCGCACTGGTCCGGTATTTCCATGAAGGAAGTAACCGAAGTCTGGAAATCCATCGAAGAAGAACTCACCGAAGTCCAGGAAGAAGACCGCAAATCCAACATCCTGCGCGAAGATGAAACCGCCCTGAGCAAAAGCACTCTACAGAATCAAAATCTCCACCTGCTCCCCAGCTTCGACGTCTTCCTACTAGCCCACGCCGAAAAATCCCACATGCTCCACGATCGCCACTACAAGCGCATCTACCGCAACCAAGGCTGGATTTCGCCGGTTATGCTGCTGGACGGCCGAGTAATCGGCACGTGGACCCACGAACGCAAAGGTAAATTTCTCGAGATCACCGTCGAGCCCTTCGACAAAATTCCAAAGTCTCTCTCAGCGCAAATCGAATCCGAAGCCCAGCGCCTGTCAACTTTTCTGGGCGCAACATACAAATTGATTCTCCCGTAGGGGCGGGGCTTGCTCCGTCCGCCGAATGCCAAACTGCCTCCAGTTCGCCATTTGCGATCTTTCGGCCCGCCGCACTGCTGTCAGGCACACACCACCGAATCGACCTTTTGTTTTTTCTTTTTCCTACAGGCGGGAACGCGACGAATCCCTACACCGCCAAAAAATTCTCCAATAACCGAAATCCCACTCCCGTCAAAACGGACTCGGGATGAAACTGCACGCCCTCCACTTTCATCTTCCTGTGCCGCAAACCCATAATCACGTGATCGGATGTCTCCGCCGAAATCTCCAAGCCCTGCGGCAAAGATTTCCTCTCCACAATCAACGAATGATACCGCGTAGCCGAAAAATCCTGCGGCAACCCGCGAAAAATCGTCTTCCCGTCATGATGAATAGCGCTCGTCTTCCCATGCATGATCTTCGCCGCCCGAATCACCCTCCCGCCAAAGGCCTCGCCAATCGCCTGATGCCCCAGACAAACCCCCAAAATCGGAATCCTCCCCGCAAATCTCTCAATTAAAGAGATCGAAATCCCAGCCTGCCGCGGCGTCCCAGGCCCCGGCGAAATCACAATCCTCTCCGGCCCCAAATCCGCAATCTCATCCAAAGTAATCTTGTCGTTCCGCCGCACCACCAACGTCTGCCCCATCTGCCCAAGATACTGCGCCAGGTTGTAAGTAAACGAATCGTAGTTATCCAGCAGCAGAATCATCGCGAATCCCGGTCTTCGTATCCCCTATTCCCTACACCCTACCCCCCGCCGTCTGCACTTCCTCCAACGCCGCCACCAACGCCCGCGCCTTATTCACCGTCTCCTCATACTCGCGCTCCGGCACCGAATCCGCCACCACTCCCCCGCCAGCCTGAATATGCGCGTACCCGCCCTTCGCCACAAGCGTCCTCAAAGCAATGCACGAATCCAAATTCCCCGAAAAATCCAAATACAAAATCGCCCCGGCATAAATCCCCCGCCGCGTAGGCTCCAGCTCGTCAATAATTTCCATAGCCCGCACCTTAGGCGCCCCCGAAAGCGTCCCAGCCGGAAAGCAAGCCATCAACGCATCAAAACAATCCACTCCCGCGCGCAATTTCCCGCTCAAGCTCGAAACCAGGTGCATCACGTGCGAATATCTCTCCACGTACATCAACCGGTCCACCTTCACCGAACCATATTCGCAAACGCGTCCCAAATCATTGCGCCCCAGATCCACCAGCATAATGTGCTCAGCGCGTTCCTTAGGATCAGCCAACAGCCGCGCCTCATTCGCGCGATCCTCCTCTTCATTGCGCCCGCGCGGCAATGTCCCAGCAATCGGCCGGTAAAAAGCATCGCGCCCCTGCACCTTCACCAACATCTCGGGCGAGCTACCAACGACCGCCACATCATCGAGCCGCAAGAAATACATGTAAGGCGAAGGATTGATCACGCGTAAAGCCCGGTAAATCTCAAACGGATCGGCGTCTGTCTTGGCCGTAAATCTTTGGCTAGGCACAACCTGAAAAATATCCCCCGCCCGGATGTAAGCCTTCGCCCGCCGCACCGCGGAAATGTAACGCGCCCGCGTAAAATTCGAGCGAACCAAAAGACGCCCGCGCCGCGCCCCGCGCTTCACCCTCTCCGCCCGCAAAGGCGCCTGCAATTTCCGCCGCGTGCGCTCAATCTCCTCGACCGCCGCGTCATACTTCGCCCGCAAGCTGCCCTCACCCTCGGTAAAAACATTCTGCACAATCCAAACGCGGTGCCGCACATGATCGAACGCCACCAACCCGCGATAAAACATCAACACCGCATCATCGAGCTTCAACTCATCGCTGCCGGTAGAAGGAATGCGCTCAATCAACCGCACCATATCGTAAGCAAAATAACCAATGGCCCCGCCCGTAAGCGGCGGCAGACCAGCAACGCGCACCGGCCGATAGCGCGCCATCAAACGCCGCAAAACCTCAATCGGATTCTCATCAAACGTCTCGCGCCCCGAGGCCGATTCCACCACACATTTCCGGTCGCGCGACCGAAACACCTCCGCCGGATCAGCCCCCACAAACGTATACCGCGCAATATTCTCCCCGCCCTCCACACTCTCCAGCAAAAACGAGTAAGCAGCCCCACGCGCAATCCGCAAATAAGCCCCAACCGGCGTAAGCAAATCCGCCGTAAAGCAGTCGTACACCGGCACAAGGTTTCCCGCACGAGCCAAGCGAGCAAAGGATTTGTAATCCGGCTGAATCATAAATGTAGAAACCGTAGCGCCGGCTG
>Ga0310037_10001661_pt1 | contig 12099 bp, 10 predicted proteins | sample Sb_taG_11_FD_200239 | JGI IMG/M metagenome (GOLD analysis project Ga0310037, IMG submission 200239) | Peat soil microbial communities from Weissenstadt, Germany - Sb_50d_3_AS metaG (v2) (version 2) | ecosystem: Environmental > Terrestrial > Soil > Wetlands > Peat | place: Germany: Weissenstadt...
GCCCTCAGCAAACGGTCCTAAAAGGTGACTGGCGCTTTCCGATCGCGGAGCAGAAGCGCGCCACTGGCGCTGTCGGCGCACAGGTGCTTGTCGTCGTGGCCGTCGGGTAAATGATTCGAATAGTCACTGTTCCAGGGACGGTGGGAGGAGGTACCCGAGAATGGCCCGGTTTGACAGCCAGGTCCCGGTGATATCCCTATTTAGGCGGTCGCGAGCATCCGTTATCCCGGCGACCAATTGACGCACCAACTTCTGAACTGGTTTTCCGACAGCCACCGTCCAACTGGGGAGCCGGCGCCATCACGGGTCGGGCTGATGCTCCCCGAGGTTGCGGCACAGCCCCGAGCCACGCGCAGCGTTCGCGGGCTCACGCCAGGCTGGTGCGCGAGCTAGAACGAGCCGCGACGCCCGAGATGTGATCCGTATTAGCCTGGCGACGCTCACCGAGCACCGGCCCTATCAGCTCACTGTCGCGATAGCGGCGCACCAGAACAGTCGCGGCAGCCGCGGGGCCATCGGTGCTGCAGATCGCCCGCTCCGACATGCCCCCCTGTGTTCCGGGCCCTCGCGGGCGTGCGATGCAACAAATCTCATCAGCAGTGCTCATTCCTAGCTATGCTCCGCGTCCCGACCCCGAAGGAGGCTGAGATGCCTGGACTGACTCGCAAGAGCTTCGATACCCCTGACGAGACCAGGCCGTTCGAAGCGGGCATGGGGGGGCTGGAGGTCATCAACACCGACGATGGAGTCGTTGGTCGAGCCACCTTCGAACCCGGTTGGCAATGGTCCAAGCACGTCAAGCCGATCGCCGGGACCGAGAGCTGCCAGGCCGCGCACACCGGTTACTTCGTCTCAGGCCGGATGAAGGTCGTGATGGACGATGGCGAAGAAATGGAGTATGGCCCCGGCGACTTCGCAACTATGGCACCGGGCCATGACGCTTGGATCGTCGGCGATGAGCCGTGCGTCGTCATCGATTGGCAGGGTTTCGGCGATTACGCCAAGCGCTGACCGCGCCTCAGCAGGCTTCTCCCGCACTGCGGTCCGGTCGCCAAGGTGCGAGCAGGCCGCGAGCTTTAGCGCAAGGGACGCGGAGGAGCACTGGAGCGCGACTGCTCCTTGTCGCAACGGATAAGCAGCCAGGCTCCCGCACGACGCTGCGGAGTCCCAGCAAGACCAGCAATCTCGACGTCGGCTCCCCCCGACAGCGATGCTTTCCCGGATCGCGCAAGAGCGCGCGATGCTGGGCGGCGCTTGTGGAATGGACGATGAGCGAGCGTGATCGAAGCCCTCGGATCGGGACCGATCGAGACGCATGCTTGTCGTCCGCAGCGGCAGCCAGCGTCCCGGTCGTTGGCAGTGATGCTCCGTGATTTAGATGCGGAAACGACATCGTCGGCGCCGGCCGGGTCGCTGGCCACTGTCGCGATCGCCCGAGCGAGCGACGGCGCGACCAGCCCCATCGGTCGGGCAACGCCGTTTCGAGCCAGTGGTCTTGCGACCCGCTCCGCCTGGTCGGACAGTGCGCTCTTCCCGCGAATGCGGGAGCGGCCAGCAATGGGGACAGTGGCCGTGAGCGGAAGCGCCCGATCTGAGGGATCGGGCGCTGTCGTGTTGCGGCTTGCATTCTGGCCGCGTGGCTGCGTCAGCTTGCTGTCCGCGGGCCGGTTGGGGTGTTCGGGTCGTTTCGACGGCGCGCGAGCAGCAGTGTGCCGCCGGTTGCGGCGAGGATGAGCCCGAGTGTGCCGGCGGCGCCGATGCCGGCGTCGGCCCAGTCAAACCCGCCATGGGGGTCGGTTACGCGCACGATCGTGGTGGGCGCGGGCAGCTGGTACTGCTCGTCGGGATTGGGCCGCACGACCCAGGTGTTCTGGGCCGGTCGCGTCGCCGCCGCGCGCGCGAGTTGAGCGGCTTGCTGGTCGGGGTTGGGTCGCACGACCCAGCCGGCCTGTCCGCCATGGGCGGACGCTGCCGGCGCGGAGATCGCGCCGAGCGCGAGCGTGACCGCGAGTGCCGTCTTGTTGTGTTGGCTGTGGCGCATGTCGCGTACCTCCTGCGGTTGCCGATCGCCCGGTGCGATCGGATCGGCATGGAACGGTGCGCTTGGGCGGTGTACGCGTTGCTGGAAGCGGTTGGAGAACGGCAAAGGGCGCCGGCAGCGCTGGTGCAGGCGCCCGGCGCGGTGGTAGCGTTGCCGGCGGGGGATACCGGCTGTGCTTGAGTTTCGGATCCTGGGGCCGTTGGAGGTCGTCGAGCACGACCGGCTGCTGGTGCTGGGCGGTCCCAAGCAGCGGGCGCTGCTGGTGATCTTGTTGTTGCATCGCGGCGAAGTGGTCTCGACCGACCGGCTGGGCGATGAGCTGTGGGGCGAGCGCCCGCCGGCGAGCGCGGCCAAGACCGTGCAGGTGTACATGTCGAATCTGCGCAAAGCGCTCGGTGATGGTGTTCTGGTCACCCGGGGGCACGGGTATCTGCTCCAGACCGCACGCGGGCAGGTGGACGTGGACCGTTTCGAGGTGCTGGTGGATGCGGGGCGCACGGCGCTTGGAGAGGGGGACGCGCGCGGGGCGAGCGAGCGGCTGCGGGAGGCGTTGGCGCTGTGGCGCGGACCGCCGCTCGCGGACTTCGCGTATGAGCCGTTCGCGCAGGCCGAGGCTGCCCGGCTGGAGGAGGAGCGCTTGGCGGCGCTCGAGGACCGGATCGACGCGGATCTTGCGCTCGGCAGGCACGCGGCGCTGGTCGGCGAGCTCGAGTCGCTGGTGCGCGGGCACCCGCTCAGGGAGCGCCTCCAGGGGCAGTTGATGCTGGCGTTGTATCGGTCGGGCCGACAGGCGGACGCGCTTGAGCGCTACCAGGAGGCCCGCCGCAGGCTGACCGACGAGCTCGGCATCGAGCCGGGACCGGAGCTTCAGGAACTCGAGCGGGCGATCCTCAACCAGGACCCCGAGCTTGGTGGGCGGTCGCGGCGGCTGCCGCGCCCGCCAGCGCGCCGTCGCGGAGCTCTGCTGCTCGCGCTCGGCGGGCTCATTCTGGCCGCGGCCGCCGTCGCGGCGGTCCTCAGTCTCGGCGGGGGCACGAGCAGCGGCCCGGTGCTCGCGGCGGTCGACCGCGTGGGGATGATCGACCCGCGGACGGGTGCTGTCCTGGCGAGCGTTTCGGTCGCGGGCGCCCCGGCGCGACTGGCCACGGACGGGAGGGAGCTATGGGTCGGAGGCGACACGTCCCAAACGCTGCAGCGGATCGACCCCGGCTCGCCGGGAACGGTGGTTGCTGTCAACGGGTTCCCGAGTGCGCTGGCGATGGGCGTGGGCTCGTTGTGGATGGTTGACGCGCTTCGTGGCACGCTGGTCAAGGTCAACCCCGCGTATGGGACGGTCGTGGCCCGAACGTCGCTGACGGGAGCGGCGCGGGAGGTTGCGATTTCCGACCGTGCCGCGTTTGACCCGTGGTCGGTTGCCGCGGGCGCCGGCGGCGTGTGGGTGAGCGACGGGTCATCGCGGGTGTATCGGATCGACCCGCAAAGCGCTCGGGTCACGGGAGGGCTGAACCTCGGCACCGCGATCGATGGGCTGGCTGCGGCCGGGAACGCGGTGTGGGCGATCAGCGGTAACGCGGCGACCGTCTTGCGGCTTGATCCCGGAACCGGGAGGGTGACGGCAAGCATCTCGATCGTCAGTCGTCCGGGACTGGAGTCACCGTATCCGATCGCGATCGCGGCGGGCGCGGGGTTCGTGTGGGTGCTCAACGCCAACAGTGGCACGGTGACGAAGATCGATCCGATCGCGCGCGGCATCGTGACCACAATCCCGATCGGTGTCGATCGCGGCCCGCTTCGGCTCGCAGCCGGGGCGGGCGCCGCGTGGGTCGCCAATGGCGACGGCACGCTGTCGCGGATCGACGCGAGTAGTGACGCCGTGACGTACTTCCCGATCGCTCACGGTCTCACCGATGTCGCTGTCGCGGGCGGGTACGTGTGGGTTACAGCTGGGCCAGGGCCGGGCCCACGAGCAGGCGCCGGCGCTCCGGTGAGCGGGCCTGCCGTCACGTCGGTGCGAGCGCTGCCTGTCTCGTTTTGCGCCCCTGTGCTGTCGCAGGCCGGCCAGCGGCCCCGCTACCTGATCGCCTCAGACATGCCGCTCCAAGGCACCGGCAGCGAGCTGCCGCTTGAGATGACCGACGCGATCCGGTTCATTCTGCAGCGCGATCACTTCCGCGCCGGGCGCTTCACACTCGGCTACCAGGCATGTGACGACTCGCTCGTCTCCCCGCGCGGACCGCCGAACGAGGTTCGCTGCGCAGCCAATGCGCGGGCGTTCGCCGACGACCCGAGCGTGATCGCGGTCATCGGCCCGTTCTTCTCCGACTGCGCGGCCATCGAGATCCCGATCGCCAACCGCGCCACCCATGGACCGCTCGCGATGATCGCCCCCGCGGCCACCGCCGTCGGACTGACACACGCCGGACCGGGCGCCAGCTCGGGCGAACCCGGCCGCTACTACCCCACCGGACAGCGGAACTTCGCGCGGGTCATACCCCCCGACAACGTCCAGGGCGCGGCCGACGCCATGCTGGCCCAGACGCTGGGCGCCAACCGCCTGTTCGTCCTCGACGACGGAACGCTCTACGGCAGCGGCGTGGCCGCGAGCTTCCACTCCGCCGCCACCCGACTCGGACTCCACGTCGTCGGCGCAAGCCACTGGCAAGATCCCAGCCGCAGCTACCGCTCACTGGTCGGCAGAGTCCAACGCTCCGGCGCCACCGGCGTATTCCTCGGCGGATACCTCGAAGACGGCAGCGCCCTGTTCAAAGCCCTGCGCGCCGGCCTGCCCACCGAAGTACGGATGCTCACACCGGACGGCTTCAATGGTTCGGGTCTCGTGGCCGAGCTTGGCAGCAGCGCCGAAGGCATGACCATGAGCCTCCCCGGCAAGCGGCTCTCGGCGCTGCCGCCCGCCGGTCGGAAGTTCGTCTCGGAATTCGGCGCCTCGCTGATCGCCCCGGCCCAGACCGACACCCCCTACGCCGCGCAGGCCACCCAGCTGATGCTCGACGCGATAGCGCGATCAGACGGCACCCGCGCGTCCGTCACCCACGAGCTCCTCACCGCCAAAGTGTCCAACGGGATCCTCGGCAACTTCGCGATCACCCCGAACGGCGACACCACCGCCGACGCCATCACGATCTACCAAGTCCGCAACGGCACGCTCCGGCTGCTCAAGATCATCTCTCCGCCACCAGCGCTCACAGCACCGTAGAGCCAGGCCGAACGCCACTCACCGAGACCTGGAGAAACCGCGGCTTCCCCTCGCGCGATCTCAACATCCGGCACAGCCCGTCCCTCTCTCGCTGGCGCAATTCCTGCTCCAACGAATCACCGACCAGACCATCAATCTCAACCCGATTGCCTCGCTTAAGTGGCTGCACGCCGGATGTTCCTGCTTCCGACGCGAACAGCACGACCGCATCGCTGCCAGGGTCAAATCACTCGCACGGCCGACGCCAGAACGCCGGGGGTGAATGCCGCGCTACTGCATCCATTCGTCCCGGAAAGTCTTGCCGCTCGCTCCCGCGCTTGAGCAGCGGGGCAGTCGGCGCCCTAGGCTGTGGCCAGACTGCCGGCCCGTCAGAATGCGGTAGCGGCCGCCGCCCTCGCTGGCGGCGACCACGACGCTTCCGCATCCAAATCAGGGAGCACCAATGCCGCCGACCGGGACGCTGGCTGCCGCTGCGGACGACAAGCACGTGTGCGCTGACAGCGCCAGTGGCGCGCTTCTGCTCCGCGATCGGAAGCGCCAGTCACCTTTTAGGACCGTTTGCTGAGGGCGACCCAGGAATTGCAAACGGCCGGCTCCGGCGAACTCGCTGACCTCATTTGCAGCCGTCACACGGCGAGCAAGCATCACGCGTCGAAGCAGAAGTGGCGCTCGGTCTCGTCTCTGCTTCCGGTATGGACGAAACAGAGCAGCCTTGGCGGCAGCCCGTCCCGGCCGGGGCGAGACGCCTCGTTCTCGTCCAACTCGGAAGCGGCCCTCCGTTTGCAGGCGTGCTGCTAGTCGAGCGCCGAGTAGCGCCGCGGTCGGGGCACGGTCGACTTCCGCTCCGTCTGGCGAAGGAGCACGGACGCGAATACGGCCCGCAGCAATGCTGGAAGTCGTCCATCTCGAGAGGAGGTCAGCGGCGGCGCCTACCGCCGCTCGCTGAGGCGAAGCAGTCACCCGGTTCCGCGCGACGCGGGTCTCGGCGGAGGTCTCGCTGAGACGCGGCGGGTGTTTTGCGCTGGCCCGACATAACCCGCCGAAGCGAGTGAGTCATGCCTTGTGTCGGTTGGCGGTCTCGTGGCTCGAGCCGGTCATTGGTCACGTTCACATTAGGCTCGCGGGGGGTGTGCGGGCGTGTGTGATCTTCGCGGTTGCCTTAGCTTAGGGCTAGTCGGGGATGTGCGTCTTGGCTTGGTCGGCGTTCGTGATCGCGGAGTGGTCGGAGCGGCGCGGTGCCTGGTCGGTGCGGCTCGCTCAGCGAGCACGCCGTGAGCAGAATGACCGCGTCGCCGGCGGCGATGGTCAATGCCGTATCCATGTCGGGCCTGTAAGGCCCGCCGATGATTCAGGATCGCACCTGGCGGGGGCATGGCGCACGGGGAGCGTCGTGATTGTCCGGAGTATCGCCCGTCGCCCCGCGCGGGGACCGGGCTCTACGACGCGCTCGCAGGAAGGCGACGGGGCACCGCCACGTGCATCGCTCCCCAGCATCGCTTGCCACCGTGGCAGCGCTCGAGTGCTCGAAGCTCGGCGTGCAGCCGTGCCAGCTGGGATGTGCTCAGGCGGTAGGCGACGTTGTGCAACTCGAACGGGTCCGTTCGTAGGTTGTAGAGCTCGCGTTCCCCGTCCGCATACTCGACGTACAGGAAAACGCTGGTTCGCATCGCCTCGTAGGTGGTTGGGCTGCCGCTGGCGGGTTGCTGGTAATCAGGATCGTGGACGGAAAGCGGTGTGCCCTGGTGCTCGATCAGCACCGCGTCTCGCCAACGCGGCGTGGGTCGTCCCTCGAAGAGTGGCACCAAGCTGTGGCCGTCGCCGGCGAGGGTGGTGCCGCCGATCGCAGCGAACGTGCTGGCCAGGTCCACGTTCTCGGCGGGCAGGCCGGTCCGTGACGCGGCCGCGACTCCGGGACCGGCGACCACGAGCGGGACTCGAATGTCGGTGTCGAAGGCCGTCAGCTTCCCGGGCATGAGGCGGTATTCCCCCGTGTGCAGGCCGTTGTCGGAGCTGAACACGAGGTACGTGTTGCCGGCGAATCCGTTGGCACTGAGCGCCAGTTCGATCTCTCCGATCATGCGGTCGACGGCCTGTACCGCCTGTGCTCGGCGGCGAAACGCCCAATCGATCCGGGCCACCTGTTCGCGCGTGAGGGGCGGGTGCGAGGCGAGCCATTGCGGCGAGTGGGTGGGCAGGACGTCGAAGTTGCGAGGTCGTGGCGCTCCGAGACCCGGGAAGTCATGCCTGTCCTCGGGTGCTGGGACGTATGGGGAGTGCGGCGCGAAGGTGGCGAGCTCGAGGAAGAACGGCTGGTGGCTGCGGGCGGCGGCGTGGATGAAGGCGACACCTTTCTCGGCGAGCACGTCGGTGAGGTAGTCCGACGGACGGTGCCCGAACCTCCGCAGCACTCCGTTCTCGTTGAGCGTGTAGTTGAACTCCCCGTATCCCCAGCCGGCGACATCCCATTGGTCCCAGCCCGGCGGGACATACGTGGCAGGCACGTCCGTGGTGGCGCCGTCAGCGAGGTGTCCCGCGACCTGCAAATAACCGTTGAGGTACTTGCCCATCATGGCGGTTCGATACCCGGCGCGCTCGAGCGCGACCGCGAACGTGTGCTGCTCCGCGCCGCGGCGATGAAACGCCTGAAACCCACCCGTCGAGCCGAAATTGCCCCACACGTGCGTGTCGTGGGGGAAATCGCCGGTGAAGATAGACGCGCGCGACGGGCAGCAGAGCGAGTCGGACACGAAATAGTTCGTAAAGGTAAGCCCGTGCTGCTCCATCGCAAGCACGTGCGGCATGAGCCGGACCAGGTCGCTCGACATGTCGTCGGTCAGGACGAACACGATGTTCGGTCGCCGCGAGCCGAGCACCGGAGCGGTCGGAGGCGAACCCCCGACCTCGCGCGGCGCCGAGCTCGTCATCTCTGGCTTGGAAGACCCGCCCCCGCACGCCGCCAGCGCGAGCCCACCCCACACCAACAGCCCAGCGAAGAGCAGGCGGCCTGCCCGGCGCGCGAGACGACGGCTCGAAGGTGGCGGAATCAAGGCCTCGACAAGATCGGCTAGAAGTACGTGCACGCCATCAGTGCCCTCGCCCGGTCCGTGCGAGCCTCACGGCTCCCGCCGATCGTAGCTGTCCCTCTGGATAACCTCGTGTTCGGGACGTTGCAGGCCGGTTACGGTTCAGCAGCACTCCAGGTGCAACCCATGCGGGCCGCGGCAGGGCTCTGACTAGGGCCGGGCAGTGCTACGGACCGCAGGCCGCCAACCCAAAATGGACGCGCGCTCGTCCAGCCATCCCATCGGAACGCCGACGCCGAGCAGCAGCCCAGACCCGGGACCGAGTTCGCTAGCCCACAGAGCGGAGCCCAGACGCACATGAGCGTGCCCCCGCCGGCTCGGCCGCGAGACGACCCGCGTTCGTTGCGTGACGGGCGCCTCCACTAGCCCGACGCCAGTCGTCCACCAGCGCATCAACCCCGCACCCGCTCTGATGGGCGGGAGGCCACTCTAGCCCGCCGGGAGCAGGTGCGGTCGCGAAAGAGGCCCGGACCGAACGCGGCGTGCGCACCGCGTAATGAATTTCAGAGTTTCAAGCCTTGATATTCACCGCTCCGCGGCGGGCGGCCTGGGCCGCGGCATCGCCGTCGTTGAGCGCCGCGGTGCCGGTTCGACCATCGCCGTCGCTGGCGGCCGCCTTCAAGGCCGCGCCGGAGACGTTAGCCGGGGTGAGCTGAGCCGCGGCAGCGGCCAGCGGGGCGTGCGTGACAGGGGTGATGTGCATCGTCCACTTCCTTGTAGATAGTGCGTCTACCGACTGATCGACCCCAGTGCACGCTCACTCGAGTCCCGCTGGACGGCTGATCTACGCCCAGCGATGTGAGAATTCACAGCTCCATGATCTCCCCGACCATCAACGCCACCGACTCACGCACCACATCAGCATGCTCGCTCGCGAGCACCCCCACGCACCGCATCACGGGCGGTCAGACTCTGACCCTCGGCCATCGTGGTGTCTCCTTCATCGGAATCGTGGAACGGACCGACGATCATGAGCGCCAGTGGCCGGAAACACCCCCGGCAACCGCAGCGAGCTACACCACAACTACCGACTCAACCCCCGCGGTGGGCCGGATGGGAGTGGGATGACGGCGCGTAACGCGGTGTCGTGGGCGACCAGTGTTCCGCCCACGAGTTCGATTCGCGCCCTAAGAACGGCCAGCCGTTCCGGTTGGATGCCGCGGTGTGCACCCTGCACATCGATCGCGAGCTCGCTCCCGTCCGCCTGCGCGCGAACGGCGAGCAGCCGCGCGCCACCCACCGCCGCAAGCGCCTCCTCGGCAACGCGGTAAATGATCGTCTCGACTTCCGCGTTAACGCTTCGTCTCTCCGGCAGCGCGATTGTCAGCTCCGCGAAGGCAGGGCCGTCGCGTGAACGCGCCGCGAGGCCCTCGAGGGCCGTGCGCAGGCCGAGCTCGAGTGGCGGCCGCATGCTGGCGGCGAGTGATCGCAGCGAAAGAAGCGTGGAGCCAATGTCTGACCGCAACTCTCCCAGTCTCGGCTCCGCCAACCCGGAGCCAAGCTGACGCTCGAGCGCTCCTAAGCCGAGCAGCACGGCGGCCAGCGTCTGCGCCGACTGCTCGCGCAGCTCGTAAGCAACGTGGTGACGTTCGGCCTCCTGGCGCTGAATCACCTCGCGCAACTGGCCTCCACGCTCGGCGAGGTGGCCGCGGGCCTCCTGCAACTCTGCGCGAATCACAGCACGCTCCCGTTCGCTCTCCAGCAGCCGCCTGCTCTCAGCCGCGCCCGCCGCCTGCAGCGCGAGGATTGCCAGCGTCGCGTGATCCTCCGGCATGAAGGGCCGTCTCCGAAGCACTATGAGCGTTCCGTATGACGTTCCCCCCAACTCGATCGGGAAGCGCTTCTCCCAACCATCATCATCGCCCGCCGAGTCCGCCTCAACGGTCCCGTTGCTGCTCAGCTCGACCCGCGCAACACCGGTCGAAGCCAACCTCTGCGCCTGTTGTGCGACAGTCGCCGGAAGGTCATCGCTGACGTCGAGGTGCGCCAACGTCAAACCGGATTCCAGCAGCAGCTCCTCTCGCGCGTGCGCGTCTCGCATGCGATCGCTGAACCGGCCCGCGAGCACCCCAACCGCGACATATGCCACGCCGCGCGTGAGAAAGCCGACCGCATCGAGCTCGGTGTGCGAGTCGAGCGCCCAAACGCCAACCAATCCGAGCGCGAGCGCGGACGCGCCGATACCCGCCACCAAGCCGAGCTCGAGCGCGACGAGCGCGATCGGAACGACATAAAGCAGCGCGATCCCCTCCCCAACCTCGGGTCCTGTATGGCAAAGCGCGAACACGACGATGAAAAGCGCGGCGGCGGCCACCAGCACCACGTCCCGCCGCTCGATCCAGCGACGAACCGGTAACAGAGACACCGCGGCCCGACTGCCCATCGGCCGATGTCTGCTCACAGCCCGCACTCCCGACACCCCGAAACCCACCACACCGGCCCATAGGAGCAGCCCAGTCGCCGACCGCCATCCGCGCAAACTGCGCGATGCGCTCAGTACTTAACAACTGCGCGATGCCCTGAGTACCTAACTCGTATTGCTTGGCGATCACAGCCCTCGGAGCCCTGACTACCCCGCCCAAACAGCTCACTTCCTCGACCAGAACCTCCCACACCCCCGCCGCATCGTCCCATCCGGACTCGACGACAACGGGCCCGAGGACCACCCCGACATCATCGCGGCCGAGCTCCGAAGCTTCTTCCAAGCCGAACAATTCGCCTGAGTTCGTTCTCGACGCGCTGGGCTCCGGCTCCGCCTGCCGTTTCCATGCGCCGCAGCACGATCGACCTCGCTCCCTACTTCGAGGAGAACGAACATGGCCGCAACGTCTCGCCGCGCCTGCTGCTCCGCGCGAAGGAGCAGTGGCGTTCGCACCTGGGAGGCCCACGAGGGCTCAGGAGCTCAAGCCCGCTGCATCTCGCGAGCGCCCGATGAGCGATCGCCGAGCGCACGTCTATCGGGTTCCCGTCTCCGAAGAGGCCCGAGGCGCGGATGCGGTCGCAGTTAGTCCCCTAAACGGACGGTCAGGCGCGCGTGCGTTGATCATCCTCAATGAGACGGTGCTCGGGCGGTCGGGTGCTTTCGAGCGAGTTCTCGATAGACGGTCGCGCGGCTAACGGAGAACAGCTCCGCGAGCTCGGCGATCGTGTGCTCCCCGGCTTGTGGAGCTTGAGCAGCACGGCCCGTTGGGGCGGGCTGAGCTTCGGGAGCTTGCCCTTGAGCTTCCCTTTCGCGCGGGCGATTGCCATCCCCTCGCGAGTGCGCATCCGCAGCAGGTCGACCTCGAACTCGGCGAACGTCGCCAGGATGTTGAAGAAGCACTTGCCCATCGGGTCGCCGGGGTCATAGACCGTCCCGCCTAACGACAGGCGCACACCTCGATCAGCGAGCGAGTCTCCGATCGCTCTGGCGTCCGGGACCGACCGGGCGAGGCGGTCGAGCTTGGGTACGACCAGCGTGTCGCGCTCGCGCAGTGCGGCCAGCGCCTGGGTGAGGCCTGGACGCGATCGGTGGCGGCCGGTCAGCCCGTGATCGAGATACACGCGATCATCGGGAACGCCAAGGTCGCTTAGCGTTCGCCGCTGCGCCGTCAGGTCTTGCCGTTCGGTTGAACACCGCGCATAGCCGATCAGGATCCCGCCGGGCACCGGAATGGCGGCAGGGCGATCGCGCCGGCTCAGCTCGAATCCGGCGACAGCGCCAGATCCAGCCGATGACCACCGCGCGCTCATCAAATTCCTCACCAGCGCTACGCACGATG
>Ga0310037_10001668_pt1 | contig 12068 bp, 11 predicted proteins | sample Sb_taG_11_FD_200239 | JGI IMG/M metagenome (GOLD analysis project Ga0310037, IMG submission 200239) | Peat soil microbial communities from Weissenstadt, Germany - Sb_50d_3_AS metaG (v2) (version 2) | ecosystem: Environmental > Terrestrial > Soil > Wetlands > Peat | place: Germany: Weissenstadt...
CTGCAACGACACGCGTCTTGCCAATCTTGTGGCCGACATCGCGCGGCAAACGGGCGAGGTCCGCGAAGTCGTCGAGCTGCCTGCGCCCCGGATGGGGGCCGAGGATTTCGCCTTCTTCGCCCAGCTCGTGCCCGGCTGCATGTTGCGCTTGGGCGTCGCGCCTCCGGGCCTTGAGGATCCGCCCATGCTGCATTCCCCGGAGTTTCGGCTGGAGGAGAGCTCGCTGCGGGCCGGCGTTGCCGTCTTTCGCGAACTTGCGCTGCGTTTGCCCTCGGTCTTGTGACGAGGCTCACAGCCCGGACGCCCCTGCTCTGCCACACTTGTACCTGCGACGATAATAACTCCATCACCGCAACCGCGGTCGTGGAAAGCGTAGGACAAGCGTGGCTAATCAGGATCTACGGTTCCGCCGTCGTGTCACGACGGTCGGCGACCAACAGCCGAAGAAAAACTTGCCGCTGATCATGGCGGTCGCAGCGTCTGGGCTCATCATCGTCCCAGCGCTCGTCTACACCGCGCTGCATCCGGCGGCCGTCACCTCGACCGTCAAGCGGTTCGCGAAGGCCATGCCGATGCAGGTCAAAGACATCGGCGTCGTCTCTGTCGTGGCGTCCCGGTCGACCCCCACGCCGCAGCCGTCAGCGTCGCCTACCGCTTCGGCGACGCCCACGAGCAAGACCAAACAGACGCCGGCCCAACTCGCCCACGCCGCTCATCTGAAACGGGAGCACGAGCTGGCATTGGCTGTGCTGCATCCCAAGAAAGTCGCCTCGACCGGCCAGACCTCAGATTCCGCCGACGGAGCCGCTTCGACCGTGGCGTCCACCGACACCACGGCGAGCAGCGACACCGGGAGCACAAGCGGAGCGGGTCAAAACGTTCCGGCTCCGGTGAGCGCCCCGGCCGCAAGCACGCGGGCCACGACTGCGCCCGCCACTCCGGCGGCCGTCGCTGCCGTGGACCAGCAGCAGCCTTCTGCTGACGCCACGCCGGTCTACGAGCCTGAGCTCGTGGTCGACGCACGCTTCGCGCATCAGGCTCAGCCGGACTACCCGGACGTCGCCAAGGCGCAGGGCGTCCAAGGCACGGCGATCGTTTTCGCAACGATAGGTCCGAATGGTAACGTGCTCTCGACGCGGATCGATCAGTCCACCGGCAATAAGCTGCTCGATCAAGCCGCGCTCGAAGCGGCGCATCAGAGCACCTTCGAGCCGCCGAAGATCAACGGCAAACCGGCGACCGAGACATACAGGCTCGTGTACACGTTCGCGCTCGGGAACTAACGCAAGCGTAGCTCGGGTTCGCAAGCTCACCAGGGCGGCATCATAGATGCCGCCCCTTTCTTTGGCGACAAGGAACCTTGAAGCAACAGACATCTGAAGCAACTTACCTTTAGGTCCGTTCCACTGGGAGACGTCCTTTCCGCGCCGAACTCGGGCGACATGGAGAAGAGTCGAGCCGTCGACCCCGGGCGCACCGTTGACTGGGGAAAGGTGTCGGCTGATTACGCCGCCCATCGCCCCGGACCGCCACCAAAGTTCTACGATTGTCTGGCCGCGCTCGGCATCGGACTGCCCGGTCAGACGATCTTGGACCTTGGAACGGGCACAGGCGTGCTCGCACGACGCTTTGCAGCCCAGGGCGCACGAGTGGCCGGCGTCGACATCGCCGACAATCAGATCATCGCCGCTCGTGAGATCGCTGCGCGAGACCGGCTCGACGTCGATTTCCGCGTTGCTCCCGCCGAGCGTACGCCGTTCGCCGATAAGAGTTTCGATTGCGTGACCGCCATGCAGTGTTGGATCTACTTCGACGCGGAGCAGACCTCGGCGGAAGTGCGACGCCTGCTGCGCGATGACGGCAGGCTCGTCATATCCTTTTTCTCGTGGCTGCCGCGGCTGGATCCAATCGCCCACGCGACCGAACAGCTCGTGCTTGCATACAATCCGGCGTGGACCGCCGGCGATTGGTCTGGAGAAATCGCGCCGCATCCGACCTGGACGCCGGAGGGATTTCGCGTTGAAGGGATGTTCTGGTTCGATGACGCCGTACCGTTCACGCGTGAATCCTGGCGCGGGCGGATCCGCGCTTGCCGTGGAACCGGCGCCGCGCTCGAGCCCGAGGTCGTCCAACGGTTCGATGCGGAGTTGGACCGCCTACTCGCGACGCTGGCCGCGAACGAGTTCACGGTCTTGCATCGCGTGAGCGCCCACGTGTTTAGCGTTGTCAGATAGAACGGACCTAAAGGTCCGTTGCTTCAGAGGTCCTTACTTGGCGGCGAGGAGTTCGGCGTGGCGTCGCTCCACGTCCGCATCCTGCGTATGCTCCAGCACGAGCGCGAGCGTTGCGACAGCCTTATCGAGCTCGCCGGCGTCAGCGAGGGCGTCGGCTAGCTGCAGACCGAGCTCGGCTCCCTCGGCGAATCGTTCGCTGCCAAGATAGCACTCGAGCAATGGTGTGGCGACATCCACTTCGAAGCCACCCTTGAGCAGGCGCTCGTAGCTCTGCGCGGCAGCCGCGAAGTCACCTGCGGTGAACGCGGCGTCGGCTTTTCTGCGGGTGAACGCCGCGAGACCGGGTGGCAGAGCCGCTGCAGAACTCGGCGCGCTAGCGACGCTTTTGGATATCGTGCCGTTGGTCGCGGCAGCAGCAGAAGGTTTCTGTGCGACGGATTCGGGCGCGGGCGCAGCGGGCTGGGCTTCCTCCTCGGGCTCGGGGGTCGAGGACAACGCCGGGCCAAGCAACATTGCCATCTCATCTTCGCTGGCGGGCTCGACGTTTGCGACATCATCCCACGCCGTGCGCCCGATGGCGACATTGCCGGTCTTGCTCCCCCACACAGGCTCGGGCTCGTCCGCTGCTTCGTCCGCAAACTCGTGCACGTCCGGCGTGGCAAGCTCGGCGTGCGTATCGCGCGCAGCGCCGAGAGCAGATGCCTCGGCTGACTCGTCGAGTTCGGGGAGCGCGGCCATGCGCTGCTCGAAACTCTCCCAACGACCGTCATCCAAACCTTTGTCGCGCACCGCCTCGAGAAGCTGCCTGATGTCGTCGCGCTGAGCTCTCAACGCGTCGTCGGGCATCGAGTTCAGCCAGCGTTGCACGTCGCTGACCGCTTGTGGTGCCACGTCGATCAGCTTGAGCGAAAAAAACGCAACCTCGTCGAAATGGTGCGACTGCATCAGCTCGCCGATGCCGCGGCGGAGGTTGTCGACCGCCTCTGCATTGCGGCTCATGATGGCGTAGAGCTCGCCGAGGCGAGCCACGAGCCCGCCGTCATCGGGCAACAGCTTTTCGCAATACCGGTATTCGTCGATAGCGTCGGCCATGTAGCCCGCGCGGTACAGCCCTTCCGCGTTGGCCAGCCGGATCTGCGGGTCGTCTGGGTTCTCGACGGCGATCGCGCTGAGCAACTCGAGCAGCGAGTCGTTGATCTGGCCTCCGCGGGTCAGCTTGGCGAACTGCCTGGCCACCACCGCGCGATCGGGGCCGAGGGGGTTGATCTCTTTGGATCCGAACAGGCTGCGCTTTTTCTCGCGTGCGTTCAGCACTTCGGCCAAGACGCCGACGGCCGCATCGAAACGCTTCTCGTCGGCCAGCGAATCTGTGGCTTCGACATAAAAGGGAACGGCCGCCCGAAGTCCCTTCAAGGCGGCTACTTCCTGTGCTTTGGCGAGTTTGTTAGAAGCGGCTGTCACGTCCGCCTCGCCCATCGCGCGTCAAGACGGGGTTCGGCTCGGGTACCTCGATCTTCGCCAGTTGATCCTTGAGCGCTGTGATGCGATCCCCGACATCGCGGTAATCCGACGCGCCGGCCTGTATCTCTTCGAACGACCACAGCGCCAGATTGAGGGATTCTTGATCGCCACGGCTCTCGTAGAGATCCGCGAGATTGTACAGCACGTCGCGATACTGTCCGTCTGGTTGGCCCGGTATCTCCAGGGCCTTGGAGAAGTGTTGCGCGGCTTCGTCGCTGCGGCCCAGGCCACGCAGGCTCAAGCCCACGCCGTTCTCGCGTAGCACCGCATAGTCGGGCTCGGAGAGCGCTTCGAACATGGGCATCGCCTCTTTGTAGCGTTTGAGATCGACGTAGGCAAGCGCCAGGCAGTAGCGCACGGCCGAGCTTGAGTTGCCTGAGGCGACCAGCTTCTCGCACGCCTTGGCGGCCGCTGTCGCGTTGCCACTCTCGCGCAGCCGCTCTGCGACATCGACCATGCGAGCGTCGGGATCAGCAGAACCATTGGCGGATTCGCGCGCGGCACGCAGTGCCTCGTCGAGCCGGCCGGCGACGACAAGCGCCTCGACGTCGACTTTCGGGGGCTCTGCTTTGCCTTTCGCCGCTGGTGCCGACGGGGGCGTCGGCGCTGTCTTGGCGGCGACGGTCGGGGCTACGCTTTTGGCAGGGGCTGCGGGGGCCGTCGTGCCGTTGACGCTTGCGCCGGCGCCGACCTGAGCTGCGGCCGCTTGGAATTGAGAGTCGCGCGCGGCTCTCTTGCTGTCGAGCTGACCGATGGCGGCCGTGGCCTGCGCGCGCTTGGCTTCGATCGCCGGCGCCAACGCTTTGAGATCGTTGCGCGCCGTGTCCATCTGCGCTTTGACCTGCTGCAGCGAAGTGAGCGCCGTCTTGACCTCAGCGATGCTGGCAGCGGCAGCAGCGGCATCGCTCTTAGCTGATTTCGAATCTGCGATGACGCTCTTGAGCTGCTCTTGCGCCTCGTCCGCCTGCTGCCGCGCAGCGGCGATGCGGGTCATGAGATCGGCAGCCGCCTTCTCGACGGTGATCGCGTTTCCGGAAGCATCGCTAACGCGCTTTTGCGCAGCTTCGATCGTAGCGGTGGCGTTGTTGATCAGTGTGGCGACGCCGGACGATTTCGTCTCGACCTCGGCGAGGAATTGCGGCAGAGCGGCGAGCTTCTCGAGATCTGCGCGTTGGGCTTCGAGCTTCGCACGAAGGTCGTCCAGCGCTTTGTCTTCGGCTGCCTTGGCAGCCGTGACTGACTCGAGCTGCCCCTTGAGGGTGGCGATGCTCGATTCGACGCTTCCGCGCTGAGCGTTGAGGGCCTCAAGAGCCGCTTGCGCAGCCTTGATGTCGCGCTCGATCGAGACTCGTTTCTTCGAGGCCTCGGCGACTTCGCCCATGATCGCGGCAAGTCGCGAGGTCACCTCGGACTGCTTCTCAAGCAGTGACACTTCTGCGGGCAGATCGGTATCCATATCGCTCCCTATATCGGCGCTCGCGGCCGGCGTAGACGCAAGAGTTGGTGCGGGTACTGTTTTGGCTTGGGCTGGCGCAGGCTGCGCGGCTGCGGGTGTTGGCGGCGGGCCTGAGGGCGCCGGCGCCGCTTGAGCTCTCGTCGGCATTGCAGGCGGGGCCGGCGCTTGCGCGGCTGGTCGTGGCGCTTGTGGGGCGGGTGCAGGACGCATGCCGACGGCAGGCGCGACCGTGCGCTGTGGCGCCGGTTTTGCGGCTGCGTCGACGGCCGCTTTGGCCGGCTGCGCCGGCGCGGCGGCGCGCTGGATCGGGGTGTCTGCTTGTTTTTGGCCCTCGGGGTCAGCCTTGGCGACCTCGGTCTGCAATCTGCGCGCTTCCCAGTTGTCGTCTTCGATCTGCAGCGCGTTGTCGACCAGGCGGCGCGCCTCTTTATACTGCATGGCCTGCATCGCGGCACGCGCACCCTGCAAGTAGTAGCCGAGCGAGTCGCCGAGCAGGCCTTTTTTGCGATACAGATCCGCCAGACGCGAAAGCGTCGGCACGTGGTGACGGTCCCGTTCGGCTATTTTCTTGTACGCAGCGATCGCCTGGTCTGTCTGACCGTCGCCTTCGTAGAGGACAGCGGCTTCGAAGAGCGCGGGCAGGTGACGCAGATTCGATTTGCGCAGCACCTCGACGAATTTCTCCAGTGCCTGATCCTTGCGGCCCTCCGCCAGATCCACGCGACCAAGCTCGTAGAGCGCGTCGTATCCCTTTTGGTCGAGCGTATGCGCAGCTGCGAAAGCCGAACGCGCCGTGGCGAGGTCGCCGGCATCGAGCGCTTTGCGGCCCGCGTCGAGATATGTGGCGATCGCGTCGGACTGCGCACCGGCTGCGCCGAGCATTTTCGCTGCGTCAACGCGCGTGGCAAGCGGCAGGTCTGCCGTGCGCAGCAACTGTCGCAGCGTGGAAGCCGCGCCATCAGGGTCGTTCTTTGCGATCTGATCGCGCGCTTTGGCAATCGCGGGGTTGCTCGGCTCCGCCGGAGCTCCCACGTCACGCCGATTCTTGCCTGGATTCGACATCGGGTTACCTTGACCGGACCGCCGCAGAGGGGTGAACGAGGCCACAGGGCCCGCCGCACCGTCTGGAGCGCACCGTCCTTCTCATAATAAGAATCGGCCGTTGCCGGCCGTGCGTTAAGCGGCGGCCCATAATCGAACAGCAGTTCGAAAGGACTTGCCCCTTGAGAGCGCGTCGCGCTTGAGGTTGGTTTAGCTGGCCGCCGCGGCGTGGGCGGGCAGCGACTCCAGGTAGTGCTCGGCCTCGATGGCGGCACGACATCCGGCGCCCGCCGCGGTCACCGCTTGGCGATAGCGGAAATCGTAGACGTCGCCCGCCACGAACACTCCCGCCACCTTCGTATGAACGCCGTCGCTCGAGCGGATGTAGCCCTTCTCGTCGAGGTCGAGCTGGCCCGTGAAGACCTGCGTATTGGGCTTGTGTCCGATGGCGACGAACACGGCGTCCGCAGGCCTTTGGGTCAACTCCCCGGTCTTGAGATTGCGCAGCCGCACCCCGCTCACTCGGGTGTCGCCGAGCACCTCGTCGATGGTTGAATCCCAGATGAATCCGATCTTCGGGTGGTCGAGCGCCCGCTGCTGCATGATCTTGGAGGCGCGCAGCTCACCACGGCGGTGCACCACGGTCACCGTCTTGCCGAATCGGGTGAGGAAGAGCGCCTCTTCCAGGGCGGTGTCGCCGCCGCCGACCACGAGTATCTCCTTCTCTTTGAAGAAGGCTCCATCGCATGTCGCGCAGCTCGACACTCCTCTACCACGCAGCCGGGTCTCGCTGTCTAGCCCGAGCCAGAGCGCTGATGCCCCGCTCGCCACGATGACGGCATGCGCCTGGTACTCGTGCTGGTCTACCCACACGCGGTGCACGGCTCCTGAAAAATCGACGCGCGTGATGTCGTAGTCCACGATCTCAGTACCGAAACGTTCGGCCTGCGCGCGGAACCGCTCCATGAGCTCCGGCCCCATGATCCCGTCGGGAAAGCCGGGATAGTTCTCGACGTCGGTGGTGAGCATCAACTGGCCACCGTACTGTCCGCCGGCGAAGAGCAGCGGCGCGAGATTGGCGCGGGCGGCATAGACGCCGGCCGTCAATCCGGCCGGACCCGAACCGATGATGATGAGTTTGCGGACGTGTTCGTTCATCGTGTCCAGGTATTCTGTCCCCTTTTTGGGTAGCCCCTGTGCGTGAGCCAAGCAAAGTCGCCCCCCGCCCTCGCCCCGGATCTTTTCGCCGCGATCGGCAACACGCCGCTCATCCGTCTGCCCAAGCTGTCCGCCGCGATCGGACGCACTGTTGTGGGCAAGGCCGAGTTCCTCAACCCTGGCGGGTCGGTCAAAGACCGTGCGGCCAAGTTCATCATTGAAGACGCAGAAGAACAGGGCAGGCTGAGAGCGGGTGGGACGATCGTCGAGGGCACAGCCGGCAACACCGGCATCGCGCTCGCCATGCTGGGCAACGCGCACGGCTATAAGGCCATCATCGTGACACCCGACGATCAGTCGGTTGAGAAGATCGACCTGCTGCGCACGCTCGGCGCCGACGTGCGCATCGTCCCCGCGGCGCCGTTCACCAATCCGGAGAACTACTATCACGTCGCGCGGCGCATCGCCGAAGTGACTCCCGGTGCCCTATGGGCCGATCAGTTCAACAATCCGGCCAATGCACGCGGACACTATCTGACCACGGGTCCTGAGATCTGGGAGGCGTGCGGCGAAGAGCTCGACGCCTTTGTAGCATCAGCCGGTACGGGCGGCACCTTCGCCGGCGTCTCGCGGGCGCTCAAAGAACGCCGATCGCAGATCCGCACCGTCCTCGCCGATCCGCTCGGTTCGTCGCTCTTCTGCTACATCAAAGAGGGGACGCTCGACACGCTGGGCGACTCGGTCAGCGAGGGCATCGGCATCAAACGCATCACCGAGAACTTCCGCACCGCGGTCGCGGACGATGCCGTCCGCGTCGACGACCAGACCATGGTCGAGATGGCGCACTATCTCGTGCGCGAAGAAGGGTTGCTGCTCGGCGGTTCGGCCGCGCTCAACGTGGCCGCCGCAGCCCGCGTCGCGCGGACGCTCCCGCCGGGAAGCACTGTCGCGACCGTGCTCTGCGACGGCGGCGGGCGTTATCTCTCGCGTTTGTACAGCCCTGGTTGGCTCTCTGAAAACGGGCTCGTACCGCAGCATCACGACCTGACTTTCCTCTAAAACCGGCGGCGGAAAACCGTAGGTTTTGCCGCTGGCGCCGCGAATCCGAAAGTTTGGGATAAATTTCACAAACTTCGCCGGTCCGCACATGGATGGCTCTGGACCGTAAGGATCGAGCTTGCCGCCCGCATCGCCCTGGACCACCATCGCCGTCTATTTCGTGGTCGCCCTCGTCGTCGCCGGGGTGATCTCAATCGTGCCCGGCATCTTCACCCGCAAACGCCCCACCAAACAAAAACTCGAGTCGTACGAATGCGGCGTGCCCCCAACGTCGGAATTCCTCGGACGTTTCCCGGTACGCTTTTACCTCGTCGCCATGCTCTTCGTCGTCTTCGACGTGGAGACCGCGGCTTTCTATCCCTGGGCGGTCAAGCTCAAGGAGCTCGGGTTGTTCGGTTTCACCGAGATGCTGACGTTCATCGTCGTGCTGGGCATCGGCTATGCATATGTGTGGAAGAAAGGCGGCTTCTCATGGCGATGAACGAGCACCAGCCTTTCGTCGTCACCAAGCTCGACGAGTTCCTCAAGTGGGCGCAGTCGTCAGCGATCTGGCCGATGACCATGGGCCTAGCCTGTTGCGCCATCGAGATGATGAGCATCGTCTCGCCACGCTACGACACCGCGCGCTTCGGCGCCGAAGTGTTCCGCTCGTCCCCGCGCCAGGCAGATCTCATGATCGTCTCTGGCCGCGTCTCGAACAAGATGGCGCCCGTGTTGCGCCAGCTCTACGAGCAGATGCCCGATCCTAAGTGGGTCATCTCGATGGGCGCGTGTGCATCGAGCGGCGGCATCTTCGACAACTACGCGATCACGCCGGCCGACACAGTCTTGCCCATCGACATCTACGTGCCCGGCTGCCCACCGAGCCCGGACGCGCTCATCTACGCCCTCATGCAGCTGCGCCTTGAGATCCGGGCCGGCAGCAAGGCGAAGGTCCTCGCCGAGAATGTCTGAGACGGTCGCACCCCATCCCGAACGCGCCGCCCTGGCCGACCTTATCGTCGAGCTGACGCAAGCCGCCGGCGAGGACCTGCTCGAGTCAAGCTCGTGCGACGACATGGACGAACTCGCGCTGCGCCCGGGTGGTCTCTTCGCCGTCATCACCCGCTTGCGCGAAGCCGGATTCAACCTGCTGCTCGACGTCGGCGGCACAGATCACCACCCGCTTTCGCCGCGCTTTGAGATCTCGTATATCCTCACGGCGATCCCGCTCGGCGATCAGCGCGATCCCCGGCGTTTTGCCGGCGTGCGGCGCTTTCGTTTGCGAGTCTTCCCCGACGACCGCGATCCCATCGTGCCCACGCTCTCAGACCTGTGGCCGAGCGCGAACTGGGCGGAGCGGGAGATCTTCGACCTGTTCGGCGTCCGCTTCGAGGGGCATCCCGAGATGCGCCGGCTGCTCAATCCCGATGACTGGAAGGGCCATCCGTTGCGAAAGGACTACCCACTGCGCGGGCTCGAGCGCCGCTTCGTCCCGGGCGGGCACACGGGAACGGTGCCGCCGGTGCGAGAGTCATGACGCTCGACCTCACGGCATTTGAGAACAATCCCGACCTGACGCTGTCGCCGGGTGATGATCGCGATACGCTCATCCTCTCGATGGGGCCGCAACACCCCAGCACGCACGGCGTGCTGCGCGTCATGCTCAAGCTCGACGGCGAGACGGTGATCAGCGCCGAACCGGAGATCGGCTTTTTGCACACCGGCATCGAGAAACAAGCCGAAAACCTCCTCTGGCAGCAGGCGGTCACGGTCGTCGACCGCGCCGATTATCTCGCCCCGCTCTCCAATAGCTTGTGCTACGTGCTCGCCGCCGAACGGCTGCTCGGCATCGACGAGCAGATCCCGCAGCGCGCCCGCGTGCTGCGCGTCATGTTCGCGGAGCTCACCCGCATCGCCAGCCACCTGGTATGGCTCGGCACGCACTGTCTTGACCTTGGTGCGCAATCGATCTTCTTCTACGCGTTCGACATGCGCGAGCGCATACTCTCGATCATGGAGTTCGTGACGGGCGCGCGCATGCATCAGTCGTGGTTCCGCATCGGTGGCCTAGCGATCGACGTGCCTAAGGGTTTCCTCGAGAAGATGGACGATTTCATCGACCGCTTCCCCGAGCGTCTGCGCGACATGCGCGCTATCGTCGAGCGCAACGTCATCATCGTCGACCGGCTGGTCGGCATCGGAAAGATCAGCCAGCAAGAGGCCGTCGACTGGGGGCTCACAGGCCCCCCCTTGCGGGCCACCGGCATCGCCTATGACGTGCGCCGCGCATATCCGTACAGCGGGTACGAGAGCTACGACTTCGACGTGCCCACACAGACCGGTGGCGACTGCTACGCGCGCTTTGTCGTGCGTCTCGACGAGATGTATCAGGCCTGGCGCATCGTCAAGCAGGCGCGCGAGCGTTTTCCGGGTGGACCAGTCGTGATCGACGACCGTAAGATCGTGCCTCCGCCTAAGACCGAGATCCAGCACTCGATGGAGGCGCTCATCCATCACTTCAAGCTCGTCTCCTCGGGCTTCAACGTGCCGGAGGGCCACATCTATCAGTCGGTCGAGGGTCCGCGCGGCGAGATGGGCATGTACGTCACAAGCGCGGGCGGCAATAAACCCTGGCGCGTGCGCTGGCGGCCGTCGTCCTTCTATCACACGCAAGCGCTCAAACGGCTTGCACCGGGCAATCTCATCGCCGACTTGGTCGCCATCATCGGCAGCATGGACCCAGTGTTCGGGGACGTCGATCGATGACGCCGGAACGCGAGCGCATCGCATCCGAGCTTGCGGCGCGCTATCCGCAGCCTCGCTCGGCGCTCATCCCGTTCTTGCAAGTCTGTCAGGCGCAGGACGGTTACGTGACGGCCGAGGCGATCCGCGATGGCGCGGAGATGGCGGGCATCACACAAAGCGAAGTGGAGTCGGTCGCCTCCTTCTACACGCTTCTGTTCAAGCACCCGGCAGGTGAGCACAAGATCCAGGTCTGCCGCACCCTGTCGTGCATGTTGCGCGGCGCGGACGAGCTGCAGCAGCACATCCGCCAGCGCCTGGGGCTTGGCAGCGGCGAGAGCTCGCCCGATGGCCGCTTCTACTATGAAGAAGTCGAGTGCCTGGCGGCCTGCGATCGCGCGCCCTGCCTGCAACACAACCTCGAATACCACTACGGCGTCACACCGCAAGAGTTCGACCGCCTGCTCGACGAGTGGCGTGTGTCGGAGCCGGCGGTGAGCATGCCGGCAGATTAGATCGATGGCACGATTCGAACCGGTCTTGTTGCGCGGCGTCGGCGAACTCGACCTCACCGATATCGAGAACTACAAGCAGCTTGGCGGCTTCGCGTCGCTCGAAAAAGCGCTGCGCGAGATGACCCCCGAGGCGGTGCAAAACGAGGTCAGCGCATCGAACCTGCGCGGCCGCGGCGGCGCCGGATTCCCAACCGGCAAGAAGTGGAGCTTCTTGCCCAAAGACGGGCGCCCGCGATATCTCGTCTGCAACTGCGACGAAGCCGAGCCCGGCACGTCCAAAGATCATTTGTTGCTCGAGCAGGCACCCTTCCAGATCATCGAGGGTCTGCTCATCTCCGCCTATGCCATAAGCGCCGCCCA
>Ga0310037_10001678_pt1 | contig 12022 bp, 7 predicted proteins | sample Sb_taG_11_FD_200239 | JGI IMG/M metagenome (GOLD analysis project Ga0310037, IMG submission 200239) | Peat soil microbial communities from Weissenstadt, Germany - Sb_50d_3_AS metaG (v2) (version 2) | ecosystem: Environmental > Terrestrial > Soil > Wetlands > Peat | place: Germany: Weissenstadt...
ACGGCCCGGACCGGCATCCCGACCGTGGCGCTGCGCCCGGCGTGGGTCTGGGATCCGGGCATGTACCAGCGGATCGAGGCGCAATGGCAGGCTGACTCCGCCTCGGAATGGACGCCGGCCTGGGAGTACGGCCAGTTCGTCGATGTCCGCGATGTCGCTGGCGCGGTGCGGCGGGCACTTGACGTGCCCTTGACGGGGCATCACCGGATGCTGCTGTGCGCGGCCGGCATCGCCGCCACTGAGCCGGGCCTGGTCATGGCCGGGCGGTTCGCCCCGTCCGTGCCCGTCCGCGACGCCGCACGCTTCCAGGACGACCCTTGGCGCTCCCTGTTCGACTGCTCCGCCGCGGCCCGCGTCCTGGGCTGGCGGCCGCGTTATCAATGGTCCACGCGCGGTCATGATCAGGCCGGCTGAGCCTGCGGCCTTCGAGCTGATTGAGGTGACAGGTTCACTGCTCATCGGTGACAGCAGCGTGCCTCGCCCACGGAGGCCACCCAGTTCAGCGAGGATCCAGGGTGACATGTGGCTCAGCTATCCCGGATTGGCGAGCTGTGCTTCGAGGTCGGCGATGCGCTTGTCGTGGAACCGGAGGTTCTCGCGGGCGGCCTTGAGCCTCTCGTCGAGGGTGCGGTTGTCGGTGGTGAGCTGGCGGACACGCTGCTTGAGGGTGGCGTTCTCGGTGGTGATCCGGGCGATGGCCTCCTGGGTCCACTCGGACTCGAGGTCGCGGACCTGGCCGAGGAGCACGGCGATGCGGGTGCGCTGGGCGAGGATCTCGGCGTGGGCGGCCTTGAGCCCGTCCTCGGCGTTCAGCGCCCGTTCCCGCCAGGTCGCCTCCCGCTCGTCGTCCTGGGCCGCGGCCATCTGGACGCGGCGCTCCCCGGCGTCGGCCAGTGCTGCCGCGACTGCGGCCCTGGCGTCGGGGTTGCTGTAGAGGAAGGTGCGGGACACGCCTGCCCGGCGGGCGACGGCGGCGACGCTGACCTGGTCCTTCTCCCGGCGAAGGCGGGTGATCGCGTCATGGACGCGCTTGATGGCCGCCTCGGTTGCGCGGTGGCGTGCGGCCAGTGCGGCTGCGGTGCTCACGCGCAGGCCTCTTCCGTGTCCTCGTCCTCTCCGCCGTGGCCGGCGAGGTCAGCGGCGCGGAAGGCGGTGGACCAGATGCGGTGGAAGTAGTCCTGGGGCTTGCGCATGTCCAGGGCGAGCGCGTCCTCCAGGAGGCCGAGGCCAGCCAGGGCCTTCTCCAGGCCATCGATCGCGCGGGCGGTCGGCTCGAAGTAGGCGTGCAGGTAGCTGGCGGTGGCGTCGTCGGGCGCGCCCTCGGCGACGAGCCGCCACTGCTCGCGCTTGCGCCGCCAGTAGAGCAGGTCGGCTCCGGACAGCACGAACTTGTCGCAGTTGCCGCCCAGGTTCCAGGGGCAGGCCCCGCCGTCGACGACGGGCTGGAAGGTGCAGAACCCGCCCTCGGCGGGGGTGCTGCGGCGGGACAGGTCGATCGCGAGGGCCTGGGCCTGCTCGCGGGTGAGCGGGGCGCCCGTGCCGGCGAGGAGCTCGCCGGGACGGGCGGAGCCGGGCCCGGCGACCCAGACCTGCTCCAGGACGCTGTCCAGGTCGGACTGGGCGAGGTGGACGTAGCGCTCCGCCATCTTCTCGGAGACATGGCCCAGGAACCGGCGGATGTGGGTGAGGCTGGCGCCGGCGCGCAGCAAGCTGGTGGCCATCGAGTGGCGGGCCTGGTGGGGGACCCAGCGGCCGATGTCGAGGCTGTCGATCCAGTTGCTGAAGCCCTTGTGGAACCAGTTGTAGGACAGGGCAGCCTGGCAGTCGCGGTTGCGGAAGATCGTGGGGAACAGCGCCATCCCGGCGCGCTCCACGGGCGTGGGCGGCCGGTTGTTCCGCTCCTGGAACACGGCGAGGGTCTTGCGCTGGCGGGCCTGGAGCATCTGGTGCGTCCGCTCGGGGATGCGGACCGCCTCGTCGTAGTTGCCGACCTTGGTCTGGTCGTGCCAGAGCATGGGGACCCCGCCGTAGCGGCCCAGGCAGTCCAGGCGGAGGCTGAGGACCTCGCCGCAGCGGCGGCCGGTGACGATGATCGTCTCCCACGCGTCCCGCAGGCCGCGGTCGAGCCGGTCGTGGTCCCGTGCCAGGGCCTGCAGGTTGTCCTCGTCGGCCAGCGCCTTGGCGACGCCGTCGGGGAACGGCGGCCGGGACCGCTGGACTACCTTGCCGGCGGCGGGCATCGCGGTGATGAAGCCCCGGTCCAGGCCGAGCCTGTCGGCCTCGCCGGACTCCAGTGCACCGCGCAGGAGGAGCCTGGTGCGGGTGAAGACGGCCTGCCGGGTGTTGGCGGTCACGACCGACGGCTTGCCGTGGACGCCCTTTGCCCCCAGGGAGACCATGCCGTCGAGCTCGCGCTGCCGCTGGTCGGCGGCGAACTTGTGCATGTGCTTCGGCGGTGAGCAGCCGGGGGTCGTGGCCGCCGCCGGGGGCGCAGACCTCCAGGAAGGCGCTCAGCTCCAGCCCGGCCCGGCGGGTGTGGTCGAAGGTGCTGCCGGAGCGGGGGCAGGACGGGGAGCGCAGGACGCCGGCGAAGTTGTCCCAGGCCAGGTCCCGCAGCCACCGCTGGGATATGCCGGACAGGTTGATCCGGCTGGGACGGTTGCTGAGCTTGCGCCCGAAGTGCTCGGTGAGGATGTAGCCGGCCTCGCGGGTCTCCTCGGGTGTGACGTAGAGGGGGTGCAGGCCGCCGGCGATGGAGGCGGCGATGCGGGGAGCCTCCCGGCCGGCCACCTTGCGCAGGCCGGGATCATCGGCGTCCAGGTCGGTGAGGGAGCGCAGGCCGCGGGCGCGGCCGTAGTCAGCCAGCCGCTGCAGCGGGGCCAGCTCCCACTTCCAGTGCTGGCGCCGGGTGTGCCAGCACATGCCCCACTGGATCTCGGCCCGCAGCAGCGGGTGCAGGCCCCGGAGGTTGACCTGGTCGGGCCGCAGCACCGCCGCGACGGTCGAGCACCACCGGCGGAAGGCCGTCTCGCTGGCGTACTCGACGGGGACAGGCCTGCCTGTGCGCTCGTAGCGGTTGCCCCACTGGCTGGGCAGGGCCGCGTGTCCCGGGCGGCCCTCCCGCTCGTAGCGGGCGTCGTGCCGCGAGCACAGCCCCAGCGGCGAGAACGCCTTCTCCGGGCAGACGCGGACGAGGCAGTTCCCGTAGCCGAGGGACGGCACCTGCCTGGCAAGCCACCGGTCGAAGTCGGCGGCGTCGCCGTGCCGGGGCCGGTAGTTATACCAGCGCCACTGGTGGTGGTGACATAGCCGCAGCGTCAGGTGGCAGGATGGCCGGTCCGGGCAGATCCGGCACGGCTGCTCCTCCACTCCCTCGCCCGGCCCGAGGGGCTGGGCCGCCTGCAGGAACGCGGCCCGCGTGCCGCCCTCGCCGCGGTGCTCGCGCCACTGGTCCTGGTGGACGCCGCAGAGGTCGCCGTGGCCCATCACGGTCCGCTTGCATCCTGCCAGGCAGTTCCACCGGTAGACGGGGTGCCCGGCGGGGATCTTGATGATCTCCGGCCGGAACAGCGGGTCGAACGGCGGCGCGCTGATCAGCGCGGACAGGATCTCCAGCCGGTCCCGGCCCTCGCGGGCATCGGGCTGCGGCAGCAGCGCGAGGGTCACCTCGCCTCACCCCAGACCGCGCGCAGGGCAGCGTCGAACGCCGGGTCGTGGACATCGACGTGCCCGTAGACCTCATCGACCGTCGCGGCCGACGCCCACCCGCCCGCATCGCGGGCGATCAGCAGGTTCCCGCCGGCGGCATCCAGGACCGCCGAGGTAAAAGAGTGCCGGAAAGCATGCGGGCGAATCAGGCCAAGCCCGGCCCGCCTCCCGGCCCGGGCGAGCATCCGGCGGGCCGCGACCGGCGCCCATGGCTGCCCGGCGTCCGGGCCGTGCAGCTGGACCAGCAGCATCCCGTGCCCGGTCCCGCGAGGGTACTCGCTGGTCACGTACTCGAAGTAGGCATGCACCATCGCCGGGCTGACCCGCTTGACCAGCCCGCCGGTCACCGTGCCGCCCTCGGCTCGCCACGGGTGCTTGGTCTTGGCCTCGGCCCCGTTCGGGTTCCCCGGCCGGTGGCACACGTGCAGGTGCGGGGACCGGCACTCCCCGCAGGCCGCGTCCTCCCGCAGGTGCAGGTCCACCAGGTGCAGCCCGCAGAGCTCCCCGACTCGCAGGCCCCCGTCGGCCAGCCAGGTCACCACCAGCCGGTCCCTCGCCGCGCGCACTACCGCCAGCAGGTCGTCCCGGGCCCCGTCGGGGAGCATCTTCGGGTGCCGCCGGTGCGGCCCCCTCGGCGCGAGCGGGTTCGACGGCATCGACGACTTCACGTGCCCGAGCAGCGCCCGCCGCCGGTCCGCCCTGGTCGGCAGCCTCGTCCGGTCGAGCTTCTCGCCGAGCCCGGCATTGACGCCCAGGGACGCCTGGTGCAGGTAGAAGCCCTTCAGGCACGCCGCCGCCGCCGACAGCGCCGACCGGCCGTAAGGGCGCATCCCGGCCCGCCACGGCTCGCCCAGCGGCATGTGCACGTCGGCGCCGACGATGCCCATGTACCGCTCCAGGTCCCGTAGCTGGACGTCGCCGAAGGCAAGGCACTCCCGCTCCAGCCACCGCAAGTGGTCCACCAGGTAGAACGCGTACGTCCGCTGTGTCCCCGACCCGTCATGAGCTCGCAGGAACCGGTCCGCCTCCTCGTGCACCGTGCCCTCGGGCCACACGATCGTCCACGACCGCCGCCCTCCCTTCCGGTCGATCCGCTGGACCCGCAGGTCCCCCACGACCACCCGCCGCGTCATCTATCCCCCCGTGCCCACCAGGACATCGGCGACGCCCCGGACCAGGTCGGTAAAGGAGTCTAGGACGCCGATCTCGCAGACTCAGGGGAACGACACGGACACGTCCCGTGGCGGTCGGTAAAGCGGTCTGGCAGAACCGCCCGCATGACGGGCTGCGCGACCCGCTGACTCCCGGCCGGGCGCTGACCCCCAACGAGCGTTACGCCGCCCTGGTCGCGGTGGCGGGCTACGTCCCGGTCCCGCTTGGCCCTGAGGACTACATCGAGCTGCTGCCGGTCACCTGGCGGGTGATCAACTCCTACGGGGTCAAGGTGGGCTTGCGGACCTACGACAGCCGCGAGCTCAACCCTTACCGGCGCCAGAAATCCGGGATCAAGGCCCGGCATGACAGGTGGGAGGTCCGGCACGACCCCTACGACATCTCCCGGATCTGGATCCGCAACCACCACCACGGCGGCTGGCTGTCGGCGACCTGGACCCACCTGCGCACGAGCCCGGCCCCGTTCGGCGAGCTCATCTGGACTCAGGCCCGCCAGGTCGTCGCCTCCCGCGGCACCGACCCGGTCACCGAAGCCGAGATCGCCGCGGCGGCCGCGGACCTGCTCGACCGCGCCGGGAAGGGTCCCGATCCCCAGCCAGACGGGAAGGCGCCACTGCCGGGCCAGGCAGCCGCCCGGGCCGGCTCGGCGCGTGCCCGGCGGATCCGCGGGCGCGCCGCAGCCACCGCCGCCCCGCAATGGCCCCGCCCGGAACCCGGCCCAGGCGACGACGGCGCTGACGGCGAAGGCCCGGCCGGGCAGCGCAGCGCGGATAGCACGGGCCCGGGCGCCGGTGACCGGGCTGGGCAGGCGTCCGGGCCCCCGGCGGCGAAGGTGATCCCGCTGCCGTTGTTCGACGCCCGCAAGGAGGCAGAGAAATGGTGGTAGCCGAAGCCGGGCAGCTGGAGAACCGCCGCGCCCCGACGACCACGCTCGAGGGCTGGCGCAGCTTCGTCAACTCCGACCCGTCCGAGCTGACCCTGCTCCCCTCAGAGAAGTGGGAGGGCCTGGGCGAGCGGGACCGGCGGGATTACGACGACGCGCGGATCGCTCATCACGCCGAGCTGGTCGTGGTGTCCACCTCGGCGATCACCGAGATCACCGCCGAAGGGGCAGATGCTGGTGCTGATGAACCAGCGGGAGATCGGCGCCCGCCGCGGCCTGATCGTGTCCGGCGACGCGGCGACCGGCAAGACCACCAGCATCAAGCAGCTCGGCCGCCTGCACGAACTGCGGGTCCGGGCCCGGTTCCCGGCCGGGCGGGACCGGATCCCGGTGGTCTACGTGACCTGCCCGCCCAAGGGCTCGCCCCGCAAGCTGGCCATGGAGTTCGCCCGGTTCCTCGGCCTGCCGCTGCGCACCAGGGCGAACGTGACCGACATCGCCGACGCGGTCTGCCAGGTCCTGATCGACGCCCGCGCCGACCTGGTCCTGGTCGACGAGATCCACAACCTCAATCACGGCACCCCGGCCGGGGAGGACCTGTCCGATCACCTGAAGTACTTCACCGAGCACCTGCCCGCGACTTTCATCTACGCCGGCATCGACATCGAGCGGTGCGGGGTGTTCACCGGCACCCGCGGCCGCCAGCTCGCCGGACGCTGCGGGCTGATCACCACCGGCGCGTTCCCCTACCGCGACGAATGGGCCCAGCTGATCGCCGCCCTGGAGGCCACCCTGCGGCTGCACCGCCACGAGCCCGGCACCCTGCCCGGCCAGGCCAAGTACCTGCACCAGCGGACCGGCGGCATGATCGGCAGCCTCACCCACCTGATCCGCGGCGCGGCGATCCGCGCCATCCTCGGCGGCACCGAAGCAATCACCCGCCCCCTGCTCGATAGCGTGCACATCGACCACGCCGCCGAATCCGCCACCCGCCGCTCAAGCAGCACCCGGTGACCCTCAACCCGGCCCGGCTGGCCCTGTTCACCGACTGGGCCACCACCCTGCCGCCCCGCCCGCTGCCCCGCACCGTCACCCCGGTGGCCGGCGAGTACTACCTCGGCTACGTCGCCCGGCTCGCCGACGCCAACCACCTGGAGTTCAGCGAGCTCACCGGCGCTCTGCACGACGCCGCCGCGGTCACCGTGCACGGCTCCCGCAGACTGAAGCAGCACGAGCACGAGCGCCTCGCAGCCGCCGCATCCCAGCCGCTGGCCCGGATCGCCCGGCTCTGCTGGCCCGACCCCGCCTATTACCTGCGCGACATCGAGGGATTCCACCGGATGCTCCGCCCCGCCTGCCGCCGCTGCACTGCCCGCTACGGCATCACGGGACCCGTCCCCTGCCAGCTGCCGCCGCACCAGACCATCTGCCGCCGCCATCGGCTCTGGACCGGCCCCGCCGCCAGCAGCCACGACCAGCAGCTCGACATCAGCCCGTTTCCCGAGATCCCCCGCGCCCACCGCCGCCACGACGCCCTGGCCCAGCGCCACCCGTGGCAGCTGGCGGACACCGCCACCGGCCAGGCCACCGCCGCCATCTACCGCTCCATCCGCGACGGCACCTGGATACCCGGCCAGCAGCACCGGATGCGCCACCTCGCCCCCGGCACCTGGCAGCAGGACCTGGCCGCCGAGCTCGCCGCCCGCCCCGGCTGGCCAGACCACAGCCCCGGCCACCCCGCCATCGAGATCGCGATCTACCCCGACGTCATCTGGCTCGCCGAACGCATCCTCCAGACGCACAGCACCAGCCACCACAGCGCGCCATGACGGCAGACGGAGAGTTTATCCCGGTAGATGGCGTCCGGCTGTTTGTCCGCCGCTTCGGCGATCCGGCGCTGCCGATGCTTATCGTCGTGCACGGTGGCCCTAGCTGGGATCACACGTACCTGACGTCGCCTGTCTGCGAGCTTGCCGACCAGGCCCACGTGGTCCTGTTCGACCTGCGGGGCTGTGGCCGCAGCTCCCGGACGCCTCCGGTCGGCCATCTACCCGTCGCCGCGCTGCAGCCCGGCTTTCTGGCCGATGACGTCGCCGCGCTGATCCGGCATTTCGGCGCCGGCCGGGCGGATGTGCTCGGCTTCTCTTACGGCGGCGGCATCGCCATGCGCCTGGCTGACCAGCACCCCGCCCGGGTACGACGCCTGATCCTGGCCTCCACCACGGCCTACCAGGACCACGAGCAGGAACGCGCGGCATCCCCGGACTATCAGGCCAGGTCGCTGATGTGCGCCCAGGTCACCTGGGATGATCCGGTGCTCACCGCCCCGGACGCCCCCGATGGCGCGCTGAGCCGGGCCATGGCATACGCGAGCGCTCCCTGCGACGTCTGGCACCTGGACCGACTACCAGAATGGCACCGCATGCTAGCCGCCATCAGGTTCAGCAGCGACTGGAACGCCCCGCACGCCGCCGGCCAGCTGCGGCCCGGAGTGCCCGAAGACGCCGAGCAGATCCTCACAGACTGGGGCCGTCCAGTCCTGATCCTGCACGGCAGCCGTGAGATGACGTTCCCGGTCACCCTCGCCCGGAAGCTGCACGCTGCGCTCCCGGCCAGCACGCTCGCCGAGATACCCGACGCCGCGCACATGGCTCACTTCGACAATCCCCAAGCCTGGCTATCTGCAATACGCGCCTTCCTCAGCAACCAATAGCCGAGACCCTGACTGCTGGCAGCGATCGCAAGGTCGCGACTTGCCGGCTAGGCCAGACCGCTGGCAGCCAGCAACGGCCTCAGGGCCTCCGGACCGGTACTGGATGACCCGGCGACGCCAGGCCAGCGAGCGCTGCCGCAAGATCGCCAGACAGCGGGACCCTGACGAAGACATCGGTAACAGCGCGAGCCATTACGAGATGGAATAGCTCACATCCGATGAGACAACCGCCCCGATCATGTCCCATCCCATCCGAGCCACCGCAGGACAACGACCTCGCTATGGCTCGGGTCCATTGAGACAGGACAATCATCAAAGGGAGCGGTGAAGGGCTTTGGTCGGCGGCTGGGAGCAACGCAGGAGCGCGCGCGCTGATGGGCGGCGCGTCAGGCGGACAGCGGAGGCAGCCTGATCTGGGAGCACGCCGACCTTTGGTTACCCGGCTAGCGGGCGTAGGCCTGTCGGTCCGCGCTGACGACCCGCTAGCCCGCCGCCGTTAGAGCCTGGACACGGTTGCCAAGGTGCGCGCTGCTTCGATCGGGCGCGGTTTGCCGGGGTGCCAAGCCTTCGACCAGGGTTGCTGACAGTTGTTCGCGGGCGGTCACCCGGTTAGTGGCCGCGTGCGGCCTCCGCGTGGCCGGAGCCGGGCACATAGCTCGGTTACTGCGCGGCTCTGGTTCCGGTCCGGCGGCGGGCCACGCGCTGGCCGCGCCCACGACTGGAATCAGGCTGAGGAGCGCAGCTGCGCGACAACTGGCCGGAATTTCAGCCGGGGCCAGCTCGGCTGGCTCGGCGTCCCGGCCCGTCCGGTGCCGTGGTTATGGCTAGCAGCAAGCTGCGGATTCGAGCGGCCCAGAACTGCGGTAGATCGGCGACGACTCGGGTTCCGCAGATCACGGGGAGGCTGCTCAGGGACGCGGCGTTCCGGGCTTGGATCTGACGCCTCGCCGCCGTCATCCTGAGACGTGCAGCTGAAGATGGTCGCGGCGATCCCTGAGCGTCTTACGTCGGACCTGCGCAGCGCAAGCCGGTATGGTGTGGCTGCTCGGCGCTGGGTGGCGCGGGTTTGTGCCGAGGCTGTCAGCCGTCAGCCGGGTGATGCTGGCCTTGAAACGGACGGGCAGCGCGAGCCGTTCGAGCTGGCCGCCGGTTGACGTGGCATTGCTGAGAAGGTCAACTGTCATTGTAGGGGAAAGGCATCTTCAGGGGCGGGCGGTGTCATGAGCTACACGAATACGGCGTACGCGAACGTCACTAATACTTCGGGCGTGCCGCTGAAGAGCGTGACCTTGTGCCATCAGTACTCCGACGACCCGATCGAGAGCAAGACGTGGACGGATGTGCCGGCCGGCGGCACGACGTCACCGCCGCTGACGGTCGGCTACAACACCGGCTTCATCCGGTTCGGCCAGGACCAGTGGTGGGCCATGGTCATGCTGCTCGACGGCTCGACGTGGGAATCGTCGGCTACGCTGACCGAGGTCTTGCACGCTGAGGACCAGGGCACCACCAAGACGTTCACGATCAGCGGGTCGATCCTGACCGGCTTCCGCGGCGGCACGCTGCAGCTCACCTTGAGCAAGGCGCCAAATTACAACGCCTGGGCCGCCGTCGTGCTCCGCAACGACTTCCCGGTCAGCGCGGACGTCCTGGTCGAGCACCGGTACTCCGGTGACGTCATCTACGATCACCGGTGGCCGCTCGTGGAGCCCGGAGCCACCACGCCAGCCGAGACGGCGTTCATCGTCTACTTCAATACCGGGTTCATCCACCCGGGCAGCGACTACTGGAATGTCGTGGTGCAACTGGATGTTCCGCCGTACGACAATGCCCCGGCGTCCGCGTTCGATCCGTTTCCCAACGCCACGCCGTACCTGGCCTGCATGCTGAAGGCGTCGGACAACGGCAAAACGCACGTGTTCAGCGTGGGCGGACCCGGGCCGACGCTGGGCATCGCCAGCGGGCCGTGCTCAGACCAGTGGAAGACCTGGAACGGCTACAACACCCTGGCGTTCGTGCGGATCAAGAACGACTTCGGCGTCGCGATCTGGACCGTCCTGCTGACTCACCGGTACTCCGACGACAGCACCTGGCGCCAGACCCGGGCGATGCTGCCGCCCGGCGAGTCGTCGCCGTGGATGGTGGCCGAGTACAACACCGGGTTCATCCGGTTCGGCTCGGACTACTGGAACGTCTGCGCCTACCTCGCCGACCGCACCTGGTACGCCAACTACAAGACCGACAAGATGTGCATGCTCAAGCTCGCCGACGCCGTCACGCCGTCCACATTCTCGGTCTCGCCGAGCACGTTCACGCTCGGCCTGGCCTCCGGGCCCTGCACGGACTCGATGCTGGACAGGGGAACGTTCCTGCCGTACGGCGGCCGCGACCTGACCAAACGCTATGACCAGAACGCCTATATCGGCAGCCACAACGCGTTCGCGAACTTCGAGGCCGGGTTCTGGTACGCCCAGCAGACCGCGTCGATCTTCACCCAGCTATGCCAGGGAGCCACGACGCTGCTGCTCGACATCTGGTACGACAGCGACGAACGAGGGCACGGTGACATCTGCCTGATGCACGCGGGCGCCGGGGTCCTGCAGCCGTTCGCGGTCACCCAGCGGCTGTCCACCGCCCTGGCCGCCATCCGCAGCTACCTTCAGATCCAGCACGCCGAGCCAGTCACCATCATCTTCGAGGACAAGGTCGAGCCGGAGCACCAGCAGCTGATCAGGCGGGCGTTCGAGACGAGCGGCACCTGGGACATGGTGTTCAACCCGGACGAGCATGACGTCGACCGGCACGGCTGGCCGACCCTGGCCGAGTTCTTCGCGCTCAGGAAGCCGCTGATCGTGCTGACATCGAACCGGCGCTCGGCTGACTTCGCCTGGCAGTGGAAGTACATGTCGGAGAACGTGTACGGCGATGCCAGCCTCGACCCCGCCACCTGGCTCGACCCGCGGAGCGAGTCACAGCCGCTGAACCAGCTCGCGCTGTGCGCGCTCAACCACTTTCCCAGCTTCTCGGTCTCCGGGTTCAAGCTGCCCGCCTGGATCGCCAAGGCCACCGAGGACAACGCCGCCGGGCTGCTCTGGGCCATGATCGACGCCTGTCACACCCGGTGGGGCCGGTACCCGAACTACATCAACGCCGACTTCTGGGAAGTCCCGCCCGGCGAGGTCATCGAGACGACGATCCGCCTGAACGGCAAGCTGCACGGCACCCAGCCGCCCGTGCTCAGGATGCAGAACGGCTACGCCATCACCGGGGACATCGACCACTCTCGCCTGCTCCGCGGCACCTGGGGACGGGCGGCACGCTGGATCGATCACCACCTCGGCGAGATCTGCCCGCAGCCGGACCCTGGCCTGCCGGGCCCGCTGGTCCACCAGCTCGGCGACGCCGTCAACCTGACGCTGGTCGTCACCATCCTGCACTCCATGCTGCCCCCCGGCGAAGCGACCGTCCGGCCCTGGACCCGGACCGCGCTCCGCCACCTGGTCCGCTACCTGCTCGACATCGAGCCCGCGGTGCTGCAGGCGCTC
>Ga0310037_10001681_pt1 | contig 12011 bp, 11 predicted proteins | sample Sb_taG_11_FD_200239 | JGI IMG/M metagenome (GOLD analysis project Ga0310037, IMG submission 200239) | Peat soil microbial communities from Weissenstadt, Germany - Sb_50d_3_AS metaG (v2) (version 2) | ecosystem: Environmental > Terrestrial > Soil > Wetlands > Peat | place: Germany: Weissenstadt...
GGCATCTCCAAGCCGACCCTCTACGCCTACGTGCGCGGGGAGTCGTCGAAGCCTTGACGGTCGCTCCCGTCCGCCTCTCACGCAAGCCGCCAGCCTGCGGCTGTCATCCCGCGTGATGAGCGGCGGCCGTCAGCGGCTCAGCGGCTGAAGAACAGAAAGCGCTTGATCGACACATCCGGGCGCAATATCCTTAACCTTAGGCACGCGGGCGGGCGGTCATCTCCCTGCGATGGCGCGGGGTGTAAATGTTCGCGATGAAGGCTCGCCCCGGCAACGGGAGCTCCTCTCATGGACGCCTATCTCAACTTCATGACCTCGGTAATGCGGTTCTGGATGAATTGGATGGGCTCGGGGATGCGGTTCGGGATGAACGCCCTGACAGAGCCGTTGACGCCGAGCCCCAACGTCGTCATCCGGACATCGGCGTCGCCCGACCGGCAGGCGGACAGCCCCAACGTCGTCATCCGGACATCGGCGTCGCCCGACCGGCAGGCGGACATCGAGCTGTGGGACGTCGGGAAGGCGGCCCCTCTACTTGACATGCGTGGCGTCCGGTTTTGGACGCCGGATATTCGCGTCGTGCTTAATACTACTTTCTACTGTGGCGATATTACGGGGGGGGCAACGGCGGGCGGACCTTTTGATACCGAGCGGCAGCCCGGGTCGGTAGCGGAACACGACCGTGGCAGAGCGGACAGAGAGCTCACCGTCCAGAGAACTGTTAGCCTCACGCCGTCAAGAACCGACGCCGCGCCTCCGGCAGGATCCACTGAGGGGGGGAAAGCCGCCCCAGAGGCTGCGGCGTCTACCCCCGGCACTGCCATAGCACCAGATCAGGTGCACTAGAGCGGTTCACGGCTGGGTCGCGCAGAGACCGCACGAACGGGTGGATTCACCAGTAGCCAATGGCTGCGCCAAGAGGTCCTGCTCGATCTCGTGGGTAAGCATCTATCCACGAAGTATTGGAACTGGTTCGACACGACCCACCTCAGCACGAAGCGCCGCTAGAACCAATGTGGTCAGGGCGGCTACGGGATTCTTACGGTCCACTTCGCCGCCTGGCGGGTTCCCTGCCGCACCCAACCCCCACCCCACCCCGATGCTCGCCCCCTCCCCTCCCCGAGGGGGCTGCGCGTGCCGCGCGGGGCTTAGGGGGTCACTCCTCGGTTGGGAAAAAATCGTACGCTAAGGGTCCGCGAAGGGGGTGGTGGAAAACCCCGTCGTTGAGACGCCCTCGAAACCCGGCGATTTCGGGCTGTTTCGCCCCGCTTCGGAGCTATGGCGGAATACTTTAGTTTTTGTCCACCCCTGCGAATCGCTGACTGGTTGCTCTCGGAAGCGCAAAACCAGCTCAGAACGCCATTTCGGCCCTGGGTCCAGGGCTTGGCGTGCAATTTCTCCCGTTCCGAGGCGTGACCCCTTCATCTGGGCGCACCCGCCCTACTGGCGGCAGAAACTCTACGCATGCGACCCTCGCGACCTGTCACGCGCGCCGACGCTCGAGCTCTTCCTCGAGCGCTACGGTATGTTCCTCCAAAACTCTGCCAACGCTTTGGCCCAAGGCGGTAAACTCGCGATCCTCATGGGCGACTACAGCGACCGCGAAGCGGGCTTCGTGCCCCTCGTCTACCACACCAAGCGCCTGGCCTTCCTCGCCGGGCTGAGGCAGCACTGTACCGACATCATCCGCTTCAGCCACGGTGCCACGAGCAGCAAGAGGGTCTACCGCAGCAGTTTCATCCCCGGGCTTCACGACGTTTGCATGGTATTCGAACGGCCCTAGCTCTCGAAAGGCGCGGCTGAGACCGCACCTCCCGACGCGGGGCCGGTATCGACCACCGCCCGCTAGGAGGTGGATATCGCTCCATAAGGCCCTGCCCACCCTGCGGGTCCATCGGTACGCGACGCCGGCACAGAGGCCACCATGCTTCAGTAGTCAACCGTTACTCCTCGGGCTTGCGTCCCCGAAGCGTTCTCCCTGGTCGAGGATGAAACGGATCTATTGACCGGCTCTCCTCGGGCTCGAGGCGAAGTTTCCTCTAAAAACGACCAATGACGACTCCTCTCGCTTCTAGTTCCCCGATCAGCGCTGCCGACGTCTCGGAAAAACGAGTGCCGAGAACGTCAACCCGGCGAAGCCGCGGGCAGCTCTCGAGCGCGGAGATATCGGATAGCCGGTGGTTGAAGCTAAGGGCCACCCGCTCGAGCATGCTGCAGCTGGCAAGGGCCGAGATATCGGTGAGTCGGTTGTACCGAAGGTCGAGATCGGTCAGCCGCGTACAGGCTGCAAGGGCGGAAATGTCCGCGACTTCGTTTCGGATCAAGGAAAGTTTCTCCAGCCTTCGGCAACTCGCCAGCGCTGAAATGTCTCTTAACTCGTTCCCGCCAAGCTCTAGTCTCACGAGCTCTCCACATCGTGCGAGGGCCGAGATGTCCGAGATGCTGTTACAGCTTAAGAGCAACGTCTGGATCTGGGTGCAGCGTGCGAGGGCTGTGATGTCGTCCACTCGACGCCACGCGAAATCTGCCTTTGTGACTCGCCCGTGGTCACCAATTTCGACCCAGCGCCAAAGCTTTCGCGCCCGGCGTCCATTCGCCCACGCGAAGGTCACGAGCGCCTTGCGCTCCGTCGCGAGCAGGGTCCTCCCGTCCGGAAGCAGGACTTCTCGGTGGGCGTCGATAATCTGATCCAAGCGACCGGCCAGCGGGTCGAGGGGATTTTGATCTGGCATACTCGGCGACCTCCCCGGCAAGCCAACGGCGACAGCGGCCCCGACATTCCGAGATTATATGCGCCGTCCTCCCGGCTCGATACTCACGTGCTCCTGCTCCTCAGGCGCCCGATCGGCCCGTTGCCTCAACCCCCGCGTGCTCAACGCCCACGGCCGCCAGTTTCCCCGCAGGATGGCGGCTTATCGCTTGTCATCGCGAATTTCCTCCAAGCTCAGCCCACCCTGCGGGGTCGATCAGCTCACGGATGCGATACGGGACGCCGATCCGCCGCGGCGCGCCGGCGCGCCTCCTGAGGATGCGCCGGGCGAGCAGCCGGGCCTCCTCTTGGTCGCGGACGACAAAGCACCGCGACCGTCCGGCGGCGCCGATGCGGCCGTAGTTGATCTCGACGACCCAGACGCCGAACAGATCCGTCCCCGCCTCGACGCGGTATTGCCGTAAGCACCGCCGGCCGGGATTTCGGGCTTCGAGGGTGATGCGGAAGTCGAGCATGGGGGGTGGTAAAGAAAACGTTGTTTATCTTACAATTTCAAGGCCCCTCGATTTCCTTGCGTTCTTGCGGTCAACAAAGCCATGAAAGAAATCAAGGTAAGGAAGCGATACGACGCCGCGAGTTTCTTTACAAGCCGTAGGTCAGAGGAGCGGGGCGGGGCTCCTTGGCCAGGCCCGAGAGACCGTGGTATCCTAGGGGTCTGAGGAGATGACGTCATGACACCTCAAGAATGGAAGACAATCGAGACATCGCTCGCCGATCTCACGATCCAGGAGAAGCTGGAGCTGGTCACGCGGCTGATGCGCACCATCCAGGCGGATGTCGCCATGTCACCGGAAGGGACCCGCGAGCAGCTTGAGACCCTGAGTGCGCTGCGGCAGAAGGTCGCCGCGATGCCCGCCACAGCCGTCTCGGATGGCCTCTCCAATCGCGATCACGATCGGATTCTCTACGGGGCCGCCTCGTGATCTTCGTGGACACGGGCGCCTGGTTTGCGAGTTTCGTCCCCTCCGACCCGGACCATGCGGCGGCCGGCGCTTGGTTCGACGCCAATACGCACGCCCTGGTAACGACGGACTACGTGATCGATGAGTTGCTCACGCTGCTGAAGATTCGCGGCGAGCTCGAGCGCGCCTTAGAGATCGGCCCGCCGCTCCTCCGCGGCGCGGTCTGCCGCCTGGAGTGGGTCACACCCGCGGACGTGGCCCAGGCCTGGCAGGTCTTCGCGACGTACCGGGACAAGGGCTGGAGCTTCACCGACTGCGTCAGTCGGGCCGTGATCGAGCGCCTTGGGATCGCGACAGCCTTTGCCTTCGACGTTCACTTCCGCCAGTTCGGCACCCTCACAGTCGTTCCCTGAGCCGGAGGCCGACCTTCCCCTAGACCCTGATGATGCCTCCTAGCCGCGGCCGATTTAACGATAGACAGGGCGTTGTCTATCATTAAATTCGGAGCATGGGACGCATCAAAAATGGCCGATACCAAGACCGAGATCCACCGTCTATCGGAGCCCGGCCTGGTCCGGGCTGGCGGCCCGGGGCGAGCCAGTGCCGCCCGCAACGCCCCGGCGATCGTCAAGTCAAGGCCGCCGGCCGCCCCGCCGAGTTCGCCTGGGAGGAATTCTTCCAGGCCGAGATCGCCAACGCCCACACGAGGCGGTTCTTCAACCGCCTCGTCAACATTCGCTCGGCTGGTGGCCTGAGCGGAATTCGCCAACAGTATCCATTGCTACTCACGTTCCGTGCACACCCGTCGCAACATAAGACAGTTGTTGATTATTCAGCATGATACGTAAGTCTTGCGAAATTTGGAACGAATCCTTTGCTATAGCATCTCAGGAAAGTAATGTCGGTCTCATAGTTCCCGGCCTCGGTTCTACCCGCTGTGAAAGCTAAGAGAGGCCGAGCTACCCTGACATTACTTTTCTGATCGTCAATATAATCCTAACTGTCGTAAAGAAACGACGTACTGGCCGCAAGAGGATGTCGAAGACTGCGCCCCAGATGTTTGCGCACGTCTATGTCTCCGTCGTCAACTTTGTTGGCGAGGTCTACCAAAGCAATCTGATCGGTAATCTTCGTCACCTTGGAACAATCTCCGACGGGTGACATGTTAAGTAGCGATCTTGAATACCCGGTATTCCCGGTGACGTTGCGCTCAAACTGGGCGATCTCGACGTGCAAATCGGCAACATCATTGATTGCGCCGCGGATGATGTATAACCCCCCGCCCTTGCCGTGACATGCAGCACTCCTGCTCCTGGGCGTACCAGCCGTGTTGGCCGTCACTGTGCAATATTCGTCGATACTGACCCTCATCGATGAAAACCCAAAGACCACAAGCAAAATGGCGTGCCACATGTCATCCACACCGGCCATTGCGCCCTCGCTCGTCGCCTCCAGAAATAGTCCACCGCCCGCCCATGGCGAGGATTTGTTTTCGCGAATCCTGGTGGGCGTGCCACTCTTACCGGTCACCTCAATCGCGCAGTTTCGAGCGGCGACGCCCCCCCCGCCAAGCTTCGCTCCCCCACTGAAGTTTTTGGCGACGACGGTCTCCGCGAGTGCGAGGTCCGAGCCCATTGAAGTCCGGATTCCGCCGCCAGCGCCCCCACGTGCGTTATTTTTCTGTACCGAGCTCGATTCAACCCGGATCCGTGAGCGAACAGAGCAGTAGATCCCGCCGCCATCGTCGGACGCCTCGTTCTCCTCGATGCGGCATCCGGAGACGAGAACGGCCCGCTTGCCCGCCGCATCGATATCGGCCTGGTTCCAGGAGGACCACTTTTCCGAATCGAGATACGCACGCACAAACCGGTAGAGGATAACATTTAAGAGCCCGTCCCACTGTTTCCTTCGAATGGCTTCAACGATGGTTCCGAGCGCAGCTTTGGCTAGCAACTCCGCGAGCGTTACCGTAGATACTTTGGATAGCCAATCAGTAAGTGCTTTCAGCAAAACGCCTTCCGAGAGGTCGCGGCCTAACTTTTCGGGAATGGAAATTTCGGCACCAATTCCACCGCCATCGCGTCGTGCAAACGGCTGCGTGCCCGAGGTGTTTTTCAGCACGACGCAGTCCACGATCGAGGGCCAGCCGTACCCCACAACCGCAATCCCGCTGCCCCGCCCGTTTGCGTGATTATTAACCACTTTGCAAGACTCGATTCGCCCGCTGCTCCACGCAAAGCATACGCCACCTCCGAAGCACTGGCCCGTCAGAAGCGAGTTCGGCCTCGTGTTGGGCATGCGATGATCGAGCTCATTACGGAGGTCCGCGCATATCGGTTCAATGGTACCTGGATTGATAAAGGAGAGGAGAGCAAGTGCCTCACCCAGTCGTCTCACGACAATATCCTTAAAGGGCACAGTGGTGATCGTGCCCAGAGGAACTCCTTTTGTCTGGTTATTGAAGATGTAGCAGTCCTGTATAAGCAGATCGCTCACATCGACAATTGCAATCCCACCGCCGGCACCCCAAGCGGGATCCCCGGGCCTGTTTGACGCCATTCCGCCGGTGATCTCGAATCCACGCACGACCACGCGCCCCGCCTTGACATCGTTGCCGAACTGAATCCTGACGACGCGATTGGCGCGCGGCCTGGCCGGCAGAATACGAGGCAGAGAGCCCGGTTTGTAGGAGTCAGATGACGGTTTAGGCGGCGAACTGCTTAATGCCCTAGCACTGACGAGGGTGACTGGTTTGTTGAGAACGAGTTCACCTTCTGCATAACTCGCCTCGTTCTGGACGACGATCGTATCGCCTGCACCGGCGACGCGCAGAGCATCCGCGATGCGCCTTGCCGGTCGAGAAGGATTTGTGTAGGCCGAGGCGGCTGGAACGCCGCCCAGGCCCGCTTTACCAATTGACGAATTTACAAATCTAGTTGTCATAATTTCATAAATCCACCGTGTAGGCCCTCGGGAATCGCCACGACCCCCTGGCTCATCGGAGACCCTCCTCTGAGTCTCCTGGACCGTGGCGAATTTTCCGCCTACATCACGGACCCCCGCCAGATCGTATCCTCCCAGGTGGAGACGAGGCGGTGGAGCCGAGGCCCAGTCCTAGGCGTTCATCACGAAGTCGCAGTCCATGGCGCTGACCGGGGTGTACTCGAACCAAGTCCCGATCAGCGACGCCTCGGCCCAGTTCGTGATGTGCTCCTTCTCGTCGCTCTGATCGAGCGTTTGGTCGGCGCCAAAGGAGAGCAGGTCGTAGTTCCCGTAACGTCCGGGAGACGTGTAATCGTAGCTGTGCCCCCAAGGGTCTCGCGTCGGAACGAGGACGGGGGCAAGGGCCTTCACGGCTTCGATCCCTTCGGCGGTTGTCGGGTAGCGGCCATTGCTTCGGTGGAACTCGCCGAGGAGCCTCTTCAACACCTGGATGTCGTCCCAGGCCTGGCTGGCCTTGAAGTCGTCGGGGTCCGAGGGAGGGCCGGCCCAGCTGGTGATGTCATCGCCCCCGTCGGGCGCGCCGAGCTGTCCGTCTGGGCCGAGGGAGGCCAGGTCGTAATCCCCGTGAGTCCCCGGGCACGTGTACGCATAAGCCCGTCCCCACGGGTCGTTCCCCGGCACGAGCACGTCGGCACACCCTTGCATCTGCGAGAACCAGCTCTCGGTTTGGGGGTAATGCCCGTTCCTCTGGAAGTAGGTCTCGGCGAGCTTGATCAGGACCTGGAGGTCCGCCCAGGCCTTCTTCTGCATCGGGGTCAGGAGCGGGCGAGCGTCCTCAATCGGATTGGCGGGGCGGGTCCCGGGATAGTTCGTCTCGGCGTAGGAGCGCATCTCCTGGGCGATGGTCATGTAGGGGTAGTCCAGGCCGGGCGCCTGGAGCGCCTCGAAGAACGAACCGCTCTGGAGGAGGGCCGTAAAGGCCAGCTCGTACCCCGGGCGGATGGTGAGAACTACGCGTGCCGCCCCGGCCTTGAGAAAGGCGAGGTGCATCGGGTCCTGGTGGTCGAGGTACTTCTTCAACTCCCACACCCTAGTATGCGACCAGAAATAGGGGTAGAGGAAATAGAGCATGTTCTCCCATTCGATGGCGTTGTGCAGGAACTTGATGAACTCGCCGTGGGAGAGCACCCCACTCCAAATGTTCTGGGGGATCGTCTGGCTGGTCGGGTCGTAGGGGTCATCGGCGTCGGGGGGGCCGAACTGGAGGTCCGGACCGAGGAGCCACCGGAGGGCCCCCTTCATCACCTCCTCGCGCTCGATCTTGCGGAGGCTGAGGGCATCCTGCTGGCCTGCTCCTCGCTGAGCCGGCTCAACTTCTGATTCAGCGCCTCGCGGTGCTCGTTGTACTGGGCCAGCGCGGCATCGCGGATCGCGCCCCACACCCGGAGCTGCCAGCGCTGCTTGGTCTCCTCGCGGAGCTTGTACTTCCCGCGCACCTCGATGTAGAGGGTGCGCAGGTATCGTCCGCCGTAAGCGATCGCGACCTTGCCGAATTTGCCGACCAGTTCGGGGACGTCGTGGACCAGGGGTTGGTGAGCTGGGTTGAAGTCGGACCAGACCTCGGCGTAAGGCGCGTACACTTGCCAGTGGTCGTCTGAGTCAGTCTTGCTGTTGTTGGGTTGAAACCAGAGATACCGGTCGGCCTGAGCGATCTCGTAGTCCTCAGGGATGTCGAAGCTGAGTGTGAAGTAACGGGGCTCGTTCTGCTCTGACTGGTCGTCGGTCCAGTTGTGGGGTTCCGACACCTGTTGGAATGGGACCTCCTCGTCCTGCAGGAATAGCCCCTGATCCTGTGACAGGCTGATGTTGTATTTGGCTGCCAGGTCGAGGTAATTTCCGCGCTCGATCATCTCCGGGGTGAGATCGAATTGAAACTCCCCCTCGATCTCGTGCTTGATGTCCTGGATCTCCTGGATACGTTTGATGATGTCGGATCCAGGTTCGGGAATGGTTAGGTCGTAAGTTAGCCGGACCCCGTAGCGATAGAGGTTAACATTCCACTTGCGGACGAACTGGTAGTAGTCGACCCGCGCGGAATTGGTCGCGGAGGGATTCTTGAACCGGCGGACCGCCTGGTCCTCGGTCCCGGCGGCGGAGGCGACCTTGAAGCTGACCTTGTGCTCCTTCTTGACCCGGCTCGAGGCATTGCGCGTGATGGTACGGCTATTGTTCCTCGAGAGCTGCTCGGAGGCGCTCGCCGAGTCCGCCACATTCGCCGACAACGACGTGGTGATGTTGACGGGGCCGTACCCGCCCGACGCCGTCACGCCCGTGTTCAGACCGCTCGAGTGTTGCACCTGGGAGCTCGCCGCCTGCGTTAGCTCCGACTTCTCCGTGACCCCCTGTTCGCTGTACTCTTCCAGGGAGTCGGTGACGATCCGCTCGAACTCCTGCGAGGTGTTCGACCACTCCTTGTGCGCGATATTGACCTCCTCCCCCGGCGCCAGCGGCACCGAGCTGATCAGCTCCCCCCGCTCGGTGCCGGCCGGGGTGAAGGTGATGCGCTCGAGGTGCAGGTACCCGATAGGCTCCACGGCGAAGTTGGCCTGGAACCCATCCATCAGCATTTGGAGCTGGTTCGTATAGGAATTGATCGCTTTAACGCTGTCCTGGGTGTCGATATCGCCCGACGGTGGCAAGAGCCGCGAGACCAGGTCCAGCGTCTGGGTGGCCGCCTCCGCCTCGACGCCGTGATCGATGGCCCATCTCATCAACTGCTTGACACTCATCGCGGGGCGGGGCGAGAGTGGGGCCGCTGGCCCCCCGTTCGACGGCCCAGGTTGAGCGTTTGCCCGAGGCTGCTGGAAATATGCCCGGGCGACGAGATCCTGTGTCTTTAAAGCGAGCTGGAGCTTCTCCTGTCGTCGCTGAACCAATCTCTCCGCGATCGTGATGAGGGTGTCGGGGTTCACCTCGCGGAACAAGCGCGCGCAGCGGAGCACGGTCGGGGTCCCGAACTCCGGGAGAGTGGATTCGATGAGCTCGAGGCCACGTTGAAAATCCGACAGGGGAGATCCCGGAGCCACACTCGTCCCATTCTTCAGCTCGGCGATCTCTTCGCGCGAGGGCTTGATCGCGGCGATGAAGGCGAATTTCTCCAACGCCCTACCTTTCGCCGCGTTCCTTGCCTGATCGGCCTTGGGGATCCGGACCGATGTATAGGTCGCCTGCAGAGTCCCCCTCGTGGAATTCTCCGCGAGGAGACCGGACGGCGCTGGCAGCTCTGGGTGTGGGATGCGATCTGCGACGCTCATGGGACCACTCCGTCTGATGTCGAGCGATCTCCGGCCAACACACATGGTTACATCGAAGCTTACCCGGAGACGGCCCGTACTTTCCGCGGTGGATCGATCGGATCAGTCACTTGTTTTTTAAGATAGCGAGGCGGGATCGTGATTTCAATGAACAGCGAGGCTTGCCGGCCCCGAGCTGACTCGCCTCGGTTTCCTACTCGGCGGCTGCAGCATCCACGTCCACGTATTTCCGGCACTTCGCAGAGACCCAGATATTCATGGGGCGGTTGTTGACCACCTCCACCTCGTCGAAGTCGGCATGCCCTTCCAGATACTCGCGGATGATCCCCTCCAGATCCTCGTCGCCAAGCTCAATCTTGTGCTCGACGAACCCCTCGTCGCGGTAATACTTCACCGGGTAAATGCTTCGCATGGACACACTCCTTTGGGAACCAGGGCCATCATTTCGTGGCCGAGCCCAGGGCCCCGCGTCAGATCGGCACGTCGTGCGACGCCCCTTCCTTGAGGCTGCGCCGCCGCTTGTCGTAGATCTGAGTGGTGGTCACGTGCCGGTGGCCGAGTAGCTCCTTGACCTTGATGATGTCCACCCCGGCATCGAGGAGCAGCGTCGCCGTGGTCGCCCGGAGCGAATGAGGCGTGTAAATGCAGTGCTTGATCTTCGTAACGGTGCCGTCCTCAGCCGTCACCTCTTCTTCACGCGTCGATGCGGGAAGCCGCGCGAGGTAGCCTTGGACCAGGTTGTACATCGTGACCACGCCGATCGGCGCAAGACCTAGCTTTTGGCTCCGCGAGTTGAGCCGGGCGCGAAAGAGCGGCCCCTTCGAGAGCTCGGCCTTCCCGATGTACGCCGCGATCGCCTCGGCCGCCGCGAAGTGCAGCCCGATGCGGCGGTGCTTGTCGCCCTTCTCGTGGAGCGTGACGGTCGCCTCGTCGCCGTCCTGGTGGAAGTCTTTGACCCGGAGGCGACACGCGGTGCCAATTCTGGCCCCGCTATAGAGGAAGAACTTGATGATGGCCCGGTCCCGGTAATCGAACACCGTGTCGCCGGAGTTGAGCCCCATCAGCTGCCGGGCACGGGTCGCCGACAAGGCTTTGGTCTCGTCGCGCGGATCGGACGAGCCCCGCGGAATGAACTGGGCGTGTGCCGGATTGGGGACCGTGATGGGGAGGCGGAACTCGGAGGCCACGCCCTGGAGGTATTTGTAGAACGAGGACAGCGACGCGATGCGGCGGTTGATGGTCTTGGGGGCCTTGGATTCGGCGAGCATCTGATCGCGAAACGCGATGACGTCCGCGACCGAGACCGTGAAGAGCCGGGTCGATTCCTCGGGCCAGAGGATCCCCATGAAGCGGACGAAGTCCATCACGTCCTGGCGGTAGGCGCGCTGCGTGTGCAAACTCTGCCGCCGCGTCACCCAGCGCTCAAAGATGTCGGCGACGGAGAGGTAGAAGCTTCGCACCTGGGCTTCAACCGCCGGGGTGTGCCGACCGGCGAGAATTGGCGGCAGCTCGGCCCGCATCTCGCTCACCGGCACTAACTCCGTCTTCTTCTCGTCCATGACCCCGTCCTTTGGCGGCCCCGATCTTTGATCGCTAAATGGCCGCTCCTCGTTTTTTTGGCCACCCTGACGACGGAAGATAACCGGTTTTATCTTCCACCGTCAACCGACCAAAAACCGGGGCAGTGGGCCTGGTTTTCATGTCCAGACCCTTCTCGATGTTAAGGCATCGTGAGGATCACCGAAACGACATCGACCGCATACCAGAGGTTGACGATCCGAAGATTCTCGTCGGACGAGTGCTGATTGTTGTCGTGATTTACGGTGGGCACGATGACGAAAGGATCCGGTAGGACATGCAGCGTGAGGCTCCCGCCCATCGAGGGCACGAGGTCATCAGCATGGGGACCATCTCACGGCACATCATCTGTAGCGGACAGTTGTTTGCGCAATTCTTCTGGAGTCATCCTGAGGAACTCCCAGAAGCTCAACGCGGGCAACTTCAGGCCCAAGAGGCCGTACGGCGTCTGATTCTTTCGGTGCCCGGCCCGGAACTGGTGTAAGTTCCAGTACAGCCGCTTCA
>Ga0310037_10001685_pt1 | contig 12004 bp, 7 predicted proteins | sample Sb_taG_11_FD_200239 | JGI IMG/M metagenome (GOLD analysis project Ga0310037, IMG submission 200239) | Peat soil microbial communities from Weissenstadt, Germany - Sb_50d_3_AS metaG (v2) (version 2) | ecosystem: Environmental > Terrestrial > Soil > Wetlands > Peat | place: Germany: Weissenstadt...
CGGGTACTTCACCGACGAGGTCGACGATCCCGTTTTGGACGAGCTTGCCGCTCAGCAGGCGCTGTTCGCCACCATGGGCGGCGAGGAGGGCGACGAAGCCGCGGCGGATCTGCCATGGGACGTCGAAGTGGCGCCGCCGGTGGCCGTCGATCTGCGCAAGGTTTACGCGGCTGCTCCCGAGTCCGGGCGCTGGCTGACCGACGCGCTGAGCCAGTCGGGAACGGTGGTTCTGGTCCGCCACGCGATCACAGCCTTCGGCCACCCGGGCGAGAGGCCACCTCCGATCGGGAGGATGGACTACAAGTTCACGCCGCTTGGCATGCCGGATGCGGTTACGTGCTCGTGGGCCCCGGACACGACCAGCGTCACGGCTGCCCATGGAAGGAGCCAGATCAAGGTGGGGTTAGGAGCTGGCGGGAAACTCGGTGTCATCGAGACCCTGGCTGGCGCGATCTGGCCCACGGTCGCCGCGGCGCTGCACGTGCTGGCGATCCCGGACCTCGAGTTCCGGGCATCCGGCGAGGCCGACTTCGTGCTCGCGTTCGACTTCGCGGTGCGGGCTCTGAAGGTCGAGGCTGGAGAGACGGGAGTTGGCGGCGGTGTTCGGTGGCAGCTCTACCGCAAGGGCGAGGATCTGATTGGCACCCAGACGTTGCTCCACACGATGACGGTTCCGCCCGGCGTGGAGCGGGTCCGGGTTCGGATCGAGCCAACGATTGTGCGCAAGCGGTCGCTCCTGCGCGGCACCAAGGCGCAGAAGTTCACCCCAGATCCGGTCGAGCACGACATACCGATTCGATGACCGGTCCGGCCGATTGGCTCGACACGGTTCACCAGGCGTGGGGGCGAAACGCTCTGGCGGCCACCATCAATCTGCGGGGACGGCCGCAGCGACTCGGCGATGACGCCATTCGCCGCGCCGAGGAGTGGGAGCGGGACGCGCGCGGACTCGGCTGGCAGGACGAGCTGTCGGCTGAGGTGTTCGCGAACGTGATCAGAAAGCTGGTCACCACCGGCGGCGACCCACCAGCGAGTCCGGCGGAACGTGCGCTGGCGCTCGCCGTCGTGCAGGGCCGCGCGCCGGATGACGTGGTGCCGCGCACCGATGCGCTGGTCCGCCGCCTAGCCCCGGGGCTCGACCGCCAACTTGCACGCGTCACGGACGACACGAAACGGGCCGGCTTCCGGGTGGCGCTCGCAGGGGTCGCGGCAATGCTCCTGCTGGCCCGAGTCGAGGTTCTGCGCCTGCGCAAGGAGTTGCCGCCGTCGGTTCCAGGCACGCCCGACTTAGTCGGCGAGCGCCTCCAGGCGGCGTTCGACTGTCCGCGGGACGACCCGGCTCGGCGTGTGGATCTTCTTGGCGCAGCGCTCGATGTCGGGCTCGTTGGCGCGCCGCCACCTCCGGCGATCCCGGTTCTCGAAGCGCTCGTGTATGAAGATCTACCCCTCGCGGCCGAGACGCTGAGGCGATGCGTCGCTGCGATGAATGCGGTCGCGGCCGAACCGCCTGGGTACACCCAGCTGGGGATCGACGACGAGACGGCGCGGGTGCGCGACGACGCGCTCGCAGCGGTGTTCGGCATGATCGCCATTCGCGCCGACGACGCCGCGCTGGGCGGCGAGCTGACCGAGGCGATCGCATTGGCCCTTGAGAGGTTGCTCACACGCAACCTGTCGCCCGACAGTCGGCTCGCGACCGGGCTGAGCGCCGCCGGGGGGTGGGTTCGTATCGGCCGACTCGATCGCGCGGACGCGATCCTCGCGGCTCTCCGGAGCGAGCTTTCGGGTGCCACCGCCGAGCTGCGCCTCGCCGAGCTCGAGGCTCGAATCCGCATGCGCTGCGGCGACCGCGTGGGCGCCACCGACCGGCTGATCGACGCGCTAGGCCGGTCGGGGGACGAAGCGGACCCCGCATTCCGTCGGCAGGCCATCCTCACGTTGATCGCGAGCTGGCCAGTGGCGCTCGATCCGGACGCTGGGGACCCGCGGCCGGGCCGCGACGGGATCGACTGGTGGATCGACGAGGCCGAACGGCTGGTGGAGACCGCTCCATCCCGATCGATAGACGTCTTCCGCGGAGAGCTGATGACGGCGCTGTTCTCGCTCGGCGTCTACGATCGCGGTGCCCGAGTGCGCAGCCGCATCAACTTCCGCGCCTGGGCAAGTTCGCCTGGCTTCAACCAGTGGTCAACGGACATCGAGCAGTGGTCGTCGCGCCAGGCGCGCGCCGCCAACAGCGGGGCACCCATCCCTCCGGGCGAGGAAGCGAAGAGTGCGGTCGAGCTCGGTCTTGATCGTGACTTCTCCGCGGGCGCGAGGAAAGCGCGAGACGACGCGAGGATCGCGATCGCGCGCGGTTTGCCCATGGATGCCTTTACGTACCTGGCGATCGCCGCGCAGCTGCATCGTCGCGCAGGCGACCTGGAGGCTTCCGTGGACGCTTTCGGCCGGGCGTTCGCTCTTCTCGAGACCGACCTCCATTACATCCCCTATCCCGAGCTCGTGATCACCCGTCTGGCGGCGTGGCCGGATCGGTATCTCGTGGCCGCCCTGACCGCCCTCGACGCCGGCCAGTCCGAACGGGCGCTGTCGTTCGCCGAAACCGGACGTGGGCGCGTGATCGCCGGCCAGCTGGGCACGATGGGGCATCCCCCCACCGACACCATCGGATCCGCCGATTGGGAGCGGTTTCGCGGGCTATGGCGCCGTATCGCCGCGCAGGCTGCCAGCGACTTGTACTCGACCAGCGATCTGTCCTCGGTCCCCCACCCTCGTCAAACCGATCGTGACAGCGCGGCGACTCTGGTGGCAGAGCTCACGGCGTTGCGCCGTCAGTTCGCCGCGGCCGGTGCGGCGCCGGGCGCGCTCACCCCAGTTACGCCACCCGACACCGTTTCCGACACGCCCGCGTGGCTGGCTGCCGCCGACCGTCCGACCGTGGTGCTGTACTCGCTGATCGCCGAGGATCGGCTTCGGCTCATCAAGATCACCACCGACGGCGCGGCGGTTATCGAGGATGATCCGGCGTCGCTGCGTGTGGTCCTGGACGCAGTCCGCGCGTACTCCGATCAAATCCGGCACGCCCGGAACGTGGAGGCTGCCGTCCGAGACCTGCTGCCCGGACTGCTCGCCGAGACCGGGCCGCGGCTCGAGCCAGCGCTGCGTCAGGCGATAGACGGCTATCGCGGCGGGCGACTCGTCTGGGTACCGCAGGGCGTGCTCGCGGCCCTGCCGATCCACGCCCTGCCGCTCGACGGAGAACACGTGTGCGACGCCATCGCGGTCATCGTCGCAGAGTCCCTGGCATCAGTCGGCGCCGCTCTGACCGGTGCCCGAACGATGAACGTCCGCCCGGTCGCGATTCGCGGTCGGCCGAGCGATGCCGCATCCACCGACGGCGCCGCAGCGCTCCTGCCAACAGGAGCCACCGAATACCTGGTCAGCTCTGCCGAAGAGCTTGAAGCCGCGCTCTGGCTCGACAGCCGGCCCAGCGACGGTCACCAGAGCGGCGCGACCATGATCCACCTGGACTGTCATGGCGTGTTTGAGTGGCGCGATCCGCTGGCCTCCCACCTACGGCTTGGCGGACAGTTCGATCTCAGCGTCGGCGACCTGTTCGACTCGATCACGATCGATCCGGGGGCGATCGTCATCCTGGATAGCTGCGACTCGGGGACGATCGCCCAAACCGACCTGAACGACGGCATCGGCATTCCGGCCGGACTGCTGGCCGCAGGTGCCCGTTCCATCATCGCCGCGGGATGGCCCGTTGCGCGCCTAGCCTCGGTCGGTGCCTGCCGCAAGGTAATCGAGTCGCTGACCGGCGGCGTCGCGTCGCCTGAGGCGCTCCAGGGCGCTACGTGTTGGCTGCGCGATGCCACGGTCGGCGACATACGCGACGCCCTGGCCGCGGTCCGGCACCCATACGCCGAGGAGGTCCCCGATCAGGATCCTGAGTTCCTTGTCCGCAAGCTCGACGATCCTTGGTTATGGGCCGCGTTCATGCACTGGGGGGCGCCGTGGCGCGCCGCTCCGCCAGTCGGGTAGCCGTAGCGTATTGGCCGATGGGTTTACGTGAACGTCGGCGGGCACGGATCCGAACACTTCGTCAACGGTGACCAGGTCGGTATTCGCCGCGTCAGACCGTATCCAGCCTGCGCGATTACAGCGGTGCTCACAGCGGCGTTGCCCGTCAGGAGAGCTCAGTCCCGTCTGGCCGGCGAATTGAGTCGGCCCGAGGCCCGATGCTAACCGGCTTCGCGCGACTTGCAGGCAGCTGAGCAGACTCGGTGCCGGTGCCGGCGCTCCCACCCTTGCAGCGATGCGGCCACGAGGGCGCCATGACCGGTATAGGCGTAACCGGGTCGCGCGTGCTCGCCAGAGCGCGTGGCTGCTTCGTCGCCCGACCGGCCACGGGCTCCCGACTGCTGCTCCGTCCGCCAGCTGGGCCGGAGCAGGAGTCCCCCGACCGTCGCGGATCGGGAGGCGACGCGCCTGGTGATTCGTGGATGCAGAGGCCTGCGCTCTCGGTGAACTTACCGTCCCGCGCCGAGCGCGTTGGGCGGAAGCGGTCGCGCAGTACTTCGCACGGCGACGTGTCGTTTCGTCGCAAACCCTGAGCACCCCCAGTCGCGCACCAGACGTACAAAGCGTGAGTCCTTGCGGCGTCCGGCGGCCGACCCTGGAAGGCTCGGAATGACGCGGAATGAGCCGCGCCCGCCAGTGCCGGTGCTGGCCCGTGCGGGTGGGATTCGGTCTCATCGCAGCGTTTGCAGCGCCTCGATCACGCGCGCTGGCTGCGTGTCTGGGTTCACGAAGGCCAGACGCAGCACGCTGCGGCCATGCCACTTGGTCGGCACGCACAGGATCACGCCCTTCCTCGCCAGTGCGTTTGACCACACCGCGTACGCGTCCTGGTCCCAGCCGGGCCGCTCGAACAAGAGCACGGACAGCTCTGGCTCGCAGACGAGGTCAAGGTGCTCGCAGGCCCGTATCGCCTGGGCCACCGTGCGAGTTGTCTCGAGCGTCCGCTCGATAGCCGCGACGTAGCGGTCGGTGCCGTGGGTGGCGAGGCTGAACCAGAACGGCAGCCCCCGCGCCCGCCGGGACAGGTGGACGGCGAGGTCTGACGGGTTCCCGGCGCCGCGGTCGATCTGGTCCAGGTAGCCAGCGGCCTGCGAGTGAGCGGCGCGCGCGGGCTCGGGATCTCGGTAGAGCAGCGCACAACAGTCATAGGGGGCAAACAGCCATTTGTGCGGATCGACGATGAAGCTGTCCGCGAGCTCGACGCCGTCAAACAGGCGACGGACGCTGGGGGCGGCGAGCCCCGCGCCGCCGTAGGCGCCGTCCACGTGCAACCACACCCGGTGCTCGGCGCAGGCGGCGGCCACGCCCGCCAAGTCGTCCACGAGTCCGGCGTTCGTCGTACCGGCCGACGCCACGACGGCAAAGATGTCGTCGGGATCGTCGGCCAGCGCGGTGGCCAGCGCTTCGCCGGTGAGGTGCCCGTGCGCGTTCTCAGGCACCTCGACGATCCCGACATCAAGCACGCGCGCCGCGAGCCGGATGGAGGAGTGCACGTCCGCGGTGCACGCCAGCCGCCAGCCGCCCGGTGGCCGCTCTCCGCGGCGGGCCAGCGTGGCATGCCGCGCCGCCATGAGGGCGGAGAGGTTCCCGCCGGTGCCCCCGGCGACAAAGCAGCCCGCCGCGCTCGATGGCCATCCCAGCAGCTCGATGATCCACCCCAGCGCCTCGTTCTCGGCATAGATCGCGCCCGCTCCCGCCTCCCAGACCCCGGCAAACACATTCGCCGCGCTGGTCACGAGATCGAACGCCACGGCGGCGCGCGTCGGCGCAGATGGGATGTAGGCGAGATTCATCGGATCGTCCTGCGAACGCGTCGCCGGCAGCAGAATTTCGCGAAACACGCGCAACGCCTCGACGCCCCCGATCCCCGCTGGCGTGACCGTTGGCCCGGCCGCCGCAGCAAGCTCCGAGGCCGGGTGCGCCGTCGTCTTGGAGTCCGTTGGCCGCACGACCCGTTGCGCCGCCCACTCCACCGCGACCCGCACCAGCTCGGCCTCGTCGCCCCATACCTCGTGAATCACAGAGCCGATGATGCCAGCGCGATGCCCGCCGTAGCACGCTAGACAGACCAACGGACCGCTCGGAGCCCGGCCGCGCGCCTCACGCGATGATGGGACTGCCCTTTTCGCCCACGACCGAGCGCGGAGCAGCTCGCGCGTCTCGCGCGCAGCGAGCGCAAGACGATCGCGCCGGCCGCACCGGCGGCAAGGCAGACGTCCGAGCGCAGCGACCGCGACGACTCCTCCTTGGGCGGAGGCGAGCGTGCGCACCTTCGTCGCGGAACGGAGACAGTCACGCTGCGGCGCAATCCGTAGTTTGCCGCCGCGAGTAGCGCGCTGTAACGGATGCAGGCGCGGGGTGCGTGTCAAAGACTTACCGGCGAGGCACACGGGTGGCTTTCGACTTTGTGATCGTCGGTGGCGGTTCGGCGGGTTGCGTGTTGGCCAATCGGCTGAGCGAGGATCGGTCGGCCCGTGTGCTCGTGCTCGAGGCCGGGCGTCCTGACTACCCATGGGATGTGTACATCCACATGCCGGCGGCGCTGTCGTTCCCGATCGGCAATCGCTTTTACGACTGGAAGTATGAATCTGAGCCTGAGCCGCACATGCACGGCAGGCGCATCTATCACGCGCGCGGCAAGGTGCTTGGCGGGTCGAGCAGCATCAATGGAATGATCTTTCAGCGGGGTAACCCGCTCGACTACGAGCGCTGGGGCGCCGATCCCGGGATGGGCAGCTGGGACTATGCGCACTGCCTGCCGTACTTCAAGCGGATGGAGACCTGCTTGGCGGGGGCCGACGAGTGGCGGGGTAGCGATGGTCCGCTTAAGCTCGAGCGCGGTCCTGCGATCAACCCGCTCTGCCAGGCGTTCTTCAAGGCCGTGCGGCAGGCCGGCTACTCGCTCACCGATGATGTCAACGGCTACCGCCAAGAGGGCTTCGCAGCGTTTGACCGGACGATCTTCCGCGGGCATCGCCTGAGCGCCGCCCGCGCGTACCTGCATCCCGTGCGCGACCGCCACAACCTCGAGGTTCGCTGCCGCGCCTTCGTCAACCGCGTGCTGTTCGAGGGCAACCGCGCCGTCGGCGTCGAGGTCGTGGAGGGACGCAGGACACATTCGGTTCGTGCCGGCGAGGTGATCCTTTGCGGCGGCGCCATCAATTCGCCGCAGCTGCTGCAGCTCTCGGGCGTGGGCAACGCGCGCGAGCTTGGGGGGCTCGGCGTAAGGGTGGTGCACGACGTCCCCGGGGTCGGCGAGAACTTGCAGGACCATCTCGAGGTCTATGTGCAGTACGCGTCAAAGCTGCCAGTTTCGGTCGCGCCGGCCCTGAAGTGGCGCAACCGGCCGGGGGTTGCCCTGCAATGGCTTCTGTTCCGCAGCGGGCCGGGTGCGACCAACCACTTCGAGTCGGGTGGCTTCATTCGCAGCAACGACGAGGTCGCATACCCGAATCTCATGTTCCACTTCTTACCGATCGCGATCCGTTACGACGGCTCCGCACCCCAAGGCCACGGCTACCAAGTGCATGTCGGCCCGATGTACTCCGATACCCGAGGCTCGGTCAAGGTGGTTTCGACCGACCCGCGCGTGCACCCCGCGCTCCGCTTCAACTACGTCTCCACCGATCAGGACCGCCGCGAGTGGGTAGAGGCCGTCCGCTGCGCTCGCAAGATACTCACACAGCAGGCATTCGACCCCTACAACGACGGCGAGATCTCCCCCGGCAGTTCCGTCGAAACCGACGAACAGATCCTCGACTGGGTGGCAAGAGACGGCGAAACCGCACTGCACCCCTCCTGCACCTGCAAGATGGGCACCGGCCCCGATGCGGTTCTCGACCCCGCGAGCATGTCCGTGCACGGCCTCGAGCGAGTGCGCGTCGTCGATGCGTCGGCCATGCCCTACGTGACAAACGGAAACATCTACGCGCCGGTTGTGATGCTCGCCGAGAAGGCCGCGGACCTCGTCCGCGGGAACTCTCCGCTCGCACCCTCGAGAGCACGGTTCTATCGCCACCAACCCGTCCATCGCGACGATGGTCGGAGCGCGGTCCCAACCGGGACCCCCGACGAGGCGTGAGTGCCGCCGCAACCCACGGTAGGGGACAGACGCGGATACCACGCTTGTTCCCCGGCGTGGTTTGATGGTCGCTGCTCACGACGGCTTGGATCATCGGGCGAATAGCCAGCTGACACGAATCGACCGCATGACTCAAGAAAGTCCGAGACCGCCCGCTCCCCGGGTCACCCGACGAGCCGGCCCCGCCTTCGATCGTTGGGCTGGCCTGGCCGCGACGACTGCTCCCGCCCCAAATCCCAGCGTCAGAATTGGCTTCACGCGCGACCGGTGCGGCTGCTGCTCTGTCGCCGAGGCAGCCACTTTCAGACCGCTGCCGCATCCGGGCTAACGGCGCAGAGAGCGGCAGTCACGCACGTCCGCCGGCGCGGCCGTCCGCCGCCACGGCGGGCGGCCACCGCCAACGTCGGCGGTCAGAGCGTCAGCCCGGCGGTGGCGGAGATGGTCGGCTGGCGGCGTGAGCGGACAGCGTCGATGATCTCACTGGGATCGATCCCCTGAAGATAGGTGCTGGTGGTGCCCAGGTCGGTATGCCCGAGCTGGCGCTGGATGATGTTGATCGCGACTCCTTCGCGCGCGAGCTCGACGGCGGCGCGTGACGGAGTTGATGGGGCGCGAACCGCCGCCGCACACCGGCGTCGACCGCCAGCTTTCGAAGTTCACGTCGCGCCGCGGTCGCTGACCAGCGGCGCCCTCGCGTTGGCCCGTCGATGACACAGAACAACGGTCCGGGCGGCAACGACACGCGATGCGCCAGCCACGCCGCGAGCTGTTCGAACCCGAACTCGTCCATTCCCGCCTCGCGGCGCTTGTCACCCTTGCCGTGACGCATCAACAGCGACCCGCGCCGGTCGTCGATGTCGGTCTCGTTCAGCGCCAACGCCTCCGAGATCCGCAGCCCGCCGCGCCACAACACAGCGATCAACGCCCGGACACGCAACCCGTGACGGTCATGGCCAGCCTGGCGCATCACCAGCACGATCTCCTCCGCGCGTGGCGGATCAGGCGGGTACCGCATGCCCTTGTTGTGCGGCGCCCGGCCCGCGAGATACCCAGGCGTCGTCGCTGGCGACCGCCGACGCCCCGCCGCATCCACCCGAACCATCGAACCTGAAGACATGACCCGCTCCCCTCACTGACTTGCGTCCCAGCCAGTCCAGGACGCACCGCCCAAATCTTCAAGCGCCCAGACGCCAACACTTCATTGCCTCGCTTCTGCTCCACGCTCAGATCGACCCAATGCGGCACCGATCACGCGGTCCCGGCTGCCCGACGTCACACCTCATCGTTCGTGAAGGGGGAACTCTGGCTCGCCGGTGGCCGAAACGCATGGGTGTTCAGACCAACGCCGAGGACCCGAGAATCGTCTACCAGGATCCCTTGCTGCTCGCCCTGCCCACCGTCGCGCTGTCAGTGTGGCGACGATCACTCCACGTTCGGATCACCGCTCGGGCGAGATCGCCGAGTCATGACGATTCCGGCGGCGAGATCAGCCGCTGCTGAAGCTTTGGCGTCCTGACGAAGTGCTGGCGTGTTAGTTCGGATGGGGGTGTGCACGACCACCGCGCGGCCAGTCGCAACGGCAAAGCCAACCATCGCCGCGACGCAAGCACGCCCAACCCTTGACCACCAAGAGCGCCTCGCGAGATCCGCGGCCGATGGCTTGGCCACGACCGAGTCTCCAGGCTGTGTCGTCGTCTGGAGTAAGGCAGTGGTCAATTGCACCGCACTTGCGCAAGCGTGAGATTCTGTCAGGGTGCATCTGCATTCCCTCGGCAGGCTGGTAGGGCAGCTTGTTAATGAGTCGCGCGTCCGGAGGTGAGGTGATGCAGGTCGAGCTTGTTGATGCGCAGGGCGTTGAGCACCTGCACTCGTTGCGCTAGTCCGGAGCCGCCCTGCACGACCAGCCAGGCATTACCAACTCGTTTGGCTGTCAACGAGAACTGCGGCGAATCGGCGGAGATGGGCGTGTCGTAGGTCAGGGGGAATCGCCCGAGGGGGAGGTTGACCATGTCCGGATGGTCGGGTACCGCCCGCGCGCCGGGAATTGGCCCCAGAACCTGCCCCGGCCGATGGCCATCGAGCAGCACGCCTGCCTGGAGCGGCCACCCGTCCATCCAGTACTCCGTGTCGACGCAAGAGAGGAACACTTCGCCGAGCGCGTCCGGGACCGGGGCGATCCAGGCGATGGTGTGGCCGAACTGGGCGTGAAGTGCGGGGAGGCCGTGTTGCGCCAGCTCACAGACGCCCGGACGCGGACGGGTCGGGGCGTGATAACCCGGGCCCTGGTAGGGCACCGTGAAGCCCCACAACGGCCACCAGCGCGACAGGGCGTGAGGTGCCATCCAGGTCACCGGCGGCGGTCCGTCCGGAGACGGCGTGAAGTGGCCGCGGATCACCTGCCCGGAGCGGGCGAGCGGCTCGACGGGGACGGTGAGGACGTTCTTCACCCCCGGCGGATGCGTACCGACCGGGACGGGTCTGTCGCCAGGGATGAGGAACACGCGTCCTTTGGCGGGGATGAAGACCACGGCGGCTCGATCGCCGGTCGGCAGGCCGGGTGAAGTGACGGTGCGGATCGTCTGGCTCCCAATCCGGACGGCGAACACCTGCGGGCCGGTAAGGACATACGTGACGGCGTTGCCGCGCGCGTAACAGACCGGGCAGCTATCGGGGCCGGTACCGCCACCGAACACTGGGCCCGTGGCCGTTGGATATCCAAGCGTCCCTCCCCCCTGGACAATGCCGGCGGTGTCTGGCCTGGTGTAGACGATCAACGACTCCCATCCCGCCGTCCCGGCCCCCACCTGGGGGAACACTGCGATCGTGTAGCTGTAGCCCGCCAGCGAGGTGGGGGTAATCGCTCCCGGCACCCTCCCCACAAGCGGCTGTGACGCGCTGAGCGAGAGGACCGCGGCCGCAGCCGACCCGGCGATCACCAGCGCGACCAGCAAGACGGACATCGGGCGCGATGGGCGGCGAAGCCAGCCCCACCGCTTGCGCGGCGCGGGCAGCGCCGCACGCTCGGCAGCGCTCACCAGCTCGGCGCGCAGGATGTCAAACGGATCCTTCATCTCCCCTCCAGACTTCCCCGCAACCGCGCAAGCCCGCGCGAGACACGCTTTCTCACCACCTGCTCAGAACAGCGCAGATCGGCGGCGATCGCGCGATAACTCTCCTCAAGCACGACCCGCCGGATCACCGCCTCTCGCTCGACAGCCTCCAACGAAGCAAGCGCCTCCCGCAAATGCACGTCCGCTCGATCGGCGATCACCTCCAACTGCTCGTCGTCAAGCTCAACCCGACCCATCCCAAGGCGCTCGCGACTATCCGACTCCACCTCGCCCCGACGCGCGGAATCGATCATCAAATTGCGCGCGATCCCCAAAAGCCAAGCAACCGCCGGCCCCTTCGCCGAGTCGTACTGCAGACGATGCTCCAGCGCCCGCGCAAACGTCTCGGCCACCAGATCGAACACCACATCCGGCTCGCCAATCCAGCAGCCGACGAACGCCGTGACCGCCCTCACGTGGCGGTCATAGAAGCAGCCAAAATCAAACGCGACCTCGCTGCTCAGCAACTCCGCGTCTGCACGCTCACCACGCATATCACCCCGTATACGGTTCTGCACCGAGAATTGTGACCGGCGACCGCTCGTCGGCCGCTTTATTTAGGCAACGCCGGCCACCTCGCGTGTCAGACGCCGGTGCTGCTCGGCGGCATCTGAGCGCATCGCCCCTTGGCTTAGGGGCGCGCGGTTGACAGCAGGCGTGCTTAGAGCTTGCCCGGACAGCGATTTCGGGCCGCCTTGGCCGCCCCCGACGCTGCGCGTGGCCGCCC
>Ga0310037_10001688_pt1 | contig 11982 bp, 8 predicted proteins | sample Sb_taG_11_FD_200239 | JGI IMG/M metagenome (GOLD analysis project Ga0310037, IMG submission 200239) | Peat soil microbial communities from Weissenstadt, Germany - Sb_50d_3_AS metaG (v2) (version 2) | ecosystem: Environmental > Terrestrial > Soil > Wetlands > Peat | place: Germany: Weissenstadt...
CCGAGCCGGGGCGGCGGGGCCGCGGCTGCGAACTGTGCGGCACACTCGGCGGGTTCCTCGCCGACGGCAGCGAGCGCACGCTGGAGTGGCCGCTCGCCGAGGCCCGCCGCAAGCACGTCAAGGACCAGATCAGCTCCGCCGAGCTGCCAGTCAAGCATGAGATCTGGAAGTTCGGCAGCCCGCACACGCTGGTGCTGACCAAGACAGCCGAGCTGTTCCGGCGCGAGGCCAAGGCACGCAAAGACGCCACGGCCAGCCTGGAATGGCTGGCCGCCGCGTCGGGGCGTTGACCGCCTGCGCACGCGTCGGTCCCGGAACGCGTGCTCGTTCAGGATCTCGCGGCCGAAGAGCTGCCTCCGGTCAACCTCGGCTGCTCCCGGCCGCCGCAGGGGGGCCGTGTGGTACCGATGAGCTGCGGAAACAGTCGGTTCGCGGGGCGTGACGAGGCCCTCATCGCGGCGGACCTGTTCTCTGCTGCCTCGGCGACCGCCCGCAGGTCGGACCGATCCTCCGCGGCTACGCTGGCCGGGTCGTGGTCGTCTGTCGGCTGCTCGAATCGGTGGGCGGCGGCTTAACAGTCAGGCGGCACGGGAGGCGTAGGGCACGGTGTACTGGCCAGGCTTGGGCGTGTGCTGGCTGTGAACCGCCGAAGGCGCCGGCGATCGCCGTGCGCGCCCAGCGCATCCGCGTGACCGCCGTCTCCGGCTGTTCGCCGTAGGCCTGAGCAACCTGGGCCGCGCAGCCCAGGTCGCCGTAGGTACCGATGGCGGCGGCGATCGCCTGCTGGACCTGCCGTGCGCTGGGTTCATCGGAGCGCTGCAGCGCCGATGCGAACAGCGCGTCGGCCCGGCGGCGCTGATGCTGAGCTCATAAGACGCGGACGACATCGTGGGCCTCCTTGACTGTTGGCTGCCGTGATTACATCGCGGCTCTCGAGTTGGCCGCGGCATGCCCCTCGGTCTGATATGCCCGACGTCGGGCGCCGAACCAGGAGCGGAGGCTGACCGGAATCCGGTTCCTGTTCGGCTGCGGTGCACTCGGCGACAAGTGTGCGGCGGCGCGGGCCAGCCCTTCGCGCTGGGCCTGGCGGCGCAGATCAGCGATCCGGGCCTTGGCCAGTTCGTAGCTGATGGCGGGGTGCATCGCGGCCTCCTCGGTGGCCTAACGGGGCTATATCCCGAGGATGCGGCTAAGGCGGGGGGCACGGATCGGGCGATTTCCTAGTATTCGGGCCGGTGCGTCCTTAGGTTCCCGCCGACCCGGCCGTAGGGCCGTGAACCATCACGCGTCGCCTGCTGGGCGCGCTGCCAGGGCCCGGCCGGTAACGCATCTGATGCCCCGCCGGGCGGAAGCCGGTGAACTTCTTCCGCGAACTTCTTCCGCTCGGTGTCACCGGGCCCCGTCGCCGTTCGTCATTGAAGTGAGAGCGTGCGCATGAACCAGCGAAAGGAACAACCGTGCGACAAGTCCGAGTCAAGATCAGGTCCCGGCTACGCCAAAGCGCGTCGGCCGACCCGCCAACCGTCAGCGGCACGATAGCGCAGACCTGGTTTCCAGAATCAGAACAGCCGGACGACCCGCGAGTCCGCTAGCCCAAGCGCCAGTGCGGTATACCGGGGATGTGTTTGTCGCTGGGCGGCGCCGTGAGATGGAGCAGATCGCCCGCCTGCTGGAGCGCGCCCAGGGCGGCGCGGGCGGCCTGCTGGTCCTGGTCGGCCCGGCGGGATCGGGCAAGACAGCCATGGTGGAGGCCGCGGCTGGTGAAGCTCGCCGTCGTGGGTTTGCTGTGCTCCGGGCATCGCCTGCCGGGGGCCAGCCGGGAGGCCTGGTGTGGGCGCAGCTGCTGCGCGATATAGACGCGCCGGATGACCTGGCCGCCAGCCTGCTGGGCGGCAATGCGGCGACGCTGGATCTCGACAGCGCGGCCCGTCATCTGGTGTCGGGATCTCCCCGGCTGATCGTGGTCGATGACGTCGATCGCGGTGGGCCGGACGCGGCCGAGGTGCTTTTGGGTCCCGTCGCCGTCCGCTGCGCCGCCGCGGCCACGGCGGTGATCGTCACGGCGGCCGCGCCCCTGGGGCTGGGGCTGGGGCCGGTGCTGCGGCTGGGGCCTCTGAGCGAAGAGGACCTCGGCTTGGCGGCCGGCGGCCTTGACGGGGAGGCGGCCCATGCGCTGTGGGTAGCGTCGCGAGGGCTGCCCGGGGTGGCCCGCCAGCTGGCGCAGGAGCTGGCCGACCTCGGAGAACACGACGACCCAATGGTTCACCTGGCATTGCGGGCGCCATCGACGACAGCTTTCCTCGACGTCGACACCAACCTGGTCCGGCTGCTGGAGGTGGCTGCCGGCCGTGCGGCAGACGACGCCCTCCGGGCCCGGGTGCTGGCCCGGCTAGCCCGCGAGCTGGTCGATGACGCGTCGTCGTCGGCACGGCGCCGGGCCCTGGCCGACGAAGCCCTGCAGTTGGCCCGCCGTGCCGCGGACCCCGGCACGCTGGCCTAGGTGCTGGACGCCCGGCTGCACGCCCTGTGGGATCCGGCGGGCGCGGCGGACCGGCTGGCGGCCGGGCCGGAAATTATCGACCTGGCCCGGTCCGCCGGTGATGACCGGCGCGAACGCAACGGCCAGTTCTGGCGGTTCGTGGCCCTGATGGAGCTGGGACGCGTGGCCGACGCCGAATCGGCGCTCGCCGCCTTCGAACGAGAAGCCACCACGGCGGGGGACGCCGAAGCGGTGGTCATGGTGACGGCGCGCCACGCGATGCTAGCGATCCTGCGCGGCCGCTTTGACGATGCCAGCCAGCTGATCGTGAGGGTGGCCGAGACAGCGCGGCGGGCCCGGATGGCTGACGCGGAGGCGATCACCGGGACGCTGGCCTGGTCGGTGGCCGCCGAGCGGGGCACGAGCGCTGGCTGGGAAACCGGGGTGGCGGCACTGCTGACCGCGGCCAGGCGGCAGCCCGGGCACCTGTTCGAGGCGACGGCAGCGCGGATTCTTGCGCAGGCAGGCCAGATCGCTGAGGCCGGCGCCGAGCTTGAGCGCCTGCTTCCCCGGGCGCTGGCCAGCTCGGGACCCCGGTGGCTGGGGGCAATGGCCGACCTGGCGGTCGTGGCCACCGCCGTCGGCAACACCGGGGCCGCGGCGCAGCTGTATGCGGCCCTGGCCCCGTACCGGGCCAGGCTGGTGGTGTGGGCGGGTGCCAACAGCGCCTGGGGTCCCGTATCGCACTACCTCGGGCTGCTGGCGGCCGTGCTTGGCCAGCCCGGGGACGCGGTCCAGTGCTTCGAGGAGGCCGTTGACCTCGAGGAGCAGATCGGCGCCCTGCCCTACCTGGCGCACAGCCTCGGTGGCCTCGCCGACGCCTTGGTCCTGCGGGGTGGCGCCGGTGATGCCGGGCGGGCGTCCGGCTATCGTCGCCGGGCAAGGGAGATCGCCGAGCGCCTGGGCATGACCGTGCTCCTGGAGCGCCTGGTTCCTCCGGCGAATGAGTGGACGCTCGCCCGGGACGGGGAGGACTGGCTGCTGCAGGCGGGAGACGAGCGTGTCCGGCTGCGGGACAGTCGCGGCCTGCACTACCTGCGGGCCCTGCTCGCCGCGCCCGGGCGGGACATCCGGGCCCTCGACCTAGTGGCCGGCGGGGCCGGGCTGGCGGCGTCGGGCATGGGCCCCGCTCTCGACGCCGCCGCCCGAGACGCCTATCGCGTCCGGCTCGATGCCCTCACCGCCGGGCTGGACGCCGCCGACCGGGCCGGCGACCGCGCGGCGGCAGAAAAGATAGAGGCCGAACGGAACGCGGTGCTTGCCGAGCTACGCCGCGCGGCCGGCCTGGGCGGTCGTGATCGCGTGTTCGCGCCCGAGGCCGAACGGGCCCGGGTCAACGTCACCCGGAAGCTGCGGGGCACCATCGAGCGGGTTGCGGCGAGTGCGCCGCGCGCCGCCGCGCACCTGCGCGCCTCGGTCCGCACCGGCGGCGCCTGCCGCTACGAGCCCGCCTCCGGTGGCCCCAGCCGCTGGCACCTGTGAGCGCCCGTTAACTACCGCCCCGGTCCCCGTTTCCCCGGGACCGCCGCCGTACTATCTCCGGTTCCCGTTTCCCCCGGGACCGCTGGCGTGCTGTCCCGGTCCCCGTTACCCGCCGGAACCGCCGGGTGAGATGTTGTTGTTGATGCGGAAGAAGTTCTCCGGGTCGTAGGCGGCCTTGATCTGTGCCAGCCGGCCGTAGTTGCCGCCGTATGCCGCGCGGATCCGGCCGCGGTCCTCGGCTCCGATGAAGTTGACGTACCCGCCGCCTGCCGAGGCGCGCCGGGCCGCCTGCCGGGCGGCCCGCGCCCAGGCGATATGCGGCCCGGGCGGGCTGCCGGGCGCCCACTGCGCGTGGATGTCCAGGTTGTGCGCGGCATCCCGGTACCAGAACGGGGTGGCGTCGGCCGGGACCCGCCCGGCCGCGCCGCCCATCCGCTTGAGGATGATCACCGAATGCGGTGACGGGGCGCCGTCGGCCGCCTCGACCAGCGCCTCGATCGTCCGGTCGTCCAGGCCGTCCAGCCATTCGGCGGTGTAGTAATGATGCATGGCCGGCGGGTTCAGCCCGTCGGTCATCTGCTGGACCTCCTTGTAAGACATCGGCCGGGTCAGGTCCACGACGGGTGAGCCCAGCGCGCGCAGCGGGGCCAGCGCCCGGGCGGCCTCGTCGGCGCCGCCGAAGTAGACCGGGATCACGCCGACCACCCGCTGCCCGCGCAGGTGCTCGGGCACGAACGACGCCGGCGGGGCGGTCACGAGTCCGGCGTACAGCGCGAGCTGGTCGGGTGCGCCCGCGCTGACCTCTCGGTATGCCTGCAGCACCTCTCCCGCGCGGTCCATGGTGTAGCCGAGCAGCCCACCGAAGGCCCCGGCCACCGGGCGCAGCCGGTAGGTGAACGAGGTGACCACGCCGAAGTTGCCGCCCCCGCCGCGCAGCGCCCAGAACAGGTCCGGGTGGGCGTCATCGCTGGCCTGCAGGATCCGCGCGTCTGCGGTGACCACCTTCGCACCGAGCAGGTTGTCACAGGTCAGGCCGGCCACCCGGTCCAGATAGCCGATCCCGCCGCCGAGGGTCAGCCCGGCGATGCCGGTGCTGCCCACGACCCCGCCGGTGGTGGCCAGCCCGAACGCCTGGGTGGCGGCATCCAGCTCCCGCCACAGCAGGCCGGGCCCGGCTACGGCGGTGCGCACGGCGAGGTCGATCCGGGTCGCCTTCATGGCGGACAGGTCGATCATCAGCGCCCCGTCGGCGACGGCGAAACCGGCCGCGGAGTGCCCGCCGCCGCGGACGCTGACCGGCAGGCCTTGCTCGCGGGCGAAACGGAGCGCCGTGACCACGTCGCCGGTGCTGCTGGCGCGGGCGATCAGCGCCGGGTGCCGGTCGATCGCGGCGTTCCACACCCGGCGCGCCGCGTCGTACCCATCGTCACCAGGCCAGATTAGCTGCCCGCGGAAGTCGGTGTGCAACCGGTCCGTCGCGGACCGGGTCAGTGCTGTCATCAGGGTTCCTTCCTGTTGCGTCCTTACCCAGGCGGCGTAAATCAGCGCCGAACGATCCGTACGTCCGGTCCCCCCGGGCTGCGGGCTCGCGGGCTGCGGCGTTGATCTGTAGGTTCTCCCGCCCGGTCAGGTGGTCGAGGAACCGGGGCTCCTCAGCCATCGCCCCCACCCGCTGCAGCGCCATCGAGCGCTCGGTGGGGACCGGATGCCCTAGCAGCCGCATCGATCCATCGGTCGGGCTGGTCAGCCCGAGCAGCATCCTGATCAGCGTGGTCTTCCCGGCGCCGCTGGGCCCCAGGTAGCCGAACGCGGTGCCGGCCGGAACCAGCAGGTCCACCTGGTCCACCACGGTGCGGCTGCCGAACCGCTTGGTCAGCCCGGACGTTTCCACCGCATAGCCGCCCGGCGGCATGTCCGATTCCATTTTCATGAACGTCGTGTCCTTCGGCGAGTGGGGTCCGATCAGCGCGGGGGCGGGTGCAGGGCTAGAAGTCATGGAGTGTGCTTTCGCTCACGCCGCCGTGGCGGCTGCGGTGGGCGCCGGCTAACCAGACCGCGAGGTTGTATCGGCCCGCGCCCCGGCGGCCGCCGGCTGGTCTGTACCGGATGAGCGGGCGCGCGCCGCGGGCCGGCCGCGGGCGTGGGCGGGAATGAACACCGCTGTGGCCACGGCGGCGGCCAGGGCGAGCCAGGCGGTAACGGCAAAGGCGGAGTGGAATCCGGCGGCGAGTGCGACGGCGTGCGGGCGGCCCGAGTGCAGCAGGCCGGTGGTGCGGGCGGCGGCGATGGCCGTGGTCACTGCGATCCCGGCCGCGCCGCCGATCTGCTGTGCGGTGTTGATCAGCCCGGAGGCCAGGCCGGTGTCGGCTGGCCTGACGCCGATCGCGGAGGCGATGACGTCGCCTACGCACGCCAGCCCGAGCGCGAGGGCCACGAGCAGGAAGCCGGGCAGCAAGTCGCGGGTGAAGCTTGCGGCGGCGGGGAGGCGGATGAACAGCACCTGGGCGGCGGCGAAGGCCAGCATCCCGGCGGCCAGTACGACGCGCACTCCGGCCCTGGTTACCAGGGCCTGGGCGAGCCCGGAGGATGCGATCATCCCGGTGGCGACGACCAGGAACGCCAGGCCGGTCTTGATGGCCGGGTAGCCGAGGACCTGCTGCATGTACAGGGACAGGAAGAAGAACATCGGGAGCATGACCGCGCCCAGCAGCAGCCCGGCGAGGTTGGCTACCGATGCGGTGCGGTTGCGGAAGAAGGACACGGGCAGCAGCGGCGCAGGTGAGCGTGCCTCGAGCCACACGAACGTGCCGAGCAGAGCCGCAGCTACGGCAAGCAGCACGATCGTGGCGGCCGACACCCAGCCGTGGCTGCTGGCTGATGCCACCGCGTAGACCAGCAAGGTCAGGCCCGCGGTGACCGTGATCGCACCGGCTGCGTCGAAGCGGCGATGGCCCAGGCGGGCGCGGCTTTCCGGCAGCAGCGGCCGGGCCCCGGCCAGGATCACGGCCCCGACCGGCAGGTTGACGAAGAAGATCCACTGCCAGGACAGCCAGGTGGTCAGCGCCCCGCCGGCCAGCACGCCGATTGCGCCGCCGGCGCCGCTGACCGCCCCGAACGCACCCAGCGCCTTGTTGCGCCCGGCGCCCTCGGCGAACAGGGCCAGGATCAGCGAGAGCGCGGCGGGTGCCATCATCGCCGCGCCCAGGCCCTCGGCGGCCCGGGCGGCGACCAGCATCCCGGCCGAGGGCGCCAGCCCGCAGGCAAGGGAGGAGGCGGCGAACAGGCTCACCCCGGCGATCAGGATCCGCCGCCGGCCCAGCAGGTCCGCCGACCGCCCGCCGAGCAGCAGGAAGCCGCCGAACGCCAGCGCGTAGCCGCTGATCACCCACTGCAGGCCGGTCACGGAAAAGTGCAGTCCCCGCTGGATGGCCGGAAGGGCCAGCGTCACGATGGACCCATCGACCACGACGAGGAACTGCGCCAGCAAGATCAGCCCGAGCGCCGGGCCTTTGCGCCGGATGACGGCTGGTTCTGCGGGAGGCGCCTGCCGGCCTGCCTGCCCTGCCAGGCCAGAGCTGGTGGACATCTCATGCATCGTCGTTTTCTCCTTATTTTATTTCTGATCCCGCAGTTTCACCCCCTGCCGCGCAGCGGGTGCCGTCTGCTTCTTGGCATGTGGTCTGACGAGTTCTAGGCTGCGGCTAAGGAGGCTTGCAGCGGATTGGGCGAACGCCCCGAAGTCGCGGTCGGCGGTGCTTAGTTGTGCCCGGTGGCCTCCTTAGCGCAGGCCGGGAACTGCCGACCCGCGGTGCGCCGGGGGCGAGGCGCCTGCCGTGTCCGGGAGCCGCTGGTGCGGTCGGCTGGGAGGAGCGGCGATGGGTGCCGTCGGGGCGGCCGCGCTGTCGGCGCCAATCCCGTTGTTCGTCGGGCGGGAGGAGGAGCTGGCTTTCCTGCACGATGCGCTGCGGCGTGCCGCGGCTGGTCGGCCGGGGATGGTGCTGGTCGCTGGTGAGGCGGGGGTGGGCAAGAGCCGGCTGGCCGGCCGGTTCGCCGAGCAGGCCGCCCGGGCGGGGTCGCTGGTCGCGGCGGGTGGTGCCGCGCCGTTGACCGGTGGGGCGCTGCCGTACGCGCCGCTGCTGCAGGCGCTGCAGGCGCTGGCCGGTGATCACGAGCCCACCGCTCTTGGCGGGCGGGGGGTGGAGCTGGCCGGGGTGCTGGCCGAGCTGACCGGGGACTGGCCCGAGGGCGAGGGGGTGCAGGCGCCGGAGGTGGGGCGGGGGCGGCTGTTCGAACGGCTACGCGCTGTGCTTGGCCTGCTGGGCCAGACTGCTGCGATGCTGCTGGTGCTGGAGGATCTACATTGGGCGGATACCGGCACCTTGGATGTGCTGGCGTTCGTGCTGCGCACCCTGCGCGGGGCGCGGCTGCTGGTGGTGGGCACGTACCGGGCCGAGGATCCGGGTGAGCTGCTGGCGGGCTGGCTGGCCGAGACACGGCGGTGGCCGGAGGTGGGCTGGCTGGAGCTGTCGCGGTTCACCCGGGCGGAGCTGGCGGCGCAGCTGGCCGGGCTGCGGGGCGGCCCGGTGGACAGCCGGGTCGTGGCGGAGGTGTTCGACCGGTCGCAGGGCAACCCGTTCTTCGCCGAGCAGCTGTTCGCCGCCGGCCGAGCCGGCCCGGGGCGGCTGCCGGGGTTGCTGCGGGAGGTGCTGCTGGCCCGGGTACGCCAGCTGTCGCCGGCCGGCCAGCGGCTGCTGCAGGTAGCGGCGGCGGGTGGCCGGTGGGTCTGCCACGACTGGCTGGCGGCAGTGGCCGGCGGCCCAGACGACGAGCTAACCGGCTCGCTGCGGGAGGCGGTGGACCGCGGGCTGCTGCGGATCACCCCGATGGAGCAGGCCGGGCAGGAGGTGTATGAGTTCCGGCACGCGCTGCTGCAGGAGGCGGTCTACGGTGAGCTGCTGCCCGCGCAGCGGGCCCGGCTGCACGGCGCCTACGCCAGCGTGCTGGCCAGCCTGCCGGCTGCGGTGCCGCAGTTCGCCGCGGAACTGGCCGAGCACTGGTACCGGGCCGGCCAGCCGGGCGAGGCGCTGGCCTGGGCGGTGCGCGCCGCCGACCGCGCCGAGCGGGTGTACGCGCACGGGGAGGCGGTCCGGCACTGCGAACGGGTACTGGAGCTGTGGGATCAGGTGCCCGACGCGGCCGGCCGGGCCGGCGCCGACCGGGCCGGCCTGCACACCAGGGCGGCGCGGGACTGGGAATACGCCGGCGACGAGACCCGGGCGCTGGCACATGTCGAGGAGGCGGTGCGGCAGGTGGACCCGGCCGCGGACCCGGTCCGGGCCGGCCTGCTGCACGCCCTCCGCGGGTGGTACGAGGCCGGGACAAACGACCTGGATATGGTGCTGGCCGCCAACCGGGAGGCGGTCCGGCTAGTCCCGGACGAGCCGCCATCCGCCGCCCGCGCCCAGGTGCTGCTGGGCTACGGCCGCGCTCTGCTCATCCGGGCCGGCCGGTACGACGAGGCGGCCGCAGTCTACGAGCAGGCCCTGGCCGCCGCCCGCCGGGCCGGTTCGGAGCCCGACATCGCCCAGGCGATGGCCGGGGTCGGCTACCTGCGGGCCGTCGCGGACCAGGTGGACGCCGGTGTCCCCTTGCTGCGGGAGGCCTGCGAGTTGACCGAACGGTCCGGCGGCGACGCGTGGGGGTTGTGCATGGCGCAAACGCCGCCGGCCGCCCTGCTCTTCAGCGATGTCCTGCTGAAAACCGGTCGGCTCGAGGAAGCCGTGGAGGTGGCGGTGCGGGGCGGGGAGACGCTGCGGCGGGTTGGCCTCGCCGATCACCGCTTCGCCTGCGCCCTGCTCAGGAACGCCGTGGAGGCGTTGTTCTGGCTGGGCCGCTGGGACGAGGCGGCGCAGATCTGCGAGCCGGTGGCGGACCAGCCAGTCACCGTCGCCAACGCGATGCTGCAGGCCATCGTGGCCGAACTCGAGGGCGCCCGTGGCCAGCTCGAGGCCGCGCTGGCCCGGCTCCACCAGGTGCGCGAGCAGCGCGGCAGGCGGCTGGGCACTCAGCTCGCCCGGGAACTGGGCCAGTACCGGGCGGAGGTACAGCTTTGGCTCGGCCGGCCGGAACCGGCCCTGACCGAGGTGATGCAAGCGCTGGACGCCGTCCCCGGCACCGGCCAGGAGCGGTTCGCCGGCCGGCTATTCTGCCTGGGCGCCCGCGCCCTGGCCGACCTGGCCGAGCGGGCCCGGGCCGCCCAGGACGCGGCCGCCGCGGCCAGCCTCCGCCAGCACGGCAGCCTGCTGGCCAGACGGCTGACCCAGATGAGGCATCACCCGTTCGCGGCCGGCACGTCCATGCCGGCCAGCGCCGACGCGGAGCGGGCCCTGTGGGACGCCGAGCTGACCCGGCTCGACGGCGCGGCCGACCCCGCCGCCTGGCAGGCCGCCGCCGCGGCGTGGCAGCACCTCGGCCGCCCCTACCCCGCCGCCTACGCCCAATGGCGGAGCGCCGACGCGCTGCTGGCCAGCGGGGCGGGCGCAGGCCCGGCGGCCGAACCGCTGCGCGCCGCGCACGCCGCTGCGGCGCGGCTGGGCGCCGCCCCGCTGCGCACACAGCTCGAGGCGCTGGCCCGGCGCGCGCGGATCAGCCTGACCCCAGCCGAGCCGGAGCCCGCCCCGGCGCCGGCCCGCCCGCACGGCCTGACCGACCGCGAAGCCGACGTGCTGCGGCTGCTGGCCGTCGGCCACACCAACCGGGAGATCGGGCAGCAGCTATTCATCAGCCCCAAGACGGCCAGCGTCCACGTCACCAGCATCCTGCGCAAGCTCGCCGTCCGTGACCGGGTCCAGGCCGCCGCTATCGCCATCCGCCTCGGCCTCGCCGACCCGGCCATGCCAGGCGGTGGTGACAAGCCGCCCGCCGCCGACTCGAAGCAACGCTAAGACCACGGGAACGCCGCTGCCGGCGCAGCCGAGCCACGGAGGGAGGCGGTCGGGCCTGGGGCCTGCACCGTCTCGACGGCTTCCCACCGCACGGCCGGCAGCTTGACGAGCAGGACATCGCCCCCCTCGGCTCACGAAGGTGAAGGTCCCGACGCCGAAGGCCGCTCCGCTGGTCGCCAAGGCCGCTCCCCTGGTCACCGATGGACCCCAGGCCACCCCGAACTGGTGGACATTTGCGGACACGTCGAGGGGGATCAGGCCCTAGCCGCTTCGAAGGAGAGCGGGCGGCCGCCCGGACAGCCGCGCCGACACCGGCGTCGGCCGCATCTGCACTGTCGCCCAGCATGCCCTGCCGTTCCCAGCCTCCGCTAAGGAGGCTGCCGGGCACAACTAAGTACCACCGGCCATGATTCCGGCGTACTCACCCGATCCCTTCCCAGGGTCCTTAGCCGCAGCGTGGAACTCATCAGATCACGCCACGAGCAGGAGCCCCGATGCGCACCAAGCTGAGCCTCACGCTCACCGACGCCAGGGCGATCGCGGCCGCCGCGCACGCGTACGCGGAATCCCATCAGGTGATGGTCTCGATCGCGGTAGTGGACGAGTCCGCTTACCTCCAGTACCTGCTCCGCATGGACGGAGCGCCCTACACCAGCGCCGAAGGCGCGGTGGCCCTGACGGAACACCCGCTGACATGGAGATGATCGTATGAGCCAGGCCAGAACCGCGATACGCGACCAGCAGGCCAGGACTGGCCGCCAGGATCCTGGTCAGCGCGGGAACAAGTGGTGGACGCTGGTCGCGGTCTGCCTCGGCACGTTCATGCTGCTGCTGGACATCACGATCGTGAACGTCGCCCTGCCCGACATCCAGCGGGCGCTGCAGTCGAGTTTCTCTGACCTGCAGTGGGTCGTGGACGCTTACGCGCTGACTCTGGCGGCGCTCCTGCTGACCGCGGGCAGCCTGGCGGACATGTACGGCCGCCGCCGGCTGTACCTGGCCGGCCTGGTGGTGTTC
>Ga0310037_10001693_pt1 | contig 11960 bp, 11 predicted proteins | sample Sb_taG_11_FD_200239 | JGI IMG/M metagenome (GOLD analysis project Ga0310037, IMG submission 200239) | Peat soil microbial communities from Weissenstadt, Germany - Sb_50d_3_AS metaG (v2) (version 2) | ecosystem: Environmental > Terrestrial > Soil > Wetlands > Peat | place: Germany: Weissenstadt...
GCTCTGCCACCGGTCAGAAGATCGAGGTCTACACGCATCACTTCCTCGGGGCCGAAGCCGGCAAGACCGTGTACTGTATCATCGTCGACGCGAATCGCACGAAACTGCTGGCCGATCCCAAGACGCGCCAGTCGCTCTACTGCATCCGCTGCGGCGCCTGTCTCAACATCTGCCCGGTCTACCGGCGCGCGGGCGGCTTCGCCTATGGCGGTGCGTATGCGGGCCCGATCGGTGCCGTCATCACGCCACGCCTCGTGGGTCTCGAGCAGGCTGGGGAGCTGCCATTCGTTTCGACGTTGTGCGGTGCGTGCCAAGACGAATGCCCGGTGAAGATCGATCTCCCGCATCAACTGGTCTACATGCGCCACAAGTCTGTGGAGCAGGGCGGCACGAGCGGCGGCATCGCCGACCGCGGCATCGGGATCTGGGCACGTGGCATGCGCGACCTTGCATCCTACCGGCGTGCCGTGGTGTGGCTGCGGCGCGCGGCAGCTGTGGGGCGGCGCATCGGCTGGTATCCGGGCGTGCTCGGTGCGTGGACGAAGAGCCGCACGCTGCCGCGACCGCCGAGCGAGAGCTTCAAAGAGTGGTGGGAAAGGCGACGATGAGCGACGCTCGAGCGCGCGTGCTGTCCTCGGTCAGCCAGGCGCTGGCTGACGTGCGTGGCCGGACGCGCGAGCTTCCGCCTGTGACCGTGATCCCAGCCTCAGCCGTCCACGCGCCTGACCTCGTCAGCCAATTCAGCGCGGAACTGAAAGCGCTCAGCGGCGATGCGCTGGTCGTGCGCGATCGCGCCGAATGTGCAGAGGCGCTGGCGTCGTACTTACGCGGGCGCGGCGTGCGCAGCGTCGCCGTCCAGTCGCGCCCGCTGGCGCAGGGCGTCGCGGCGCTGCTCGAGGGCTTCGAGGTCGCGTCTGCCGTCGGGCACGATCCGAAGGAGCTGGAGCGCTTCGATTGTGCCGTGCTCGAAGCACAATCTTTGCTCGCCGACACGGGGTCGGCCATCGTGGTGCTCGACAATACTGCTGACCGCGTCTTGCCGTACTTGCCACGCACATGCGCGATCGTCGCCACGAGCGCGTCGCTGCACGCCGTCATGAGCGCGCAGGCGCTCGCCTGCATCTGGGACGCCGCCAATGCAGGCGCACGGGGCGAGGCGCTCATCGTTGCCGGGCCGAGCCGCAGTGCAGACATCGAAAAGACGCTTGTGCTCGGGGCGCACGGCCCGCAAGCGCTTGCGGTCTTCATCATAGAAAATGCCTAAAGCTAAGCGTCCATCGCGACCGAGCGGCGGGTCGACGCATAGACCCAGATGAAGACGGCGAGCAGCGAGCATACAAGGATAGCGCTCGCAGTCAACTCGGGCACGATCGGCCTCCACCCAAGCTGCTGAGCCAATTCATACAGAGCCACGCCGACAGCGAGCAGCGCCACCGATGCGATCCACACGCGCATGGGCTGCGGCAGGTGGCCGGTATGCTGCGCGATGAGCCTGTGGACCAAGACCGAGTCAAGCGTGTCCGTGCAGACCATGCCGAGGCAGAACATCGAACCGATGACGAGCGCGCCCATGATGTCGGAGCCGAAAGCTAGCACGTAGGCCGCGACCTGACTGGACGTCTCGAAGCCGAAGCCGAAAAGCAGGCCGACTGGAATCGCAATCCAAGGTGACGAACTCGCGCGCAAAAACGCAGGGATGAGACGGGTCTTCACGCCGATCGGCGCTTCGCCCGTGCCCTGCCTTAGCTGCCACAGATTCAGCGCAGCGACGAGCAGCAGCACGAAGATGGAGATCCACGTGCCGATCGATTCGACGAGGTGCGAGTGCGCGGCGAAGCGGCTGCCGAGATAGCCGACGAGAAGCGCGATGGCCAGCACCATGAGCGTATGCCCGCCGGCGAAGAAAGTTCCGACGAAACGCGCGAGTCGCGGAGAGCGCCCGATCGAGTTACGGGTGAGATTGTCGATGGCGGCAAGATGGTCGGGATCTGCGCCGTGGCGCAAGCCGAGCACGAAGACGGTGAATGCGCTGGTCGTCAGCATGACGCCTTAGTGTGCGCTCGCGCCTACTTCGTCACCTTCAACGCACGGCCGTCGTGCTCGCGTTCGAGCAATCTGCGCTTGCGGGCGGCGCCCCAGCGGTAGCCGCCCGTGCCGCCCCCACTTGGAACGACGCGGTGACATGGGATGACGAGCGCGAGCCGGTTCGAGGCGCAGGCCCGAGCAACCGCTCGTGCTGCACCGGGCCGGCCCATGGATGAGGCGACTTGCGCGTACGTCCGCGTCTGTCCACGAGGAATGGCGGCCAGCGCCTTCCATACCGCTCGGGTGAATGCGGTCGCTTGGACGTCCGTGGCCAGCTCCGAGAGCGGTGCGCCGCGCTCGATGTGACGCACGATGGCGGCAACCGTTGGTGCGAGCGCCGTGTCGTCGCGATGCAGGTCGGCGGCGCTGTACTCGTGACGGAGTCCGCGCTCGAGCGCTGCATCTGACGCGCCCAGGCTCACAGCGCAGATGCCACGCTGGGTGGCGGCGACGAGGAGTTTTCCCAAGCTTGTGTCGACGATCGTGAATGCGACGCTCGTGCCGCGACCCTGCTTGCGGTAATCTGATGGCGTCATCCCCATGAGCGCGGTACCGCGTTCGTACAGGCGGCTGCTCGACCCATAGCCTGCTGCATACAGCGCGCTCGTCACCGACTCGCCCTCGCGCAGCCGGTGCTTCAGCCGCTCGATGCGGCGCAGATCCGAATAGGCCTTCGGCGTCATGCCGATCGCGGCGCGGAACCGGCGCGCCAGATGCTGCGGGCTCAGTCCGAAGCGTGTAGAAAGCTCGCCAAGGCTCGGCGAATCATCGTGCCGAGCATCGATGTAGCGGCAGATGCGTTGCATCATGTCGGTCGATTCCGGCAGCGATTCGGGCTGGCAACGCCGGCAGGCGCGAAAGCCGGCCTCGCGTGCCTGGTCCGGCGTGGGGAAGAACGCGATGCGGTCGCGCCGCGGCCGACGCGATGCGCACGACGGACGGCAGAAGATACCGGTCGACGTCACCGCATAGACGAAGGCTCCGTCGGCTCGTCGATCGCGCGCCATCACTGCGGCCAGGCGCCGGTCGGCGTCGGGGTAGGGGATTGTCTGCATCGCGTGCATGGTTGTATTGTGCGGCATGCCTTTATGTATGTCTATCCGAATCTGAATGCCAAAACCTCTCGCATTGAGCAACGGACCTTTAGGACTGTTCTGGAATGTAGCAACAGAGCTCCAAACCCGCGACTGAAGCAACGGACCTTTAGGTCCGTTCGGGAGACGCGATGTACGACGACATCGTTGTAGGTCTGGGTGGTATGGGCAGCGCTGCGGCCGCCCATCTCGCCGCGCGTGGCAGGCACGTGCTAGGCCTGGAGCAGTTCACGCCGGCCCACGATCGCGGATCGTCGCACGGCTACTCGCGCATCATCCGTCAGGCATACTACGAAGACCCGGCGTACGTTCCGCTCATCCTGCGTGCCTACGAACTGTGGGCGAATCTAGAGAAGTCCAGCGACGAGCCGTTGTACCTGCGCACCGGCGGGCTTATGGTCGGCAAGGAGGACAGCGAACTCGTCCAGGGTTCGCTGCGCAGCGCACGCGAGCACGGCCTCAAGCACGAGCTGCTCGACGCCAAAGAAATCATGCGCCGCTACCCGGCGACAGCGCCGCGTGATAACGATGTCGCGCTCTTCGAACTGCCAGCGGGCATCTTGTTCCCAGAAGCATGCGTCACGGCGCATCTCAAACTCGCGACAACGCTCGGCGCAGAGCTTCGCTTCACGACGGAAGTTATGTCATGGCAGGAGACGCCGAACGGCGTCTCGGTCTCGACCGCGAATGGCGAGCGCTTTGAGGCGCAACGCCTTGTGCTCTGTGCGGGGGCATGGCTGCAGCAGGTCGCCGCAGACCTCGACCTTCCCTTACGCGTCGAACGTAATGTTATGCACTGGTTCCAGCCGAAATCGCATCCGGAACTCTTTGGTCCCGGACGCCTGCCGGTCTATATCCTGGACCGCCAGCAGCGCTTCATGATGTACGGGTTCCCCGATGTCGGCGGCGCCGGTCTGAAGGCCGCATTCCATCACTCCGAGATCTATACCACGCCGCAAGAACTCGATCGCACGGTCGCCCCAGCCGAGATCGAAGCGGTCAGCAGCGCGCTGGCGGAGTGGTTGCCCGCCGGCGTCGGCAATCATCTCGCCTCGGTGGTCTGTATGTACACACTGACGCCCGATCTGCATTTCGTGATCGGTCTGCATCCCCACGCGCCGAACGTCGTCATCGCCGGCGGATTCTCTGGGCATGGCTTCAAGTTTTGCAGCGTCGTCGGTGAGGTGCTTGCCGATCTCGCGATCGACGGCACCACGCGTCATCCGATTGAGCTCTTCTCGCCGATGCGATTCAGCGGGCGCTAGTCTCGTCACTATAATAAAGAAGAGCCCGGCGTCTGCCGGGCTCTTCGTCTGTCGCGTCTGTCAGCGGTTAGTATGCACGCTGCTTCTGGAAGCAATCGCGGCAGTAGACAGGCTTGTCGCCGCGCGGCTGGAACGGCACTTCGGCCGGGCCTCCGCAGCTGCTGCACGTGGTGCTGAACATCTGGCGCTGGCCGCCGCCGAAGCCGCCGCCTCCACGCCGATCGCCACCACCACCGCCTGATGCACGGCTGGCCTTGCGGGCAGCCCGGCAGTCGGGGCAACGGTTGGGCTTGTTCTGGAAGCCTTTTTGTGCGTAGAATTCCTGCTCGCCGGCAGTGAATGTGAATTGTGCGCCGCAATCGACGCACGAAAGTAGTTGGTCGGTATACACGTGTGGTTTAACTCCTCTGCGCTTCCCAGCGGCTTACGGCCGTTCTCTTTCGTCAGCGCTTGCTCTAGGTGGTAACGGTTTCGGATTATGGGGTGCTGACGATCGCGGAGAGGAGATTGGTTACCAATTTCGACTTCCAGGCAATACGTTTTCCGCCACAGACCAAAACCAACCGCAATCATATCACCCTCCAGCCCAATAAAGCAAGGCGCGGGGCTCGATATGCCGCGGCCGCGGAACGAGAAATGGCACCCAAAAGGGCTATTGGGGACGTTTTCGGCGCAGGCGGGTCCGATTTGCGGGATGAGGAGCGCGGCGACTAATAGCGCGTCAGCGTTGGATCGACGTCGTCGATCCAGCCGCGGATGCCCCCGATCAGGTTGCGCACCCGGCGAAATCCGGCATCGCGCAACAGCTGCGCTGCCTGCGCGCTGCGTGCGCCGGAGCGGCAATAGACGACGATGTCCTGGTCCTTGGGCAAGTCGTCGAGGCGTTTCCCGAGGTCGCCGAGAGGGATCTCAAACGTGTTGACGAGCGTGGCGATCTCGCGCTCGACCGGCTCGCGCACGTCGAGCAGCGCGACGTGGTCACCGGCATCGAGTCTGGCACGCAGGGTCCGCGGCGTGATGTCGAGCGCGCTATCAGCACCGCGCCGCGCGTCATCTGGCAATGCATCGCACGACACGTCCTCATCCCGCACCTGCGTGATCGACGGGTTCGTGCCGCATATGGGGCAGGCGGGGTCTTTGACGATCGAGAGCGTCGCGAAACGCATCTCGAGCGCATCGAAGATCAACAGTCGGCCGACAAGCGACTCCCCGACACCGATGATCAGTTTGATCGTCTCGGTGGCTTGGATAAGCCCGACGATGCCGGGCAGAACGCCGAGCACGCCGCCATCGGCGCATGAGGGCACGGCACCCGGAGGCGGCGGTTGCGGGAATAAGCAGCGATAGCACGGTCCAAGGCGTGCGTCAAAGACTGAGGCTTGGCCTTCGAAGCGATACACCGATCCGTACACATTGGGCTTGCCCGCCAGAACGCACGCGTCGTTGACCAAAAAGCGGGTGGCGAAATTGTCGGTGCCATCAACGATGACGTCATAGTCGGAGACGAGAGCGAGCACCCTCGAAGCGTCCAGCCGGAATGGATACTTGACGACCTCGACGTGCGGGTTGAGATCCGCGATGCGCGCAGCTGCGCTCTCAACTTTCGGAACACCGAGCGATGCGCTGCCGTGGATGACCTGTCGTTGCAGGTTCGTCTCATCGACGACGTCGTCATCGACAAGGCCTAGCCTGCCAACGCCCGCCGCCGCCAGATATAACCCAAGCGGTGAACCCAGCCCGCCGGCGCCGATGAGCAGTGCCGACGCTCCTTTGAGCTTGCGCTGACCGGCGAGGCCGACCTCAGGCAAGACGAGGTGGCGGCTGTAGCGCCCGAGCTCCTCGCGAGATAGGTCAGTGTGTTTGAGGACGTCCATGTCCAGCATGGTTCGACGTCCGCGGAGCGGTCGACTCCTGCGGCCGACCACGCTGGGGCAAGCTATTGCGCCGGCGCGACCTCCTTAAGACCGCTCCAGTTCAGTCTTGATCGATGGCGAGAGCCGGTTCTCCACGATCTTGTAGACAAGCGCCGCAATCACGCCGCCGACGAGCGGCGCTACGATGAAGAGCCACAATTGCGACAGTGCCCAATCGCCTGCATAGATCGCTGACGCGATGCTGCGCGCCGGGTTGATCGACGCGTTGTCGATTGGGATGGCGACGTAGTGACCGACCACCAGTGCCAAGCCGATCGGTATGCCTGCGAAACCGGCAGGCGCGGCCACAGACGTTGAGCCCAACACCGTGAGCACAAGGACGAATGTCACCATGATCTCGGCGACAAACACCGCCGCCATGCTGAAGCCCGCGGGCGAATGATCGCCGAAGCCGTTCGAGGCCGCGACGGCAGAGCTGTGCACCATGTCTGGCGTTGGAGAGCCCATCATAATGAGAGCCAAAAAGCCAAATCCGGAAATGCCACCCAACACCTGAGCGATCCAATAGGGAAAGACATCCGAAGCCTTCATGCGGCCCGAAAGCGCAGCACCGATCGTGACGGCGGGGTTGATGTGGCAGCCGGATATCGGACCGATCACGTACACGAGCGCGAGCAAGGTCAGACCGAACGCGAGACCGATCCCGAGCGCTCCGATCGACTTACCGTCGAAGATCGCGCTTCCAAGCCCCACGAAGACGAGCAACAGCGTGCCGATGAATTCCGCCAGATACTTGTTCATAGGTTCTCCTCAGGCTGACTCAACACTGCAAAGTAAGAGTGGCAAACGAAGCTAAAGCTCCGTCGCTTCATATACCGTTCCAGGCAATGGCGATTAGGTTCTGTGACGAGACATTCCTCGCATGGCTGACAGGGCAGCGCCTCAGCCGCTCGATAACATGAGACCGCATGAGCGACGACCAGCGACAGGACACAGCCGACCCGCGCCACGCAGGCCGCACGAACGACAAGGAGATGCCCATCCGCCAAGCGGGCATGGAGATGTCAAAGCCGGGCTTACCCGACCTGCGCAAGCGCAAACACTCTGTGACCCTGCCGGACGAGGACGATGCGCAGACGCAGAGCTAGAAAAAACGAACCTCAAGGTCCGTTGCTGCGAGTGCGTGCCGGTTTGCTAGATGCGCGTCTGCGCAGACGGCGGGCGCTCCATGATCATCTCGTTGCTCGCTTCAAAACCCATCGATTCGTAGATCGCGCGAGCATTGGCAGCTGAGTGCAAACGAACGGCGCGGCAGCCCGTCTGCCAGAGCCAATCGACACAGGCTTGGGTGACCGCGCGCGCGAGCCCCCGGCGCCGGTAGCCCGGCTTGACGAAGACGCCGGCGACGTAGCCGACGCGCCGGTTGATGCAGATCTCACTCGGGTAACCATCGAGCAAGAAGCCGGCAGCGCTCGCCACGACGACGTCTGCGTCGCACGCGAAAAACCAGCGCAATTCGCCAGCCGCGAAGCGCCGGCTGAAATAGGCGACCGAGCGTTCCTTCCAGTCCGGGGTCAGGTCCGCGTCGGGCATGTTGAGCTCGCGCCGCATGGACACCCAGAACTCGCTTGCAATGTCGAACTCGTTCGGCTCCGCTGCTCGGATCGTGATCGAGCTCTTGGACATGCTTCCTCCGTGACATTTCGCGCCAGGGTACGCATCTACGCACCGCCGAACTATCCGTGCGACATTCCTTTCCATTCACCACTATTCATTGGAGCACGCATGGCCACCGTCGTTGAACAGCGCCAGACATTCCAGAACGAGCCCATCCGCAGCTTCCAGTCGCCGCACGAGCGGTCGGCCATGGAGACTGCGATCGCGCGCATCCGCGCCGACCGCAAAGACTACGATCTCATCATCGGCGGCAAGCGGGTGAGCTCCGAGAAGCAGTTCGTGTCGATCAACCCCGCGCATCCCGCTGAAGTCATCGGCCGGGCGCAGTCGGCGACCGTCGAGCAGGCACGTGAAGCGATCGCCGCCGCGCAGCGCGCGTTTCCGGGATGGTCGCGCGTCGCGGCCGAGGAGCGGGCACGCCTGCTGTTCGCGGCGGCCGACGCGGTGCGCGCACGGCGCGACGAGTTCGATGCGTTGCTCGTGCTCGAAGTCGGCAAGAGCTGGCCCGAGGCCGATGGCGATGTCGCCGAGGGCATAGACTTCCTCGAGTTCTACGGCCGCGAGATGCTGCGCTATGCCAAGCGCCGTCCGCTCACCCCTATCGCGGGCGAAGACAACGAAATGCACTACATCCCGATGGGCGTCGGGGTGGTCATCCCGCCCTGGAACTTCGCGTTCGCGATCATGGTGGGCATGACGTCGGCGGCCATCGTCACCGGTAACACCGTCGTGCTCAAACCATCGAGCGACTCGCCGGTCATCGCAGCGCGTTTCGTCGAGCTGCTCGAATCGTGCGGTATGCCGCCAGGCGTGGTCAACCTCATCACAGGCTCGGGCGGCGCCATCGGCGATGCGCTGGTAAGCGACCCTCGAGTGCGCTTCATCTCGTTCACCGGCAGCAAAGAAGTCGGTCTGCGCATCAATCGCCTTGCGGCAGACGTGCATCCCGGTCAGCACTGGATCAAGCGGGTCGTCGCGGAGATGGGCGGCAAGGACGGCATCGTCGTGGCCGCCGATGCCGACGTCGCCGCCGCCGTGGAAGGCGTGGCCTCCGCCGCGTTCGGCTTTCAAGGGCAGAAGTGTTCCGCATGCTCGCGTGCCATCATCGAAGCGCCTATCTATGACGATTTCGTGCGCCGGCTCGCCGAGCGGGTCGACCGCATCACTGTCGGCGATCCGGTGGATCCCAACAACTTCATGGGTCCGGTCATCAACGAGCGTTCGCGCGACAAGATCGAAAGCTACATCAAGATCGGCAAGAGCGAAGGGACCTTGCTCACCGGCGGCGAGCGCGTCTCGGACGAGGGTTACTTCCTCGAACCGACGGTGATCAGCGACGTCGCTCCCACCGCGACCATCGCTCAAGAAGAGATCTTCGGCCCGGTGCTCGCCGTCATCAAGGCGAAGGATTACGACGACGCGCTCGCCATCGCCAACAACACGGAGTTCGGTCTGACCGGCAGCGTGTACTCAAGCGACCGTCGCAAGCTCGAGCGTGCGCGCGACGAGTTCTACGTCGGCAACCTCTATCTCAACCGCAAGTGCACGGGCGCGATGGTCGGCGTGCACCCATTTGGCGGCTTCAACATGTCAGGCACTGATTCCAAAGCAGGCGGGCCTGACTATCTGCTGCTCTTCATATTGGCCAAGTCGGTCTCAGAGAAGGTTGGCTAGCAGCGCCCCGCAGCAGAGGTCCGTCCTCGAGCCGGCGGTCGACCCCCGCGCCCGGAGCATCGCAGCACTTTCCCTGCTGATCGCGGTGGCGGTTATCTATGCGATGCTCGGCGCCGTCGGTTTTCTGCCGCTCCCCTCATCGCTCGAATCCGTGATGAGAGGGGCAGGGAATCCGGGTCACATGCGAGCGGTAGTGTCGGGGTACTATTGGGGGGGCTCCTTCCCTCCAGGGATGAGCGCGGCAAGACATGGGTACCTCTTGTCGAGCAGACCGAAATATCACCCAAGCCCGGTGGCAGTCTTCGTCGCGCCGCGACAGGCCGACATCCGCGACGGAAGAGTCGTCGTGGTCATCGATACCAGCCGGGGTCTAGGAACGCCAGATTCACCGTATCCGGTGCGCACGCTGGCCGGCTACGGTCAGTTCGTGGCCGCGATTGTCGTCGGCACCCTGATCGCGCTTGGCCTCGCGTTTTGGGTGGCTGGAACGGTCGTAGGGCTCGCGCGCAGGCGCGCTTAGTATTCCCGGAACCAGACCTGCAAGCCGTTGCAGATCCCATAGGTGATGATCTCTTGTTCGAGATCACGCAGCCATTGCCGCGAGGGCAGGGTGCTGCGTTCCCATGAGACGGTCACGCCGCTCAGCAAGGGGGTGACCCGGAATCCGACGCTGGCCGAGGCAAGCTCGGTCGCGGCGCCGATGAGCTGGCTCACAGCGGCGGCCCACTCCCGCGAACGGGCGATGGGATCGGCGACAGGCATCGAGATGACACCTGATCCGTTCATCCGAGGCGTGGGCTGGGTCGGACGCTCTTCCTTACGCTTTTTCAGTATAGGCATGGCACCGTCTCATCGCAACGCATATAGCCATAAGATTTTCACATCATATACGATTTTGCCCCGGATGGATGTCACAGTCTTTTCGAAGCGGGTCTAGCGACGTCACAAGTTGGGCGCAGCGCCTCAATGCCGCCGGCCCTGCGAGCAGCTTAGCGCTGCACGGGCTCGATGATGAACGTCGGGATCGCCTGGCCGCCGCGCGAGACGTTGATCACCGCCTCTTGGGAGAGCCGCGTCAAGACGCCGCCGAGCGAACCGCGAAATATGTAGAGACCGCAATCCTCGATAAGCGTGCGCACTGCCGCACCACGCTCCGGCGCCCCGGCCTCGAACACCGGGTAGGCGCCCAAGACCGGCTCGACGCGTTCTTGCACGACGTAGTCGCCGGCATCTGCCGCATCGAGCGCGGACCGCCATTGGGCATCGTCAGACTCCCAGCCCAGCGTGACGTTCTCGCCGCCATGCGCGTCGTTGGGTTTGAGCGCAACGCGTGCGCGCGTCGCCTCCAGCTCCACACGATCGGCGGATCGATAGGGATGCGTCTGCGCGACGAGCTCGGCGATGGCGGCACGTTCGCCGGGTGTGAACCATGCCGCGCGCGCCGGATCGCGCAGCACGCTCAAGGACTTTTTCTTGTGAGCGATGGTGCAGCGGAACGAACTCGCCACGCAGGCCGCGCCCTGCGCATAGGCCCGTACGAGTGGATGGCGCAGATCGTAGCGGGCCAAGAAATCTGCGACCAGCAAGCGCTTGTAGACGAGATCGAGGCGACGCCCGCGCGCGCGTAGCTCGCCATCCTCATACGAGAGGTCTTCGGGCGTGACGATGAGCGTGGGCACGCCGTGAGTCTCGAGATCGTCGCGCACGAGGCGGAACTCCGTGCTCGTCGCCACCTCCGCCACATCGAGGATGGCGACCGTGGGGGGCGCGTCAGCCGGCAGGGCCTTGCGCGTGGCGAATTCGCGCCACACGCCGAGCAGCGTCTCGCGCAACGCGCGATCGGCGCGTAGCTCCTCCATGTGGAACTCGTCGGCGAACCGCGACATCACAGGCAGGCCCCGCATCAAGGCCGCCTGTCCAGCTTGGTACGACATGCCGGCCGGGCTGTCGGCGTTGTATTCGAGCACGCGCGGCAAGGCGCTGAAGTAGGCATCCAAGCGCGAGACGACCGTCGCGTCGTCGTATCCTGGGTCGATCGCGGCGAGCGCGCGCTCGTCGGCGCCGAGTCCTAGCTCGACGGCTAGCGACGGGTCTGAGAGCGCGCGCAGCTCGAGCGTGCGAAACGCCCCCCAGAGCAGGCTCACGGCCCGCCGCAAAGTCTCGAGCCGTTCTCGGGTCAGAAAGGCTGGGCGAAGCGAGCGGCATTGCACGACGCCGCCGAAAGTCAGACCACGCTCGACCTGGGCCTGCGCGAAACGGATGACGACCTCGGGACCAGCGAGCGCAGGGTC
>Ga0310037_10001698_pt1 | contig 11926 bp, 8 predicted proteins | sample Sb_taG_11_FD_200239 | JGI IMG/M metagenome (GOLD analysis project Ga0310037, IMG submission 200239) | Peat soil microbial communities from Weissenstadt, Germany - Sb_50d_3_AS metaG (v2) (version 2) | ecosystem: Environmental > Terrestrial > Soil > Wetlands > Peat | place: Germany: Weissenstadt...
CGTCCAACAGGCAATGGCATGAAACGAACCCACTCCGGGTGCTCATGGAGAGCCGGATGCGGGGGGACTCGCAAGTCCGGTTCGGAGGGCGGCGGCGAGGAGACCACCGGCCGATAAGGCCGGCGCCGGCGCCTCGCCGCCGACCCTGTGTCGTCGGTACCGGAGATGAGACGCCCGCTTCTGTGGAAACGGTAGACCCTGGAGCGCGGCTGCTCGGCGGCCCGCGGGGAGCGTTGCCGCAGTCGGCGGCCGACGCGGCGCTGATATCTGGTGCCGCTCCTACCGGTCTGACACCGGAGGGTGGGGGTTGGGATGATCTCGGAGGTCATCGAGCAGTGGGAGGTCGTGTGATCAGGCTCTACATCATCCCTGGGTCGAATCCGTCGGTTGCGGCGGAGCTGATGCTCGAGCGCAAGGGGATCGACTACCGGCGGCGCGACCTCATCCCCGCCGTCCACATCGCGATCGTGAGGGCGCTTGGCTTCCCGGGCCGCACGGTGCCGGCGCTCAAGTCTGACGGGCGCAGGGTTCAGGGCTCGCGCGCGATCGCGCGCTTTCTCGATGAGCTCAAGCCCGAGCCGTCGCTGTTCCCGGCCGAGCCGGCGCGGCGCGCGGCCGTCGAGAAGGCCGAGCGCTGGGGCGACGAGGAGCTGCAGTCGGTGCCGCGCAGGCTCGCTTGGTTCGCCTTGAGGCGCTGGCGCGACCGCTCGACGCTCAAGGAGTTCCTCGGGGACTACAGGCTTGGTGTTCCGACGTCGTTCGCGGTGGCGACGATGGCGCCGATCGCCTGGGTCGAGCAGAGGATCAACAGGGCCAGCGCCGCCGCCGTCCGGGCCGACCTGGAGCGCCTGCCGGCGCTGCTTGACCACGTCGACGAGCTGCTGGCGCAGGGCGTGATCGGCGGCGAGGTGCCGAACGCGGCCGACTATCAGATCGCGCCGAGCGTGTGCTTGCTGCTCGCCTTCGACCAGCTCCGGCCGCTGATCGAGGCACGCCCGGCGGGAGCGTTCGCGACCCGGGTCGCACCGGCCTTGCGCGGCCACATACCGCCGGTGCTGCCGGTCGATTGGGTGCCGTTGCGCTGAGGGCCGTCCGCCACCCCGGGCGCCTCGGGCGGTTCGTGCTCACCCCCTGCGATGTGGGAGAACGTCCTCTTGCCCATCTTCTGCCCACTCGAGCTTCTGGCTTGGCTTTCGGGGGCCCTGGTGCCGGGAACAGGCGCGGTGCAGGTTCGGCGCATCATCGGAGACCGCAGACGCGAGCCCCCATGTTGACCGCTCCTGTCGGCGCCCGGCGACGGAGGTTGCGTACGGGGCCGGCGCCGTGCCGGTCGAGCACGATCGCCCGACCGGCTCGGATCGTTGCCGATCTCCGTCGACAGCAGCGGCGCTCGCGACGGCCTGCTCCTGGCGCTGCGTTCGACCGCGCCGGGAGGCCTGTGTACAAGTACCGGGATGCACTTCGGTCTTATCCCAGGTACCGCTTCGATGACCTCTACCTGCAGAACGTCACGCTCAAGCGCGGGCTGATGCAGGCCCGGGCGTGATGCCGGCTGTGCCTGGCGCGCTCGCGACGGGCACGCTCGATCCGGCGCCGGTCGTCGACGGTGTCCTCGGTTCGGAAGACGCCGTCGCTGCCTTTGCCCGAGGCAGGGGAGAGGCCGGTCGTTGTGCGACATTCGTGGGTGATGCGTCGGAGCCTGATGAGTCACGCGGACCTCGCACCGGTTGCTCGTTCGTGCGGATGCGAGTGTCTCGACGACTGAGTCCTGGACGCCGGCGCCGGCTCCGCGCGCCCCGCGCGCACGCGCGGTCGTCGTCCGGGCGAGCGGTCATCGTCGGGGCGACGGCTGCGCGCCGGGAGCGGGCGCCTCGGCGCTGGCCAGAGACTCCGGGGCGCGTAAGCAAGCGAGCAGCACGGGCTGCGGGTCGACGGCGAAGGCGGGCATGTCGCGACGGTCGCAACGGGGGTGGACCGCGGACGCCTGGCGGTTGGATGGTGTGTCGCGGGGATCGGCTCAGTGGCGGCTTGACGTGCGGTGCGGTGCGCGTTGCCCCGGGCGGGGTGGGTTGGTGAGCGTGATGTCGGGGGTTGTCGTTGAGCGGTTGTTCGAGCGTGAGGCCGAGCTGGCGCGGGTGGGTGGTCTGCTCGATGAGGCGAGCCATGGGGCCGGGGCGGTGGTGGTGGTGGAGGGGCCGGCCGGGATTGGCAAGAGCGAGCTGTTGGCGGCGGTGGGCGCGGTCGCGCGGGCGCGCGGGTTTGGGGTGTTGAGCGCGCGGGGCTCAGAGTTTGAGGCGGAAATCGCGTTCGGGGTGGCGCGTCAGCTGTTTGAGCCGATGTTGCGCGCGGCTTCTGCTGGCGAGCGGCGCCGGCTGCTCGGCGGTGTCGCCCGGGTGGGTGCGCGGGCGTTGGGCGTGGAGCCCGGGGAGGCGCCGGCGGATCGGTTCGCGGCGATCCACGGGCTCTTCTGGCTGTGCGCCAATCGGGCTGAGCGTGGCCCGCTGCTGGTGGCGGTCGACGACGTGCAGTGGGCAGATGATCCGTCGCTGGGGTGGCTTGGTTATCTGGCGCGCCGCGCGCGGGATCTGGCGCTGCTGGTGGTGCTGGGCTTGCGGTCGGGCGATCCCGGGGGTGAGCGGGGGGAGCTTGCGCGGCTGGCCGGCGATGGCGATGTGCAGCGGATCGCGCTTGGGCCGTTGAGCGCGGCGGCGGTTGGGGCGATCGTGCGCGCGCAGTTGGACCAGGAGGCCGAGGAGCCGTTCTGCGCGACCTGTAGCGAGCTGACCGGCGGCAACCCGTTGTTGGTGCGCGAGCTGCTGGCGGCGGCACGCGAGGAGGGGCTGCCCGCACGGGGCGCGAGCGTGGCGGCGCTGCAGCGGGTAGCGCCGGCGGCGGTTGGGACCTCGGTGCTCGCGCGGCTGGGGCGGCTGGGCGCGGAGGCGGTCGCGCTGGCGCGCGCGGTCGCGGTGCTCGGCCCGCGCGCCGAGGTCGTGCTCGCGGCGCGGCTGGCCGAGCTTGATCCGGTGGCTGCCGAGCTGACCGCCGATCGGTTGGCGAGTGCGCAGATCCTCGCGCCAGTGCGGCCGCTTGAGTTCTTTCACCCGTTGATCGGCGCCGCCGTTCGGGAGGACATCGCGCCGGGCGCGCGCCGGGTCGCGCATCGGCGCGCCGCAGACCTCATCGATCGTCAGGGTGAACGGTCGCTGGCGCGGGTCGCCGCGCACCTGCTCGCGTGCGGGCCGGCCGCGGATGAGTGGGTGGTGCAAAAGCTTGGCAACGCGGCGCGCGAGGCGCTCGAGCGGGGAGCGCCCGAGATCGCGGCAGACTACGCGCGTCGCACGCTGTCCGAGCCGCCCGCGCCGGGGGAGCGCGCGGTCCTGCTGTTCCTGCTCGGGGCCGCCGAGTGGCGCGCCGGGCAGCCCGACGCGATCGCCGACCTCGAACAGGCGCTCGCCGCGGCCGGCGACGATCCGCACACCGTGATCGCTGCCTGCGCTGCGCTGGCGCTTCCGTATGCCGAAAGCGATCGAGCCGAGCGCGCGGTCGAGGTGCTCGAGCGAGCGCTGGCAGCGGTCGGCGACACCGACGCAGCGCCGGCGCTGACCGAGCGGCTGGGCACCATCGAGCCCGAGCTGCGCAGGGACGCCAGGCTCGACTTGACTTTCGAGGCGTCGATCGCGCTCGCCGGAATGCAGAACGAGCGCACGGCGCCCGTCGCCTTGCGCCGCGCCGAGGAGTTGCGCGCTCGCCTGAACGAGCTGGCCGACCCACCCGTCTACCTGCTCATGACGATGGCCTACTACGCAGCGCGGAGGAACCGCGCGGACGAAGCGCAGGAGCTGGCGGAACGGGCGCTTGAGTGCGAGCCGTACCCGCCCCCGCTCAATATCTGCCTTGTCCTGATCGTGACGCTGACGATCGTCGAGAGCTACGACGCGCTGCAGCGGCTGTGCGAGGACCTGCTCGCGGCGGCGCGGCGGCGCGGCGCGATGCGGGAGGCGATCGCGATTCTCGTGTGTCGGGCGTCGGCGTGGTGCGACCGTGGCGCGTTGGCCGACGCGGAGGCGGACGCGCGCTGGGCGCTGGAGGGCGCGGAGGGGGTGCACCGGATGCACGCGATCAGCGAGCTGATCCGGGTGCTGACCGAGCGCGACGAGCTCGAGGCGGCAGAGGACGAGCTGGCGCGGCTCGGCGATCCGCGCGCGTCGCGCTCGGACGAGGTGGTTCGCTTTCTGCTCGCGCGCGGACGACTGCGCTCCGCCCAGGGCCGCCTGCAGGGGGCGCTCGACGACTTCCTGGAGTGCGGGCAGCGATGCGAGCCGCTCGGGCGCCAGCTGCTGAGCGCCGTGCCGTGGCGCGCCGAGGCGGCGCTGGCCCACGCGGCGCTCGGCGACACCCGGGAGGCGCGCCGGCTCGCGGGCGAGCAGTTCGAGCTGGCGCGGGCGTTCGGGCGCCCGCGGACGCTGGGCATCTCGCTGCGCGCACGCGGCCTGGTCGAGGGCGGCCAGAGCGGCCTTGCGCTGCTGGGCGAGGCGGTCATGACACTGGAGCGCTCGCAGGCACCGCTCGAGCTCGCCCGCGCGCTATCGGACTACGGCGCCGCACTGCGCCGCGCCGGCCGCCGCGTGCAGGCGCGCCGCGAGCTCGAGCGCGCGCTCGACCTCGCCCACCACTGCGGCGCGCGGCGGATCGCCGCCCAGGCGCGCGCGGAACTGATCGCTGCGGGCGCCAAGCCACGGCGCGACGCGATCACCGGCCGCGACGCGCTCACCGCCGCCGAGCTGCGCGTCGCGCGGCTCGCCGCCGAAGGACTGACGAACCGCGAAATCGCCCAAGCGTTGTTCATCACCACCAAGACCGCCAAGGGGCACCTCAGCCACGTCTACCGCAAGCTCGACATCACCCGCCGCGGTCAACTAGCAGACGCGCTCACCGGACTTCGCGACGACAGTGGCGAGGAGTCGAGCGCCGCCGCGACGATTTCCTAGGACCTCGCGCAACTAAAGACAGGACCTCCCAGGCCGGTGCGCCACCCGCCCGGCCGAGCGACACTCGCTGCCATGACCAAGCAGCACGTGATTCTCGAGGCCGCGATCGACCGGTCCGTGATCCGGGGCACGCTCACCGCGTCGTCGCGCGAGCGGCGTGAGTTTCACGGCTGGCTCGAGCTCAGCACCGCGCTTGAGGCGATGCTCGGCGCCGGCGGGGAACGTGCGTCCAGCAGCCCCGTTGCGATCGCCGCAGTAACTGACCGTTCCGAGGTGAGGTGATGACCGGTTGCGACTGTGACTATTTGGTCGTCGGCAGCGGCTTCGGTGGGGCTGTTAGCGCGTTGCGGCTGTTGGAGAAGCGCTATCGGGTGATCGTGCTCTGTGGCTATACGCGTGGGCCTACGATGATCTGCGCCCGCCGCGCGACGATCTCACAACGCGCAATCTTCGACATCGCCCTCCACCGCTCCGTGATCGCGCGCTGGGGCAACCGGGCGACCTTCATGGCTGCCCGAGCTCACCCCCCCCGCTCGAGGCGACACTTGCGATTGGCGCGGGACTGTGAACTCGACGGACCAGCCGCGAGCGCGCCGGTCCCGTTGGCGTGGAGCCAACCGCGGGTCGGCTGGCGATCATGCAGCTCGGATGTGGTGAACGTCAGCGGGAGGTTTGTGCTGGCCAGGGTAGCCGCAGTACTCAAGTCCTCCGCCGCCAACTCGCGCCAGCGGGCAACGCGCCTCATACATCTCAATGCGAAGGGGATGCTTTCGTGACTGTGACGGCTCCGGTTCATAAGTACGACGTCTTGGTGATTGGCTCGGGCTTTGGTGGCTCGGTCGCTGCGCTGCGTCTGACGGAGAAGGGCTACCGGGTTGGCGTGTTGGAGGCCGGGCGCCGGTTCGCCGACGATGAGCTGCCGAAGACTTCCTGGGATGTGCGCCGGTTTTTGTGGGCGCCGAGACTGGGCTGCAAGGGCATCCAGCGCATCCATCCGCTGCGCGATGTGATCGTGCTCGCGGGCGCGGGCGTCGGCGGCGGGTCGCTGGTGTACGGCAACACGCTGTATCAGCCCGCGTCGGACGCGTTCTACCGGGACGCGCAGTGGGCGGACATCACCGCCTGGCGTGCCGAGCTGGCGCCGTTCTACGACCGGGCCAAGCGCATGCTCGGCGTGGTGGTCAATCCGACGCTCACCGCGGTCGACGAGGTCTACCGCACGGTGGCCGAGGAGATGGGAGTCGGGCACACGTTCAGCAGGACCCCGGTCGGCGTGTTCTTTGGCCGCGACGGGACCAAGGAGCCCGGCGTCGAGGTCGATGATCCGTTCTTCGGCGGCGTCGGGCCGCGCCGCGCCGGCTGCAAAGAGGTCGGCGAGTGCATCACGGGCTGTCGGCACAACGCCAAGAACACGCTGGTCAAGAACTATCTTTACCTGGCGGAGAAGGCCGGCGCGACCGTGCACCCGCTGACCACGGCAACGCGCGTCAGGCCGCTGCCCGAGGGCGGCTACGAGGTTGAGACCGTCCGCTCGGGCGCCTGGCGGACGCGACGCGGACGCGAGACCTATGCCGCCGAGCACGTGATCTTCGCGGCCGGGACGCTCGGCACGCAGCGCCTTTTGCACCGGATGCGAAGCGAAGGGACGCTCCCGCGCATCTCGCGGCGCCTGGGCGAGTTGACCAGAACCAACTCCGAAGCGCTTGCGGGAGCCGAGGTGAAGCTGCGCCGCCGCAAGCAATATGACCTCACGAAGGGTGTCGCGATCACCTCATCGTTTCATCCAGACGAGTTCACACACATCGAGCCCGTCCGCTACGGCAAGGGCTCCAACGCCATGGCGCTCCTGGCGACGGTCATGACCGAGGGCGGCGGACGGATCCCGCGCTGGCTGAAGTGGCTGGCGCAGATCTTCCGGCATCCCGGCCAGTTTCTCTCGCACTACGCCGGGCTCGCGCATTGGTCTGAGCGATCGACGATCGCGCTCGTGATGCAGACGCACAACAACTCGCTCACGCTGTATCCGTCGCGAAACCTGTTCGGCCGCTTCAAGCTGCGCTCGAGGCAGGGTCACGGGCTGCCCAATCCGACCTGGATTCCCGCCGCCAACGAGGCCTGCCGGCGCATCGCCACGCACATCGAGGGCTTCCCAACCGGCAGCGTCGGCGACATCCTCGACATCCCGATGACCGCGCACTTCCTCGGCGGCTGCCCGATCGGCAACTCCGCCGACACGGGCGTCATCGACCCCTACCACCGCCTCTACGGCCACGCCAACCTGCACGTCGTCGACGGCGCAGCGATCTCCGCCAACCTCGGCGTCAACCCGTCGCTGACGATCACCGCCCAGGCCGAGCGCGCGATGGCCATGTGGCCAAACAACGGCGACCCCGACCCGCGGCCGCCGCTGGGCGACGAGTACCGGCGCCTCGAACCGGTCGCGCCACACACCCCGTTCGTGCCCCCGGGGGCACCGGCGGCCCTGCGCCTGGCCGTCGCCAAGGCGTACGGCAGGCCGCCGGCTACGAAATCCCAGGTTCGGTCACCGTCGTCCGAACGGGAGAGCGCCACGGCTCCCGGCGCTCCTGTTGCGGTTTACCTGCAAACACGGCCCCGTCGGCTGTCGAACTCCGGCCCGGGCGACTGAGCGGACACGGAACCCCAGTGTTGCCATCTTCACCTGCCCGCCCGCGGTGCCCCGGCGTCGACGCCGCCGGGCGCGACCGCGGTCGTCGATGAGCAAGGGCTCGACGTGGCCGTGGCGAGCGTTGCCGCGAGCCGTGAGCGGTGGGCGAACACCTCGGTGGCCGAGCGGGTCGGGCTGCTGGAGCGGGTGATCGCGGATACGCTCGCGGCGGCCCCGGAGTGGATCGCCGACGCTTGCCGGGCCAAGGACATCGCGCCGGGCGCGTCCGCGGTCGGCGAGGAATGGATCAACCTGGCGATCGCCGTCCGAAACGCGCGGCTGCTGCGCGACAGCCTGCGCGACATCGGACGCGACGGGCGCCCGCGGCTGCCCGGCCCGCTGGCAGCGGGTCCCGGGGGCCGGGTCGTGGCGCCGGTGTTTCCCCCAAGCGCCTACGACCGCATCCTCTACCCGGGCACAAGGGCCGAGGTGTGGCTGCCGCCCGGCCGCACGCCGGGCGAGGTCACGAGCCAGCAGGCCTGGGCCTACCGCGAGCCGCGCCCCGATCCGGTGGTCGAGCTGGTGCTCGGCGCCGGCAACGTCTCCTCGATCGCCCCGCGCGACCTCCTCTACGGCATGTTCGTCGAAAACCGCGTCGCCGTGCTCAAGTGCAACCCGGTCAACGCCTACCTGGCGCCGCACTGGCAGCGAGCATTCCGAGCGCTGGTCGAGGGCGGCTTTCTGCGGATCGTCACCGGCGACGCCTACCTCGCCGGCCATCCCGACGTCGGCCACATCCACCTGACCGGCTCGGACCAGACCTTCGAGGCGGTCGTGTTCGGGCCAGGTCCCGACGGCGCGGCGCGCAAGGCGCGCGGCGAGCGTCTGGTTGAGGTCCCGGTGACGGCCGAGGGCGGCAACGTCTCGCCGGTGATCATCGTTCCCGGGCGCTGGTCGGCGTCGGACCTGCGCTACCAGGCCGCGCACGTGGCCACGATGCTCGCCAACAACGCCGGCTTCAACTGCAACGCCGCGCGCGTGCTCATCACCGCCGCGGCCTGGCCCCAGCGCGAGGCGTTCCTCGACGCGCTCGAGCACGCGCTCGCCTCACTCCCCCCGCGCTGCGCCTACTACCCGGGCGCGGCCGAGCTACACGCCGCGTTCCTACAGCGCCACCCCGACGCCCGCCGCCTGGGCAAAGATGGCGAGGGCACGCTGCCCTGGACCCTCGTCCGCGGAGCCGACCCCAAAGACCCCGAGGACCCCTGCTTTACCACCGAGGCCTTTTGCAGCCTAATGGCCGAGACGGCGCTGCCCGCAACGTCGACCAGCGAGTTCCTCGACCGCGCGGTGCACTTCTGCAACGACACGCTGTGGGGCACGCTGTGCGCCACGCTGATCGCCAAGCACCACCGCGACACCGAGACCGCCGCCGCCGTCAACCGCGCCGTGCGCGACCTGCGCTACGGCTCGGTGGCCGTCAACCTCTGGGCCGCCAGCGCCTACGCGCTGAACGTGTGCAGCTGGGGCGCCTACCCCGGCCACACCGACAGCGACATCCAGTCCGGGCGCGGCACCGTCGCGAACACCTTCATGCTGCGCGACCCGGAAAAGTCCGTCCTGCGCGCGCCATTTCGCTACCGACCCCGGCCCGCGTGGTTCGCAGGCCACACCAACTCCGAGCCGACGCTGCGCGCGCTCGCCCACCTCTGGGCGAATCCGTCGCCCGCCACGCTCACCCGCACGCTCGCGGCGGCACTGCACCCCTAAGGACCAACGGCGCAGCAAGCCGGCCGAGGTAACCTCGGCCTCCGAGCCGCAAACGAGCGTCACCCGACTTCGAACCGTCCGCAGCCTACCGACACCGCTCAACCGGACATCATCGACCGACGATACCCCCGCGAGACGCGGATCGGTGCGCAGTGCAGCATCCCCGCCGATGGTCCGAGGGCCACTGACCATGCACAGCCGACCTGCATGACTGCTCCGTTCGGCAGCAAGCGAGCGTCTCCGCTCGGGTGGCCGAGACGCCCGCGTGGGACGACACGCGGAAGCGCACCGAGGTTCGCCGGTCGTCAGGCTCTACATAGGCACGAGGCGTATCGGTACGTCGGCGGAGGCGAGTGGACCCCAGTTGCGCAATGCGCGAGAAGCGAGCGCCCGACACGGCGCCCGTGCCGCTCCGACGAGACGCGGGCCCCCGACGAGCGCGATCCGTTGGAGGCGTGCGTCCGGCGCGGGTGGCGTGAATCGTCGAAGCGATCGTCAGCGTCGGTCGGCGCGGGCGCTCCCTTCCGTGGCATTGCGATCACGCCGATCAACGGGGCGGACGATTGCTCGCCGTCGAAACCAATCGTCCCGTCGAGGCCATCGTCGCTGCCCAGCTCCAGCCCGACGGCGGTCGTAGCCGTTCGCTGAGCCGTCGATCTCGAGCAAGCACGGACGCGGCCGTGCATAGGCACGCAGTTCCGCGGACGGACGTCACAGTCCTCGATCAGCGGCTGCCGCTTCGGCCTCGCGAAGCGGTCGCCTCGTCGCCGCGAGCTCGGGCGCTGCCGCAACTCGTCCGATCCGGTAACGCGACCAGCGCGCGCAACGGCGCCTGCTCGCTCAGGAACGCACAAGTCTCGGGCGCCCATCCGCTAGCTGGTCGGCGGCTAGCTCCACATGGTCGCCGACTTGTGCTTGTTCGCCGAAGCGAAGGCCCCGCTCGAGCGGGGTCAGAAGACGAAAGCGCTCGTCCCGCGACGTAGGCAAACCACGTGGCTGACTCGCCTCGCGGCCGGCGCCGCTGTGGCGACGAAGCGAGTCCAGGGAGTGGGCCGAGGCGCTCGCTCGGGGAGGGCTTAGCGCCCGCCGTTCTACCCTGGGCTGACCACGCCGCAACCCAGTCCGCGTCCAGACGACGCCGGACTCTGCATCGCCGCCGCCGGCAGCGAGTAAGTGTGGGCGATCCGGTCAGTCGTGATCCGGCCCTTGGTCGCGTGCGCCGGGTCCGACCAGAGCGCCGCGTACCAGCCTTGGGCGACACGAGCGTGCACGGGGTGCCCTCCGACGATGCCGGCGGCGGACATCAGGTGGTCACCGCCACCTCAGCCCGGGCGTCCGCGGGCCTGCGCCAGCTTCTGCAGGAACTCCTGTGCGCGCGGATTGCCTGCCCGCCGAGCCGGCATGAACTGCCTCTCGGCCTCCCGCAACCGGCCTCGATCCAGATACATGGCGCCGAGGTTGAGTGAGCCGTTGGAGTTGCCGCGGCGGACCGCGCGTCGGAACGCGGCCTCGGCGCCTCTGAGGTCTCCCCTCATCCTCAGCAGGCTGCCCAGGTTGACCGAGCCTGCGGGATTTCCCAGCCTGTCGGACTCCCAGAATTCGGCCTCGGCCTGCTCAATCCTGCCGGCGGCCAAGGCGCCCTTGCCGCGGTCGAACGCGGCCACTGCATCGGCCGCTTTTTGAAGGTCTTCAACCCGAGGGGAGGCCACGGAAGATGACCGCGCCCGTTCGCGGCGGGGCTTGGCGCGCTTAAGAGCATCAAGGTCGACCTGACTGAGCGCCCCCATGCGGAAGTCGCCGATCTGCTTGCGGGCGCGGCGCTGCTCGATGCCGTAGGTGAGGTCTACGGAGATCTGGCCGTCGCGGACGCTGACCCCACCGCGCGTCCGGTCCGGGAAGAGCAACTCGACCACGACACGGGCGCGCCAGTCCTCGCCCGAGATCGTCTTCCACTCGACCTGCTCAGTCAACGAACTGTCTGGGCCTGGCGGCTCGGCGGTCGCGATGAGAACCCGGAAGTAGTCGTAGAGATGGCTGGCGGGGTCCAGCGCAACGAACAGCGCGGCGGTCAGCCGGTCTGCCTTGCCCAGTCGGCGCCGACCTTGTCGACAGCCGCCTGGGATGACCCGAAGACAGCCTGACGAGCGAATGCGCCGATCGCCTGGTTGAGCGCCTCCGCATCGCCCGGGTCGGCGTCGAAGTGCTCAACGTCGACGACCCACGATTCACCGGACCACCGGATCAGGGTCCCGCGGTCGCGGGGCGTCACGATCAGATCAGAGCGGCGTGTCTGCCGATCGGGATCGCATAGCTGGGTGAACCGCCGTCAGGAGTGGTCGTCAACACTAGCCGCGGTCGCTGATGACGAGGTCGGCGTCACCTGGGAAGTGCACGACCGCCCAGCGTGCAGCGAGAATCGGCGCGAGGAGGAGTTGCAGGTCGACCAGCCGCGCGCCGGTGGCGCTGTTGGGTCCGCCGAGGTGGGGGCTGTTCTTCCGCAGTTCGGCTAGCAGCCTTCTGCGAACTCGTTCTGGAACTCAGG
>Ga0310037_10001700_pt1 | contig 11920 bp, 10 predicted proteins | sample Sb_taG_11_FD_200239 | JGI IMG/M metagenome (GOLD analysis project Ga0310037, IMG submission 200239) | Peat soil microbial communities from Weissenstadt, Germany - Sb_50d_3_AS metaG (v2) (version 2) | ecosystem: Environmental > Terrestrial > Soil > Wetlands > Peat | place: Germany: Weissenstadt...
CCAAGCAAGTCTCCACGCAACCGTGGTCAGTGTGCAATGGGTCATCGAATCGTATGGGCTGTTCCTGGCAGCTCTAATTCTCGTTGGCGGCTCCCTCGGCGATCTGTTCGGCCGCCGGGCGATATTCCTGCTTGGCGTGGGAATTTTCGCAGCTGCCTCCATTGCCTGTGGTTTTGCCTCGAACATTCAGCAACTCGTGATTGCACGGAGTATCCAGGGCATCGGAGCTGCCTTTCTCGTGCCCGGTAGTCTATCGATCATCAGCGCAAATTTCGACGAGAAGACCCGCGGTCCGGCGATCGGTACCTGGTCCGGCTTCACGGCGATCACAGCAGCCATAGGACCGGTTCTCGGCGGCTGGCTGATCGAGCATGCCTCCTGGCGCTGGGCATTCTTCATCAATGTTCCGCTCGCGGCCGGGGTGATTGCAATTTCACTATGGCATATTCCGGAAAGCCGCAACGCCAATGCCAGCCATGTGGATTGGTGGGGAGCTCTGTTCACGACTCTCGGATTAGGGGGCGTGGTCTATGGGCTCATTGAATCTACAAGTCTCGGTTGGAGCCATCCTCTGGTTCTCGGAAGCTTCATTGCGGGCGTCGCTGGCCTGATTGGATTCGTTTTCGTTGAGAACAGGGCAAGTTCACCCATGGTTTCCTTGACGCTGTTTGCGTCAAGCAGTTTTAGCGGCGCGAATCTCCTCACTCTGTTTCTCTATGCCGCTATCGGGATGTTCTTTTTCTTGTTTCCGATGAATCTTATCCAGGTGCAAGGTTACTCCACAACCGCGACCGGTGCTGCCGCGCTTCCGCTAATTCTGCTGTTGTTCTTTCTTTCGCGCTGGTCTGGCGGGTTCGTCGCGCGTTACGGGCCGAGGATCCCATTAACCATCGGACCGCTGATTGCTGCAACAGGCTTCGCTCTCTTCGCCGTGCCTGGTGTGGGGACCGGGTATTGGAAGGGATTCTTTCCTGCGTTCGTTGTTCTCGGTTTTGGAATGGCGATTAGCGTAGCTCCGCTCACGACTGTGGTGATGAACTCCGCAGGTCAAGATCACGCCGGCGCCGCCTCCGGCATCAATAACGCCGTCGCTCGGGTCGCGGGTGTACTTGCCATCGCAATCCTCGGGATCGTGATGATGCAATTTTTCAGTTCCAGCTTGAATCGCAGCCTCATGGGCGAATCACTTCCGGCCGGCGTTCTCAAGTACGTTCAGTTGAATGAAATCAAGCTCGCGGGACTCGACCTACCCGCGGGCCTAGATGCCGACAAGACGGCGCTGATCCGGAAGTCTATTTCCCACGCATTTGTCTTTGGATTTCGCGCCATAATGCTGATCTGTGCAGGTCTGTCGTTGGCAAGTGCTGCGATCGCGTCGCTAATGATTCCTCCAAAAACCGCATAGATCGTGCTCAATTTCCGAGCAACCTAGATAAGGACCATCCGCGCTTCGTTCTAGTTCCATGGAAAGACATCGTTTACATGGCTGCATAAAGGCCAAACGACGAGGTGGCCGCACTAGGCTTTTCGACGTGAGACTCAAGCGATAACTCTTGGACTGATCCAGCTCGGCGACTATCGCCATGTTTATCGACTCGTGTTGAGCATCAGCTGCGACGAGTGTGCTTCGTTAAACTGTGATCCGCTTCGATAATGGCGCGAGCCCCTGTCGCGAATGTCTAAATGAAAGCCGAGAACTGACTCAGCGGTGCTCTGCTGACGCCAAGATCCTCCCTGGCAGCCACCCGTGAATGTGTCCCGCATACATATTAGGATGGAATTTGGGCTGTGGTCTCGGAATGATACCGTTGGATGCGACCAAACCGAGCTTCTGTCATCTTATGTTGTTTAAGCGGCTCAGAAGTCTAAAATTGTCTTCTTCACTAATCTGGGACAATTCATGGCGAAGCCAATTTTGCTCAGTGTGGATGACGACTCCGATGTTCTGCGTGCGATCGAGCGCGACCTGCGTTCGAAGTACGGTGCTGATTACCGTGTGATAGGGAGCGATTCCCCCGACCGAGCGCTGGTCCTCTTAAAACAATTGAAGGTGCGAAATGACAGCGTGGCTCTGCTTCTTGCTGACCAGCGCATGCCTCACATGGACGGCGTGGCATTTCTGCAGGAAGCGATGCATATCTTCCCCGAAGCCAAGCGGGCACTCCTCACTGCCTACGCTGATACGAACGCTGCGATCAGCGCCATAAATCAAGCGAACATCAACTACTTTTTCTTGAAGCCGTGGGATCCTCCCTCGGAGCACCTCTACCCGCAATTAGATGATTTGCTCGACGACTGGCGAGCTTCCTTCCGACCAGGATTCGAGGGGATCCGAGTATTGGGGACACGTTGGTCGCCTCGCTCGTATGAGTTGCGAGACTTTCTGGCCCGCAACCGCGTTCCTTATCAATGGATTGACGTCGAGCTTTCCGCCAACGATCCGGAAACGAAGCGTCTTTTGGAAGCCCTGGGGCCGGAGGCCGTGAGTCTTCCAATCGTACTTTTCCCGGACGGTACAAGGCTTCTTGAGAGCGCACCAGCGCAAGTCGCGCAGAGGGTCGGGTTGAGGACTCGCGCGCAGACGAATTTTTATGACCTGGCGATCGTGGGTGGCGGGCCGGCTGGCTTGGCAGCCGCCGTCTACGGCGCGTCGGAGGGCCTGCATACGGTGATGATAGAGCAGGAGGCTCCCGGCGGTCAGGCAGGCATGAGCTCGCGCATCGAGAACTATCTTGGATTTCCAATGGGCCTCAGTGGTGGTGATCTTGCCCGGCGCGCGGTGGTGCAGGCCCAGCGTTTTGGAGTGGAAATTCTGTCGCCCCAAGAGGCCGTTGGCGTTCGAACCGAAGGGTCCTACAGGATAATCAAATTGGCGGACGGAAACGAAATCTCCTGCCATGCATTAATGATAGCGACGGGAGTACAGTGGCGACGACTCGAAGCCCCAGGAATCGATCGGTTGCAGGGGGCGGGTATCTACTATGGTGGCGGTGCCACGGAAGCTCTGTCTTGCAAGGGTGAGATCGTTTACGTGGTGGGCGGTGCGAATTCCGCGGGTCAAGCGGCAATGAACTTTGCGAAGTACGCGGACAGAGTGGTCATCGTCGTGCGCGGAAGCTCTCTATCGAGCACGATGTCGCAGTATCTGATTGACCAAATCAAGGAGACTCCTAAGATTCAGGTTTGGCCGCACGCCAGCGTGGCCGAGGTGCACGGCGAAACACATTTGGAGGAGATCTCATTCCTCTGTTCGGATACCAAGAAGATCGAGCGCGTTCCGGCGAGTTCAATGTTTATCTTCATTGGGGCGCTGCCGCGAACCAACTGGCTGGCGGATCTCGTGGAGCGCGACGAACGAGGTTTCATCCTGACTGGCCCCGACCTTATACGAGACGGCCAGCGTCCCAAGGGCTGGGCGCTTGACAGAGATCCTTTCCTACTCGAGACAAACGTTCCCGGTATCTTCGCGGTAGGCGATGTACGGCACGGCTCGGTGAAACGTGTAGCTTCCGGAGTCGGTGAAGGATCGGTAGCCGTGCAATTCGTTCATCAATATTTGAGCAAGGTATAAATGGTCGAGAATTCGGAACTGCTTGGCGTCCCGGTATTCGCTGGTCTGCCTGATGATCAGATTGCCTGGTTCATCGGCCATGCGGAAGAGCTGCGTCTCGCGGCGGGCGATTCATACTTTCGCCAGGGTGATCCCGCCGACGCAATGTTTGTGGTCCTGGAAGGACAACTCCAGGCGCGCGGCGAAATCGGTGGCGAAACGGTCGTGATTGCCATCAAGCCTGGCGACGTGACCGGATTGCTGCCTTTTTCAAGAATGAAGCAGTTTAGCGTGGGCGCACGCGCCGTCACGGACGCCCGCGTTGTGCGTTTCCCGTCGTCGCTGTTTCCCGATCTTGTGCAGAAAATGCCAGAGTTAACACAGCGTCTCGTCGGTGTGATGTCTGACAGAATTCGCGAAATCACTCGATTGGAACAACAACGCGACCGCTTGGCTTCTTTAGGAAAACTTTCGGCAGGACTCGCGCATGAGCTTAATAATCCGGCTTCCGCCGCCAAGCGCGCCGCGAGCCAGTTGCGCGACCTCCTGAGAAAGATCCGCGATGCGAGTCACGAATTGGGAAGTCGTGACCTCACGGCCGCGCAGAAAGCAGAAATCGAAAAGCTGGAAACTGCATTCGTCCAAAGCAACGAAGTTCCTCCCGATGCGCTAACAATTAGTGATCTCGAAGAGCAGATCGATTCCCTCTTACGCAGCCACGGACAGAACGACTTGTGGCAGATGGCGGCGGACTTGGCGCGAAAGAACGTCAAGCCGGAAGCGCTCGAATCGTTATTCTCCATCCTCGATGCAGATACGGCTCGCGCCGCCCTGGTGAGGATCGCTGCTTCAGTCGAGGTCGCAACCCTCCTGAACGAAATCGAGAGCGCCACCGCGCGAATCTCCGACCTGGTCCGTGCAATTAAAGAGTACACATACATGGACCAGACCCCTCTGCAAAACGTCGACATCGTGAATAGCCTGGAAACCACGCTTACTATTTTGAACCACAAGCTCAAACACGGAGTGTTTGTGCAGCGCGATTACCAACGAGTTCCTCTTCTCGTGAATTCGTTTGGGAGCGAGTTGAATCAAGTTTGGACGAACATCATTGACAATGCCATTGACGCCATGAGTGGCCATGGCGAGCTTCGAGTTCGAATTTATCGCGAGGACAACTGCGTCGTGGTCGAGATCGCCGACAACGGTCCAGGAATATCGCCCGAAATACAGTCGCATATCTTCGAGCCCTTTTTCACGACGAAGGGAGTCGGCGAGGGTACGGGCCTTGGCCTCGACACGGTTCAGCGAATTGTGAAAAAGCACAGGGGCAATATTCAAGTCAACTCAAAACCTGGGGACACACGTTTTCAGGTGTGGCTCCCGTTAGCAGAGGGTTTGACGACTTAGCCTGAACTGCGGCGGGAAATCAAAGCGTTGCCGATGCGGATAGAATTTTGGCGAAGGACAGCCTCAATCTCCTGACTGTTTCCGAATCGTCGCGGTGAAGCGTTAGGGATCTTTACTCGTACCGCAGGCAATCAATGGGGTCGAGTTTGGCCGCCACATTTGCCGGATAGTAGCCGAAAAACAAGCCCACGCCGACGGATATCGCGAAACCAATCGACACCCACAGAAAAGACAGCGTTGCGGGAATCGAGGGAACGAGAGTGCGCACCAATGTGGATATGCCGGCCCCGATTAAGATGCCGATTGTGCCACCGACCAGGGTCAGGACCACGGCTTCCAGCAGGAACTGCAAACGTATGTCCCCGCGGCGAGCGCCGATAGCCTTGCGTACGCCAATTTCCTGGGTGCGCTCAGTCACGGAGATGAGCATGATGTTCATCACGCCAACGCCGCCCACCAGCAATCCTATCGAGCTGATCACGGTCGTGAGGATCACCAGCGCGCCGGTGAGTTGATTCCACAGATTGCTCAGAAAGTCCGGCGAGGTTAATTCGAAATCATTCTCCTTGTCGGGGGGAACGCGGCGTAAGCGGCGCATCGCCTGAATGACCTCGCCCTGCGCCAGTTCGATGTTCACATTCTTGGGGACTGTGAATAGCATCACCAACTCTTTGGCCTCCGGGTACTGCTTCTTGAAGTTGCTCAGCGGGATGATGGCGAAGATGTCTACGCCTGGGCCGAGGAACAAGCCTTGGTCGTGCTCGAAAACGCCGATGACATCGTACGCGCCACCGTTGATGCGCACCGTCTTGCCGACGGCGTCCGTGCTGGGGAAGAGCGATTCGCTAATGGCCGCACCCAGCACCACGACGGAACGCGCGTGCTCCTCGTCGAAGGCGCTGATGAAGCGGCCTCGCTCGATCGAAAACAACGGAATCGCCTCCGTGTACTCCGGCTCGGCGCCGCGCACGATGACTTTCTCGACGCTATGGTCCCCGCTGGAAATCAGATTGCTATCTCCTAAGAAAAAGCCGCGCGTGCCAACGGTGGTCACGATCTGCACGTCGGGAGCGGCTTGGCGGATGAAGTCGGCATAGTTGTATTCAAGATACTTCCGTGTGCGGATGCGCTCCGGCATGTGTGAAGGGTCCAAACCCGGCGGAAATCGTGTAAGAAAATACGTGCGCGAGCCAAGGGATTCCACTTTATCCTGCACGAATTTGTTCAGGCCGTGAATGATGGCCGCCATGGAAATTACCGAGGACACCCCGATGACGATGCCGAGCACGGTCAAGGCGGAACGCACCTTCGACGAGCGCAGAGTCTCCATCGCAGCGAGAAAATTTTCTCGGGCCTGGGCGAGCGTCATAATTGTCATCAGTCAGACCTCAAGGCGACAACCGGGTCCAATCGTGACGCGCGCAATGCCGGATAGATTCCGAAGAACAGTCCAACCGCGGAGCTAAGGAATACTCCCAACACCGCCACCCAGGTCTGTACGGAGGCAGGGAACGGTGTATATGTGCGCAAGGCTAGCGCGACCAGGAATCCCAGCGTGACTCCGGCGAGGCCTCCTGCAATGCATTGCATGACGCTCTCCACCATGAACTGGCGCAGGATGTCGGGCTTGGTCGCGCCCACTGCGCGCCGGACGCCTATCTCTCTCCGTCGAAGGGTCACGCTCACCAGCATGACGTTCATGATCACGATGCCGCCAATGACCACCGAAATGGCGCTCACCATAATGAACACGGCGAAAAACGCCGAGCTGATGCTGCGCCACAAGGCCATGTAACTCTCCTTCGTGCCGATGAAGAAATCGTCGTCCATATTGCCCGTAAGATGGCGCCGCGCGCGCAAGATCAATTGTGATTGGTCCTGCGCCTTTTCAAAGTTCTGTGTGCTCGTCTTGACGTTGATGGTGACGCTAAAATGTATCCCCTGATTACGAAGGAAAACAGGGAGTGGGACCATGACGAAGTTGTCCTGGTCCTGGCCGAGGACGCTGCCGATTTTTTCCATGACTCCAACGACCATGAATTCATCGTTGCCGATACGAATGGACCGCCCGAGGGGGTCCATGCCGAGAAATAGCTCCCGCACTAGGGTGTCGCCGATCAAGCAAACGTTGGCCTTGTGTTCGGCTTCTGATGAAGTGAAGTAACGGCCGAGTTCGACAGCACGCGAGTCAATATCTGCCATGTTAGCCGTTTGGCCATATAGGCTTACGTCCTGTAGTTCTTTGTCGCCGGACCGTGCCCGAACGCTAGTGCTCGCGCTGGCGCCGACTTCCTCGCAAGCGCTGCATCCTTCAGCAATGGCGGCCATGTCCTCCAGTTCAATTTTCTTGTACTTCAGCGCTTTGATGATGATGGTGAAGTCGGTCACCGCAAACGGCGTGCGCGCGATTTGGAAAACGTTTGTGCCTAGGTTGGCGATCTTCTGCTCAACATAAAGGTTAGCGCCCTGCACGATGGTCATGACCGTTATGAGCGTGGCCACACCCATCGTTAGTCCCAGCATTGTGAGCGAAGTGCGCAGCTTGTGCCCGCGCAGGGCTCTGAAGCACTGGGCAAGATTGTCGTTGAAAGCGAGCATGGCCGTAGAGAGGACTTCTCCATTTAGCTTATCAAATTCTGCGAAACGTGAAGTGTTGACTTGCCGGCGATTCTGGAAGCCCTCCGGAAAATCGGGTATCGGAGAAATGTCAAGGACAACGGATTTCTTGATTCAAGATCGGCGTACAGGGCTAGCTATTTTCGTACTCTGGATTGCCGGATAACATTCGATCTTTTCGCGAAGCGAGGACAAGTGCGGCATAGCCACGCCCAGACTGTCATTCGCCAAAAGTCCGTCCGACTGCAGAATCAACAGCTTGCAGCAATCTCTCCGCCGCCCATTTGGATAACTACAGGCCATGTTTAACCTTTCTCTCTTGCGCTTCGGCGTGTTTTTCCAACTGTTTCGCAGACGCGGCAATCTTGTCTTCGAGAACTTCGTGCTCCGCCAACAACTCGCGGTGCTGAAGCGGCGTCGCCCGCGGCCAGCACTCAACATCTTCGACAAGCTGTTTTGGGTTGCCGTCCGTCGGTTTTGGTCAGGATGGGCTTAGGATCTCATCATCGTCAGGCCCGAAACGGTGGTCAGGTGGCACCGGGCTAGCTTTCGTTTGTATTGGAGACTGATTTCCCGAGTCAGGAATCAAGTTGGAAGAAGGCAGACATTCAAGGAGATTCGACAGTTGATCTTCCGGATGGCTCGCCAGAATCCAACCTGGGGAGCACCGCGCATCCATGGCGAGCTTCTGATGCTCGGTTTTGCTGTCTCGGAGCGAACAACCTCCCGCTGGATGGGCCGGGCGCCTCGAGATCCCGAGCCGGCCATACGGTGGCTCACCTTTCTTCGAAACCACCGCGAAGCCATCGCAGCGATAGATTTTTTCACGGTTCCAACTATTACTTTCCATGTGCCTTATTGCTTCTTCATCATCTGCCATGACCGTCGACGCATTCTGCACTTCAACGTCACAAAGAGTCCCACCGCTATGTGGATCGCCCAACAGTAACGGGAGCCTTTCAAAAATCACCTCCAGAAGCACCGCTCCAAGTGACCGATTCTCCATACCCACCGAGAGTGGTTCGCAGCTTTCGAGGATCATCTGTTTGTTGAAGGGTGTTTTTCTTCTAACAGGCGTGGCGTTGGTGCCTTCGTCGGGACTGAAATCGGTCAGCGGCGAGGGGGAGTCGGTTGTTTTCCTGATTCGGGCCCGATGATGTGCCCAAAGCATTTTCACGTTTAGAGCTGTCCCTCGCCCCAATCCCCTCCCCAATAACTGGCGCGGCTCTTCTCGCCACAGCGTGAGCAGGTATTTTCGGACTCACATGAACTTGAAACGAAGGAACCATCACCAATACGATTACGACCAGATTAAGAAGTACGATTGCGGACTGGCACCAGGCGTGTAGCCGAAATCGCCTCTTGCGCGCGAGCACAGCACCGATGAGAAGCGCTACTCCCATGCCGATCTCAAGGAGCAGAACGACATCGGCGTAGCGAGGAGCTGCTGTTCCAAGAAAGCCTTCGTTCAACGCATCGCCTCCGTGAGGGCCGCCGCTCTCGGTCCATTCCTGATAAAGATTGTCTTTGGCACGCCCAGGTAGAAGATGACTCAATTCGAGCGACCGATCGAAGCCGTTCCGAGGCTCGATACGTCTAGCCGGGTCCGTTTACTCCACTGAGAAACCCGCCGAGATGCCCAGTTAGGGACACGACAGCGACGACCAACAATTCGAGCGGGATGCAATAGCTAGGGGGCCGCTCTCCACGGCGCCGCGCGCGGAAGTGTACCCACCAGACCAGCCAGATCAGTGCAGTCGAAACACATCCGAGCATCAGGTGCTGCAACAGGATTCCCTTCAATTTCGGTCCCTCGAGTGCGAACTGCCACGCGAGGATTCCCGTCGCGACCACAGGCACCGTCGAAATCGCAGCCCACAGCACGTTATAGTAGGCCGCGTCCACCAGACCACGCCGTTTCGACCACCGCGCGGCTAGATCGAATGCCGCGCCGGCAATGAACAGCGCAATCGGAAAGTGGATCAGCACCACATGCTGGGCATGTTTCGCTAGAAGTATCGTCTTGATGTCGAAGGGATTCACGCTCTTCGGCCGCTTACTGCACCACGACAGTGCCGGTCATTTTTGGATGGATGGAGCAGAAATAAGAATACGTTCCAGCTTTGGAGAAGGTGTAAGAGAACTTTTCATCCGTATCCAAAACCTTGGACTTGAGCACTTTATCTTCGCTGACAACCGTGTGGGGAATATCATCGTGGTTTGTCCAAGTAACCGTCGTCCCGACAGACACTGTGAACGATGGCGGCCCGAAGGTGAAGTTGTCGATCTTTACCGCTGCCGTTTTGGCTGGCTGCTGCTGCGCATTCGCCGTGACCATTGACGATCCCCCTGCCAGCAGCACAATTGCAATCATCAACGGCAGAGCCAGACTTACAATCCAAACTTTGTTTCTTGCCATGTTTTTTTCCTCTCCAGACTTAGTTATAATTGATTTTCCTTCGGACATCTGTGTGCTCCTTGCCTGCTAGTTCTTTCTTCTTTCGATTCTCCGCGAGCTATTGAATAGCGGCGCGAGATGGACGGGGCGTCTCTCGCGCTGCCATTGGACGTGCTTGCATTGATCTAGACCGTAGCGGAGGCTGTTTTATTCCAGGTTCAACTTCCCTGGTTCAGCGAGGGATGCCGATGCGCTGCACGAGGGCTTCAAAGCGCGGGTCCGAGCGGAGAGGATCTAAGCCCGGCCGCAGCAGGACACCAGGATTAAATCGCTCTTCGTAGCCTTTTTCCAGCCAATTCATTGCTTGATCCTTATCCCCAAGAGCTACATAGATCACGGCAATTTCCGAGGCATACGCTTCTGTCCCATACCTCGCATCGCGGTCGAAGAGGAGAAACCTCGGAGCCGACTCGAACGGAAACGCCTCCGGAAAAGCAGCCCCCTACATCTGCACACCCGAAGCAAACTTCGGTCACCCACCACGAGAAGCGTTTCTAATTCGGCTACACGAAGCGCGCGCGGAATGGCGTCGGCGCAAATCTGTCAATGCAACTGGGGGTCGCCACTCGCGGAACGCATAGGGTAGTTGCGGGCACCGGCACGGAGTCGTGTCTACCGCGCTGCGTCGTTGGCGGACCTCTTCTCAAGAAGCTCGACCACGCCGTCGAGATCAGGATAGCCAGCGCCGAAGCGGCGCGTGATCCAGTTCCCACCGCGCTTGCTGATTATCTCGCCGTCCGCGATCACATCGAACTGACCGATTTTGCCAGAAGTGCAGACAGGTTCGACATGTAGGCGCGCCTTGATGAGGGCCACGAGACTCGTGACCTTGGCGTTATTGTTCTCTCACGTCGGGCAGTGAATGATTTCGATTTTCATTACAGTCTCCAGGTTCAGCTTCACGTTAGCTTCGCGTACCCGGCCTCGGCTTGCTGCAGGATGGGAATGTCGGGGTAGGCGTCTTTCCGGAGCGCGAGGAAATATTGGCGCGCATGGCAATATCACCTGACAGGTCACTGTGTCGCGGGGCTTGACTCGCGCAGGAGCACGACGTCCGCCTCAATGCGCCGTTGCAGCACCGCCAACTTCTTCCCATCCGGCGACCACTCCAATCCGAAAATCTGGTCGCTCTTGAAATTCGTAATCTGCCGCCCCGGTGAGCCATCGAGCGGCTGCAGCCAGACGTTATCCGCGCCTGCCACCGTAATCGGGTAAATCAACGCTTTGCCATCCGGAGTAAATCGCGGCGCATCGGCAATCGCCGGATTCGGGTCCAAATACCGCACTTGGGGCTGCGCGCCAGCGTCCACCGGAATCAATGCGATCTTGTGCACTGGGTTTGTTTCGCCGACTGCATACAGCAGCGCCAACTCTCGTCCGTCCGGTGAGCGATCCAAGTAAAAAGCCTGGGAGACGAACGCATGCGGGATCACTGTTCCGGGCACTACCTCGGTCGTCCCGCCATCTGTTGGCACGCTCTTAACTCGTAGCTCCTCGTTATCGAAGTAATAGGCGCGCTTCGAATCGCGGGAGCACGCCGGCATAGTGTCACGCGTCCCACTCGTAAGCCGCGTCAGGTTCGTGCCATCTATGTTTATCCGCCAGAGACTGATCGCGCCGCCGCTCCGATTTCCTGTCGATGACAACAGCAGCGTCTTTCCATCCGGACAAGAGGCAAGATTAACCGTCGCAGTATTCCCCAGCAGCGTCGTCGCAGTGTTCCCAGCGGAAGACGTCGTGGCGACGCGATTGTCTTCGCCTAAGAAGAATCCGTCGTTCCCCGCCCACGTGAAACTGAATGAATCCCTCTGCTGCTGTGGAATGGCCGGGCTTGGAGCGCTGAAGTCTTTGCCGCTCGTCGCGATCGTGGACACCGTGTAGAGGCG
>Ga0310037_10001703_pt1 | contig 11911 bp, 11 predicted proteins | sample Sb_taG_11_FD_200239 | JGI IMG/M metagenome (GOLD analysis project Ga0310037, IMG submission 200239) | Peat soil microbial communities from Weissenstadt, Germany - Sb_50d_3_AS metaG (v2) (version 2) | ecosystem: Environmental > Terrestrial > Soil > Wetlands > Peat | place: Germany: Weissenstadt...
GCGGGAACGCCCTGGTCAGTACCCCGACCGAGATCCGGTCCGGCAGCCAGCCGTCCGGCGACAAACCCTCAGAACCATCATGAGCCACAAAACGGTCACATTATCACGTCAGACTCTAAAGCAAGGCTATTGCCCGCGGGGGCTGGGTTTGCCCACAGTTCGAAGTAATGCTTGCCGGCAGTGCCACCGCCCACACCGCCGATGGTCACCGCAGTCTCGTCCGGGCCCACGGTGTACTTGTACGCCTGGCTGCCGGAGGTGGCTCCCCAGGCAATCGTGTAGGAAGTGACCGGTCCCTCGCCGGCTGGCGGTGTGAGCGTGTTCCAGGCCAAGTTCACGTAATCGCCGCAGGCCACCGAGATAACATGGAAGCCGGTCGGGGCAACGGTAATCGGATTGCTCATCGTCTTTCCCCCATCCGTTGATACGGTATTTCGCCACGTCGCAGTGGTAACTGTTGAGAGAGTATGAGATCAACCACCGCAATGCAAGCGGCCCGGCGGATGCCATGATAGGGCATGTGCTCATCACCGGAGGTCAGTCAGTTTTAGCATGAAGTTTTAGCTCGATCGATCAGAGTGCGTACACAATAAGAATGCGCTCTAACGCCTGTACCGCTTCAGAACTCATCGCAGGCGCTGCAGCCTGCGGTTTGGCCGGATGAACTGGTTGCGGCAGGATCGCGGTTTGTGTCCCTTCGCCTGCTCTACCTGATTACGGTCCGGGTCTTCGGCTGGCTGGTGCTGCTGGGTCGCAGCCAGGCGTCCAAAGACGCGGAGATCATGATCCTGCGTCATGAGATCGCGGTGCTTCGCCGTCAGGTCGCCCGGCCCGCGCCGGACTGGGCCGACCGTGCCGTCCTGGCGGCACTGGCCCTTCGCCTGCCAGCCGTGCTGCGCGCCCGCCGGCTCGTCACGCCGGGCACGGTGCTGGCCTGGCACCGCCGGCTGATCACCCGTAAATGGACGTACCCGAACCGGCCCGGCCGGCCGCGCACCAGCCAGGACATCCGCGACCTGGTGCTGCGGCTGGCGCGGGAGAACCCCGCCGGGGGATACCGCAGAGTCCACGGCGAACTCTGCCGGCTCGGTCACCGCGTCAGCGCAGCGACCGTGCAGCGGATCCTGCGCGCCCGGCGGCGCAGACCGGCTCCGCCGAACATGGACACCTCCTGGCGAGCGTTCCTGCGTGCTCAGGCGCAAGGGCTGCTGGCCTGCGGCTTCTTCCATGTGGACACGATTTCCCTCAGACGCCTCTACGTCCTGTTCGTGATGGAGGTCGCCACCCGGCATGTGCATGTCCTGGGTGTGACCGCCCAGCCCGCTGGCATCTGGACGACCCAGCAGGCCCGGAATGTGCTTATGGACCTCGGTGACCGGGCCGGGTCCTTCCGCTTCCTGATCCGGGACCGCGACGCCAAGTTCACCGGCGCCTTCGACGCGATCTTCGCCAGCGAAGGCGTGACGATAGTCAAGACCCCGCCGCGGACGCCGCGCGCGAACTGTTATGCCGAGAGATGGGTACGCAGCGCACGTGCCGAGTGCACCGACCGGATGCTCATCTACGGCGAACGGCACCTTCTATCGGTCCTGGACGACTACGTCGCCCATTACAACCGCCACCGCCCGCACCAGTCCCGCCAGCAACTACCGCCCGACCACGACGACCAAGCCGGCGTTCCGCTGGACCTGCCGGTCCAGCGGCGGAAAGTGCTCGGCGGCGTGATCAACGAGTACTACCGGGCTGCGTTAGCTGATCTCATGAAGCCCGGGTCAAACACCATGCGATCAGTTTTGAAGCGGTACAAGAAACCTCACCGTGCAGGACCTCGATCGACCACCACTCGGCCACAATCGCGATAGTACGTCCGCGCCCGCGAACCGCAACACCTGGAAGCCCAAGCCGCCACTCACCGCGATCCCAGCCGGCCTCCCCGCCGGGACGGACACCGTCACCATCGTGTCGGTCAATCCCGATGGCCTGGTCTCCGCCCCCAGCAACTCGTTCGCCGGCCTGTTCACGGCGGACTGCTGACCAGTGAACCCCGGGGTTCACTACCCTCTAGCGTGGGGAACCCCGGGGGGTTCACGCAGCGGGCCCATGACGGTGCCCGCTAAGGCCGGGACCATGACACGCCCGGTCGCGTTCGGCCTCGACGTGAACCCCAACACCGGCGGCTTGGCCATCGCGGCCATCGCCGACGCCACCGGCCTGGAGTACGCCGGGGTCCAGGACCATCCGTACAACCCCGATTTCGCCGACACGCTGACCCACATCACCTGGCTGGCCGCGCACACCAGCCGGGTGCACCTGTTCCCTGACGTGGCGGACCTGCCGCTGCGGCCGCCCGCGATACTCGCCAAGCAGGCGGCCACCATCGACGTCCTCAGCGGCGGCCGCTTCGAGCTCGGCCTGGGCGCCGGCGGGTTCCACGACGCGATCGCGGGCATGGGCGGCCCGCGGCGCACCGTCGCGGAAGCCCGTCAGGCGCTAAGCGAGGCGGTCGACATCATCCGGGCGAGCTGGGCCGGGGAGCCTTTCCGGTACGCCGGACAGCACTATCAGGTGCCGGACGCCCAGCTGGGACCCCGCCCGGCCCACGATGCCGGGATCTGGCTCGGCGTCGTCGGCCCCCGCGCGGTCCGCCTGGCCGGCGCCAAGGCTGACGGGTGGCCGGTGTCGGCGCCGTATGTACCCCCGCCGCGGCTGGCCGAACTCGGCGACATCCTCACCGAGTCGGCCCGCGAGGCAGGCCGCGACCCGGACCGGATCGTCCGGCTCTACAACGTCATGGGCTTGATCACGCCGGAAAGCCGGGACATGTTCCACGGGCCGAAGGAGCGCTGGGTCGACACCCTCACCACGCTGTACAGCGATTCCGGGATGAACACGTTCGTCTTCTGGCCCAGCGGCGACCGGGAGCACCAGTCCCGCATCTTCGCCGAGGAAGCCGTCCCCGCCGTGCGCGAAGCGCTGGTCAGCGACTAGCGGTCCCTTGGTATCGGCGGCGGCGAGCGGATATAACATGATGTTACGAACAACCTGTGACGGAATTTATTGCAATCCGTGCATATCGCCGGTTCGGCACTCCTTTCGGGATGGCGAGATGGCTGCGGCTAGCCGCACAGAATTGCCAGTTCGGTTTTGCAGCTGGGGATGCGTGCGGCTATTGGTTGGGGCCTCGCAGAGTGGATCGCGTCATGCGGCGCTGATGTAGGGGCCCTGGCTCGCTGCGGGCGGCGCCTGGTACCGGGCGGCAGCCAGCTGATGCGAACCAGCTCCCCAGGGCCGAAGTCAGGAGAGCAGGGTGTCGGCGATGCCGGATGCCCAGGCCTTGATTTCGGCCCAGTTGCGGAAGTCGCCCTCGGCGGCGCGGATGGCCGAGGTCATGGCCCGGTCGGGGAAGCTGAGGTGCTTTTTGACTAGCTTGCCGGTGAAGATCTGGTGGTCGCGGGCCTTGGTGGCCTGGACGATCTTGGTGACGTCTACGGGGTTGTCGGCGGGCTTGGCCGGCTCGCCGACCGGGCCGCTGGAAAACAGCCAGACCGGCCGGGCGGCCAGCGCGGCGGCCGAGCGCTCGGCCAGCTCGCGGACGGGTTTCATCCACTGGCCCATGTAGACCGCGCTGCCCAGGACCACGGCGTCGAACTCCTCGAACGCGCCCACTTCCTGCGGAGGGAGCATCGTAACCTCCAGGCCCCTCCCGGCCAGCACCTCGGCGACCGCCTGGGCGATCTCTCTCGTTGCCCCGTACTTGCTCGCCGCGCTGACCAGTACCTTCATCAGGCCCTCCCCTCCGGCGGCGCCGCGCCGGTGTCATAGCGCAGCTCGGTGACGGTCACGTCGATGTACTCCAAGTCCCCGTCAGGGAGCTTATAGACCGCCGTGCCGCGGGTGGGCAGCCTGAGCCCTTCGAACTCGCCGTAGCCGGTGAACGGGGTCGACCACGTGTCCGGGCTGCTGGCGCCGGGGGTCCGGTAACGCTGGGCTACGAAATCGGTGACGCGTCCCTCACCATCGAAGAACAGGGTCCCAGAGGCGGTCTGGCCATGGTCGGTGAGGGTGACCCGGGCGGAGCTGTCATCGACCGCCTCGAAGGAGATGTTGCCGGCCAGGAACGCGGCGGGGAACCAGATCGTCTCGCTCAGGTAGCGCATCATCTCGGCCTGGTCCATCTGCTCGCCGCTGGCGTCGACCACGGGCCACAGCGAGGCCACCTTGGCCAGCAGCCGCCCCTGGCCGCCGGCGTACATGTCGCGGGCGCGTGCCACCGGCAGCGGGCCCAGGCGCGCCGTGCCGGCCCACACGAATCCGGGCGGCTGCACCCAGTAGTGTTCCCCGGCGTCCAGGGATACCCACCGCTGGCCCGGCCCGAGCCGCATCCGGCCCTGCTGGTGCAGCCGGATGGTGCCGGGGAACGGCTTGCCGGCGACCCCGGTGCAGCGCAGGTAGCGGCGGACCGGTCCGGGCAGATCCGCGAGCATCTCCTCGGTGACCACCCCCGCCCGGCCCGGGGCGGCCAGCGCCCGCAGCGCCTGGACGTCTTGCCGGACCAGCCGGGTGAACGCCCGGTGCCCGGCGAGCTCCGCACCGATGGCGGCCAAGGCCGCCAGCCCGGCAAGTGCGGGCAGCCGCCTGAGCATCACAGCCATGGTTCCCTCCTGGTCACCACACGCGGCCGGGGAACAGCCCTCACCGGCGGCAGCCGGCGGGCCGTGACCGCCGTTTCCCGCGCCTTACCCCGGATGGTGGCGCAGACGTCAGCGGATCACCAGGGCCAAACGGCCCGTCGCCGGCTCGTTGCGCCCGTCACGGCGGGCCCGGGCTGGCTGCGGTGAGGGCGCGGCCATATCGCCGGACCGGTGCCGCATGACCGTGATGCGCCTGGGCTGGGCGCCACGGCGACGGCCGTCCGGTGGCGCAGCAGGACGAACATGGGTGCAGCCATGACCGTTACGGCCACCGGCTCGTGGCGTGACGGCGCGGTGGCGCCGTCTGTCCACGCAGTCACGACCTTGCCGGCCGGCAGGCGCTGGGGCAGCCACGGCAGCCGGCCGCGCGGCCGGTGCCCTCCTCGTGGGCCGCTCCCCATTACAGCATCCGCGGCCGCCAGGCCAGGTAGCCGGCCGTGGGCGTGCTGCTGGTCCCGGGCCGCGGTGATCGCCCCGGTTATGTCGGCGATCACCGTTTGCCTTTCTTCACCGGCCGCCGGGTCAGCAACGCAGGCCGGATGGCCCGTTGAGCTGGTGGCACGGGCCCGGCCGTGTGCTTCTAGGTTCCGGGTGAAACATTCGATGCCGGCGCGGCGGACATTGAACAGGTGCAGGCGATGATCGAGTCCTGCTGCCTGGTTCGCCGGGATGGCTGCCGGGCCGCCCGTAGTGGCAGTTACCGGAGGTCCTGCGGTGGGTGTACCGCGCGGCGGAGGATCTTGGCGGTCGGGCCCTTGAGCAGGTCGGGCACGATCCAGACGTGGCGCGGGTACTTGTAGGGCGCCACCCGGTCCTTCACGAACGCGCGCAGCTCCTCAGCCGTGGCGGTCGCGGCCGGCTTGAGTTGCACGGCGGCGCCGATCTCCTGGCCGAGATCGGTATCCGGCATTCCGATGACCGCGGCTTCGGCCACGGCCGGATGCTCGTACAGGACCTGTTCGATCTCGCGCGGGTACACCTTGAATCCGCCCCGGATGATCAGGTTCTTCTTCCGGTCCACGATGTAGAAATAGCCGTCCTGGTCGACCCTGGCCAGGTCACCGGTCCTGAGCCAGCCGTCGATGATCGTCACGGCCGTGGCGCCGGGGTTGCGCCAGTATCCCTTCATCACGTTGTGCCCGCGGATGACGATCTCGCCGATCTCGCCGGCGAGCAGCCCGGCGCCGCCGGCGCCCCCGCCTGCGGCGGCATCGACGACCCGCATCTGGACCCCCTCCACCGGCGTGCCGATCGATCCTGGCTTGCGCACCCGGCCGGGGTGGTTGAACGACGCGACGGGGGAGGTCTCGGTAAGCCCGTAGCCCTCCAGGATCATGCACCCGAAGGCCTGCTCGAACCTGCGCATGATCTGGGCCGGCAGGGCCGAGCCGCCGGATACGCACACGCGCAGGGAGGAGGTGTCCGCCCGTGCGCCGGCTGGGTCGTGGAGCATCGCCGCGTACGTCGTCGGGTCACCCGCGAAGATCGTCACCTTGTCGCGCCCGATGCTCTCCAGTGCCTTGGCCGGGTCGAACCTGTGCAGCAGGGTCAGGCTGGCGCCGGCCGCGACGGCGGCGTTCAGGGCGCAGGTCAGCCCGAACACGTGGAATAGCGGCAGGCAGCCCATGACCACATCCTCAGGTCCTGCGCACAATAGGGTGCGGGCCGTCAGAGAAGCGTTGCAGGCAAGGTTCGCGTGGGTGAGCTCGGCGCCCTTGGGCATGCCGGTCGTACCCGAGGTGTACAAGATCGCGGCGTCGTCGTTCCCGGCCCGCCCCGCGGGAACTGGGGCCACGGGGGCCAGGCCGGTGAGCAGCCCGGCAGCGCCGGGGTCGTCGACCATGAGTACCTGCACGCCGGTCCCGGCAGCGCCCAGCGCTACTTCATCTGCCGCCGTATGCCAGGCCAGCAGCACGCTCGCACCCGAATCGCTGAGGTGGTAGGCGATTTCACGGCTTTTCAGCAGCGGGTACATCGGCACGGCGATGGCTCCGGCTGCCAGCGCGCCGTAAAAGGCGATCGGGAAGGCGGGCACGTTGGGCAGCATGAGGGCCACCCGGTCGCCCGGCACGATGCCCAGAGAGGACAGCAGGGATGCCGTCCGGTACGCGGCATCCCGCAACTGACAGTAGCTCAGCACCAGGCCATCCATGCGGACAGCTGGGTGATCGGCGTAACGGGCCGCCGCCGCCTCCAACACTGAATTCAAATCAGTCATGATGACCTCCCGCACGGCGGGGCGCCTGGTTCCGGCGCCGCCGAACTGCCGTCAGCGTGAGTCCTGGTGACCACGGTGACCAGGGCCAAAAGCCTCTGCGTATCCGGGCCGGAGCGCTCCCCGGCGGCAGCGGCGCCCCGGCTGCACGTCGTATGAGCCACCCCTGGACGGCCGACGGCACCGGGCGGGCGGTGCGGGCGTGATATGGATCCTTACAGCTGATGTCCGCCAGGCCAGGACGTCTGGTCCTGTCCGCACTGGCCATCCTGATCTCCGGGCTTTCGAGACGGGGTAGTGCAGCCAGCTCCCCAGTCGCAGTCACGAGCGCCCACGCACTCGGGGAACGTGAGCGGCGATCACCTTCCGAGCGCCGTCTTTGTCTCGGGCCAGTGCGCTGTCCAGCGACCTTGAGGATCTCGCAATCGAGCACGCGATGGCGAAGAAGGAGGCGGTGAAGGACGCGGCACCGGCGCAGGCCGTCGGAAGGCCGCTTGCCTGCGGCGAAGCCGCCAGGCCCGGGCGAGGCGGCGCACCGGCTGACCGCGCAGATCCTGGCGCTGGAGCCGTTACGGGAACCGGCGGTTCGTCCGGTCAGGTCCCGGCGGACCGCAGCAGCAGTTCGTACGGCACAGCTGCTGCCTGCTGTACGGGTGCCGGGCGCGGGAACCTGCGGCGACTGCGTGCTCACGGCCGGCCGATGGCGCTGAGCAGATCAGCACGGGCGGTGGCCAGCGAGGGACCGTACCAGGTCAGCAGCCGGCCCGAGACGAGCACCGCGCGCTGGGCGGGGAATTCCTCCGGCCCGTCGCCCGCCGTGAACGGGTAGGGCTCGTCGGGCAGCAGCACCAGGTCGGGCGCGGCGGCCCGGATCGCCGCCGCCTCCACCCGGGGGTAGCGCCCCGGGCCCGCGCCGAACAGGTTGTCCAGGCCGAGCCGCGCCAGCACGTCGCCGGTGAAGGTGCGCGCGCCGACGACCATCCACGGGTCGCGCCAGATGGGCACCGCGACCCGGCGCACCGGCCCCGGCGCGGACCCGGCCCAGGCCCGCTCCGCGGCCGCCAGCCAGCCTGGCACCACCAGGGCCAGCGGCCCGGTCAGCAGCCGCCGCAGCGACGCCACCGCCTCGGGCACCGACTCGATCACGGTCACCCACACGGCCAGGCCCGCATCCCGCAGCCGGGTGACGTCCAGCTTCCTGTTCTCCTCCCGGTTGGCGATCACCAGGTCGGGGGCCAGGGCGACGATCTTGGCCCGGTCCGGATTCTTAGTGCCACGGACCCGGGTCACCGCCAGGCCGGCCGGGTGGGTGCACCAGTCGGTGGCCCCCACCAGCCGGCCCGGTGCCGACACCGCCACCGCCTCGGTCAGCGAGGGCACCAGCGACACCACCCGCCGGGCCGGGCCGGGCAGCTCGACGGGGTGCCCGAGGTCATCCCGCCACACCGTCACCAGGTCATCCTCCCAGGGCGGCCTAGGCTCACACGTCACGCCGGTGCTGGCCACCGACTCCGAAGAACGCCTCGGTGATCTGGCCGGGTGAGCAGTGCCGGACCGCGCCATCAGGGCCTCGAAGACATTCCCGCCGTCGACCGCCGACGCGCCACCACCTGGATCGAGTAGGTCACCACCCGGGCGATCGGCGGAAATCCGCACCAGGCTACCGCTGCGCTGGGAGTGAGGTTCATGCCAGACGATCGTGGTCCGCCCCTGCCCGACCCAGCTGCCGTGCGGACCCGCCAGGGCGGCCGACCGTGCTATGCCCAACTGCCTCCTGGCATCTGACAGGCCGGCACACAGAACGACCTTTTCGGTCGCCATGCCGACCGCCATGGCCACCGGCGGCAGCCATGCAGATCGAAAGCGGGTTTGTGCGATGCCGGTTCGAGGCTCTTGCCGGGCTCCGTGGCGGCTCACGTCGGGGGGAGTGCTCCGGGTTTACGCTGGCGTGTCGTGGATGCTGGGATGATGCTGGCTGGCTGCTCAAGGCCGCTGGGCAGCTGCCTCAAGGCGGGCATGTGCCGGGGACACGCTCAGGAGGTCACCCCCGGTACCTCGGCGCCGGGTGTGTCAGCTGCCCGGCTCTGACGGGGTGGGTGAAGCTGCCGGGGTGTGCAGGGCGCCGATCTCGTCTTCGAGCAGGGCCAGGAGCCGGTCGTGGTCGGGCAGGAGGCGTGTGTCGCTGGCCAGGCCGACCGATAGCTGGTCGGCGTAGCTGACGATGCTGAGCCCGAGGCCCAGCGGGCCGGTGACGGGCACCCAGCCCGCCATGCCCGCGACCGGTGTCCCGGCGAGTTGGACCGGGTAGCGCGGGCCGCTGACGTTGGTGACGATGGCGGTGGCCTTGCCGGCGAACGCGTCGACCCAGGCGTTCTGCACGGCTGCCGGGAGCTGGCCCATCCACCGGAGCATGGTGTTGACGAAGACGCCTTCACGGCCGCTCTTGATCTGGTCCATCTGCGCCTTGACACGGGCCCGGCGGCGGTCCTGGCCGGTTTCACCGGTCGGCAGCCGGACGAACGCCAGGCCGAACTCGTTGCCCAGTCCTGCGGGCAGCGGGGCGGTGGCGGGGCGCAGGTTGACCGGGACGATGACGATTACCTCGTCTGCCAGCGCGTCGTGCTCGAGCAGGTAGCGGCGCAGCGCCGAGGTGATCGCGGTCAGCATCAGGTCGTTGACGGTGCTGCCGGTCGCCGTGCCCGCGGCTTTGACTGCCTCGACTGGAACCGGGCAGGTCCAGGTCCGCTGTTTGGCGGGCACCAGCGGGCCCTGCAGCCGGTTGCGGCCTGCGGCCAGCCCGAAACCGAGCTTGCGCAGCATGGCCGCATCGGCGCGGGCGGAGCCAGCCAGCCCGGCTGCCTTGCGCGGGTCGGCGAGCGCGGCACGCACTACAGCGCCCAGATCACCGGCAGCCGACCCCGCACGCCTCACCGCCGCTACCGCACGCCCGGCAGCATGCTCGCCCGGTCCGGGCAGCAGCGGCGGCCCGGCGCTGTCATCGCGCACCGGCAGCACACCCGGGTGCTCACCGTCCAGCGGATCGGTCAGCGACAACAGGACCTGCACCAGGGCCCCGCCGTCGGCGATAGCGTGGTGCGTGCGCAGCAGCAGCGCGCCGCCATCGCCGTAGCCGTCGAGCAGGTGCAATTCCCACAGCGGCCGGTCCTTCCGCAGCGGCCGTCCCGCCAGGTCGCTGGCTGTTTGCTGCAATGCCCGCTGGTCACCCGGCGTCGGCAGCCGCGTCCGGCTCACGTGGTCCGCCAGCGCGAAGCCAGCGTCATCGACCCACTGCGGCGCCGCCCACGCAGCCAGCGTGAGCGCCGGATCCGCGGCACGCTGCCGGAACCGCCGGAACCGCGAGACCACGCGATCCTGGAATGCCTGCAGGACCGACGCTTGGTCAACCGGCACGTCGAACCACAGCACGGTGTTGACCACCATCAGGTTCGTCGGCCGGTCCATGTGCAGCCACACCACGTCCGCCGGATCCATCCGCTCGGCCCGGATCCCGCCGACAGCCATCATGCACCCTCCGACGTCGATTTCACGGCAATGTCCGCACCCTTGCGACCATTGGATCACCTGCCAGGCCACGCCGGGCATTTCCGGGGACCGATGCCCACGCCGGCTGCCCGGGGGCCAGGTCCGGCGAAGCCGGCCTGGCGTTTCTGGGGCCTGGGCGAACGCAGGCGGCGCGCCGGCCTGCCCGGCATAGCCGTAACGGCGTACGGCACGCCAGAGCGGGAGCGGGGCAGGCAACTGACGTTCGGCCCGCCCAGCCGGGACTTCCGGCCCTAGGCAGCCTGCTTGACGCCGTGCAGCATCAACATGTCTGCGAGGCGAGAGAGGGAGCTGGACCGGACGAACTGCCCGGGGGGACCCGGGAGCCGCGCCGGAAAGCTGAGAAGCCAGACAGCTGAAAAGCTGAACGGCGACCCCTAGGACCTGATCCGGGCAATGCCGGCGAAGGGAGATCGCCCCGCAGGTAGTTGTTCTGGCCGGGCACCAGCGCGCGCCTCGCCGGGGCCGTCAGATGGCTCAGCTTCGGCGCAGTCGATGGTTACGGCGCAGACCGCCGCCTCCCTCAGGCTGCGGCCAGGCGGCCGCAGACGGCCAGCTCCACCGCGACCTTGAGGCCGAGGAGACCGGAGGCCCGAATGCACATCGGATCGGTGCTTCTTGTCATATGGCTGATCATCGGCGCTGTCGCCGCCGGGCAGCGCGGCTATTACAGCGGGTCCATCGGCAGCTGCACCAAGGCCGGGACGATCGCGGTGACGATCCTCGCGGGTCCCCTCAACTACACGGGCGTGAACCCGAAGATCAACTGCACCGTGCCGCAGCCCAGCAAGTAGCCGACGGCGGCCGATCCGGGACCTCGTCCCAGAACCTGACACACCCGACGACGAGCGAGCTACCCCCAAGCCGGATCCACAACCGCGCGGAGGAAACCCGCAGAGTAAAGGCGCGACCCCCGCCGTTCAGCTGCGCCGTTCCGGGCATACTCGGCTCGCCCCGCGCATCTGCCTGACGCTGCGCTCCACGCCGGTGCACAGAATCCCCTCATATGAACTGCCGCAACCGACCGCACGATCGTCACCGTCGGCGTACCTAACGGCGGCAGTGTGCGCGCCGCTCCAGACGAGGACCGATTACGAGGCGTGAGGAGGAGCCGAGCCCGATGCAGCAGTGCCGGCTCGGTGTCGCTTGACTTCGTCTTGGCCCAGCTGCCGGCCCTCATGCGGCTAACCGCTGGCGGCCGGGTCTAGGTACCGACCCGCACCGACCCGCTGTCGCAGATCGCCCAGGCCCGGGACCGCCGTCCGCGACAGCGCATCCCGCGTCGTGGTCGTGCCAGGCTGGCGGCTGCGTCTGCTGCCAGCCGGACTGGTTACTGCGGATCACTAAACTCCCGCATAGGCCGGGCTGTCGGCCCCGTGCGCGGCTGCCGTAGCCGGAGCCGGCTGCGCGACGGCCGGCGCAGCGACGGCTGCCGCCGCCGCGA